>UMHM01044796.1_pt1 | contig 96709 bp, 77 predicted proteins | sample 1965501 | NCBI WGS metagenome assembly UMHM01 (sample SAMEA4836095, study PRJEB28245) | human gut metagenome | biome: gut microbiome; material: fecal sample | place: Denmark | collected 2008
GTCGACGTCCTCCTCCCATCTCGATGGTTGACTCGGCGCCGCCCCCCGGCGCCTCGCCCCTTCGGGGCAAATGCTGGCGCGGGGCAGGGGGATGCCGTCTGTGTGTGTCGGTGGATGGAGCTGCCGGTCGCACGGCGCGCTGGTGGCGCGCTCCCTCCGCGGCTGTTCGCTTCGCTCTCAGCCCCCCGGGGGCGAGGGGCTGCGCGCCCCTACCCCCGGACCCCTACCCGCGGCAAGCTGAGCTTGCAGGCTTTTGCGCGCTGCGCGCGCGTGCTGCGCTCCGCGCAGATGTTTCTGTGCTGGCGCACGGAGCGACCCGCCGTGTGCGCGCAGGTGCGCGCTCCCGCCGCGCCGCTCGCTCTGCCCGCGGTCCCCGGGGGTGAGGGGCTACGCGCCCCTACCCCCGGACCCCTACCCGCGGCAAGCTGAGCTTGCAGGCTTTTGCGCGCTGCGCGCGCGTGCTGCGCTCCGCGCAGGGTGTTTCTGTGCTCGCGCACGGAGCCACCCGCATGTTTGTGCTGGCGCACGCAGCCACCCGCCCGCTCGCTCTCACCCCGCTAGTTCGTACCACGCTCGTATGTTTTTCCTCCGCTGCGTGTCTCGCTCCCAGAATTGCCGCGCGGCTTCCGCACTGAGTCCCCGCAGGTTGATGTAGCGTGTCCGCAGGAGGTGCTGGTTGCTGTGCCCCATCATGATTTGTAGGCTGTTGAGGTCTCGGTATCGTTTCGCAAAGTAGCTCGCAAAGGTGTGCCGCAGGACGTCTTGCTGCCAGTGTTCAAAGCCTGCTGCTCGCCTGATTTGCCGCCACCGCCTGTTCCAGTTGCTCGGGCAGATGCTTTGCTCGGGGGCGCTGCCTTGGGCTTGTTCCAAGATGACACGCAGGGCCGGGCAGATGGAGATGTGCCGCCCGCCTCCTGTTTTGCTGTGCCGTGCCGGTATGATGATTTCGCCTTCGTTCAGGTCGATGTCGCTCCAGTGTAGTCGCGCGGTTTCTTGCGGCCGTACGCCCGCATAGAGCATGAGGCCGATGGCCGGTAGGCAGGTGCCGCCGTTGTGCCTCCGCGCGGCGCAGAGCAGGCGTTCGATTTCTTGCGGTTGCAGGGCGCGGATTTCTTTCTCTCGGATGCGTGGGGGTGTTACCCATTTGGCCGGGTTGTCGTTGCACCATTCTCGCCGTATGCCTTCGTTGAAGAGTCCGCTGAGGACGGCGCGTGCTTTTACGCGCCGTGAGGCTGAGGTGAAGAGTTCTTCAAGCCGCTGCGCGCATTCGCGCCGTGTGATGGTGCTCAGGAGTCGCCCTTTCCAGCCGCCTTCTCCTTCGCCGAGTTTCCGCAGGCATTGCCGTATGTCTTGTACGGTGCGCGGCGAGCGCTGGGCTTTGATGGTGAGGAGCCGCTCGACGGCTTCGCCGTATGTGATGCTGCTGCGCTGTTGCGCCCAGGCTTGCGTTCCCAGTCGCACGCTTTCCCGCAGGGCTCGCAGTTTTTCTTCGCGCCCCAGTTCCCGCGGTAGTGCATCCAGCCCGTCCAGCACCAGCCGTACGCACTGCGCCAGTGTCAGCCCGCTCTCTTTCAGCAGAAATTCTGCCGCTCTCCGTTCTCTTGTCTGTGTACTCATGTTCTATGCGTAGGTCTTTTTGCGTCTCCTGAAATCCCCTCTCCTCTTCGCCTCGCTCCCTCAATCCTGAAGCCTGAATCAGCCTCATTCCGCCGCTCGGCAACACCCTTCCGTCTTTTGGTTTTCAGGGATATAGACACATTTACCGCGCGAACTGAGCCAAACCCTTAACTGAAATCCGCACGCTTCGGCTATTCACGTGAGATCATCCTGTCACACCATAAAATCCGGCTTCTCATCTGCCGCTTCGGCTTGATTTCTCCCTCGCTTTCTGCCAATCATCACGATACGCATGAGTTTCATCATGAGGGATATGAGCATATTATCCACCATGCCGTGAGCTTTTTTGCCAAAAAAAAGTTTGACTACGCATAGAACATGCGCTAGCATGAAGGGGTAGATCATTTCACTCTCCCATTCATTTACCTACACACAAGATATGAAACTCCACCTGCCTCTCTCACTTCGTGCCGCCCTTCTGGGCTGCTTCGCCGCCGCAGCGCTCGTTACTCCTGCCGCCGCCGATCTCACTTGGAGTCCCGACAATTCGATTTGGGCTGTTGATGAGCCCTTTGCATCGGACGGTACAGGGTTCCGACAGGGAGATGATGTTACCTTTGGCCCCTTGAATGGCGCCGATGGAACGGTTACTCTCCAAGGTGCATTGGAGGTGGGCAAGATGATTGTGGATGCTGAGTCGGGCGATGTCTATACCTTCTCCGGCTCTGCCGAGGACTCCATCACGTCGCTCACCGATCTTACGATTATGGGGGGGACGGCCGGTTTTAGCTCTTCTCAAGTGCTGCCGGAAGGTGCCAAGGTGGATGTTTACGGTGGCGGCAAGATGAAATTGAACACCGGTGATGACCTTTGCAACTGCAACCTCAACCTGACCCTTGGCGGAGCCGGGAATGGAGCCGCGGTGTTGGAGTTGGAGGGGAGTAACTCTATGACGGTCCTTGGCGGGTCTCTGACCATGAAGGATGGCTCCATTCTGAGACTGAGCAATACTGCTGACTACCCTTGGTTTGAGATGAAGGGAGATCTGACGGTAGAGGGTACGGTTACGGTGGATATGGCGGCAGGTATGGCTGCCCTCAATATCAGTGGCTCGTACCAAGGGGACGGCACCATTCGGATCACGGGAGAGAGTACGTGGTCCATGATTTCTTTGCGGGCTCCGGGTAGATATAACCTGATATTGGATTGTATAGACGCAGAGGTGAGTCTGAATGAGAACACTTATGCTAACATTGTCATCCCTGAGGGCCGGGCAGGCGGCGTGTCTTTTGCCGGAGGTCGTGCGTCAGCTGACGTGCGTGCTGATGGTGATTTTTATATGTATGCTGTTTCCAATGATGTCATCATCAAGTCGCTGTCTGGTAGCGGAACGGCTCTGGCAAGTCAGGGGACTCTCATTCTGGAGGATGGTGACTTTTCCGGTCCGATGCAGGTAGGCGAGACGTGGCAGTTCAGTGATGCGACGCTTGTTCTGGGGTCGCCGGATGTGATGTCCGAGGCGGAGTCGGTGGATCTGGCAGGTGGTGCATCGTGCGTGGCCTCTCTGGCTCTGGCGGACGGGGTGGAGTCTGCCACCTTGAAGAATCTGACGGGCACAGAGTATTCCCGTTTGCAGGCCGGCTCTTATCGCGTGACGGTAGGCAGCGTGGAGGACGGCGATTATTTTGCCGGTACGCTCGATGACGGTGTGACGCTCACGCTGGGTTCCGGCAGTGCGATGAATTTGAACGGTGCTCATGCGGCGGATGGTGCTGCCGCGAGTATTGTGGGTGAGGGCGGCAGTACGATCCGAAATCTGACTCTGGGTACAGGGCTGACGCTGGGGGCGAGTCTGTCGGCAGGTGATGCGCCGGTCATTCTGGATCAGGTGACGCTGGCGAACGGCGGGACGATTCGCCTTGCTTCGGTCGAGAGTTCGGAGGATGCTTCGTCGCTGCTTTCTTTCACTGCGAGTGGGAATATGGCTTCTTCTTTGTCGGCCGGTGAGTCGGTTTTGCTGGCGCTTGGGGACGATGTTCTTTCGTCGTTGGTGACGGATCAGGATTATGTGTTGATCAGCGATCTGGGGACCGGGGTGGATGCCGATTGTTTCCGCCTCAATTATGCGGATGCCGGGAGTTCTCAGTTTAAGCTGAGTGTAAAGAATGAGAATCTGGTGCTGTCGGTGCTCGGTGATCAGACGAAGGTGCTGACTTGGAACGGCGGGAACGCCGGATCTTGGAATGCCAATGAGCTTAAAACGGTTTGGCTGAGTGAGGGTGATTCCGTTGCTTTCAGCACGTATGACCGAGTGATTTTCGGTACGCAGGACGGTGTGACGTCGGCTGAGGTGCATGTGGCCGATGAGGGGGTGATGTCGGGCGCGATTACGGTGGTGGGCACGACGAGTTATGTGATGGACGGCGGTCCGATTTCTACGGCGGAGTTGTCGGGGGCGGGTCTGACGGTGGGTACGCCGGATGAGTTGTTCACGGGGACGCTGACGCTGAAGTCTGCCAACAGCTGGGATGGCGATACGGTGATCAACAGTGGTACGGTGGAGGTGCAGAACGCACAGGCACTGAGTGATACGACGGTGCTGGTGAAGCCGGGGGCGATGCTGCTCCTCGATTTCGGGGCGGATGAGTCTCTGGCGGCTGCGGTTGAGCTGGATGGCGGCAGGGTGGCGGCGGGCGCTGTGGGGGCTTCGGTGGATCGTCTTGCGGTGGGGGCGGCCGGTGGTTTGCTGGATGGCCGGGCCGGTGCTTTGTCGGTCGCGGTGACGTCTGCCGCGGCGGGGGCTGAGTTGCAGGCTGCCGGTGCGGTGGAGCTGAGGGCGTCGGGTGCGGAGGAGGTTTTGAGCCTCGGGTCGCTGGATTTGGTGGCGGATGCGGATGTTCACGCTCATGTGTCGGTTGACCGCATGGAGCTGGGTTCGCTGTTCTCGGAGGATGCGGATGCTTGTCTGGAGGCGGCGGATTTGACGCTGACGGGTACGGGTTCTCTCATGGCGGGTACGGTGCAGGCGTCGGTGCTGAGGCTGGGTTCCGCATCGGCGACGGCGGGTTCTGCGTCGGCGCTGCTGGGTCATTTGACGGTGGATTCGCTGAGCTATTCGTTCTTGCAGGCGGAGGCGCCGCTGACGCTGGGGTCGTATAGTGCGGAGGATGTGAACTCAACGATTGGTATTGAGTTGACGTCTCGGGCGCTGGTGGCGGGGAATGGTACGTATTCTCTGCTGGGTTTGAGCGGGGAGGGTGCTGCGGATGAGCTGGCGGTGGCGGATTTCACGCTGACGGCCGAGACGCTAGAGCGGCTGGGGTCGAATGGTGAGGCGGCGCTGCAGGTGTCGGAGGTCGGGCAGTCGCTGCAGGTGGTTCTGAGTGGTTTGGTGCCGGAGGCGCATTATTATGAGCGCTTGATGGGCTCTGCGGCGAGTATGAATGGTCTCGCGGGTCTGCGGCTGGCTGATGCGGCTCTGGTGTCTCAGACGGTGCAGCCGGGCGGGGATTTGGATGCGCTGATGGAGTCGCTGGATGCGGCGATTGCTGCGGGGGACGCGGGTGCGGCGGATCGCATGGCGGCGCAGCTTTCGGGCGCGAGTGCGACGGTGCTGGGGATGGCTTTTGCGAGTGAGGCTCAGCAACGTTTGGCGTCCATCCGCAATCGTCTGGCGATGATGGGGGCGGATGAGCTCGGTGCTCCGGCGGCGGATCCGGCGTCGGCTGCGGAGCTCGGCGGTGCGATGGCGTGGAGTGCGTGGGTGAATGCGGAGGGCGGCTACAGGCACATGCGGCAGAGCGGGACGGCTCCGGGTTATTCGCTGAGCAGCTGGGGCGGGACGCTGGGTGTGGAGACGTCGCAGGCGTCTTGGCGCGGTGGTCTGGCGATGACGGTGCTCTGGGGGGATTTGGATGCGGATGCCTGCGAGTCGGCGAGCGGTGACTGGACGACGTGGTACATTTCGGCGTTCGGGTCGTATCGCAGTGGGGCGTGGTCGCACACGCTGGTGGGTTCGCTGGGTCTGGCGGATATGAGCTTGGATCGCACGGTGGGCCACGGCGCGGGCAGCTATCGCACGAGCGGGGATACGAATGGTACGAGCTTGGGGCTTCTCTATGAGGTGGCGTATGATGTGCGGCTCAATGAGTCTGCCACGGCGCTGCTGCAACCGCTGGTGAATGTGAGTTATGTGCATGCGTCAGTGGACGGCTACACGGAGCGAGGAAGTGATGCGGCGCTGCGGGTGGATCGGCAGGGGCTGGAGTCGTTGTCGATGAGTTTGGGCGCGCGGGTGCAGGCGCTGGGCGGCGAGGCGGTGATGAACCGCAGTGCGCTGTTTGAGGGGCGTGTACTGGCGAAGTTCAATGCGGGGGATCGACGCAATACGGTGGGTGTGGGTCTGGCCAATGGTGTGGGGCGCGCGGCGGTGGAGTCGGCGCAGGTGGGTGTGTTTGGCGTGGAGTTGGGTGCGGGTGTGTCGGTGCCGCTGGGTGAGGGCTGCGGTTCTGTGTTCGCGGATGTGAGCGCAGAGTTTTACCGCGAGTACAGTTCGGTGGATGCGTCGGTGGGTTACCGCCTGCGCTTTTAAGGGCTGAGAGCGGGTGTGAGTTTTCTCCGTTTCCAGGGGGAAGGGGCTTTGTGCCCTTTCCCCCTGATTGTTTGGTCAGGGTGCTGGGTGTGGTGTTGTGAGTGCCGTCGCGTGGTGCGACCCGCTGTGTGCGCTGACGCGTGCTGCGCTTCGCGCAGGTGTTTCTGTGCTGGCGCATGCAGCGACCCGCCGTGTGCGCGCTGTCTGCGCGCTCCCGCCGCGCCGCTCGCTCTGCTCGCGGTCCCCGGGGTGAGGGGCTGCGCGCCCCTACCCCCGGACCCCTACCCGCGGCAAGCTGAGCTTGCAGGCTTTTGCGCGCTGCCGCGCGCGTGCTGCGCTCCGCGCAGGTGTTTCTGTGCTCGCGCACGCAGCCACCCGTCCGTGTGCGCGCTGCCGGCGCGCTCCCGCCGCGGCTGTTCGCTTCGCTCTCAGCCCCCCGGGGTGAGGGGCTGCGCGCCCCTACCCCCGGTCCCCTACCCGCGGCAAGCTGAGCTTGCAGGCTTTTGCGCGCTGCCGCGCGCGTGCTGCGCTCCGCGCAGGTGTGTTTATGCTCGCGCACGCAGCTACCCGTGTGTTTGTGCTGGCGCACGGTGCTACCCGCCGTGTGCGATAAGTCTTGCAGTCCGCTCTCTCCTGTGGTAAAGTGTGCTCGTCAGGCTATTTTAGACCTCTCATGAATACGAATCTTCGCATTGTCATCGGTTCGGACCACAAGGGTGTGGATCTGAAGGAAGCTGCGGTTGAGCTGCTTCGCAGCTGGGGCTATCAGGTGGAGGATGTCGGCCCCGCTACAAAGGAGCCTTGCGATTACTCCGATTACGCTGCTGCTGTGTGCAAGCGTATTGTGGATGGTCGCGCTGATCGCGGTGTGCTGATTTGTTTCACGGGTCTCGGGATGAGTATTGCGGCGAATCGCTTTAAGGGGATTCGCGCGACGCTGACGCGCTCTCCTCAGGTGGCGGAGCTTTCCCGCCTGCACAATGATTCCAATGTGATGTGCCTGGCTTCGGCTTTCGTGCAGCCGGAGGATCTCGATAATTTGTTCCACGCTTGGCTGGCTGCTGAGTTTGAGGGTGGTCGCCATATTCCGCGCTTGCTGAAGGCGTCGGGTTCGCCGCTCGCGGTGTCGGATCCGGAGCTGGCGGGTTATATTGAGGAGGAGCGCCGCCGTCAGAATAATAATATTGAGCTGATTGCTTCGGAGAATTTTACGTCTCCGTCGGTGATGGAGGCTCAGGGGAGTATTCTGACGAATAAGTATGCGGAGGGTTATCCTGGCAAGCGCTGGTACGGCGGTTGCGAGGTGGTGGATAAGATTGAGCAGTTGGCGATTGATCGCGCGAAGGCTTTGTTCGGCTGCGATTTCGCGAATGTGCAGGCTCATTCCGGTTCTCAGGCGAATATGTCGGTTTATTTCGCGTGCCTGAATTTCGGGGATACGATTTTGTCGATGGATTTGGCTCACGGTGGTCACTTGTCTCACGGTTTCTTCGCGAATTTCTCGGGCAAGCTTTACAAGGTGGAGCACTACGGTGTGGATCCTGAGACGGAGTGTATTGATTATGATGCTCTGGAGGCTCGCGCGAAGGAGTTGAAGCCGGCGCTGATTCTGGCGGGTGCTTCGGCGTATTCTCGCACGATTGATTTTGCCCGCATTCGCAAGATTTGCGATGAGGTGGGGGCGATTATGTTTGTGGATATGGCTCACATTGCGGGGCTTGTGGCGGCGGGTGTGCATCCTTCGCCGGTGCCTTATGCGGATTTTGTGTCGACGACGACGCACAAGAGTCTGCGCGGGCCGCGCGGTGGTTTGGTGATGTGCAAGGAGAAGTGGGGCAAGAAGCTGAATGCGGCGACGTTCCCCGGTCTTCAGGGTGGCCCGCTGATGCATGTGATTGCTGCGAAGGCTGCTTGCTTGGGTGAGGCTCTGAAGCCGGAGTTCAAGGAGTATGCGAAGCAGATTGTGAAGAATGCGAAGGCGATGGCTGCGCGTCTTCAGGAGCTGGGCTTCCGCATTGTGGCGGGTGGTACGGATAATCACTGCTTCTTGGTTGATCTGAGTGGCAAGGGCCTGAATGGTGCTGAGGCTCAGGAGGCTCTGGATAAGGTGGGGATTACGGTGAACAAGAATGCGATTCCGTATGACAAGGGGACGACGGCGAAGCCTTCGGGTATCCGTATCGGTACGCCGGCGGTGACGACGCGCGGGATGAAGGAGGATGATGTGCGCCGCGTGGCTGATTTCATCGGCCGCTGCTTGGCGATTCTCGCGGCTCAGAAGGTTTGCGAGACGCCTGGGGCGTATGATGAGCTCCGCGCTGAGGTTTCGGCGTTCAATCAGGCGTTCCCGATGCCCTGAGTTTTGTGGGCCGGGCGGTGTTTTGCCGCCCGGCTTCTTTCCGCTTTCGAGCTCTCGGCGGCTTGGTCCGCCGGGGGCTTTTTTTGTTTGTTCGGGCTGCTGGCTGGGCTAGTGTGGGGTGTGTGGGGTGTGGGGTGTGGTGGTGTTTTTCTCGTTTTCTGTCTTGCCAAGTGGCGCTCATGGTGGCAGAATACGCCCATGCCCCGCCGTTTTCCTCTTTTGTCTCTGCTTTTGCTGGCTGTGGTGTTTGGTGTGTTCGGGTGTCAGCAGCAGGGGTCGAATTCGTATGTGCGCACGCCTCGCGTGGTGAAGTTTAAGGCGGTGCCGGGGCCGATTCGCCCGCGGACGGTGACTCAGATGGCGCGCGAGATTAATATCCGGACGCGCATTGTGCCGTCGAATGCGTTGCAGCGCCGCAAGGCGAAGCGGATGCGCCCGACTTTTATTACGATTCACAGTACGGCGAATCATTCGTCGTCGTCGACGGCGATGCAGCATTCGAAGGCGCTGTGCAATGGGGCGTTCACGAATCGTAGCTGGCATTTTACGGTTGATCAGTTCATGGTGGTGCAGAATTTGCCGCTGACGGAGACGGCTTGGCACGCGGGCAATGCGGCGGGCAATAATAATTCGATCGGTATTGAGATGTGTGAATGCGAGAATCGCGGGCACAATCATTTCCGCACGTGGGAGCGGGCGGCGAAGTTGACGGCTTTGTTGATGATGCGCTACAAGATTCGCCTGCGCCGGGTGGTGCCGCATTATCACTGGACGGGGAAGAATTGCCCTGCTCCTCTGCTGACGAATGGTCGCCCGGGGGCGAAGTGGGCGTGGTTCCATTCGCGCATTGATTATTATTACCGCTGCTTGAATCAGGGGCGGTCGTATCGCTGAGTTTATTGTTGCGGCGGGGTGGCTGATGCTGCGTTTGTCTGATGAGCTGGCGGGGCTTCCGTGGCTTTCGGAGCGTGAGTGCAAGGCGCTTGCGGCGGCGGGGCTTTGCACGGTGGGGGATGTGTTGCTGCGGGCTCCGCGCCGCTATGAGGATCGCCGCACGGGGGGCTGTATTGCGGGGGTGGCGGATGGTGATGTGGTGTGTTTGCGGGTGCATGTTTACGGGGCGGGGTGGCGTTTTGCGCGCAAGCGCTATTTTGAGGTTTCGGCGGGTGGGGTGGGTGATCCGCATGGGGCTCGCTTGCTGCTGCGCTGGTTTAATATGCCTTATGTGGCTCGTTTGCTGGCGGTGGGGCTGCAGTTGAGTGTGTATGGCCGGGTGCGCAATTACGGGGGGCGCCTGACGATGGTGAATCCGGATTTTGAGGTGCTGGAGGAGGAGGATACGGGGCATCGCTTGGCGGCGCTGGCTCTGGGGGGGGATGGGTCGGAGTTGTCGGGGTCTGAGGGGGCCGCGGGCTCGGGTGCCCCTGAGGTGCAGGAGCTTTCCGAGGTTCCGGGGATTCACACGGGGCGGATTGTGCCGGTGTATCGCTCGGTGTCGGGGGTGTCGGTGCGGGGGTATCGGGCGCTGGTGTTTCGCTTGTTACAGGGTCTGCCGCCTGTTGTGGAGGTGCCGGTGTATGATGCGGCGCCGGCGTATCCGTTTGCGGAGGCTTTGTGGGATTTGCATTTCCCGCGTGAGGTGGGGGCGGAGCGGAAGGCTCGCTTGCGCTTTGCGTTGCAGGAGTGTTTTGTGCGTCAGTTCCGGGTGGCGTGGCGCCGGGCGCGTTGGCGCGGTCGGGCGGGGCAGGTGACGGCGGTGTCGGATGATTATGTGAGGGAGTTGCTGGGGCGTTTGCCGTTTCGCTTGACGGAGGCTCAGTTGCGCTGTGTGCGAGAGATTCGCGAGGATATGAGTCGCCCGGTGCCGATGAATCGCTTGCTGCAGGGTGATGTGGGCAGCGGCAAGACGCTGGTGGCGCTCTGTGCGATGCTGCTGGCTTATGAGTGCGGGAAGTGTGCGGCGCTGCTGGCTCCGACGCAGATTTTGGCGCAGCAGCATTATCACAATTTCTGCCGTTTGCTGGAGGGGATGGATGTGCGGGTGTCGCTGCGCACGGGGGAGCGCTCGGATGATTCAATGCTGGTGTGGGAGGATGATGCGGCTGCGGATGCGGGGCCTCGGTTGATTGTGGGGACGCATGCGCTGCTGTACAAGAGGAGCCGCCCGCAGAATTTGGGGCTGGCGGTGATTGATGAGCAGCACAAGTTCGGGGTGGAGCAGCGGGAGCGTTTTATCAGCAGCGGGGAGAATCCGGATGTGCTGGTGATGACGGCGACGCCGATTCCGCGGACGCTGACGCTGACGCTGTACGGTGATTTGGATGTGTCGGTGATTGATGAGTTGCCGGCGCGGCGCGGGGAGGTGGTGACGGTGCTGCGCCACCCGGATCGCTTGAAGCGCTTGGTGGCGTTTATGCGCTCGGAGTTGGAAGCGGGGCGCCAGATTTACATTGTGGCGCCGTTGATTGAGGAGGGGAGCGGGCGCGAGCAGGCGTCGGCGACGGTGGAGTTTGAGCGTTGGCAGGGGGAGTTGCCGGGGGTGTCGATGGGTTTGCTGCACGGGCGTTTGTCGGCGGAGGAGAAGGATTCGGTGATGGCGGCGTTTTCGGCTAATGAGGTGCAGGTGTTGGTGGCGACGACGGTAGTGGAGGTGGGTGTTGATGTGCCGAATGCGACGATGATGCTGATCAATGATGCGGACAGTTTCGGGTTGTCGCAGCTGCATCAGTTGCGCGGGCGCATCGGGCGCGGCTGTCACCGCAGTTACTGTGTTTTGCTGTCGCGGGCGCGTCCGGGTGAGCCTGGGCGTGATAAGTTGGAGGTGCTTTGCCGCACGCAGAATGGTTTTGAGATTGCGGAGGAGGATTTCCGCCTGCGCGGCCCGGGTGATGTGTTGGGGACGGCGCAGAGTGGTCTCGGCGCGGTGGATTTCCCTGAGTGGTTGAGTGATATGCGCTTGGTGGCGCGTGCGCGCCGCGAGGCGGAGGGGATTCTGGCGGAGGATCCGGAGTTGTCGGAGCCTCGCCATGCGGCGCTGCGGCGCGCTGTGGCGGAGGAGTCGGGCGGCGCCGTGGTGAGCTGAGGGAGAGGTACGCGGAGGGGCGCTGCGGGTGGGTGGTGCGCGGGGGGTGCGCTGAGTGTAGGTGCGCTGCGTGGTGGTGGGGTGGCGTGTTTGCGAGGCGGCGGGTTCGTTGGCTCCGCCGGTTTCCTTCTGCGATGGGGGCAGGGGCGGGCTTACTTTTGTCTTGCCTTGAGGGTGGGTTTATTGTGTAATGGTTGGTGATGAGATTTTCCCTGTGTGCGCTGAGCGTTCTGCCTTTGCTGCCGCTGTCGCTGGCTGCGGATGAGTCTGATGCGCTGAGGCGGATTGCGTCTTGGGAGGCTGAGCCTGAGCGCTGTGAGCGTGCTTTGCTGCTGGAGGATCTGCGGAGTGCGGATGTGCGGGTGCGCTCGGCGGCTTTGGATTTTCTGGAGTCGGTGACGGGGAGTGATTTCGGCTTGGATCCCTGGCTGCGGCCGGAGGAGGTTCCGGCGGAGGTGAGCCGGCGCTTGGAGAAGTGGGCTGCGGCGGGGAAGGGGCTCGGCGATGCGGCGGCTCGCCCGACGGAGCAGCAGTTGCGCGATGCGGTGGCGATGTTGTATGAGGCGGATGCGGATACGCTGCGGCGCATTTGCCGGCGATTTGAGCGCCATCGCGAGCTTCTGGTGGCGGCGATTGAGCGGGAGTTGCGCCGCGATGCGGAGTTGCCGGAGCGGGCGCGGGACAATTTGCGCTTGGCTCAGTTCCGGGTGCAGCTGGGGGCCTGGGTGCCGGATCGCGCGGAGGCTTTGGCGGGGCTGCTGGTTTCTCATGTGCGCGCGGATGTGATTGAGGGGCTGGAGCAGCTGCGGGCGATGGGGAATGTGACGCTGCCGATTGTGGCCTGCTATGTGGAGTCGCCGGATGTGCTGATTCGCGAGACGGCGGTTGATATTGTGCTGCAACTGGGGAATGCGCGGGCTTATGTGTTTCTTGAGCCGCTGCTGATGCGGGAGCGCGAGCGCAATATCTTGCAGATTGCGGCGAGCCGCGCGCCGGATGCGGCGCCGATTGTGGCGGTGGTGCGTTTTCTCAATCACTGTACGTCGCTGGAGGATGAGGATGTGGTGGTGGCGGCGTTGGATGCGCTGCGCGATTTGTCGTCCTATCAGTCGCATCAGAACAATGAGCCGCTCGGCGAGGGGGAGGCCTATCGCCTCGCCACGCCGGCGGATGGGCTGACGGCGCAGCAGATGCGCGATTTGATGGCGCGGCCGGAGTGGCGCATCCGGGCGGCAGCGGTCAGTTTGCTCGGGGCGTACAATGATCGGGCGCCGGTGGCGGAGTCGCCGGAGATGTGCGATTTGCTTTTTGCGGCGTTGTCTGATGAGAGTGAGACGGTGCGCCAGAATGCGCTGATGATTATTCATGTGCGCCAGCTGATGCGGCCGGAGCGCGCGTCTGCCGCGGTGCAGCTGGCGCTGAGTCGCCCGGAGTGTGCGCCGCTGGTGGTGTGTTTGTTTGCGTCGGTGCTGCCGTCGCCGCCGGTGCCGCCGGAGATGGAGGCGGCGGTGCGGGCCTTCAGCCCGGAGCAGGTGGATATGCTGGCCCGCCTCGACGGGGATCTGAACGGCACGTTCACGAAGGCGCCGTCGGATAGTTCGGTGGGGCGTCTGCGCTTGGCGCTGCTGGAGAGTGAGGATGCGGGGGTGCGCGAGCGCCTGCGCCGCTGGCTCGGTGTGGATTTGGTGATGTTCTCGGAGGCTTGGTGCCCGCGCCTGGTGGCGTGGCTGGATGATGAGAAGACGGGGCGCGAGGAGCGCCGCGAATTCTTGGCGTCGTTCACGGGGGTCTGGAAGAAATATGGCCGCCGCGGGTTGCGCGAGTCGGTGTCGGCGCGCTCGCTTCCGCTGCGCGATTGGCTGGTGCGCCATGCGCTGCAGGAGGAGGATGCGCAGCTGGCGGCCGATAGCTACAGGGCGCTCTCGAACTGGGATCCCGAGCTGGCCGCGGAGGTGTTTGCCCAAGTGGCTCTGAAGCTGGATGATGAAACGCTGGCGGATGTGATGGTGACGCGGCCGGATCAGCTGGGCCGCGTGAGCCCCGAGGTGCTCATGGAGCTGATGCAGCGCGTCGGCAGCCGGGGCAGTACGCGTCTTCTGGAGGTGCTCGGGCGCAGTGAAGAGGGTATCCGCCTGCTGGAGAGCCGCCCGCTGCCGGCGGCGGCGTGGTACAACGGGGTGGTGAACCGCCTGCGCTACAACCCGAGCGCCTTGATCACGGGCTGGTGCCGCGCGGCTTTACGCTGCGCACTGGCTCCCGGTTCGTCCGAGAGGCGGCGCGCGGAGGCGGCGATGCTGCTGCTGGCCCGCGAGGGGGAAGATGAGTTGTTGCCGGAGGCTCGCCGGGTGGCAGCCGAGCTGCCGGAGGAGATGCGGGCCCTGCTGCGCTGTTTGGACGAGGTGCCGGCGGAGCCGGAGCAGGTGGCGGCGTGGATTGAGCCCAAGGCGGCGAGCGAGAGCGCCTCGGTGCGCGCGCTGGCGGCGAGCATTCTGCTGCCGACTTCGGCCTGGTGCTTTGCCCTGCTGCCCGAGGGGCAGGATGACCGCTTGGTTTCGGTGTTCTGCCGCTTGGCTTCGGGCAGCGGTGAGCTCAGCCCGGTGGATTGCCCGCCAGAGCTTGTGCAGCAGGTGGAGAAGCTTCAGCGCGATGAGAATCCCATGGTGGCGACACTCGCCTGCGCGTCGATGTTGTATCGCACGGGGCACTGCGATACCGAGTGCCTGAATCGGGGGCTGCGCTACTGGCTGTCGCGCCCGGCGGATGACGATGAGCGCATCTGCATGGCGACGGCCCTGTACAATGTCTGGCGACGCTGGGCCAATTACCGCTCGGGCGTGGTGGACATCTATCGCTTGCAGGGGGACGTCAATAACCCGGAGGAGTCTCTGGCCTCGTCGCTCGTCCTGCTGCGCGAGCTGACAGGAGAGAGCTGGGGCGTGAATCAAGCCGTGGTGCGCCTGATCGGGCGGGCCGGGGAAAGCCCGCGGCAGATGGTGGCCCTGCGCCCGAGTTTCAGTTTGCTGGGTGAAGAGGAGGCCCCGGCCGCCGCTCCCGCTTTGGAGGATGCCGGCGGGGATCCGTCCTCCCTCGCCCATGAGGTGCCCGAAGCTCCTGCGTCGGCTGAGGAGGGGAAGGGGCCTCGCCCATCCTCGGAGGCCGGCAAAGGAGCGGGGCAGGGGGCTGAGGCGGACGGCGCGTCCGCGCAGCCGGTGGACCGCAGCCGCAGGGTGCGGCTTGAGTTTTTCCGCCGGCGCGACTGCGGCGACTGCGAGCGCGCGGCGGCTCTCCTCGACGCGCTGCGCGAGACCTACCCGCAGCTGGAGGTGACCGAATACGCGATTGAGTCGCCGGAGGGTTACCGCCGCAACGAAGTGCTCTGCAACCGCTACCAGGTGCCGGCCGCGCAGCGACGCAAGGCCCCGGCCCTCTTCGCCGAGGCGGGCTGCCTGCTCGGCGCGGAGATCAGCGCGCTGCCGCTGCGCGACCTCCTCGATGCCTCGCTGGAGCTCAGTGCCCGCGCGCCCGAGAGGCAGGCGGATGCTGAGTCATCGCAAGGCCCCGCTCCGCTCGAGCCGTCGGCGGCTTCGCCTGCTGAGGGCTCTCGCATGGCCGCGACGACGGAGGCCGAGGCAGAGGACGTTGAGCGGGCACGCTTCATCGAGCAGCTGGTGAGCTACGGCGTCTTCGCCTTGGGCGGCGTCGTGCTCCTGCTGGTGGTGGTGAAGCTTCTGCTGCGCCGCAAGGGCGATGCAGACGGCTCCGAGCACTGAGCAAAGCCGCGAAAGCAGGGGACTGTCTGCTCATGCAGGCCCGATTGACGGCGCTGCGGGGCCGACGGCACGAGCTCGCTGAGATGCCGTGCAGCCCTGCTGCGCTCGGCGGAACCCATGCAGCGAGCCGTCGACACAGCAGGCGGGGCAGAGCCCTCTCAGCCCTGCCCCGTCAGAAATTCGGAAAGCTTGTGGCCTTCTCGCGCCAAGGAGCCAGTCTCCTCAACAGAGGCACTTGTCGCAACCTCAGAGCGGAATATCCCCCGTCGGCGCCTGCCACTCATCGGGAGAAGCCGGCAGGGCCTGAGCCGGAGCCTGCCCGGAGGCCTCCTGGCGTCGGTTCGCCTCCGTATCCACCACGGGAGAACTGCCCTCGGGGCGATACTCCTTGCCGTCGACAATAATGCGCCCGCGGCGGCGCGGCTGCGCTGCCTGTTCGGGCTTCTTCTGCGCCTGAGGCTTCGGGGCGGCGGCCGCCTCACCATCCGCCTGCGTGAAGTCGCTCATATCGACCAGATCCTTGTAGCCGAAGGCATAGAGAACCAGATCCGGCAGATTGTCGCGCACGAGCTCGCGCACGTAGAAAGAGGCCTGACCCTCCGCCGAGCGCAGCACGAGGCGGCGAGCCGAGCCGCTGCCGTCCACGCGATAAATCGTCGCATTCGCGAAGTGCTTGCCCGCCTTCGTCGTCACATTGCCCACGCGCAGACCCGGCAGCAGGCCGAGCGCCACGGCTCGGGCATCCTGGTCCGCCTGGCGGATCTCGTGCTGCACCCCGAGCGTCTGCGTGTGCAAACTCTTCAGCGTATTCTCACCCTCGGCCAGGCTCGCCTTGAGAGCCTCCACGCGGCCGTCGAGCTCCTTGAGCCTCGCCGCCTTCGCCAGGCTGATGTCCGCCGCCTCCGAGCGATTGAGCAACTCCTTCTGCTTGTCCGTCAGGCGGCGGTTCTCGGCCAGCTCCTGTTCAATCGGGCTGGGGATGCGATAGTTCGGCAGCTCCGTGTAGAGGAACCATCCCACATAGCCGATCGCGCCGATCAGGGCCAGCACCAGCACCGTATCCAGCACCACCGATCCGAATCGGGTCGGCTTCACCTCGGGTGCCGCGGCAGGGGCGGGCGTCGCCGCAGCACTCGCCGCGGAGGCTGCCGTCGGCGCAGCCGCCGCAGTCCCGGCGACCGGAGCGGAGGACGCTGTCTGCGCCGGGGAAGAGGCTTGTTGCGCTGCCGCCGCGGGCTCGCCCGCGGGCTGTGCCGCTGCCGGCGCAGGCGCAGCGGCGGGGGCATCCGGGGCAGGGGAGGGAGCGGGCGCCGTGCGCGCCGTCCCGTTCATCTCATCAGATTCAGAACTCATGGCTGGGCAAGGGGTTGCTGGTCATTATCGCCGCTTACACCTGTGTTGCTGCTCTCTGCGGGCGAGGCCGCGGCCTCATTCTGCAAAGTGCTGAAATCGTGGCGGAACTCCGAAAGGCGGCTGCGCAGCGCGATCAGACGCACATTCGCATCATAAATCTCATCCTTCTGCTGCGACACGCGCTCGCGCAGCTCGCTGATCTCCTGCTCGCGGGCCCGGAGATCGTCATCGAGAGAGGGGTTCACATCGCCCACGCGGCTGATATTCGTCTCCATGTGAGCAATCTCCTGGCTCAGCTGCTCGTTGAGCGCGCAGAGCTCCTCCAACCTCTGAGCATCCGCAGCATCATCGCGGCGGCAGCCGGAGGAGAGAGCAGCCAGAGCGCCGAGAGCAAGAACGCTGGCGGTAGTTAAGCTTTTCACGGCACCATCTTCGCCTAAAAGGGCCTTCTCGTCAAGCCCGTAATGCGTCAGACCCGCGATTCCTCAGGCGCCCTCAGGCGCGCGAGCCGTCCCTCATGCGACCCTCTGGCACGCGTCCGCCGCTGGAAGCTCCAGTCGCCGCGCGTCGCGGGGCCGAGCGATGGAGGCTGGGCTGAGGAGAGGAATCCCCGATGCGCCGAGCGTCATATCACGCTCCTCTCCCTTTCGCCCATACCCCTCTCGGATGACTCTCGCGCTGATGCTCAGGAAAGGCGCGGCTCCGGGCGTTGAAGACTCAACCGCGCCATGCGGCGCACCGACTCATCGCAATCCGGCCCCTCCCCCGCCGCCAGTTCCTCCAGCCGCACCCACGCTGCCCCCTCCGACTCGTCGGAGACCATCGCCTCGCGGCAGGGAGCCTGCAGCAGGAAGCGCACATCGAAATGCCGATGCCTCGGCTCCCCGGGTCGCGCCGGAATCTCGTGAATATCCACATCAAAAATCTCGGTGGATAGCGCGGAAATCCCCCTGATGCCGCTCTCCTCCTCCGCCTCGCGCAGCGCCACCCGCAGCAAATCCTCATCGCCGTCCGCGTGGCCCCCCGGCTGCAACCAGCGCTGCAACTTGCGATGGCGCAGCAGCAAGGCCTCCCGACCGCCCGGCGCCAGCAGCCAAGCCGAGCCCGTCAGATGCCCCTCAAGGCAGCTGCGGCAAAAGCAATCCGGCCTCCGCCTCACAAAATCGAGCATCTCCGCGACGATCGGGGCTCGCTCCGGCTGTCGCTTGGACAAGCGCTGCAAAGCCTCCACCAGCCTCTGTCGTCCCTCATCAAGCACACCCTGCTCCCCGAGAAGCGCGGCGCCATCCTGCGGCGCCTCCGCAACCCCGTGCCCGACTCCGTTCGACACATCATTCATGCGCGCATTCTAGCGCACCGGATTCGGAAAGGCGAGAGAAAAGAGCCCTCCCGACGCGCGCGCCCGCAAACAAGCTCGGCCATTTCTCCCTTGACACCAGAGGGAGCGGTCGGTATACTCAGGTTAATGAAATGGTCATCTCTGCTCCTCTCTCCCTTGGCCGCATGTCTCATCTTGCCGGCGGAAGTCTTTGCCTTGGACGTGAGTGTGGGAGGCACCGGGAGCAGCATCGGCGCCAGCGTCGGGAGTCGCGACAAAGCCAAGTCCGGGAAGAGCGGCAGCAAGGCGAGGCAAAAGAGTAACAAACAGCGCCGAAGCGACCGCTCGAGGTCGCACCGCGGCTCCATCGCCGATCCCCTCGCTGAGGACGAAGCCAAGGGAGCCTCCCCGCGGTACCACGGCTATGGCAACGGCTCGGCAGACGACGCCGGACGAGCCCCCGGCAACACACCCGGCAGCCGTGCGGGAAAGCCGGCCGAGCGCCAAGGCCCCGCTCCTCAGGCCGCCAACCCGCAGGAGCTCAACCGGCTCATCGGCAACGTGCCCGACAGCGAAGCGGCCGACCTCTGTCGCGATTATTATCCCCGCAGCCGCAGCGAGATCAAAAAAGCCCTTGAGCGCCTCGCCAGTGAGCAAGGGAGCGCCGACTCTGCTGCGAACGCCGACGCCGGGACCCTCGCCTGCTGCCGCATTGTCAACACCTACCGCTACCTCTGCGGACTGAGCAGCGATGTGCGGCCCGACGCCGGCCTCGCCGAGCGCGCCGCCCAATTCATCAGCGCCGCGAAAGAGCAGGGCTCCGTCGACGGCCAGCTTCAGGCCCGCTTCGGCTGCAACGTCGTGCTGTGCAATCCTGACGAAACCGTCCCGACAGCCTTCCTGAGCTCCTTTTCCGACGACGCCATCCCCCCGGTTGAGCAGTGCACCTTCCGCGGCGGCTACATGATCCCCGGCCTTAAAGCCATCGGCGTCAGCAAGGGTAGCGTCACCCCCACCGAGGACGCCGTCGCCGCCTGCCTGCAAACCGCAGCCGCGCCCGTGCGCAAAGCTTGGTCACTGCCCGGGGAAGGCTTCTTCCCCGCTGCCTGCCTGCCCGGCCGCATCTGGAGCGTCTACACCGACGGGCACCTCGGCACCTCGCTGCACTCGGCCACCGTGCGCGTTTGGAAGCTTGCCGAGCGCCCCACGGCTCCCCTCGATCCGGACAAGATGCCCGCGAGCGCCAAACCCGTACGCGTGAGTCGCGTCAACCCCACTGACCTCGGCGTGGACTTCGTGCCTGAGCTCGCACCTGCAGCACCCGGTGAGGACCAAATCTACGCCGTCAGCATCACCACGCGCAAGCGTGTCCAAGGGCCCGACGGGCAGAGCCGCCCCGCCTTCGAGCACTTCTACATTGTCGATCTCTTCTGACGCGATCCTCCCCCTCCCCCTGCCATGTCCAAGAGTGCGAAAATGACGGATGAGGCGCTTGCCGCCATCGAGCAGAGCCAGCAGCGCAGCCGGCTCATCTCCCTGCTGTCCGTCCTGTTCACCCTGCTGATCGGCAGCATCATCCTCGTGTGCATCACCGTCTTCATCCCCGCTGATCCGCCCTCCTCCTTCCTCGTCTACGCCACCAACGGCCCCCAGAAGGCGCAGAGCTCGGCGCCCATGCAGAAAGACCTCTCCGGCGGAGCACCCCCCGCCCCGCCCGTCTCTCCCGTCGTCACCGCCGTTGACACCTCCTCGCTCGTTGCCTCGGCCGCCGTCGACACCAACCTGCTCGGCGACAGCCTTCTCGGAACGGAGGACGGAATGGAGGGCGGCTTTGGCCTCGGAGGCTTCGGCAGCGGGCTCGGCACCGGCATTGGCGACGGACTCGGCGGCGGCAACATCGGCATGGGCGGCCGCGAAGGCGGCAGCTCTTTCTGCGGGCGCTTCTGGGACCTCAAGAAAACCCGCAACGGCGCCGATTCTCAGTTCAAGGACATGCAGGCGAACGGAACCGTCATGATGCTGGTGAGCCAATTTTACAACGAGGGATGGAACCCCGCCGTCTTCCGCGATTACTTCGAATCCTCCGTCAAGCTCTACACCTCTTGCTTCTACATGCCCATCAGCCTCGACCAGGAGGCCTCCAACGCCTACGACCCCGACGGCAGCATGGGCCTCTCGCCCTGCCGCTGGGTTGCCGTCTATAGCGCCCGCGTGCGCGCTCCCAAGACAGGGCGCTTCCGCTTCGTCGGCATCGGAGACTCCGTCATGGGCGTGCGTTTCAACGGGAAAAATGTCCTGCAATGCGGCTTCCACTCGCTGGAGACCGGCGTGTGGAACGCCAATATCGAAGAATCCTACCTCAACAGCCACGAATTCTTCACCTACGGCAGCTGCCCGAGCTGGAACGAAATGTTCGGCGGCTTCCAAGCCGGCGACTACTTTGAAGTCAAAGAGGGCGAGTGGTATGAGATGCAGGTGCTCGTCTCTGAAATCGGCGGCGGCGCCTTCGGCTTCTGCCTGCTCATCGATGAAGAAGGCGCCGCGCGTCCCGTTGACGAGGGCGGAGCACCTATCTTCCAGCTCTTCCGCACCTCCTTCGTCGAACCGACCAAGGAAGAAGCCTATAAGGGCATCAAGTATCCCTGCACCACGGGCAGCGGCTACACCGTCACTGTCGATCCTCCCTACGATCCGGACAGTCGCATCTGGATGGCCGAGCCGCTTGACGGCAAGAATGTCGGCGGGAAGAGCCGCGAGCCCGATAAGCGCGAGCGCAACAGGAGAAACGGAGCGCGACGCGGACGCTGAGCGCGGTCGGCACGGAATGCATGCACGTCTCTCTCCGGAATCTGGCGTTTGAGAACGGCAGAGGACTGCAACTCATGAGTGAGAGGCTTCGCCGCTCCCTCTCTCAAGCCTAACGCAGGATCGGAGCTCGTGCCTCGAGGAGAGAAAAAAAAGGAAAAGACCCCTATTTTGCTCTTGCCAAGACACTCTCATATGGTATCATGAGCACGTGACAGCGCGGGTATAGCTTAATGGCAAAGCTCCAGCCTTCCAAGCTGGCCATGCGGGTTCGATTCCCGCTACCCGCTCTTAACCACTTACTATTCCAACGTCATGAGAAAGAACATCATTCTGGCCCTCGCAGTGGCGGGGCTCTTGTCCGCGCCTCTCAGCGCCGCTGAAGAGAGTGCTCACATGCAAGAGGTCACCCGCATGGCGGCTGACCCCTCCGTCTCGATTGAGCAGCTCTGCCGTGCCGTTTATGAGGCCGCTCAGGCCGACCCGGAGAGTGCCGATCAGCTCCTCGCGACCGTGTTCGACGCACGTGCCAACACTATGTCGTCCAAAGAACTCTACATGGTCCTCCAGACCGTCATGGCGGCCGTGCCTGAGATTGCCCAGAACTTCCAGCGCGAGGTTCAGAACTACCTCAATCGCGGCGTTCATTCCGAGTACGGTGCTGCCGACCTTTCCAGCGTGACGGCACGCGTCGTGCAGGTTGTCTTCCAGACGAGCTCCTTCCAGCAGACGGTTCCTGCCTCCCGCCCCGACGAGACGCCCGGCGCTCACACGCCCTCCAGCGACGAGAACCTCATCCCCACCCCTGTTTCTCCCCAGCAATAAGCTTGGATCATCCTTGCCTCTTCATCCATGAAAGCTTCGATTCTCAAAACGATTGCCCTGAGCGGTCTTGCCTCCGCTCCGGTGCTCGCCGGCTCCCTCTATGAGACGGCTCCCCGCATCGGTCTGCCTGAGTCTTACGCCATCGCTTGGAGCGCCTACGCCAACGTCGGTTACGACAGCAACATCAACAGTACTCCCGATCGCCAGGAAAGCGCCTTCGTGCGCTTTGGCGTGAGGTCGTCCTACGGCGAGTTCGAGTCTGCGGACAAGATGTCCTACAATCTGGCTCTCGGTGCCATCTGCTACATGCGCAGCGCCTACAGCACGAACCAGAAACTCTTCCCGGACATTACCCTTTCCGGCAGCTATGAGCATCAGATGGGCTCCGGCTCCGTCTTCGGTGCATCGGCGACCGTGGCCTACCAGCCCGAGCCTGACTTCTCCAACGGCATTTCCTCGGCCCGTGCCCGTGGCAACACCCTGATGTGGAACGTCAACACGACGTACTCCCAGCCCATCGACAGCCGCCTGAGCTGGAACGTCGCCCTCGGCACGAGCGGCTATCGCTACATGGAGAGCGAGTACCGCTGGGATGACCGCCAGTACGTCACTGTCTCGGGCGGCCTCGCCTACAAGAGTTCGACGACGACGACCTATGGCCTCAACGTGACCTATCGTTGGGATCAGCGTGACTTCGGTCTCGATGCTAACAACCTTTACCTCAACGCCAGCGTCAGCCACGCGATTGACTCGGTGTCCAGCTGCTCGGCCAGCATTGGTCTTCAGACTAAGTTCATCGACGGTGAAACCAACTTCTATCCCAACGCACGCTTGGGCTACAACCGCCGCCTGACGGAGGGCCTTTCTGTCAATATGTACCTGAATCTCGACAACGAGAACATCGGTACGTACTACGGCTCCTCCAACTACCTCTCCGACATGACGTGGCGTCTCGGTGGCCGCCTCGACTACCGCATCTCCCCGCAGTTTGCGATCAACGGCGGCGTCGAGTGGCTCTACAGCAACTACTCGCGCGGCACCAACGGTCTGGATAGCATGCATCAGAGCACCTATGTGCTGAGCGCCGGCTTCAGCTACTCGATCACCCGCGATCTGGCTTGGACGGCTCGCTACAAGTTCACCGACGGCAGCCAGTGGGCCGGCGATTACACGCGTCAGATTGTTGAGACCGGCTTTACCTACAACTTCTGATTGACTTGAATTTGAGTCATGCAGGGTGGAATCTTTCTGCGCGCAGATGGGTTCCACCCTGTTTTTTCCTTAAATATAACACATGGCATCGGCTAGCATAGAGGCGAAGGGGCGCGAAGGCGCGTTGCACGTTCAGGACTACCTGAAGGCACTGCGCTCGCGCTGGAAGCAAGTGGCGGGCGTATTCCTCCTCATCTTCCTCACAAGCGTCGTTTTGACACGCATCACGACGCCGGAGTACACCAGTATCACGAGTTTTTCAATCAGCCAGCCCGGTGAGCTGGTGCGCTACACCGCGGGCGGCGACGTGACGCCCATCGAACTGGCCGAGCAGCCGGGCCCGTCTTGGACGGAGACCCAGTACGAGATCCTCCTCTCGGAAAAAACACTCAAAGTCGTCGTCGAGAATCTCAAACTCCTTTCGGAGTGGGGCGTCGACGAACCGACCGCCATCAACATGCTTCGAGGCATGACGGACGTCGCCCCCCGCACGGCGACGAACATCGTCGACGTGAGCGTCACGCATGAAGACGCTCACATGGCGCAGAAAATCTGCGCCGCCATCCCCGAGGCCTACAGCGAGATGCGCGACCGCGACGAGCAAGGGCTCTTGGAGGAAGCCGTGCAAGTCCGCGAACAGATGCTCAAGAAGCAGGAGCAGGTCGTCCAGGACAAGAAGGACGCCATCATGAGCTTCATCCGCCAGGGTAAGTTCCCCTCACTGAACCTCTACGGCGGCAACAGCAGTGCTCCCCTCTATGAATCCGCCGAGTACCAGAGCTTCAACAAGCTGCTGTCTGACCGCGACACCATGGAGTCGGAGATTCGCCAGATGTCCGTCCACATCAGCAAGCTTCATGACCTCAAGGACGAGGCTCTTCTGAGCTACGTCACTCGCGCCGGCCTGCTCACGGCTGAAACCTTCGGCACCGCCAAAGTCCGCAGCCTCAACGAGGACTACGAAAAGGCCAAGAAGACGCGCGAGGAGATGATCATGAACGGTTACGGTGAGCGCCACCCCCGCGTTCTCGCCATCGACCAGAACATCGAGACCACGAAAGGCGCCCTCATGGTCGAGCTCGTTGGCATGCGGGATGCCATGAAAGAGCAGCTCGACGTCAAACAGAAAGAATTCGAAGCCCTTGGTGCCCGTCTCAAGAAAGCCGAATCCGACCTGCGCATGAAGCAGGAAGACATCCAGAAAGTGCAGTCTGAACTGCAGGACCTCTCGGCGGAAGTCGAGCGACGCAACAAGATGCGCGATGACCTCAAGGCTGACCGCGCACGCCTCAGTACGCCGCGCCCCTCCATCAAGATGTACAACACGGCCTCGCTGCCCTTGGTGCCCAGCAAGCCGAACTACACCCTCAACTTGGCCGTCGGCGGCGTCCTCGGTCTTCTGGCGGGCATCATCTCCGCTCTCGTCGCCGGCTACTTCGACACCTCGATCAAGACCCTTGAAGACGCCGAAGTCCAGCTCGGGCTGCCCGTCCTCGGCGTCATCCCGCGCGATGCCGGCATCCTCATGCTTCAGGACCAGGAGGGCCCCGACGCCGAAGCCTACCGCATCCTGAGAACTAACATCGAGCTCAAGCGCTCTCTCTACAACGCCACCACATTCGCGGTCGTCTCCTCCAATGCGGGTGAAGGTAAATCCACCACCGTCTGTAACCTCGCCTACGTCTGTGCTCAGTCCGGCTACTCCACGCTCATGATCGATGCGGACATGCGCCGCCCGCGACTGGGCCGCTACGCCGAGGTCAGCTCCGAGCTCGGCCTCTCCGACTACCTCAGCCGCGACCTCGAGCTCAAGGACGTCGTGCTGCGCTCCAGCGTGCCGAACCTCTTCATCCTGCCCTCCGGAGCACCGCCGCTCGACCCCTCGGGCCTCATCTCCTCCTCGCGCATGGATCAGCTGCTCGTTGAAGCCCGCAAGCGCTTTGACATCGTGCTCTTCGACTCCCCGCCCGTGCTCGGCGTCAGCGATGCCTCCCTGCTCGTGCACAAGGCCGATGCCACCCTGCTCGTGCTCCAGCCCAAGCGCATGCCGCTCAAGGCCCTGCTGCGTGCCAAGACCACCATCGAGAACGCCGGCGGCCGTCTGATGGGCCTCGTCATGAACAACGTCGACATCAGCGGCGACACCCAGTACCAGTACTACACGACCTACTACTCCTACTACCGCAGCGAAGATCGCGACGGCAAGAGCCCGTCGAAAGATTCCGCCTCGAAGAAGCCCGCCGCTCCCCTCGCCTCCAACGCAGGAGCGGAAGAGAAAAACAGCAACGAAGACCTGTATTGATAACACCATGACAAACTACCTCAAAACCATCTGCTGTCTGCTGCTCGGCGTCCTCATCGCCGTGCAGGGGACAGTCGGCGCCCAAGACGCCACTGAGCCTCGCGCCATCCGCGGCGGTATGATCACCATCACCGTCAAGAACATCCCCGAAGAAGACGCCGCCAACGTCAACGGACAGTACAACGTCAGCGTCTCCGACGGCACCATCGCTCTGCCCTACCTCTCCGGTCGCATCAGCGTCGCCGGCAAGACCTCGCGACAGATTGAAGACATCGTGCGCAGCCAATACCTCGCGCAGAAAATCTACCAGCGCCCCATCGTTCAGGCCATCGTCGCCAACACCGAGGAAATCGAGCAGGCCATGGCCCGCTACGTGACCGTGTCCGGCTACGTCAACTCCAAGCGCAACGTCCGCTATCGCCCGGGCATGACCCTGCTTGAAGCCATCCTCGAGTGCGGCGACATCTCTGACTACGGCTCGCGGCGCATCCAAGTCACGCGCCGCAACGTCACCCGCACCTACGACTACTTCAGCGCAGCCGATCGCGGGCTCAAGCTTCAGGCCGACGACAAGATCTTCGTCCAGAAGCGCGGCGCCCTCGAATCGCGCCCCAGCTCCATCGGGCGCTGAGCGGACTCTCCCTCAGCAGCTCTCTCCTCCAACTTTTTTTTCCAGTCCCCGGCCCTGCGCCGGGGACTCGTGCCTATGAGCCAAGCGCAACCCAGAGCCCTGCTGCTCAGCGTCGGCTACGGGCAGGGGCACCATGCCGCCGCCGCCGCCATCGCTGAGGAACTCGCCGCGCGCGGATGGAACACGCGCACCGAAGACCCCTGCGCCCTCGCCCACCCGCACATCTTCCGCGCCACCCAGCACTTCTACCACTTCTGTGTTCGGCGTGCCCCCTGGCTCTGGGGCATCACCTACGCCCAGACCGACACCGCCGACTGGAGCCGCCAAGTCATGCGCCCCATCATCCGCGGCTGTACCGAGCGCGTGCGCGAGCTGCTGCTCAGCTACAAGCCCGACGCCGTCTTCTGCACCTACCCCCTCTTCGCCTACATGCTCGACCACCTCGCTGCGAGCGAAGGCCTGAGCACCCCCTACACCCTCGTCGTCACCGACGCCATCGAAATCAGCCGGCCCTGGATGACCACGCGCGCCCCCCTCATCTGCGTCCCCGACGAGTACTCCGCCGCCATGGCCTGCGAGCGCTACGCCCTCAGCCCGCGGCGACTCATCGCCACCGGCTTCCCCGTGCGGCGCGCCTTCCGCAGCGCCGAGCGCGGCAAAGACAGCCCGCAGGCCGACACCCTCCGCATCGTCTACGGCGCCTTTTGCAGCATCCGCCGCTGCCGCGACGAAATCGCCGCCCTTCTGCACCGCTTCCCTCGGGCGCACATCGACATCCTCGCCGGCGAGCGCCTCGAGCGCCTGCGCTCCGCTCTCGCCCCCCTCGGCATCAGCCCCGAGCGCCGGTCCATCCAACTCATCGCCCACACCGACCGCCTGCACGACCTCTTCGCCGGCGCCCACCTCTACATCGGCAAAGCCGGCGCCGCCACCGTCTTCGAAGCCTACGCCTCAGGCCTCCCCGTCATCATCAACTACTCCCTGCCCGGGCAAGAGCAGGGCAACCTCGAACTCCTGCTGCGCGACGACTGCGGCCTCTACGCCGAAGGCCCCTCCGACCTCACCCGCGCCGTCGAACACATGCTCGCCCGCGGCGCCCACTGCTGGAACACCATGCGCACCCGCATGCAAAGCACCCGCCGCGCCGGCGGAGCCGCCGCCATCGTCAACGCCGCCCTCGCGCGCCTCGAGCCATGAAGACACCCTCCGTACTGCTCGTCGACAACTCCAACACCCGTACGAAATTCATGCTCAGCCGGGGCGGCATCCTGCAACCCTCGCAGCGCATCCTGCCCACCGGCGCCATCTCTCCCCCCGCCGTCCGCCGCCTCCTGCACGGCTGGGACTACCAGCGCGCCGTCCTCTGCTCCGTCGTCCCCGCCAAAGCTGATATCCTCGCCGAAAGCCTCGGCGTCCCCGTCTGCCGCCTCACGCGGCACGCCCGCCTCAACATCCGGCTCGACTACCCCGGAGTCCGCACCCTCGGCGCCGACCGCATCGCCAACGCCATGGCCGCCGCGCGCAACTGCCCGCTGCCCTGCGTCGCCGTCGACCTCGGCACCGCCGTCACCTTCGACGTCGTCGTCCCCGGCGACGAACTCCCCCGCTTCATCGGCGGCGTCATCGCCCCCGGCCTCCCCTCGATGACGCAGTACCTCTCCCGCAACACCGCCCAACTCCCCGCCATCGAGCCCGAAGAGCCCGAGCACGCCATCGGCCGCACCACTGCCGAAGCCCTCCACGCCGGCACCGTCCTCGGCTACCGCGGCCTCATCCGAGAAATCCTCAACTCCATCGCCGCCGAACTCGCCTGCACCCCCTACGTCATCGCCACCGGCGGAGACGCCCCCCTCCTCGCCTCCCAACTCAGCGAAATCACCGAACTCGACCCCCTCCTCACCTTCCGCGGCATCAACCTCGCCGGCCAGCTCAACCCCTGAGCGCCCGCCCCCATCCGCCCCCGCGCCGCCGCGCCCCGTCGCAAACCCCGCACCTCATCCTGCCGGCACCTCGCACGGCAACCGGCGCGCCACCCTGCTCCCGCCACAAGCAACGCCCGCGCATATAAACGCATTGACAATCGTCCAAACGACGATACAATCAGCCCGGAACCCATGAACAGCCCCTCTCCCGACACCCCGGACACGCCCTCCTGCCACTGCGGCCCCCAACCCGCCGACGCCGTTGCCGCCATCCCCGCGACCCTCAGCGGCGTCACCCCCTACGCAGGCTTCTTCAAAGCCCTCGGCCACCCCGTCCGCCTCCTCCTCGTCCGCCTCCTGATCGACGGCGAGCGCTGCGTCTGCGAACTCCGCGCCGACAGCAATCGAGACATGTCCACCATCTCCAGCCACCTCAACATCCTGCGCAACGCCGGCATCGTCCGCAGCGAACAGCGGGGCAAAAACATCTACTACAGCCTCGCCTGCCCCTGCCTCATCCCCATGCTCGCCTGCCTCAGCCGCAGCCCCCTCCCGCACCCTTGAGTTGCCCCTGAGCCGCCTCAGGCAGCTTCGGAAGATGCCTCAGTGTTGCCTCGGGCCTGTGCCTACCATTGGGGCAGGGGGGTGTCGGGGGAGGGTTAAAAGTAGGGCAGCGTGGACACCCTCTCATGAGGAACGTTTCGAGAACAAGGCGCCTACGTGGACCTCGCACCTCTGAATCGAAGCAGCGAGCTCGCGCGAGCAATCGGTATCCGTCCGCACTGTTAGCACAGACAAAGAGGGATGATTGCTCGAGAAACGGTGCCTAGGGGTGTGAGGTGGAGGTATCTGTGCCCCGCGGAGATTACGGAGGCTCTACGGGCGGTATGCGGTGGCTCCGCGGCTCGTCTGGAGGGAAAAAAGAGTCGGAGCGCGGGAGCTCGCGGCCGTAGCGCTTGCCGCGGAGGCGGAAGTGCCGCGGGTGATGACGCTGTTGTTGGGTTGCTGTCAGTCTGTTGGGATGGTTTCTCGGTGCTCGGGGCAGGGGGCGCGGGGGAGGGGGCTCCGTGTCCAGAGGCGGAGGAAAAATCCGCTCGGTGCAAATTTGGGGTTGCAAGGAGGAAAAAGCTGGGGTAGAATAGCCGCACTTAAAACCTCAGTCATAAATCTTATGTCCGACAACATCGAATCCCAGGTTAAAGACATCATCGTCGAGCAGCTCGGCGTTGAGCCCGAAAAGGTGACCCTCGAGGCCAAGTTCATCGAGGATCTCGGCGCTGACTCTCTCGACATCGTCGAGCTCATCATGGCGTTCGAGGAGAAGTTCTCCATCGAGGTGCCCGAGGAAGCTTCTGAAGGTCTCAAGACCGTTCAGGATGTGATCGACTTCATCAACAAGAGCAAGGCCTGATCGGCTGAGAGCTTTTCATGGGGCGGCTTCTCCCGATGGGCGGAGCCGCCCTTATTGTTATCTCGGCCCGCTGCGGCTTTTCCGTGTTCAGAATGGCTTTGGAGGATCAGCGCATCGCCTACGCGATGCAGGAGACGAGGCTCCTGTATGTGCCGGATCGCCGGATTGACAGTTTCGGTGATTCGCGCTTTCGCTTTGCGCTGGTGTCTGAGCTGATGGATTCGGTGGGCTGCTGCCGCGTGCGCACCGGCTGGGTGGAGGCGCATCGCCCCCGCATTTTGCGCCCGCCGGATTTGCGCGAGATTGAGATGGAGGGCTTCAGCCCTGAGGTGGCCGGCTTTTTCCGCTGGATGCAGGAGCGCGGGGCGCGCTTGCAGCCGCTGATTAACTACGGTTTTCAATTTGCCCGCTCGTCCGTGGAGGAGGAGTTGGTGCACGAGGATGTGCGCGAGGTGGAGGATCGCGTCGTGCAGGAGGCTCGCTCTTCCGGGGATCCCTTCCGCGCCGTGATTCACGGGGTGGATGATGATTGGGAGCTGTCGCTGCTGCGCTTCATGGTGGAAATGATTCAGAAGTCTCATGAGATCAATATTTTTGACTTTAAGCGCCGCGGTTTGCTGTAGCCTGCTGGCGGCGGAGGAGGACGGCCCCGCGAATTATTCTCTCTGGCCCCGCCGACCGGCGGAGCTGGAGCAGGCGCGCCGCCTGATGTCCGAGGGCAAGAAGAGTGAGGCGGCGTATCTGCTGCGGCCGTACTGGACGGCGCCGGGCATCGTGGGGCGCGAGGCGCGGCAGCTCACGAGTCTGATCAATGTGCCGCGCTATTTGTCGCGCCAGCATCCGCGTGCGTATCTCTACACGATCAAGCGCGGGGATTCGCTGCCGCGCATTGCCCGCAACACGAAGTGCCTGCAGGAGCTGCTCATGCTGCTCAACGGTCTGGTGGAGCCCTCGCGCCTGATGGCCGGGCAGAAGCTGGTGGCCGTGCCGGTGACGCAGCGGGTGGAGATTCATCTGGCGCACCGAGAGGTTTCGGTGTGGGACGGCGATATCCTCGTGGCTGATTACGTGATCGAGGAGGTGAATGGGGTGAAGATTGCCGGCCAGAATGAGGTGACGACGCTCAAGTCCTGCGATTCGTACGTGGACGGGGCGCGCGTGCGCAGTGTGGGCTCGGGGCTGGCGGCGACGGATCGCGCGCTGGTGCTGGCTTCGGGCTGCGTGCTGAGCGCGGGCGAGGGCGGCCGGGCGGTGCTGCGGATGAATCAGCGCGATCTCAATGAGATGGCTCTGCTGCTGGCGCCGGGGGCTGAGGTGTGCCTGGTGCGCGATGAGGAGGCTTATGCGCGCGAGCGCCAAGCGGCTCGCGAGGCGGCGGCCTCGGCTCAGGGGGCCGACGAGGCGGTGGAGGTTGAGGAGGAGCCGGCGAGCTGAGTCGCCGACGGGTGGGGATTGAGCGGTTGGCTCGGGCCCTTTTTTGTGCCGGGCCCTGCCGAGAGGGGTGCTGCGAAGGGGTGTGTGCCTCGGCGGGAAGGGCTGTGGCGTGGCGAGGCGGGCCTGGCGCGGTGATGGGAGCGGTGTCGCCGCCGTGATGCCGCCGTGACGGCGTGCGGCGAGTGTGAGGTGGGGGCGCTGTGCTTGCACGCTTGCTGCGGGGTGTGGGGAATCTGCGCGCGTGTTTTTGCGGAGCCCTGTGTTGGCGGAGCCCGCGGCGGGCGGACGAGGGCCGGGTGAGGGGGTATCCGCCGCGGCGGCTTCGGTGGGGGGCGGCATCGGTGGCGGGCGGTCGAACAGTTGGCTCTAACTCGTTGTCGCGGCGGTGCTTTTGTGTTAAAGCCTCAGGGGTATGGGGAAGCTTGTTGAACGCGAAATCGGGCCCATGGGGGTGGTGGCGGCGATGATGGTGGGCCTCGGCTCGATGATCGGCGGCAGTGTGTTCGCGACGATGGGGCCGGCGGTGCAGAGCGCGGGGGCGGCGGCTCCGCTGGCCTTTATCTGGGGTGTCGTGCCGGCTTGCTTCACGGCCTGTGCGTATCTGCGGCTGACGCTGCGCTATCCCGGGGAGGGGGGAACGGAGGCTTTTTTCAATCGGGCCTTCGGCGGGGGCTATCTGTCGGCGAGTCTCAATTTGCTGCTGGTGGTGTGCTATGCGAGTGTGGCGTCGCTGTATGCGGGGGTGTTCGGGGTGTATCTCGCCGGGCTGCTTCGCTGCCATGAGCTGTGGGCGGAGAAACTGGCGTCTTGCCTCGGGGTGCTCTTCGTGGCGTGGATGAATCTGACGCCGCGAGGCTGGGCGCTGCGGCTGGGGGATCGGCTCAATGCCGGCAAGTTGGTGGTGATGGGGATTTTTGTGGTGGCGGCGCTGTGTTCGCCGCTGTGGCGCTGGGAGAATTTCGAGCCGCGCCACTGGGGCGGGCTCAGTCCGGTGCTGGTGACGGGGCTGACGATTTTCATGAGTTATCAGGGCTTCGAGCTGATCGCGGCAATTCGGCAGCCGATTCGCCGGCCGGAGCGCACGCTGCCCTGGGCCTTCGCTTTCAGTCTTTTCGTGGTGACGCTCTACTACAGCCTGATGGCGTTCTGCACGCTGGGGCATGTGGATTACGCGAGCGTGAATGCGGAGAGCGGCTATCTGGTGGCGGCGGTGGCGGAGCGCTTCATGGGGGTGGCGGGCGGTCTGCTGCTGAGTGTCGGGGCGCTGGTGGCGTCCTGCTCGGCGATGAATTCGGATGTGCGCTTTGTGTCGACGATTCCGGGGGATATGGCGCAGCATCGCGAGATGCCGCGCTATTTCTCGCCGCGGGCGTCGCGGGAGAGCCGCGCGGGGGTGCTGTTTCTCTGCGGTCTGATGGTGGTTTTTGTGCTGCTGGTGCGCACGGATGAGCTCAGCGCGCTGTCGAGTCTCGGCTTTCTCGTGATTTATGCGCTGGTCAATGCGGTGAGCCTGCGCCTCTGCCCGCGGCGGCGTCGCGATTGGCTGATCAGCGGGGCGGGGGCGATGCTCTGTCTCTGCTCGGTCGGGGTGCTCGTGTGGCAGCTCGCGGCTCAGCCTCGCGCCACGGTGCTGATCGCGGTGACGGTGTGTATGCTGCTGCTGCCCTTTGTCTGGCAGGCGCTGTATCGCCTGGGGCGGCGCGGGGCGCAGCGCTGAGGGGGCAGGGCGCAGCGGCTGCGGCGTCGAGCTTCAGCGGCTGCGGAGGGGCTTGCCGGCTTCCGCCGGGGCTTGCCGGCTTCCGGCGGGGCGCGCATCGCGGGGGGATCTTCAAGAGCGGGGCGCTCGCGGGGCGAGGCCGATGTAGGTGCGCAGGGGCTTGGCGTTGCGGATGGAGAGGCCGGAGCTGCGGTCGATGAGGGCGGAGGAGCTGCCGCCGTCGAGGTTGAGCGCGCTTTGCACGCGGAAGTTGCCGAGGGCGCCGTCGTGCAGCCAGAGGGCGAGCTCGCGCAGGGTGACGGGGCTGCAGACGGCGATGCACCAGCGCCCGCGGCCGTCGGTGGCGATGAAGCTGCGCCGCGCGCGCCGGCTGTTGTTGAGCCCGGCGACGGGTTTGCCGTTCTCGATGAGGAAGGGGCCGGCCTGGAGGGCTTCTTTCATGGAGGCGATGGGGGTGCGCAGGGCTCGGCTGCGCTCGAGGCGGATGGTTTTGCCGTCGTCGCTGAGCACGCCGGCGACGGTGAAGGCGCCCGTGGCCAGGCGGTAGCGCTGGCGCCCGCCGTGGACGATGAGGCCCAGCGGGGTGGCGCGGGCGTCGGCGCCGAAGTAGCCGCCGTTGATGCCGGCCCGGCAGCCGTGGCGCCGCAGGGCTTCGCTCAGGCTGCCGTATTGCTTCGGCGAGCCTTCGTCGATGACGATGAGCCGCGTGGTGGAGGCGTCGAAGAAGACGGCGTCGATGCGCGTTTCGCCGCGCAGCAGGGCCGCCAGCCCCGAGCCTTGCGCGGGGCGTGTGAAGCTTTCATGGGCCGGGCAGGGCAGGACCGCGAGCGCGAGGAGGCCCAGCAGCGCGAGGGCGTGCGCGGCAAGGCGCCGGCCGAGTGGAGTGCGGGGGCGTCGGCGGAGGGAGAGAGCAGGCATCGGCGGGGTCATAGAGTTGTATCATACGGCACGGCGCGGCGAGCGGCGAGCTTGCGTTTTGTCATGCGGGCCGGGCCTCGCGGTGCGGGGCGCCGGGAGGGTGTCTGTTTCCATGCGTTTTGGGTGCAGAAAAGGCTTTTCAAGAGGCGCCCGCTGTGTTACCATGCTCGTACCGCAGAATCCGCTACGGGGTGCTGCGCTGATAACTGCTAACGATACGAAACGCTATGACTGATCCCGAAAACACATCAACGAATGCCGCAGGTAAAATGATGACCGGAGCCGAGGCTCTTGTGCAGAGCCTTGTGCGCGAGGGTGTGGAGGTGGTATTCGCGTATCCGGGCGGTGCCAGCATGCCCATTCATCAGGCCCTGAGCCACGAGCCTTCCATCCGCACGATTCTGCCGCGCCACGAGCAGGGCGGCGCCTTCGCCGCTGAGGGCTACGGCCGCGTGACGGGCAAGGTCGGCGTCTGCATGTCGACCTCCGGCCCGGGTGCCACGAACATGATTACGCCGATTGCCGATGCCTTCCTCGATTCGATTCCCATGGTGGCGATCACGGCTCAGGTGGGCAGCTCGATGATCGGCAGCTCGGCTTTCCAGGAGACGGACGTGTTCGGTATGACGTCCCCGATTGTCAAGCACAGCTATCTGGTCACGAAGCTGGAGGATATCCCCCGCATCATCCGCGAGGCTTTCTACATTGCCCGCACGGGTCGCCCCGGTCCGGTGGTGATCGACGTGCCGAAGAATTTCCAGGAGGGCCGCTTTGTGCCCGATTTCGATGCCCCGATGGATCTGCCCGGCTATCAGGCTGAGGTGAAGACGGATGTGGAGGCGCTCGATGCGGTGCTGCCGGTAATTCTGTCGGCGAAGCGCCCGGCGATTTATGCGGGCGGCGGCGTGATTATGTCCGACGCGTCGGACGAGCTGCGCGAGTTTGCCGAGCGTACGCAGATTCCCGTGGCGACGACGCTGATGGGTATCGGCGCGATGCCGGAGAGCCACCTGCTGTCGGTGCGCTGGCTGGGCATGCACGGCCCGGTCTACGCCAACAACACGGTCAATGAGGCCGACGTGGTGATTGCCATCGGTGCTCGCTTTGATGACCGCGTGACGGGTGCCGTCAAGACCTTCTGTGAGCACGCGCGCATCATCCACATTGATCTGGATGCCGTGGAGCTCAACAAAAACAAGCGCGTGGAGTTCGCCATCCGCTCGGATGCGAAGCAGGCGCTGCGCTACCTCAATGAGCGCCTGGAGGCGAAGGGCTATCCTGTGCGCGCCTATGAGGAGAGTTATCGCCCGGAGTGGTTCGGGATGATCCGCCGCTGGAAGGAGCAGTACCCGCTCTGCTACGAGAAGCGCACGCACGAGATTGCGCCGCAGATGGTGATCGAGGAGCTCCACCGCCAGCTGGAGGGCAAGGATGCGGTGATCTGCACGGGCGTGGGCCAGCATCAGATGTTCACGGCCCAGTTCTTCCCCTTCGATAAGCCGCGTCGCTTCTCGACCTCCGGCGGTCTGGGCTCGATGGGCTACGGTCTGCCGGCGGCGATGGGCGCCTGCGTTGCCTTCCCCGACAAGCCCGTGGTGAATGTGGACGGCGACGGTTCCTTCCTCATGAATGTGCAGGAGCTGGCGACGATTCACATCGAGCGCATGCCGGTGAAGTGCATCATTCTCGACAACCAACATCTGGGCATGGTGGTGCAGTGGGAGGATCTCAAGTATGACTCCAACCGCGCCAACACCTTCCTGGCGGATCCCCGCGATCAGTATGACCCGACGCACCATACGCCGGACATCCTCTACCCGAATTTCCCCGTGCTCTGCGCCGGCTTCGGCGTGAAGTGCGAGCGCGTGGTCGAGCCTTCGGAGCTTCCGGCGGCGATCGGACGCATGCTGGCGGCGGAGGGGCCCTACGTGCTCGATGTCATGGTTCCCTACGATGTGCACGTGCTGCCGATGATTCCGGGCGGCATGGGCTACCGCGATGTGGTGCTCGAGCGCATTGCCGGCGACGGCAAGGGTCGCAAGGCCTCGGATCTGGGCAAGGAGATTCCCTCGGCTCTCTGATCGGGCAGCTTCGGGCTTGCCCGCTTGACTCGCCGCTGCAGTCATGAACACGGACGTCATCCAGAAGACCTTCGTCGGTCTCTTCCTGATGGTGCTGGCCTTCGTGGTCGGCACTCTCGTGGCGGGGAATGCGAAGGAGGCGTTCCTGTTCGTGAGTGCGGTGGCGGGTATTTTTATCGTCATCGCCCTCGGTCGGCGATGCTGGTGGCTGATTTTCCTCGCGCCGCCATTGTTGAGTCTGGTGCCGCTCGGTATTGTATCCAAGCTGCCCATGGGCTTTGCCGCGGCGACGGGTATCATGCTTTACTGGGTGCTGATGAGTATCACGGGGGCTGCCCGCCTCGGATGGCGTTCCTTGGGCTGGCTGGATTTCATGGTGGTGCTGCTGGCCTGCCTCTTTGCCTACTCCTATTATTGCCATCCGGTTGTGATGGGCTTTTTGGGCGGCAAGGGCGGTGTTTCCGGCGGCAGTGAGTACATCTGGTGCATCTTCGGTATCCTCTACTATGTGACCTTGAGTTCCATTCCCTGTTCGCGGAAGGATTTGGATCCCGTTTTGCACTGGGCTGTCTGGATTTCGGCGATCAGTGCGGTGCTTTCTTCTCTGTGGGAGGTTCTCGGGGTCGGAGGAAGCGGCGAGGATCTGGGCGCGGAGATGACTGGCACGCGGTTCGGATTGTTCGTGGGGCTGGGGCAGGTGATCATCCTGCTGATCGTTTGCCGTTATAAGCTCTGGCGCATCTTGGTCTCTCCCCTGCTTCTTGGTCTTGTGCTGCTGGGGCTGGCTATGGTCTTCCTCTCAGGCTTCCGAGAAAAGCTCGTGTGCACTGCCGTTTTGGTCATCTATGTGGCCATCATCCGACGAGAGTTTATTACAGTGACGCTGCTGGCCGGTCTGACCTACGCTCTTCTGATTTTCATGAGCTCGACAGAGCTCATGCTTTCTCTGCCCAAGGGCATCCAGCGCACGTTGAGCATCGTGCCCGGGGTGGAGGTCAGTGACGATGTCAAGCGGGGAGCTCAGCACTCCGCGGATTGGCGTGTGGAGATGTGGGGCTGGGCCTTGGATCCCCGGACGGGCTACATCAAGGATTACACTTGGGGGGATGGTTTCCGGGTGGATATGGAGGTGCAGTCTCGCCAGTTCCGCATGGTCTATCGCGATAAGATTCAGGGAGCTCAGGGCGATCTGAGGTTCTTCGCGAAGGCGGGGGTGTGGCACAACGGCTCGATCACCACGATCCACCGCGTCGGGTACGTGGGCTTGGTGCTCATCTCACTCTGGTTCATGGCCGGACTTGTCCTGATCGCGAGAATGTGTGTTGCGTATCAAGGGACGCCTCAACAATTTTATTATTTGTACTACACGGTTCCTCTCGCGGAGCTCGTAACGAAATTCTACGCATCCGCGGGAGGTGTGACGTTTGCCTTCCAAGCGATGACATATGTGGCTCTCGCCAAGCAACTCTATGTCTTCGCCTTGCAAGAGGGCCGCATTCAGCCGCTCTTCAGCCACGACGCCTATGTCCCGCGGATGTTGCGCTGGAATGAAGAAAAGAAAGAGTTCGACTCCGGCTCCCCTGAGGCATCTTCAGAGGTGCGCTTCTGAGCTCGCTGTCGAGAGAACGTTCATGAGGTGCGTGGTGCCGGGTCAGGGGCAAGCCGGGGCTCGTGTGCACCAATTGGACGCGCGTCATGAATCTGCTCGAGCGGCGGGCTTATACGCCAGAAGGAGGACCGGTGTGTAATGCAGCGGTAGGCCGAGCTCGGAGCTGTCCGCGAAGGCCCGCCGATAGCGCTCTTGGAGTTTTGCCAGTTGCTGCCTACTATGAATACCTGCGCTGCTTCTGCCGTTGACACCGGTGCTGCGGAGGTGGTGCAGCAGTTCGCGAAGCGTTGCAAAGTGCAGGATCTGTGGGTGCGATTCACAGAGGCTGACCGTGAACCCGGCCCGCTCCGCCATGTCGCTGAGTTCGGATGGCGTCGGGTAGGGCAGGGGCTTGCCGGTCAGCAGTTGCAGTTCGCAGAAATGGCCGTACGCGAAGCTGGAAAGAGCCAGCAGAGCCCCCGGCATCAGGGCCTTGAACGCCTCCTCAAAGAAGTGAGGCAGGTCGTCAAACCACTGAATGGCCGAGGCGCTCGCGATCAAATCGAGCTTAGTTGGGAAGGAAATGCGTTCGGCGTCTCCCGGCAGAAGATGGGGCTCTCTCAGTTCGTTGGGAACGTGGCGCAGAGCCTCCGGAACGAGGTCATTAAACCACCATTCCGCCTCCGGGAAGCGTCGGGCGAGCAGCCGACTCAACAGGCCGGTTCCCATGCCGATTTCCAGAGCGCGTCGGATTGGCCTCTCCTCTGCATATTGCCCGATGAGAGCGTCGAGCCGTTCGGCTATGGTGCGCTGCACGACCGCATGTTCATCGTAGGTTCCGTAATGCCGGGCAAAGGCTCGTCCGACGCGATGTGCATCCGTGCTCATCAGTCACCGAGTTGTCGCAGCACGATATTCGGGTCGGCAAAGGGATAGTGATAACTCTCAAAGCCCGTACCCAGTCCTATGCTCTGCCAGTACGCCCACATTTTGGCCGGAGGGAAAATCTCATCCTTATCGCCGATCCAAGCCTCATCCCAGCGAAGATGGGCGGCGGAGTCTTCCTTGCTCCATTCAGCCAGCAGCCTGAGCTCTTCGATCTTATCCTCGATGCTGCGGTCGGGGAAGGGGCCTTCCGGGATGTAGCGCAGGCCCCCGTAGGTCTTTTCGTGAAAAGGATTCATGCCGACGCGCGCCAGCCCTTGCATGGTGCGCATGACCACGCGCAGGCGCATCCCGTAGTGATCATCGACAGGGAAGGGGGTCCCGTTGAGAGCGATGGCGCGGTGCAGCGGTAGATCGCGGCAACACTGCTCGGCGACCCACACCCCGAAGGACCACGCGAAGAGATAGATGCGGCGGTACGGCGCCAAGTCGCCAGCCGAGAGCGGGGCGATGCTGCGGTAGTCGTAACAGGCCAGCACGTCGCAGTGAGACGGCTTGATGTGCCAGACGGCATTGGGCGTGGAGGCCCAGCCGAGCATATAGAGCACGAGGTCGGGGTTGCCCTCCTTCTTCAACCAGGATTGTTGCATAAATCAGCAATGCTGCGCAGATGCTCATCTGTCAGCCCGGCGCGCAGCGAGAGGCGCAGGCGAGCGCTGCCGAGCGGCACGGTGGGGTGCCGGATGGCCGTGAGCCAGAGGCCGGCCTCGCGCCCGCGCTCGGCCATGGCCAGAGCTCGCTCATTGCTGCCGGCGTGCAGCGGAACAATCTGCGTCTCCAGTTTCAAACCGGTCAGGCAGCTGAGCTCCCGCACCAGAGAGGCTAGGTGTGCGCGCCGCGCATCGAGCCCCGGATAGCCCTCGGCCTTGAGCGACTCCGTGCGCATCTCATGCACCACCATCGTGTCCCATTGCAGGGTGCAGGGCGGAAGCGCCGTCGAGAAAATGAGCGGCCTCATCCGATTGATGAGGTAGCGCTTCACCGTCGGGCTGCAGATGACGCAGGCTCCCGCTCCGGCCAGCGCCTTGCCGAAGGTGCAGACCAGCAGGTCAACCTGCCCGCCCAGCCCCAGCTCGGCGCAGTAGCCGGCGCCGCAGGGACCGCAGACGCCGAAGGCGTGCGCCTCATCCACGCAGAGGCGGAAGGGGTATTTCTCGCGCAGGGCCAGGATTTCGCGCAGCGGCGCGCGATCCCCGTCCATGCTGTAGACGGACTCCACGACCACCCAGACCTCGCGGGCATCCCCGGCGCTGCGCAGCAAGTGCTCGAGATGAGCGACATCGTTGTGGCGGAAGCGACGGAAGGGAGCGGAGCCCTGTTGCAGCCCCGCCAGAATGCTCGCATGCGCCAGCCTGTCCGCCAGAATCAGATCGCCGGGGCCCGTCAGGGCCGGCCAGAGGCCGCTGTTGACCATGTAGCCGCAGCTGAGCACGAGAGCCTCGCGCCCCGGGTAGAGGGCAGCCAGCTCCGATTCGAGAACGTCATATTCGGGGCAGTTGCCCGTCATCAGCCGTGAAGAGGGGCTGCTGTGAGGGAAGGGGGAGCGCGTCGCCTCCCCGAAGCGCTTATCCCAGTAGTCGGCGAGACAAACGCCGGCGTAGGGCGAAGCCTCCAGCCCCAGATAGTCGTTGGAGGAGAGGTTCAGGTAGCGCCGTCCGTCGCGGACGAGATACAGTCCCTCCGAGCGCACGGTGCTCAGTTGCCGCAGGTTACCGGCAGCTTCCAACTGCTTCAGCTCGTCGAGCAGGCGGGCTTCTCCGGAATGCCTCATCGTGTCCATCAGGCCTCTTCGCTGTATTCTGCCCAAGAGCTGCTCGTTTCCCACACGCGCACGCGCTCCAGCTTGACGCAGGCACGTGCTTTGAAGGAGAAGGCGCCTTCTGCGGCCCGGCGCAGGGCCTGCTTCGCGTAGCAGAAGACGGTGTAGGCCATTGCCTCGCTCGTCGGGTCCTGATGTTCGAAGGGGATGATACGCTCGCCGTAGCTGCGACGGAAGAGCTCATAGTTGGCATCATCCGTGTTCATGCAGAGGGCGTGGTCAAAACGCTCCAGAAAGTTGCCGAGCATTTCTTTGATCAGCTTGAAATCCATGACCATGTCATTGGAGTCCAAACTGTCGGCAGCAAAGATGAGTTCGACGCTGCGGGTGTGTCCATGCGGGAACTGGCACTGCCCCGGATGCTTGGAGAGCAGGTGCCCGCTTTCAAGTTCAATGCGCTTGCAAATGCGAAACACGATGGGTAATTTCAGTTTGACGAGTAAAAAGGGGCTTTATGGGATTCGGGCTTCATCAGCGGTTGTACACATGCCTCACTGCAGTAGCGAGCCCCCGGATCAGGAGAGTGTTTTCATGCCGGTGGCGTGACTCCTTTCTTGAGGATGATGTTGCCGTATTGCGCGGTCTCGCTGGTCATGACGACGGCGTGGGCTTGCGCCGCTCTGCGGTAAAAGTCGCCGCGCGCGAGTCGCTCGATGGGGCCGGTATACTGAAGGGCATCGCGATAGGACTGCTCCACTTCGGGATTGAGGGTATCGCCGCGAACGGGAGCCATCATGTAGACGGGCTGCGCGTAGCTGTCGAGCTCAAAGAGCGGCTGGATGGCGCGCAGCAGATCGGCTGCGCGGATGCCATCGGCTCGCAGCACGAGAGGCCCGATGCTGTGCCCTGGAAAGTGTGCATCGCCGAAGACGATTTCATCTCCGTGCCCCATTTCACAGAGCAGCTTTAGCAGACTCGGCGAGATCAACGGTGATATGCCCTTCAACATAACGATGGTATGATGCCACAAGTAGCAGCAGAGGTCAATCGCAAATTCAGAGACCGGGGCGTGTCTCCGATTGCAAAGTGCCGGAGGCCGGAGCCCCGAGGTTTGCGGACGAAGTCCTTGGGGATCCATCAGGGTTATAGCCATGCTCCGCCAACCAGAAGGTCAAGCTTTCTTCAGTCCAAAACTCGGGGTGAAGCAAGTGCAAGGCCAGCCTGTTCGTGTTCCGCCTCACGCCCTTCGGGCCGGAGTGGTAAGTCAGGTCGGAGAAACAACGCGCATCGCCCGTCACGTTAAATTCATCATCTCTCAGTACCTGATACCCGAGGCGCACCATGGCGAGCGCTTCGAGCGCAGCTTGCACCTGGTATGATTCGTGAGCGAAGATAGGGGCTCTCCATATCCACAGCTTGACGCCCTTATCCTGACAGAGCTGCTGAAAGGCTGAGCTGAAGCGAGCAAATGGCTCAGCGACCTGAGGCAACCGGAAGGCTTGATGCCCCGGAGTTGGGCTCGGCGTCGACTGGGCCTGAGTGTATCTGATATCCATCAGGCCGGACGGCTGAATACAGGTTTGTTGATCGTAGCGGTAAATGCGATCGGGCATCATGATGCGCTTGGCGGCGTAGAGATTCAGGTCGCCGGAGTTGCATTTGAACAGTGTCAGCAGCTCCCCCCAAGGCAAACCGATACCGGGAGTGGTGAAAGCCTGAATCCCCCGGCGATAGATGGCGGAGCGGGAGCCGATATCAGTCTGCCCGATGAAGGCGTCGGTTGTGATATGGGCAACGATGGTGTCACCCGGCCGCGCATAGCGGAGAGCTGAGAGCAGATTATTTTGAATGCCGAACCCCGCATTCATGGCGGCGTTGACGGAGCGGATTCCGTACGAATCGAGCAGGATTTGCGGATCGATGGACGATCGCGTCTCCGAGCCGCCGGCGAAAATGAAGAGGGGCTCACCGTGGGCCCGTTCTCTCATGCTCTGCTCCCACTGATCGCTGACTTCGGCAGCATGAAGGAAGAATCGCATGTCGGGATGCAGGTAGCGATTGAACAGCAAAGCTACGGTGCATCCCAGCAGAACAGCGCACAGAATGATGACAAGGAGCTTTTTCATGCCTCAGAAGGCAAAGTAGATGAAGGGACTGGCAATACCTGGGGTGTAGATCGTCAGCAGGAAGACCATCAGACCGACAATCCAGGGGTTGAGGAAGATGCGGTAGGGATCCTCATAGCGTTTCTGCGAGACCGCTTCGCCGAGGATGATGAGCAGGCTGAGCAGCAGGGGGGGAAGCGCTCCGGCAATCAGGTAGGCAAACTCCTTCTCGGAAGCTATGGTCGCCAGATGACGGATTCCGTAGGCCTCGGAGCTGAACATCAGTTGCAACCTTTCGGAGATGACGGAGAAATCCTGCTCGTAGAAAAACATCCAAATTACAACCGTGCAGAGGAAGGTGAGCAGCCAGCCGGCCCAGCCAGGGAGCTGGTGACCGCGCTTTCGGAAGATCCTGTGGATGATCATTGTGATGCCGATGACGGCCCCCCAGACGATGAAGTTCCAGTTGGCTCCGTGCCAGAGCCCTGAGATCAGAAACACGATGAGGATGTTGAGCGCCCACCGCTTGGTGCGGCTTCCCCCCAGCGGAAAATAGATGTAGTCTCGAAACCAGAGAGTGAGAGACGTGTGCCACCGACGCCAGAATTCGGAGACGTTGGTGGATGTGTACGGGCTCAGGAAATTGAGCCTCAGCTTGATGCCCATGCACTTGCCCAAGCCGTATGCCGTGAGACCATAGCCGGCGAAGTCAAAATAAATGCGGAAGGTGAAACTGAGATTGTTGAGCCAGAGCAGGTAGGCCGATTGCTGCTCGACGTCCCTTGCTCCGGGGAAGTTGGCGGCCAAGTTGTCGGCAACGCAGCCCTTGAAGAACAAACCGAGAATGACATAGCTGATGCCCTGCACCAGAGAGGTCTCATCCGGCCTGAGCTTCATCTCGCGGACTTGCGGCAGCAAGTCATCGCGTCGCTCGATCGGCCCGGCGACAATCTGCGGGAAGAAGCTGCAGAAGTTCATGTAATCAATGAAGCCGGGGACTGGGAGCCGGCGGATGAGGGTGTCGATACAGAAGCCGATGATCTGAAAGGTGTAGAAAGAAATGCCGATCGGGATGACGAGGTGGCGAAGCGTATCCCAGTCGCGGTCGGGCTCCAAGTTGCTGCAGATGAAGTAGCCGTACTTGTAGTAAAGCAGAGGCAACAGGAGAAGGGCGATGAGCAGCCCTAGAATGAGCCGCCGTCCCCTTTGGAGAGGTTCGGCCGCGCGGCAGATGACGTAGGCGACAATGGCTACCAGGCAGAAGATGAGCAGAGTGAGTGTGCTCGCGATGCCCAGCAAGGTCAGGCTGGTGAGGAGAATGAAGTATCGGTTGTTGCGCCTCCTGCTTGCCTCATCTCGGCCGATGCATTTGTTGACCAGCGCCAGAAGCAAGAGAAAGGGAATGAGAGTGAGCCAAAAGTTGAGCGCCGAAAAGTCCATGAGACCGAACAGGGAGGGGGAGCGAGCCAAGCCATTGTAGTGAAAGCCACCGCATCCGTCAAGGTTAATGTGTCCCCCGTTCATGTCGCGCAAGTCCTCCCGTGTGAGGGATTCAAGCACGCGCATGAAATCGTGAATCCCTGAGATATCTCAACCTGCGCCGCCCCGCAAGGATTGAGGGCTGTCGGGCAACGTGTTCTCTCCGAGAGATGCGCGACGGATGGGGCTCTGCGTGAGCCGCAGATAGCCGGGCAAAATGTGCTGCGAGAAATATGCGCCCGAGGAGGAGTCCTCGAGACGAAAATCCCCCTCGCAGCAGAGGCCGCGAGGGGGACGAAAAAGGGAAGAGCGCTCAGGCGCTGAGGAAGGCTCAGCGGGCGGACTTGACCGTGACGGCCTCCTTGCCCACGCGGTCGCGCAGGTAGTGCAGCTTGGCGCGGCGCACCTTGCCGCGGTTCACCACCTCGATCTTCGCGATGCGGGGGGTGTGAATGGGGAAGGAGCGCTCAACACCCTCGCCGTAGGCAATCTTGCGAACGGTGAAAGCCTCGTTGACGCCGGAGCCGCGGCGGGCAATGACGATGCCCTGGAAAATCTGCACACGTTCCTTGCCACCTTCGATCACGCGGCAGTGAACCTTGACGGTGTCGCCGACGTTGAAGGGCGTCACGTCGTCCTTCAGCTGTTCCTTTTCAATAGTGTCGAGAATGTTCATCTTGTCTCCTTCTTCTGATTGATGTAAATGAGTTGCTGAGCCTTTCGGCTCGGGTGGGTGCGACAGTTTACCCGATTTCAAGCCTCTTGGCAACCCAAATTTGCATGCTGACCGTGTTTTTTTGTTTAATTTGATGTCTCAGAGCCGTCGGCGGACGTACAGAGGCGGGACAGCAGGCGCTTTTCTGCCTCGGTGTAGGGTGCGGCCCTCCCCTCCTTGTCGCGCCGCGCGGAGATGCAGCGCAGCTCGGCGCAGGGGCCCTCCGGCCCCTCGACGAGGAAGTGCCAGTGAAGCGAGCTCTTGCCGATGCGGGTGAGGGAGGTCCGCACGATCACCTCATCGCCGAAGTGCAGGGGGCGGCGGTATTCGGCTGAGGCAGCTGCACGGGGGTATTGCATGCCCTCGCGCGGGCCGGGCAGCCCGAGGTGGCGCAGACATTCCGTCTCCGCCTCTTCCGCGAAGAGAAAGTAGCGGGCGAAGTGCACGATGCCTGCGGCGTCCGTGTGATGAAAGGCGACGCGGCAGCGGTAGAGGAAGGAGCTGTGCGCCGGGGCGGATGCAGCGGGAGCTGCTGCGGGGGCCGCAGCGGGAGTCGTTGCGGGGGCCAAGGCGCGCGTTGTTGCCGGAGCTTGAAGGGGAGTCTCGGAGGATGAAGAAGTCATGGCAGGCGGGGAGAAGGGAGTGGGAGGGGGCGCCCCTGCATCGTGGTTGCACGAAGGGCGGGGCGAGTGAACGAATCGACGGGGCGGCGGAGGTGGAGAAATGCGGGGCCCTGAGGCGGGGGCACTATTTGATGATGTAGCGCGTGCGAGCTCTCTTGCGCTCGGCATCGGCAGCCGCATCCCAGCCGGCGTCGCGCACCTCGGCGATGTTGATGGCCGTGCCGTCTTCGTTGAGCAGTAGGTAGAGCACGGCGATGCGGCGCCCGTCCGTGAGCGTCAGAAAGCGCGTGCGGTTGCTGGCCTGGGCGTCCATGGAGGCCAGCGCCAGCGGGCGCGAGTCGAGCACCTGGCTGCGGTAGGGCTCGGGCAGGGTGTCCAGATGGAGGCGCTGCCGCGCCTGCTCGGGGGAGAGTCCGTCGATGAGCCCGAGATCCTGCACCTGCTTCATGACGCGGTAGCCGGCGTGAACGGCGGCGGTGGTGGCGACGAGGCGGCCGTCGGGCAGGGATCGCGTGTCGCGCATCAGCTCGAGGTCGCGCTCAAAGGCGCTCGCCGCATCGGGCTGCGGGTAGCAGAAAAACCAGAGCAGGGCCGGGATGGCCAGCAGCCCGAGCACCGCGTAGCGCAGAGCCCGCCGCCGCGCCACCTCATGCACGAAGCAGCGGAAGCGCTCGACGAGCGCCATGTCCGGGTCGCCGAAGAGGAAGCGCGGGCGTACGATGACGGGGTTGGCGATGATCTCCTGCACCGTGCGCCCCTTTTCGGGCGCCAGCTCACTCATATCGGCCGTGTTCAGCTCGTTCTCCGGCTCCGGGGGCGGCGGGCTGAAGTAGTGCAGCAGCGCACAGAGCGGCAGGCTGATGAGGGTGATGAGCAGCAGGAGCGCCAGCCCCTCGGGCAGCATGCCGGATTGATAGCTGAAGGTCGGCTCGATGAGCTCGGGGCGCAGGCTGCGCAGCACGGGCCAGCTCAGGAAGCCGACGAGGAGCACGGTGAGCAGCGCCGACAGGAGGCGCTTGCTGAAGCCGCTGCCGGCGCTCGCGATGAGCAGCAGAAGAAGGGGGGGGATGTAGAGGTAGTCGCGCAGCAGGGCTGCGGGGGAAAACTCTCCGGCGGGCGCGGCATCGGGGGGCAGCGGCGGGAGAATCGCGTCCGGGTAGCTGAGGGTGATGAGCAGCAGCGCTGCGCAGGCGGTGGCGAGCAGGTAGCGCAGCAGCCGGATCAGGAGAGCGAGCATGGCCCTATTGTAAGGGGGTGACGCTGCGGCGTCAAGCGGACTGTGTGAGCGCCCGCAACATTTTGCTCGGCAAAGCGGCTCCCCGCTGAGGGCCGGGCGCCCTCGCCGAGGAGCTCTCGACTCGAGCGGCGGGCTTTCGGAGCTCTGTTCCCTTCTGCGCTATGGCGTTGCGTATACGTTCGCGCCCCCGATGCTGGCGAGACTTCGCGTCCCTCAGCCCTCGTTTGCAATCATCCCGTGTTGCCCGAAGCTGACGGACGGACTCGGAAGCGAGCGGCGCGGGGCATCCGCCCGCTTCCGGGCAGGGGCGGATGCCCGAGGAGGCTCCTGAGGAGCCTGAGGCGATCCGGACTCCGGAGAATCCCCGAGCGCCGCGGTGGCCTCTGCGTATCTCAGAGGGGACGGAGGCGCTCAGAGGGTCGTAGGGTACTCAGAGCACTTCAGAGCTGACGAGCTCGAGGTCGTCGCGGATGATGCCCTTGGTGCGGACGGCGTTGAGGATGTGCTCCTCGACGTCCGGGGGAGGGGTGAGGCCGCGGTGGGGCAGATCCTGCGAGAGCAGCTCGAGGGCGCAGGCGTTGTGCAGCGCCATGGTGGCGTCGATGAAGCGCATGCTCGTCGGGTCGCTGAGCATGAAGTTGAGCGGGTGTTTGTTGTTGAGCACGCGGCTGTCCGGGATGGAGGAGCCGTATTCGTCCTCAACACCCATGTTTGCCAGCAGCACGGGAGACTCGATGACGGCCGGCACGTTGAGCTTGTGGCGCAGGGCGCTGATCTTGCCCGTGGCCGTGACGACGCACCAAGAGTGCAGGATGGCGTCGTTGAAGGCCTCGCTGTCGCTCACGGAGACGAAGTTGACGTCGCCCGGCAGCTCGCCGGATTTGTCGACCTCATCGGCAATGGTGACTTTCATGCCCTTTTTGCGCGCGTAGTAGGTGATGCCGTGGCCGACCTTGCCGTAGCCGACGACGAGCAGGCGCCGCCCTGCCACGTCGCTGTGCCCGAGCTGGTTGAGCGCGCGGAAGAAGCTTTCGCCTGTGCCGAGCACCGCCTCGATGCGCTTGATGCGGCTGGCGTCCACGAGGTAGACGGGGCTGTGGACGCGCTCGTAGCGCGGCACGCCGGAGCGCGTCAGCTCGCAGAAGCCGAGCGTGGGGTGCAGTTGGGCGTTCTGCCCCGAACAGTCCAAGATAATATCAAAGTTGTCATCACCGCGCTTGGCGCAGGAGACGCCGAAGTCGCCCAAGCGCTTGAGCACGTCGCGATCATAGGGCAGGGTGTAGCGCCACGGAACGCAGACCTCGGCTCCGGCGGACAGCAGGGCCATGAACTTGCCCAAGGTGTTGCAGTAAAGCGGCGTGGCATCGAGGATGCGCAGGCCTTCCAGCGGGCGGGTTTCGGCCCACTCCTCGGCCTGCTGGAGCAGCGCCGGCCACTCCTCTGCCCGGTAGCGGGCCATGAGCGTGTCTTTGATTTTTTGTACAAACGAGTTCATCTGGCTCCCAGTATAGCGCGCGGAGGGCAAAAATCAAGAGAGAAGCTGCGCGTCCGCACGAGATTGCGCGGCAGTGCCGCGCAAAAAAAGGCCGCGCAGCCGAGGCGGCTGCGCGGCGCGGAAAGTCGGGAGCTTGCCCGAGCACCGTCAGGGCAGGCGATCCTGCGGGCCGGGGCCCCAGCTGGGGCGCACGGTGGGCTTCTTCGGGCCGTCGCCGGGCAGGTTCGCGGGAACGCGGTACTGCTGGCGCGCAGCTTCATATTTGGCCTTCAGGTCGGCAAAGACGTCCTTGTACTCGGGGTCGAAGGCGACGTTTCGCGTCTGGTGCGGGTCCTTCTCGTTGTCGAAGAGCATCCACTCGTTGCTCGGAATGCGCTTGCCGCTCTTGCGCTCCTCGGCCGTCGGGGTCCAGATGCGCGCGAAGGTGTAGCGCTTGGTGCGGATGCCGTCGTGGCGGGCGGCGTTGTGCTCGCCGGGCTGCTCGTAGAAGGCGTAGTAGAGCGTGCGGTCGCGGAACTGCGGGGCGTCGCCCGTCTTGAAGAGCGGGGTGAGCGAGATGCCGTCGAAGGTGCGGGTGTTTTCAGGCGTGTCGGCGCCGGCCAGCTCGACGATGGTCGGGGCGTAGTCGATGTTCTGCACCATAGCCTCGGAGCGGGCTCCGGCCTTGATGTGCCCCTTCCAGCGCATGATGAGCGGCATGCGGAAGGACTCCTCGAAGATCCAGCGCTTGTCGTAGAGGCCGTGCTCGCCCAGATAGAAGCTCTGGTCGCCGACGTAGATGACGAGGGTGTTCTCGGAGAGCCCCTCCTGATCGAGGTAGTCAAGCAGCAGGCCGACGGATTCATCGAGCGCCATGACGGTGCCCAGATAGTCCTCCATGTACCAGCGCCAGCGCTGCTCGGTCATCTCCTTGATGGTCGGGTACTTGCCGGCGCGGAAGTTGCGGACGAACTCGCGCGTGCGGTCGGCGTAGAAGTTGTAGTAGACGTCATTGATGCCCGGCTCGGCGGCGTTGCGCGGGTTGAAGCTCAGGTTCGTGATGGGAGCGAACTTCGGCTCGTGCTTCTTCCAGTCGAAGTTTGCGGGAATCTCATCCTTGAAGCGCCCGTTCTTCACCATGTTGCGAAGCTGCGGCTTGGGGACGATCTCCTTCATGACGTCAAAGGGAATGAGCTCCTGAACGAGGTGGTTGTCATTCCAGTTGCAGAGGTCGCGCGAGACGGTCTGTCGGCTGTTGAGCAGGAACTCGGGGCGGTTGGCCCAGTCCTCATGCAGGTCGGCCGGCGGCGTCAGCTTCGCGACGTACTGACGAATCTTGCTCATGTGGCGGGGAGCCATCAGCCAGTTGCGGTGCGGCGCCTTGTGGCCGAGCACGAGGCAGAAGGGGCGGCTCTTGTCGCGGTTGTGGATCCAAGAGATAGCCTTGGTTGTCAGCACGTCGGAGACGTAGCCGGGCTCGCGGTGGCTGACGGTTTTTCCCTGAGCGTTGGGTGCGAGGAAGGTGGGGTTCCAGTACTGCCCCTGGTGCAGGAAGATCTGCCAGTTGTCGAAGCCCGTGGGCTGGGATTGCAGGTGCCACTTGCCGATGATGCCGGTCTGGTAGCCGGCCTTCTGCAGCATCTTCGGGTAGGTGGGCTGGGCTCCGTCGAAGTCGGGCCCGCCGTCATTGAAGAGGAAGCCGTTGTTGTGGGAGTGCCGCCCGGTGAGCATACAGGCGCGCGAGGGGCCGCAGAGCGAATTGGCGCAGTAGGCGCGGTCAAAGACCATGCCTTCGCGGGCCATGCGGCGGAAGCCCGGCAGGGGGACCGGGGAGTCTTTGTCACAGGTTCCCAGAGCGGCCGCAGCGTGGTCGTCTGAGATGATGAACAATACGTTGGGACGCTGATCCGCGGCCTTGACCATGGGCACCACGGCTAAGATGGCGCCTGCCAGCACGGATATCATGTGGGCGAACTTCATAGCACCACCATACTAGCAGACGGGGGGTGCCTTTGTCAAGGTTTCGTTTGCCCGGCTCTTCCTTTGTTCGTCGGCAGTGGCTGTTACGGGAGCGTTCGTCTACGGCGGTTTGGAGGTTGTCATGAAGCGAGCTTGACGACGCGTCGCGTCTGTGACATGCTGGCAGGGATATGGAACTCCGAGTCCTGAGATATTTCTTGGCCGTCGCGCGCGAGCGTTCGATGACGCGTGCCGCCGTTGCTCTGCACATCACGCAGCCCACGCTCTCGCGCCAGATCATGGAGCTGGAGGAGGAGTTGGGCACGCGGCTCTTCGAGCGAGACAAGAAGCCCATCCGCCTCACGGAGGCCGGCATGCGATTCTGCCAGCGTGCGGAAGAAATCGTCTCGCTCTCCGAGCGCACGGTCAAGGAGTTCTCGGAGCGCCGCTCTGATATCAGCGGAGAAATCGTGCTGGGTTGTGCCGAATCGCGCGGTATCAGCATGATTGCAGAAGTCATGAGGCGCATCAACCGACACCACCCCCGCATTCGCCTCGAGTTGCAGACGGCCAATGCCACGCTGATTACCGAGCAGCTTGAGCACGGTGTCATCGACTTCGGATTCATACTGGCTCCGGCGGAAATCTCGCGCTTTGATCACATACGCTTGCCGCATACCGACGCCTGGGGCATCGTGCTGCGCCGAGATCATCCGCTGGCGAACAGCAGCGGCGTGACGCCTCAACAGGTGGCGGAACTCCCGTTGATCATCCCCTCGCGCCCCTCGGTGGCCTCCTTCCTCTCCGGTTGGCTGAGGCGCGACATCAATGACTGCGACATCATCGGGCGCTTCAACCTCTCTTACAACGCCTCCAAGTTTGTCGAGGCGGGGTTGGGTTGCTCGATTACACTCGGAGGATTGACGGATACATCCGCTTCGTCCCCGTTTTGCTTCATCCCCTTCCGTCCGGCCTTGCTCTCGCCTTGTTACCTCGTGTGGAAGAAAGCGCGACTCTTCAGTCGTGCGGCTCAAGTGTTTTATCTCTTTTTGCAGCGCTATGTGCAGCAGGCCTCTGAAGCCTCTGCCTCTGCTCCCGCCATACCGCCCGCAGGCTCAGCCGATGACGGGAAGGAAACCGAGAACTCCGCGTCGATCGACCCACCGGAGAGCTGAGGGCTGAGAGAAAGTCAGAGTGGGAGGAGAGGAAGGCGAAGCCGTTTCCGGCTGTCCGTGCGCTCGGGGCTCGGAAGCCGATTCCTGTGTTCCGTGACCGACTTCCTCCGACGATCGGAGGCCCCGAGCGTCGGCGCGGGCTGTCGCGCGGCCTTCGCTGCTGAAGGGCTGCCGCCCGGATATCTCGGAGGGAGAAGGCGGATGCGGGGCGCCGGGCAGGAGGGCGGAGAACGCGCGTCCTCTCGGGAGGAGTTCTCGCCGAAATTGACCTTTCAGCAGAGAAGGGATGCTTTGGTAATCATGCTCGCAAGGCATGATGATATATGCCGAACAAGTATTTGATTCTTCGGTGTTTCGGCGTACAATACAAACATCGGCAGCCCCGTTCTCCGAGCTCGCTTCCGATGATTTACCCCTGACGATTCACCCCTTCACCCCCATCCCCTGACACCATGAATACAACAGCCTTCATGACCTGCGCTGCACTTCTGTTCTCCACTCCTCTTATGTCTCAACAAAGCATTAAACAAACCGCCGGTCGCGACCAGCTCGGGGACTTCGCTCCGAAGTTTGCCGAACTCAACGACGACGTGCTCTTCGGCGAAGTCTGGAGCCGCACGGACAAACTCAGCCTGCGCGACCGCAGCCTCGTCACCATCACCACGCTCATCAGCATGGGTATCACGGACAGCTCGCTGAGCTATCACCTCAGCGAAGCGAAAAAGAACGGCATCACCCGAAGCGAAATCTCGGAAATCCTCACCCACATCGCCTTCTACGCCGGCTGGCCCAAGGCCTGGGCCGCCTTCCGCCTCGCCAAGGACGTCTGGGCCGAGGACAGCACGGGCGAGGATGCCAAATCCGCCTTTCAGCGGAGCATGATTTTCCCCATCGGAGAGCCCAACACCGCCTACGCGCGCTACTTCATCGGCAAGAGCTATCTGGCCCCCATCTCCCGGGATCAGGTCAACGTCTCCAACGTCACCTTTGAGCCCGGCTGCCGCAACAACTGGCATATCCACCACGCCGCGAGCGGCGGCGGTCAGATGCTCATCGGTGTTGCGGGCCGCGGCTGGTATCAGGAGGAGGGCAAGCCCGCCGTGGCGATTCTGCCCGGCACGGTCATCCACATCCCCGCCGGTGTCAAGCACTGGCACGGCGCTGCCGCGGACAGTTGGTTCGCCCATCTGGCCTTCGAAGTCAGCGGTGAGAATTGCTCGAACGAGTGGCTTGAGCCCGTCAGCGACGAGGAATACGCCAAGGTCGGGAAGGAGTGAGCCGAAGCCGGGAGGGCGAGCTTCAGGTCGGCGCCTCGTGCTACGCCTCTCTCGGGCAAAAGATCGCTCCGCTGAGCTCCGTCACCTCAGCGGTGGCCTTCTTGAGGACGACGGGCCGCCCCTCAGCCGCGCTACCTCGGCGCTTCGCTCTCCCTCTCTCCCTCGCTCGCAACAGGCATCATTCAAGAACATCCTCAACATCATCCGACAGAATCTTCACCATGACACAAGCCATCAAGACCCTCACCAACGCCTTCATCGGCCTCGGCCTGAGCTGGGGAGCCGTTTCGTGCTGCCCCGCTGCCGCCGGGGCGGAGCCGGGCAACGGTGCCGGAGCGTCTCCGCGCGCTCTCGTCGTCTACTTCTCTTGCACCGACAACACCCGGCGCTTGGCTGAGACCATCGCCGTGGCTGCGGGAGCCGCCACGTGGCGCATTGAGCCCACGGAGCCCTACACGCCCGCCGACCTCGACTACGAGGTGGCCGACTCGCGCGCCAACCGCGAGCAAAATGATCCCGCCGCGCGTCCCGCCATCAAAGGACACTGCGACGCCGTCGCCGCTGCGGATATCATCTTCATCGGCTACCCGATCTGGTGGGGTGAGGCCCCGCGCGTCATCTCCACCTTCCTCACGCAGCATGACTTGAGCGGCAAGACCATCGTCCCCTTCTGCACCTCGGGCTCAAGCCCCTTGGGCGAGAGCGACACGCACCTGCACCACCTCGCCCCCCAAGCCCACTGGAAGCCCGGAAGGCGCTTCGGCGGGCACGAATCCCGCGACGCCATCCGGCAGTGGTTCAAGGCGCTGAGCCTGCCGCTGACGGGGGGCTCGGCGGATCGCCGGGCGGAGTGCGGGGCGGTGCCCACCGTGCTCCTCAATCAGGGCAGCGCCATGCCCGTGCTCGGCCTCGGCACCTACAGCCTGCGCGGCGAGGCCGGTGTGGCCGCCATGCGCGAGGCGCTGGACGCCGGCTACCGCAAATTCGACACCGCTCACATCTACGAGAACGAGCGCGAGACCGGGCGCGCCATCCGCGAATCCGGCCTGCCCCGAGAGGAGATGTTCGTGGCGACGAAGATTTACCCGAATCAATACGGCGATCCGGCCGCAGCCATCGAGCAGAGCTTGCGTGAATTGGACCTCGGCTACATCGATCTGATGCTGCTGCACCATCCCGGCGAGGGAGACGTGCGAGCCTACCGGACGATCGAGTCCTACATCGCCGCCGGCACCATTCGAGCCGTCGGACTCTCGAACTACTACGAGGACACTCTCCGCGACTTCCTGCCCCGCGTCGACAGCACGCCGGCGCTCGTGCAGAATGAAATCCACCCCTATTATCAGGACACGTGCAACGTCGAAGCCATCCGCAGCCGCGGCATTGCCGTCGAAGCCTGGTACCCGCTCGGCGGGCGCGGCCACACCGCGGCGATGCTCAGCGATGCGAACATCAAGCGCATCGCGCAGGCTCACGGCAAGAGCCCGGCGCAAGTCATCCTGCGCTGGCACCTGCAGCGCGGCGTCGTCCCCGTGCCGGGCAGCGCCAGCCCGCAGCACCTCCGCGACAACCTCGACGTCTTCGACTTCGCCCTGACGGAGGCCGACATGCAGCAGATCGCCGCCCTCAACCGTGACGAAAAACACGACTGGTATTGAGTCCGCCGTCGGTACAGCAGTCCGCAATCTCTGCAACCTCTGCAATCTCTGCAATCCCGACTCGGCGTCTCACCCCGTCATCTCACCCCCCAGTTTGAACACACAACCCTTCCGAAATCACACCATGAACACCACGAACATCATGAACACCAATCTCAACTACGATCAGTTCATCCCCACCCGCATCCTCTTCGGCGCGGGGCAGCTCAACACCCTCGGCGAGCAGCCCATGCCGGGCAGCAAGGCCCTCATCGTCATCTCCAACGGCAAATCGACCCGGGCCAACGGCTACCTCAGACGCACGGAGGAGCAACTCGCCCGCGCCGGCGTCACCTGCACCGTCTTTGACGGCATCGAGCCCAACCCCACCGTTGAAAACGTCAACGCCGGCGCCGCCTCGGCGCGCGAGAGCGGCTGCGACTTCATCGTGGCCCTCGGCGGCGGCAGCGTCATGGACGCCTCCAAGGCCATCGCCCTTATGGCCACCAACGAAGGTGAACTCTGGGACTACGTCCCCATCGGCTCCGGCAAGGGCAAAGCCGCCAGCTGCCCCCCGCTGCCCATCATTGCCATCACCACCACCGCCGGCACCGGCTCGGAAACCGACTGCTCGGGCGTTATCACCAAGAGCGACACCTTTGAAAAAGCCTTCATCAGCGCGCCCTCCCTCTTCCCCAAGATCGCCATCGTCGATCCCGAGCTGATGGTCAGCGTGCCGCCGCACTTCACCGCCTTCCAGGGCTTCGACGCCCTCTTCCACAGCATCGAGGGCTACATCGCCAAGGGCGCCAACCTCATGAGCGACATGTGCGCGCTGACGGCCATCGAGAACCTCGCCACCTACCTGCCGCGCGCCGTGAAGGACGGGCAGGATCTCGAAGCCCGCACGCGCGTCGCCTTCGGCAACACCCTCTCCGGCATGGTCATGTGCCTGACGCTCATCACCAGCGAGCACGGCATGGAGCACGCCCTCTCGGCCTATCACCCGAACCTGCCGCACGGCGCCGGCCTCATCATGATCAGCCTCGCCTACTACCGCTACTTCATCACGCACCACGCCTGCGACGAGCGCTTCGTGCGCCTCGCCCGCGCGCTCGGCATGCACGAGGCTGACAAGCCCGAAGACTTCCTGACCGCCCTCGCGCGCCTGCAGGAGGCCTGCGGCGTGGCGCAGCTCAAGATGTCCGACTACGGCATCTGCTCCTGCGAGTTCAGCTCCTTCGTGCGCAACGCGCGGGAGGTGATGGGCATCATGTTCACCAGCGACCGCCTGCCCATGAGTGACGAAGACATCTTCAACATCTACCGCGACTCCTGGAAGTAAGCCGCAACTCGGGTTGGCGGCTCCGGGCCGCCAACCCGCTGACCCTCGCAACTGACCACCCGGTAAGCAAGCGACCGCATCATGAGAACGCTGATTCCCCACCCCCTGCGACTCGCCGCCCTGGCCCTCTGTGCCGTCGGCGGCTGCTCCCCCGCGCCCGCCGATGCGCAGAAAATCGAGCTCATCGTCGGCGAACAGCGCCTCACCGCCACCATGGAGGACAGCGCGGCAGCGCGCGCCTTCCTGAAGCTTCTGCCCGTGAGCACCACGCTGGAGGACTTCAACAACACCGCAGAGAAAATCTATTACCCCGCGCAACGTCTCACCGCCGAGGGCTGCCGCCCCGGCTGCGCCCCCGAGCCGGGAGATATCTCCATCTACCTCCCCTGGGGCACCGTGGCCATCTTCTGCAAACCCGTCTCCTACAGCCGTGACCTGCTGCGCATCGGCCGCTTGGATGGCGACGGCATCCGCGCCCTCCAAGTCCACGGCGACCTCGAAGCCCGCATCAGGATCCTCCCGCGCGGCGCCGCCGAGAAAGCCGAACAAGCCGAGATCTCCGAGCCCGGCGAGCCCCCCGAGACCGCCTCCGCCTCCGACTCCCGCGCGGGCAACTGACCAACAAGCGCTCCGTGCGCGGCGACACTCCCTGGTCAAGCCCGCGAACCCTGAACCTGAACACACTGACAGCACAATGACCTCTCTGAAAAACACCGAATTCGGAGGTGAGCGCCCCCTCTTCGCCTCCCACCACCTGCACCTGCAGAATGTCACCATCCACGCCGGTGAATCCGCCCTCAAAGAGTGCAGTGACATCACCGCTGAGCATTGCCGCTTCGAAGGCAAATACCCCTTCTGGCACGTGCGCGGCTTCACCATCAGCGACTGCCTGTTTACCGAAGGCGCCCGCGCCGCCCTCTGGTATTCGCAGCAGCTGCGCATGAGCGACACCCTCGTCGAAGCCCCCAAAATGTTCCGCGAGATGGACGACCTGCACCTGGAGCGCGTGCGCCTGCCCAACGCCGCCGAAACCCTCTGGTTCTGCCGCGGCATCGAGCTGCGCGACGTCGGCGTCAGCAACGGCGACTACATCTTCCTGCACAGCAGCAACATCCGCCTCGACCGCTACCGCCAGCTGGGCAACTACTCCTTCCAGTACTGCCGCGACGTCGAGATCCGCAACGCCGAGATCCACTCCAAAGACGCCTTCTGGAACTCGGAAAACGTCACCGTCTACGACTCCCTGCTCGACGGCGAATACCTCGGCTGGCACTCCCGCAACCTGCGCCTCGTCAACTGTCGCATCGCCGGCACCCAGCCCCTCTGCTACGCCGAGAACCTCATCATGGAAAACTGCACCATGGCCGAGGACTGCGACCTCGCCTTCGAGTACAGCACCCTGCAGGCCGACATCCGCAGCCGCGTGACCAGCGTCAAAAACCCCGCCGGAGGCAGCATCCGCGCCGAGAGTATCGGCGAGCTCATCCTCGATGAGCACTGCAAGAACCCCGGCGCCTGCCGCATCGAGACCGAGCACTGACCCGGACTCGCGGCACCCCCTATCCCCGGGGCGCCGGGCTCCCGCAGAACCCGGCGCTTCCGGGGAAAGCCCCCGTCTCGCGACCTCGTTTCCTCAGCCGCCGTCTTTCCCCCTTTCCCTCCCGTCCTCCCCCACTCCGCCCCATCCCCCTCTGAACAGCATGAGCCCCCATCCCCAACCCGCCGACCCTCAGCCGGCTTCCCCCGACCCGATTCTCCGCGATGCCCCCCTCGGCAGCAACATCCGCAGCGTCGAAACACCCCGCGCCGCGGCTCCCCTCGACGGCGCTGCGCCCGATCCCCTCTTCGACGAGCCCGTCCCGCGGCGCGGCACCGACTCCAGCAAGTGGAACAGCGACAGCCGAGACGACATCCTCCCCCTCTGGGTCGCCGACATGGACTTCCGCACCGCCCCGGCCACCATCGACTCCCTCCGCGAGCGCGTGCAGCACGGCATCTTCGGCTACGTGAGCGTCCCCGCCGCCTACGATCAGGCCCTCATCGGCTGGTATGCGCATCGGCACAGCTGGAGCTTCCCCGCCGAGCACATCCTGCACACCACCGGCGTCGTCCCCGCGATCTCCGCCGCGCTGCGCGCCCTCACCCGCCCCGGCGACGGCGTCCTCGTGCAGACCCCCGTCTATAACTGCTTCTTCTCCTCCATCCGCAACATGGGTTGCCGCGCCATCGCCAGCCCCCTGCGCCGCGAAGGCGATCACTACCTCATGGACTTTGAGGACCTGGAGCGCCGCGCCGCCGATCCCCGCACGACCGTCATGCTGCTCTGCAACCCCCACAACCCCGTCGGCCGCGTCTGGACACCCGACGAACTCCGGCGCATCAGCGACATCTGCCGGCGCCACCGCCTCGCCCTCATCTCCGACGAAATCCACGGCGACCTCGCCCTGCCGGGCTACCGCTACACCCCCTGCGCCGCCCTGCCGGGCAACTCGGGCAGCTGCATCACCCTCGTGTCGGCCAGCAAAGCCTTCAACATCGCCGGCCTTCAGCTCGCCTCCATCATCTGCGCCGATCCCGAAACCCGACGCCGCATCGACCGCGCCATCAACATCCATGAAGTCTGCGACGTCAACCCCTTCGGCGTCGCCGCCGCCATCGCCGCCTACACCCGCGGAGAAGAGTGGCTCAACCGCCTGCTCGCCTACCTTCAGGGCAATTACATCGAGCTCTGCCGCTACTTCAGCCGCCACCTGCCGCAGCTCCCCGTCATTCGCCTCGAGGGCACCTACCTCGTCTGGGTCGATTGCCGCAGCCTGCTGAACACCCCGGCCGCCGCCGCAGCGGTGACTGCGGGAGCGGAATCATCCGGCCCCGACGGAGCTGACAGCGCGCCCTCCCTCGCCGATCGCCTGCTCGACGCCACCGGACTGCGCCTCAACGGCGGCGAACTCTACGGTGCTGAGGGCTACGGCTACCTGCGCTGGAACATCGCCTGCCCCCGCCGCACCCTCCGCGACGCCCTCGAGCGCTTCCGCCGCTTCGTCGACACCCTCTGATCCCGGGCGGAAGCCGGCCCCGCGCCCCCCCCGCGCCACCCCGGACCTTGCCCAGCCCCCTCTTGGGCCCCTCATTCGGCCCGCCACCGGGCCTCCACGAGCTCTGCACCCGGAGCTCGCCGCCGCCGCTTTGCCCGCCCCCACGGGGGGGCTTTTGCCCCGCCCTCTGGCTTCGTCAGCCCCCTCCCTCCCCGAGAACACCCCCGCTTCCGGCCCTCTCGGCCTCCTCTCGGCCTTCTTCCGGCTCCTTCCCTGCTCCTCGCTGTGCCTCGCACCCCGGCCCTTCGCTCCCCGCATCTCCCAGCCATTCCGCCCTGATCGCTTCACTCTCCCGCTTCGCTTTCTCGTTTCGCGCTTAACCCGCCGCCATCCCCCGCCGCTCCCTCTTCCGCACTCCACCACGCGCTCCCTACTGACCCTGCTCCTGACCCTTGCCCATGCCCCTCGCCCCCGCACGCCTTGCAGCCATCCTGCTCGCCTACTTCCTGATCTACGTCGTCTGGGGGTCGACCTACTACGTCATCGGCGTCGCCCTGCGAGAAATCCCCCCCTTCCTGCTCGGCGCTTGGCGCTTCAGCATCGCCGGGCTGGTGCTGCTGATCCTCTGCGCCCTGCGCGGCGAGCGCATCTTCGCCCCGCAGCTGCTGCGCCGCTCCGCCGTCAGCGGCATCGTCCTCCTCTTCGTCGACATGGCCGTCATCATGCTCGCCCAGCGCTACATCACCAGCAGCCTCGTCGCCATCCTCGCCTCCTCCACCGCCATCTGGATCATGCTGCTCGACCTGCCCGAGCGACGCCGCAGCGGCTGCCGCCCCCGCGCCGTCGCCGGCCTCCTCATCGGCTTCGCCGGCGTCGCCGCCCTCTACGCCGAACAACTCCTCGCCGACAGCCGCACCGCAGGGCAGGGCACCCGCGGCATCCTGCTGCTCATCGCCGGCTGCATCTCCTGGGCCCTCGGCACCCTCTACGCAAAATACCGCAGCCCGGGCTCCGAAACCCGCAACACCTTCGCCGGCGCCGGCTGGCAAATGATCTTCGCCGCCGGCATGTTCTGGGGAGGCGCAGCCCTTACCGGCGAGAGCCTCAGCCCGACTGAGCTCAGCACCACCGCCCGCATCAGCCTGCTCTACCTCATCTTCGCCGGCTCCCTGCTGGCCTACACCGCCTACATCTGGCTGCTCAGCGTGCGCCCCGCCGCCGAAGTCGCCACCCACGCCTACGTCAACCCCGTCGTCGCCATCCTCCTCGGCCTCACCCTCGGCCACGAGAGCGTCAGCCCCCTCCAAATCATCGGGCTGATCGTCATCCTCACCGGCGTCCTCCTCATCGAACTCCCCCACCCCCGATCCCGAACATGACCAGCCCCCGAATCCCCGACCCGACACAAGCCCCGGCCCCAGAGACGGCCACCCCCACCGCCGTCACCCCGACCACGACACCCACCTTTACCCCTACCTTTACACCCACCGCCACACCGGCCGCCACACCGGCCGCCAACCCGTCCGACGCGAAGCTCCCCACCCCGGCTGCCGCAGCGGAAGATACCGCCCCAACCGCCGCCCCGCGCCCCGCAGTGCCGGGAGCCGCGCCTTCAGCCTCCCCGGCCGTTCCGTCCGCCGCTGAGACTGCCGCAGAGGCCGCAGGGGGCGTCACTCAGCCTCCCGCTGCTCCCTCCCCTCAGTCCGCAGGCCCCGCCGTGCCCCCGACACTCCTCCCCACCCAAGCGAGCGAGCGCTACATGATTCTGGACACCCTGCGCGGCTTTGCCATCCTCGGCATCGCGCTGGCCAATTACCCCGAGCTCTCCCTCTACCGCTTCCTGCCCGCAGACGCCGCCGCCGCGCTGCCCGCCTCCGCTTGGGATCGCGCCATCAACTTCATCGTCCACGGCCTCGTCGACGGCAAATTCTACACCATCTTCTCGCTGCTCTTCGGCATCGGCTTCTCCATCATCCTGCAAAACATCACCCGCAAGGGCGGGCGCGTTCTGCCCCTCTTCATGCGGCGCATGGCCCTGCTGGCCCTCATGGGCCTCGCGCACCTCCTCTTCATCTGGAGCGGCGACATCCTGCTGCTCTACGCCCTCATGGGCATGCTGCTGGCCTGCTTCCGCAATCTCTCGGACCGCACCCTGCTCAGCTGCGCCCTCGCCTTCCTCCTGCTGCCCATCGGCATCGACGCCGCCTGCGAATACGCCAACCTCCACCCCGCCGCCTTCTTCGTGCAGCTCCAGCAGCAAGCCTGTGCCCACAGCGGCATCACCCCGGAAAACTTCGCCACCTGGCTGCGCGACGCGGACAGCTATTCGGGCATGTTTGACTTCCTCATTCAGGGAGCCGCCGTCCGCGCCCAAGAGTTCATCGACGGCAACCGCTACTTCAAAGTCCTCGGCCTCTTCCTGCTCGGCTTCCTCATCGGCCGCCACCGCCTCTACGCCCGCCTCGCCGAGCACCGCCGGGCCCTGCGCCGCATCACCCTCATCGGCGGCGGCATCGGCCTCATCCTCGCCCCGCTCTTCGCCTGGAGCTCCATCAACGGGCAGCCCTGGGGCATCGCCGCGCACAGCCTCATCTACACCCTCAGCGTCTATCCCCTCTCCTTCGCCTACATGAGCCTCATCTGCCTCGCCTACCTGCGCTGCAGCACCTTTGCCCCCTTCCGCTGGCTCGCCGCCCCCGGGCGCATGGCCCTCACCAACTACCTCATGCAATCCGTCATCGGCGTCCTGCTCTACTACGGCATCGGCCTCGGGCTCGGCGCCTCTCTTCCGCTGGCCGGCGTTGAACTCGTCGCCCTGCTCATCTTCATCGCCCAAATGATCCTCAGCAGCCTCTGGCTGCGAGCCTTCCGCTACGGCCCGCTGGAGTGGATCTGGCGCATCCTCACCTACGGACGCTACTTCCCCTGCCGCCGCTGACATGGCCCGAGGCGCGCCGCGAGCAGGGAGCTACGGAAAAAGGCGTGAGGCCAGCCTCCCAGCGCCAAGTCCGCCGACATCACGGCAGCAGCTGGCGGATGAGCTGCTGCACCAGCCGCCCCGTCTCGTGCAGGGAAAGGGGGCAGATGCGGCTCATATCGTCCGCCGGCGTGTGCCACCAGCCGCCCTCCTGAAAGCGGGCAATGAGGTTGAGCGTGTCCACGCCCGCGAACGCGTAGGGGCGATGATCATCGAGGTAGCCCGTCGGCACGGCGCCCCAGGTCTCGGGGGAAAGACCGAGGCGCTCCACCGCCATCTCATAGAGCATCAGCAGACTCTCCGGCGTGTCAGCCATCGGAACGCCGATGCGCTTGTCGCGGCCGCCCACCATGTCGAGGTTGATCTGCCAGCGCGGCAGACCGCCCGCACCGCGGCGCGCCACATCGTAGCGCGAGCCGTAGAGCCCGTCCGTCTCCGTCATGCGCTCGGCGAGAGACTCCTCGCCGTCGAAAAAGATGAGCTCGATTTGCTCGGCCCGCTGCGCCTGCTGCTTCGGGAGGCTGCGCGCCAGCTCCAGCAGAACCGAGGCACCGCTCGCGCCATCGTCCGCCCCGACGAAGCCCGGAATGCCGCGCTTGGTGTCGATGTGGCAGCTGAGCAGCAGGGGACGGGGTGATTTACCCGAGGCGGAGACCGAAGCAGCGTCCGAAGCCGTGGCTGAGTCCTCCCTGATGAAAACGGCGCGCAGATTCGTGAAGCGCAGCCCCTCCGGGCCGCTGAAGACATCGCGCTGCGTGCGCCAGCCGGCGGCGCGCAGGTGCTGCTCCAAGTAGCGCAGCTGCGCCTCATAGGCCTCACTGCCGCTGGGGCGGGGGCCGAGTTTGCAGAGCGCGTCGGCGTGCTCCCAAGCCTTCAGGCCGGAGAACTCATGATCGGCGAGCCCCGCCAGCTCCGCAGCGGCATCGCTCCTCTGACGGGAGGAGATTGACCCGCGAGGCTGGGACGCCTCGTCCTCGCCGCGATCACAGCCCGGCAGCAGTGCCGCCGCTGCCGACAGAGCGGTGAGTGCGAGGCGCGCGCCGAGAGGCCGCCGTCTGAAAAGCGTTCGGAATTTCATGTGCAAGCAGGGGATGAGAGCTGCGGGGAGAGAGCAGCGAGAGCCGTGACCGAGGGCCGAGCGCCGATCGGGCGAAGACGCTATCGCCTACCGCGCCTCCTCCGCCCGTCATCCGAGGCCCGCGAGCCGGGCCCGTCGGACCGAGAGCTGTAAACCGCAGGGCGAGAGACGAAAAGGGATGGCCTAGCGGACGGCGCTCGCGGATGGAAGGGCGGGGAAGGATGCCCGGGCTCAGTTGAGGCTGCCGGCGCTGATGCCGCAGAGCTGCAAAATGCGCTCCAGCTCATCCTTGCCGGCGTAGGGAATCTCGATAACGCCGTTGCTCTTGCCCTTGAGCGTGATATTGACCTTGGTGCCGAACTCGCGCGAGAGCTCGTCGCAGATGTTGCGGTAGGCCTCGGGCAGACCGCTCTCGCGCGGCAGGGGCGGGGGCTCCGGGCTGAGGAGCTTGCGCACGAGCTGCTCGGTCTGGCGGACAGTGAGGCTGTGCGACACAACGCGCCGCGCGGCGCTGACCTGCTGCTCGGGATCCTTGAGCTGAAGGAGCACCTTGGCGTGACCCACGGTGATGCTGCGCTCTTCGAGCATGCGGCGCACCTCCTCCTCGAGCTCCAGCAGGCGCACCATGTTCGCGATGACGGCGCGCGACTTGCCGACGTGCTGAGCGATGGTCTCCTGCTTCATGTTGAAGCGCGTGATGAGCACGCGGTACTGCTCCGCCTCTTCAAGCGGGCTGAGATCTTCGCGCTGAAGGTTCTCGATGAGCGTCAGCTCGGCAACCTCCTGGTCGCTGGCCTCGTGAACGACGACGGGAACCTCCTCGAGCCCGAGGCTCTTGACCGCCCGCAGACGGCGCTCACCGGCAATGAGCTCGTAGCGCCCCTCCACCACGCGGACGATGAGCGGCTGGATGAGCCCGCGCTCGCGAATCGAGTCGGCCAGCTCGCGGATCTGCTCTTCGTTGAAGCGTCGGCGGGGTTGAAAGGGAGAGGCGAGAATCTCCTGCGTCTTGGCGCGGATGACGCGCTCGCCGTCCGCCTTCGCCCCCGGCGGCGTTTCGCGGGAAGGCTTGGTGTCATTGCGGCGAGAGATCAGAGCGCTGAGTCCTTTTCCTAAAGCGGGTTTCGGCATGGTGAGGGAAGGGGAGGGGTGCGGCGAGGTGCGACCGAGCGCAGCGAAAGCGGGTGCGCGCGGCCATCGGCTGTTGCATCAGTCGGAGATCTTGTCGGCAGCCTGGCGGCTGAGGCTGATGCTGAAGTCCTTGTTCGGGCTGTTTTTCCATGCGCGGCAGCTCATGCTGCCCGTGAGGCGGCCCTCCGGGCTCAGCTTGAGCTCCAAGTAGCCGTCGTTCGAATCAAAGACCTCCGCCGTGGGCTGGTCAGAAGCGTAGATGCCGTCGTAGATCGTGATGTTGATCGTGTAGCAGCCCTTCTCGTCGGGCTTGCCGTCGCAGCGTCCCTCGATGTGGATGTTGGTGCCCTTGATCTTCGGATCGCTCAGGGAACCGAAAAACTGCACGCTGTCATTCTGGACGCTCACGTCATCGATGTTCAGGTTGATCTGCCCGAAGCGCTGGTCGCGCGTCCATTCGCCCGCATAGACGCGGCCCTTGGCCAGAGCATCCCGGTAGAAGCGCCGCTGCTCGTCAGCCTTGGCCTGCTCCGCGGCGGCCTTCGCGGCAGCCGTGCGCGCTGCCTCCTCAGCGGCGGCCTCGCGCTGGGCCAAGCTGCCGCGCGCGGCGGCCTCGCGCTCGCTGATGAGCGCCGTGACGGCCTGATTGAAGGCATCCGCGCGGCTGCGGATGTCCGCCTTGCGGCTCTCGATGAACTCGGGCGTCAGGATATCGGCCCCCTGCGGCAGGGCGCTCTCCGGCGTCGTGCCGCTGAAGTCGAGCTCGCGGGTGAGGTCCGCCCCGTCAAAGCTGAAGTCGCTGAAGGCCCACTGGCCGTCCTTCCACTCGGCGCGGAAGCGGATGGGGATGACCTTCGTGTCTCCCTTGCTGATGCGGCGGGTGTAAACCGGCGCCTGCGCCAGCTCCGTCATGCTGTCGAGCTGCTGCTGCAAAGCCTCGGGGAGGGGGCGCGCCTGGCGATCCTCCTCCGTGATGTATTCAGCCGGCGCCCCGATCTGCATGAGGTAGTGAGATTCGGGCATCATGGCACGCTTCGCGGAATCGTTGATCAGGCGGCGCTCCTTGTCGAAATCCTCGGGCGCGAAATCCTTGCTGTAGCGGTTCTCGCGGAAGGTGTAGGTGAGCTTGCAGTACTGGCGCCCCTCGGCATCGGGAGGGGCCATCTCAGCCTTGCTGAAGTCCGCCACGGCCTCGAGATTCAGCGAGGGGCTGATCCACGCGACGACGGCGTCGGTGCTCAGCTCGGGCTTGGTTTCGGCCGTCGGCGTGCTGCTGCTCTCGGCTGCGGCGGGAGCCGATGACTCCTGCTTGTCATCGCCGCAGGAGGGGAGAAGGAGGGCGAGGCCTCCGAGGAGAAGAGGGCTGCTGATGAGGGTAATTTTCATGGCTGGGAAAGGGGGTGGCCCGAGCGGTGCGCGGGCGCGCTGCGCCGCCCATTTTGCACTATTTCCGCGCCGATGTCAAGGGGCTGAGGCGCGTCCGAGCCGGCGAAAATGTCGACGGCGTGAAAATGGCGGCGGCGTCGCGAGGGAACCGGGGGGCGGCCTCAGCGCGGCGCATCGTCCTTGCGGTTGCTGAAGAAGCTCCACTCCGAGACGCTCGGAAAGCTCGGCAGCGCAACGCTGCCCAGTCGCGCGCGGAGCAGGAACCAGAGCTTGCGGAAGTTGTTGACGCTGTAGCGCCGCTCGAAGACGCGGTACTCGTCGTCGCGCATCTTCTCCAGAATCGTGTGATAGATGAGGCTCATGGCCTGCGCGGGGATGAGGGCATTGCGATCCTCCACGCTGAGCTTCTGATACAGCTCCTCCGCCTCGCCGAAAAACTTCTCGGCCAGCGCCGCCTCATAGGCGAGCAGCTGGCGCATGCGGTAGTTGTAGCGCTGCTCGCGAATGTCGTCGCGCGTGACGCCGAAGAGCTCCATATCGTCCGCCGGCAGGTACACGCGGTTGTATTTCCGGCAGTCCTCGGCCACGTCACGCAAAATGTTGACCAGCTGCAGGGCGTAGCCCAGCGCTTGGGCGTAGCCGTTGGCCTCCGGGCTCGCTCCCATCACGGCGGCACTGGTGATGCCCACGCAGGCCGCAACGCGGTAGGCGTAGGCGAGCAGCTCCCGCCGCGTCGCCGGCTGCACGGGGCTGATGTCGCTGCGGCAGCCCTCGATGAGCTCGAGCATCGGCGCGGGATCGAGCTGCAGCTTGTGCACCAAGTCGCTGACCTCCGCTTCGATGCCCGCCGCCGGCTTCACCGCGCCGGTGATGACGTCGCGCCAGCGGTTGAGCGCGGCGTGACGCAGCTCGGGGCTCATGCCGGGCTCGTCCACAATGTCGTCGACGAGGCGGCAGAAGGCGTAAAACTGGGCCATGCGAATGCGCTTCTCCACCGGCAGATTCATGAGGGTGAAGGCGAGATTCGACTTGGCGTTGCGTGTGATGGTTTCCGACTCGGCCATAGCTTCAGTTCGGGAGAGGAGAATGAGAAACGAGGAAACGGGTAGATCCGATGGTGTCAGATCCGCAGGGCGCTGAGGAAGGGAAAGAGAGCAGGGAAATGAAGGAGGACGGAGCGGGCCGAACTCAGTCGATGTTGCCCCAGTGGCCGGTGAAGGGCCAGAGCGTGAACGACGCCGGCCCGATGATGTTGAACTGGCGGACGGGCCCCCAGTAGCGCGAATCGAGCGAATTGGTCGTGTTGTCGCCCAGCGCCGCGTACTCGCGCAGGTTGTCCGGCACATCGCGGTCGCGTAGCGTGCGGCTGTCACCGCGCCCGAGGAAGAGCGTGCGCTGCGGATCCACGGCGGGGTTGTAGCCCGTGCTGTTGTAGGGCGGAAGGCAGGCCATCACCCGGCGGATCCCCGGCTCCGTCGCCTCCTGCCCGTTGATGATCAGCTTGGGCTGCTCAATGCTCAGTGTATCGCCCGGCAGGCCGCAGAGGCGCTTGATGTAGTGCGTGCCCGCGCTCTGCTCCGTCATCTCGCTCGTGCCGCGCGTGTTGATGCCGCGGGTGTCAAAGACGAAGGGCTCGCCGCGCTCGGGGCGGCGGAAGTGGTAGGCCATGCGGTTGACGAGAATCATGTCGCCCGCATCGATGCGCGCTCGCAGAATGACTTCCCCGGGTTGATAGGGCTGCGTGATCGGCCCGAGGAAGGGATCGATGATGAGCTTGCCGGTCTTGCGCAGGTGCTCGTAGACGACACCGCTGGCGCAGGGAACGCTCAGCGTGCTGTGGTCGCTGAAGGTGATGACCGTCTCGGTGAAGAGCAGCCACTTCGTGCGCTGGCGGATGTCCTGCACGCTCTTCGTCGTGTCGGACACCGCATCGATGTAGGAGCTGCCGAGCGTCACGGCATCCCAGAGGCGCTTCGGAGCCGAGGGAAGCTCGTCAACGGGGTGGATGATGATGCCGTTGAGCGTGGGCTGCATCGAGCCGGTCGGAATGCGGAAGGGCTGCACGAAGTAGGTGCGGATGCCCAGAAAGATCACCAGAATGACGAAGAGCGACTCCACCGCCTCGGCAAGAGCGTTGCGCTTGAAGCCTCGCAGCTCACTGCACGGACCGTCGAGAATCAGGCGGCTGAGGCGCTCGACTTCGGCACGATCCCACGCGGCGAGAGCCTCGCGCAGCGCGCTCAGGAGCCCCTCCAGCTCCGCGAGCTTCTCCGCCTCGATGTGAGGTCGGTAATAGTTCAGGTAGCGCTTCAGGGCGCTGTACGCTTCGCCGCCGCGGCGCCTCCACTTGGGCATGAACCAGCTGACGACGTTGTCGGCGAGGGGATTGAGGATGTAGCGGAGGCTGAAGGAGCGAAGCGTCATATGTCTGCGCCTATTCTACACGTATTACGCCCGTTTGAAAAGTCTGAATGCGGGGGATGGAGTGACTCTCAGGGCGGCGCCGGAAGGGGAGACACCGCAGAAGGCTCGGCGGAGACTCAGTTCTCCGCGCGGGCGACAGCCGGGGTATCGGGAGCCGGATCCTCGTCCTCCGAGTCAAACGAAAGCCCCTGGCAGATGAGAATCAGCATGACGAGAGCCGCCGCCAGGCGGTACCAGCCGAAGAAGGCGAGGCCGTGGCGGTTGAGGTAGCCGACCATCCAGCGCACGGAGACGATGGCGCTCAGCCAGGCAACGACGGTGCCGACGACGATGGGCTCCCAGCCCAGCTGCTGCACCATCTCGCCGCCGTGTTTCACGGCGTCGTGACAGGTGGCGGCCCCCAAGGTGACGAGGCCGAGCAGGAAGCTGAACTCGACGGCGGCGGACATACTCAGCCCGACGCCGAGGCCGCCGAGCATTGTCATGAGGCTGCGGCTGGTGCCGGGGCACATCGCAATGCACTGCATGAAGCCCACGGCGAGAGCCCCGCGGGGGCTGAGCTCCTCGAGCGGTTTGCCGCCGAAGTAGGCGTCGCGCCCTCGGCGCGCGCGGTGGCGGCTGTAGAGCAGAATCACGATGCCGCCCAGAGCCCAGGTGACCATGACCGTCGTCTCATTGAAGAGGTAGTGCTTGATGAGGTCGTCAAACATCAGGCCGAGCACCGCCGCCGGCAGAAAGCCGATGATGAGGTTGATGAGCAGGCGGCGCCCGCTCGCGCAGCGGCCCGTCAGACCCCGCAGCATCTCCGCCACCCGGTTGCGATACAGCCCCAGAACGGCGATGATGGCACCGCCCTGAATGCAGACCTCGAAGGCCTTGAGCGTTTCGCTGTCGCCGAGTCCGAGCAGATAGCGCGTGACAATGAGGTGGCCCGTGGAGCTGACGGGCAAATACTCCGTCAACCCCTCCACAATACCCATGATGATGGATTCAAGCAGCGTCATGACGCATCATTAACTAACGTAAAAGACCTGAAAGGTCAATCCTAAAAGACCTGAAAGGTCAATCCTAAAACGAAAAAAAGGGGGTCATCCGCCCACCCCTGACAAAAAAAGATTGAAGGATGCCCGCAAACGTGCTAATTATAGTGACGCATTGCAGTCATTTCACGAGCAGCTATGAAAACGTGTCGCGGGAACCAACGCCGAGGTTTTACCCTCATCGAGCTCCTCGTGGTCATCCTCATCATGGGCATCATGATGACGATGGCCAGCTCCGTCTTGCGCAGCCCCGGCAAGGGGCACAGCGTTGAGTCGGCGGTCGATCAGCTTGAGTCCATGGTGCATGAGGCTCAGGCCCTTGCCAAGGGCAACGACACCTACACGCGCCTCGCCATCGTCAACGACCCCCGCGATGATGCGCGGCACCTGCGCTACCTCGTCATTCAGGTCTTCCGCAAGCACGACAGCACGGAGGTGGACTCCAAGGGTGACTGGGAGAGTATCTCCTCCGGTGAACTGCTGCCCGCGGGCGTCTTCTTCAGCCCGACGCTCAGCCGTCCGCTCGATGCCTCCGGCGACGAGACGATGCTCGGCCAGACGCTCATGCGCCTCTCGCGCCAGGGCCAGTCGCGCGTCATCTACGCCGAGTTTGATGAGAAGGGGCACTTCGTCCATCCCGACGCCCAGCCCGGCGAGGAGACCAAGCCCCAGCGCCTCGTGGTGATCCCCGGTCGCCGCGGCGAGGGTCGCAACAGCATCGACGGTATTCTGACTTCTGAAGAAGATATGAAGGGCGGCATCGTCATTTACCCCTCGGGCAACACCGTGCGCCTGCGCACCAACGAGCAGATCGAGCAGAGAGACTAAGCCATGAAGTATAATCGTGATACCGTCCGCAGGCGCGGATTTACCCTGGTGGAGACACTGCTGGCGCTCGGACTGGTCAGCATCCTCATCTCCATCTTCCTGATGGTGTTCGTGCCCTCGCGCACGATGGTGCTCGACGCGCTCGGCCGCCAGAATGCCGAGAGCGTCACAAGTGTGCTGCGCGCTGAGATGGCGACGCTCAAGCCGGGCGAAGTCGCCCAGCCCGGGGCTCGTAAGTCCTCCGCCAACCGCTTCGTCACCCCCTTCGACAAGGCCTTCAACTGGCTCCAGCGCTCCAAGAAACCCGAGACGGCCGTCGTCGTCTTCTCCTACCGTGCCGATACAAGCAAGAAGCGCGCCGATGGTGTTTACCCGGCCCTTCAGGGCAACCGCAATCTGCCCGGACTCAGTACGCAGCTCGTGACGGTCGCCTGCCCGATGGATGACACGCGCTACGCCAAATTCATCCCCGATGCCGTCGGCCCCGTCTACATCGTGCGCATGACGCAACTCGTCTACAACGGCAAGGGCGGCTATCGCCTTGCCGCGCGCCCCGGCGAGATCGTCGGCGCCTCGAAGCCCGACAGCTACGTCTCCAAAGAGGGCGACGGCGAGCCCTGGGGAGCCGTCGTCTTCTACCGCGCCGACTTTTACCTCATGCAGCCGAAAATCCCGGCCCGCTACAAAGGCCGCAGCTGGGCACAGCTCGGCAACCCGAGCTTCTCCGCCAACCTCTCGTTCCGCCGCTGAGTCTCCCACCGTTCCCACCTACTGATTGACCATGAAGTACACGTTTCACACAGCGCGCCGCAGGGGCTTCACGCTCATTGAGCTGATGGTGGCTCTCGCGGTGACGGCTCTTCTGGTGTTCGGCATCATGCAGATGACGATTCAGGGGCTCGACCTCTGGGGCAAGGTGCGCGAGGACGTCAGCACCACCACGAGCTCCCGCTTCGCGCTCGAGACAATCAGCCATGATCTCGAGTCCTTCCAGATGCGCGCCGGGAGCAACAAGTATCAGTGGCTGGAGGCTGAGGCTGACAAACAGCGCATCAAGGGCCCGCGAGGTATGCAGATCCCGCGCTCGGTGCAGTGCGTCTTCTTCGCCTGCGCTCCGGATCGCAACCCCGCCGTGAGCAGCGATGTTCGCCTGCGCCGCAACTACCGCAACGCCCGCTCTCAGAATGAGGACACGCTCGGCGACGTCAGCGCCGTGGGCTACCGCCTCATGTACCGCGACGAAATCCTCAACCTCAGCGGCTCGGATGCCGACACGGGCGAGGGAGCCTTCCCCCTCTTCTCGCTCTACCGCCAGGTGGTGTCTCCCCACGACACCTATCAGGACCTGCTCGGCACCGAGGATCTGGGCTCGGCCTATAAAAAGTACGCCGTGCACGATGAAGAGCACTTCCTTTGCGCCAATGTGCTGGAGATGAACATGATCTTCACCATCCAATATGCCGCCTCCAAGGCGGACGCCAAGTCCGGCTTTGTGTCATATGACACGGTGACCGTGCCGGTGATCTCGACGAGGGGCGAGGGCGTCGTGCAGCGCGTCGGCATCTACGGCGACCGCGTGGTGGCCGGCGGCAAAACCTATCGCAACGCGCGCATTGTCTCCGCCAACATCTCCATCACCGTGTTGACGGAGGAGGGCGTGCAGCTTGCCGAGCAGATCCGCCGCGGGCGGCGCCGCGCCCCCGATCCCGCCGATTTCATCGCGCGCTACACGCGCTCCTTCAGCCGCGTGGTCACGGTGCCGCAGCCCCTCTGATCCACCTCGAGGATCCGCCGCGCCGGCAAACCCTACGCGCTTGCCGGCGCGAATCGTTTTCCCCCCACCCCTCCATCCGCGCGAGATTCCCTTTCCTCTTTCCCTGTATTGAAGATGACGGCAGTATCCACATCCCCTCGGCCGATTCCCTGCGGTCCCCTGCGGCAGTTGCGCCTCTGGTGCGACCCGCTGCCGCGCGACGGCTACCACAACATGGCGGCGGACGAGCTGCTGCTCGGCCGCCCCGAGGCTTGGCTGCGCTTTTACGGCTGGTCGCGCCCGGCCGTGAGCTTCGGCTACTTTGACACGCAGCGGATGGCCGCACGCCTCTTCCCGGGCGAGGGTATCGAGTACATCCGCCGCTGGACAGGCGGGGGTATCGTCGACCACCGCTTCGGCTACACCTACACCCTGACGCTGCCCGCTCTGCCCGAAGGGCAGATGTATGCCTCCAGCCGCGAGCTCTACCGCTGGATTCACGGAGCCCTGGCCCAGGCCCTTCGCGCCGCCGGAGTCGACTGCCGCCTGCTGAGTGCCGACGCGCCGGACGGCGGGCGAGCCTGCTGGGCGAGCCCGGTGGAGAGTGACCTCGTTGACGCCGCCGGGCACAAGCTGGCCGGCGCCGGCCAGCGCCGCCATCGCGGCGCCGTCCTGCATCAGGGACTCGTGCAAGGCTGCGAGCCGGCAACGGGCTGGGAAGCGCATCTCGCCGAGGCCTTGGCCGATACCGTCGTGCCCGTGCACGGCGCCGAGCCCTGGCGCGGCTTTGCGCAGGAGCTTGAGCAGCTCTGCCGCGACAAATACCTGACTGCGGTCTGGACGGATGAATCCCACGGCCGCCGCCCCGCCACGCAGCGCTAGCGGGGCAGGAGCGCATCGCCGAGGTGCCGCAAACGGCGGGGCATCGCGACGAAACACAAGAGGCAACGAAACAGGAGGATCAGAGCGTGAGCAGAAAGACAGAAGCGAGCATCGTCGCCGTGGATCACTGGCGCGCCAACGTTGCGGCCGTGCTCGTGGATGACGCCGGCCGTGTGCTGCTGGGCGTCGCCGGGAGCCGCAGCCCCTATTACCACTTCCCGCAGGGAGGCGTGCGGCGCGGCGAGACGATGCTGGAGGCCGTGCTGCGCGAGCTCGGTGAAGAGACCGGGCTGCCCTGCGACGGCGTGCTCGTCCTTGCCCGCTACGGCGGGCTGCGCTACCGCTACCGCAGCAAAAACCGCAAGCGCGAGCGCTGGGAAGGCCAGGAGCAGACCTATTTCCTGCTGCGCTGGCCCGGGCTCCTTCCGGAGAATTTAAAGGCGACCAGCCCCGAGTTCGTGCGGCTGCTGAGCCTTCCCTGGCAGAAGCTCGAACCCTCCCTCTTCGTCCCCTTCAAGCAAGAGGTCGCCGCCGCCGTGCTCGAGCACTTTTTCCCGGCCCCCCTGCGGGAGAGCGAGTGCACATCGGCAGCGCTCGAGGCATACTGGGCCTCGGACTGTCGCACGGCGCGCTACCTGAGCCGCGCCGGACAGAGTCCGCGGCTGCTGCCCTCGGATCAGCTGCCCGCACGCCATCCCGAACCCCTTTCCGGCGTCCCCATTCCCGGCGTACGCCTTCCCGAGGCTACCGCCGGCCCATCCTCGTCCTCCTCTGGCGCTGAAGCGCCGGGGGAAAGCGGCGTCGGAGGAGAGCGCGATGCGGAGGCCACCCTGCCGGCGCTCCCGGTCTGCGTCGCGGATGACGATGCCCTTTTCGGCGGAGGGAAGGAAGAGGCGGAGGGCCTTCTGGCTGATGCACAGCGCGAATTGCAGCAGCTACAGCGCCGGGCGGCCAAGAGGGGGGAATCCCTCGTCGTGCTCGCCTTGGGGCTTCCCGGTTGCGGACGGCGCAGCCTGCTGAGGCAAATCGGGCGCTGCCTCGACCCGCTGAGACTGTCCGTCGGTCGAGCAAAGCCCGAGCACGCCGGCGAATCGCTCGCCGATCGCCTGCTGGCTCTGAACCCCGAGCCCGGCACCGTGGTGCTGCTGCTCAACAGCCCCTACGACACCTTGATGCGCGACGAGCAAGCCGCTGAGGAGTGGAGCCGCAGCGGGAGCCTCACACCAGATGCTCGGCAGGCGCTCGAATCCCTCGAGCAAGCCGAGCAGCGCCTCCGCGAGCGCGGTCTGCGCGTGCTGCACCTCTTCCTGAATGAGGCTCCGCCGGCGTCCCCCCGGCCGCAGAAACCGGCCCCGTCGGCGCGCGGGGAAGGGGAGGCCGGCGCGACTTGCGACACGGGGACCCCCGCTTCCGCCCCGGCTGACAAAGCGACCGGGACGACGGAATCCTTCGCATCCGCCGCTGACCCGCAGGCCGACGGATGCGCAGAAGGCTCCGGTCGCGACCTAGACGACTCCGCCGAGTCTGCCGGGGTGTCCGGCGACGGTGAGGCCGCGGCCGACGAAGCCTGCGATGAAGGGCTCGGTGAAGACGCTGCGAAGACCTCTGAGCGGCGCGAGATGCTCGCCTGGGCCTCTCGCCTGATGGAGTCGAACGACTGGCTGATCCTGCCCTCGGCCCGACGCTGGTACCGCAACCTCGTCGCTGTGCGGGCCGTGGCGGAGGCGCTCGGCTCACCCTGAGTTTTGTACTGCCCCGTTGGTTGCTCTGAGACTGGCTGCCTTCAGATGTTGGCGTGCACCGACCTCTTCATCTGGCTCGGTTCTCTTCCGCCGTCTCCTGTCATGTTCGGCTCCGCTCTTCTTTGACTCATCCGCTTGTGCCGATGCGCGCTCCCCTGTCCGGAGCTTCCCCCTGCTGTTGCCCCGCTCCTCCTCCTAGCCTCTCCCTCTGCGCGAGGGGATGCCCGGCCTCGACCCGGTTCCGTCCGCGGCTCTTTGTCCTTGGCTCCTTTCAGCTCCTTTTCGGCTCATTTGGGGGCTCTCTTCGTCCTAGCCCTGCCCGTTCGCGCCGTGATCTTGTGCTCCCAGCACGGAGAGGGAGGCCATGGGAGCTCTCGTGCCCTCGGCTCTCGTCCCCCGCCCGCCCCCAGTCCGACTCAGTCCGACTCAGTCCGATGCCGCTTGCGCATCCGTCGCCGGGGTCGGGAAGGGGCATGTTGCAGAAGCTGTTCGGCGCGGCTCGTGCATCTCTGTTGCTCGGTGTGAGGATCCTTTCACAGAGCAGGGGGCCGGCACAAAGAAAAAGGCTGAGCGTCCCTTGCGGGAGCTCAGCCCTGTGGCCCTGCGCCGGGTTGCGGCGCAGGAGTGATGGGGAGTTTTCAGGACGCGGACTTCTCGTCGCTGCTGTCCTCAGCCTTCGGTTGCCGGGCCGCCAGCGCCTTGGCCTTGCGGCCCATGAAGAAGGCCGCCGTCGCATCGCGCATGCGGGCAAAGATGGCGTAGAGTGCCGGAACCGTGAAGATACCGAAGCAGGTGGCCATCAGCATGCCGCAGAAGGTCGTGATGCCGATTTCCTGACGGCTGGCAGCGCCGGACCCCGTCGCCACCACCATCGGGAAGACGCCGATGATGAAGGAGATGGCCGTCATCATCACCGCGCGGAAGCGCATGTTCGCGCCGCGGAGGGCGGCCTCGCGGATCGGCACCCCCTGCTCGTGCTCCTCCTTGCTGAACTCCACCATCAGAATGGCGTTCTTCGACGCCAGTCCGATGAGCATCAGGATGCCCAGCTGCACGTAGATGGAGAGCGTCAGGCCGAAGAGCTGGGCGCCCATGAGGGCGCCGAGCGTCGCCACGCTCACGGAGAGAATGACCGGAATGGGCGTCGTCCAGCTCTCGTACTGCGCCACGAGGAAGAGGTAGGCGAAGAGCAGAGCCAGGCCGATGAGCTGGCCGATCTTGCCCTCGTTGGCGCGCTCCTGATACGAGAGGTTCTTCCAGCTGACCATCCACTGGCGGTCGCGGCCGGCGGCGCGCTCCTCCTTGTTGATCTCGGCGATCATCTCCTCAATGTAGTCCATCACCTGGCCGGAGCCCACGCCCTGAGCCGCCGTCACGTCAATGTCGGCGCTCATGTATTGCTGGAAGCGCCCGTAGTTCGACGGCCCCATGCGGTACGAGAGCGTGCAGAGCGCTGAGAGCGGCACCATGTCGCCCGTATCACTGCGCACCATCTGGTTGAGGATGTCGTCGGCCGTGCGGCGGTCCGGCGTGGCGCCCTGAATCATGACCTTGAAGTTGAAGCCGTTGATGGTGAAATCATTGATGTAGGACGAGGCCAGGATGCTCTGCAGCGTCGAGAAGATCGTGCGCACGGGCACCTTCAGCGCCTGCGCCTTCTCGCGGTTGATGTCGAGATGCACCTGCGGGATGTCCGAGTCATACTCGCAGCGCGTGTTGGCGACGAGGTCGGTGCGCGCACGCAGGCGGGCCTGCACCTCCTTGACCATGTTGCCGAGATCCTGCGGCGTTGCATCGCCGCTGGCCTGAAGCACCATCGAGATGCCGCCCGTGATGCCGAGGCCCTGAATGGCCGGCGGCGTCATGGCGATGACCGTGGCCTGCGGAATGTCGGCGCAGGCCGCATTGATCTTCTGGGCAATGGCCGTGCTGCTCAGATCCGGCGTCGTGCGTTCATCCCAGTGCTTGAGCTGAATCATGAGCATGCCGCTGCTCTCGCCCGAGCCGCTGGCCATGCTGTAGCCGCTCTGGGCCGTGACGTCGCGGATGCCCTCGATGTGCGAGAGTCGCTCTTCGATCTGGCGCAGCACCTTGTCCGTGCGCTGCTTGGCCGTGGCCGTGCCCTCCATGCTGACGAGCACGAAGAGGTTGCCCTTATCCTCCGTCGGGATGAAGGAGCTGTTGAGCTGCTCGGGTGCGAGCAGGTCGAAGTATTGCAGACCGCTCTCCTTCTGCTGCTTGGGCCCCGGCTGGGCGGTCTGAGACTGATCACCCCGCCAGAGCTTGTTCCAGGCGGCCGGAGCACCGTCGTAGTAGAAGTAGTTGGCGGCAAAGACGATGGCCATGACGAGCACGGTGAGCCAAGCGTTGCGCACGAGGATGCCTGCCCCCTTCAGGTAGATGGCGCGCGCCTTGTTCAGGAACCAGTTGAAGGGCACGAAGAGCACGGAGAGGCGGCTCGGATTCGCATTGGCCGGGCGCAGGATGAGCGCGCAGAGAGCGGGGGAGAGCGTCAGGGCGTTGATGGTCGAGATGCAGAGCGCCACGCACATGGTGACGGAGAACTGCGTGTAAATCACGCCCACCATGCCGCCGTAGAAGGCGATGGGCACGTAGACGGCGAGCGTCACCAGCGTGGTGGCGATGACGGCACCCGTGATCTGCTTCATGCTCTTGATGGTGGCCTCCTTCGGGCTGAGATTTTCATCCTTGATGAGGCGCATCACGTTTTCCACCACCACGATGGCGTCGTCCACCAGCGAGCCGATGACGAGAATGAGGCCGAACATCGTCAGCACGTTGATCGTGTAGCCCAGCGGGTACATGATCATGAAGGCGCCCAGCAGCGAGACTGGGATGGCGATGGCCGGAATGAGCGTGGCGCGCCAGTCCTGCAGGAAGACGTAGGTGACGAGCACCACGAGAATCAGGGCCACCACGAGCGTCTCGATGATTTCGTTCATCGTCGCCTCAATGGCCTGCGTGGGGTCATAGCCCATGCTCCACTCCATGCCGTCGGGGAAGGTGGGCTCGATCTTGCGCATCAGATCCTGCATGGCGCTGACGGTGTCCAGCGCGTTGGCGTCATTGTTGCGGAAGACCATCATACCGACGGCGTCCTTGCCGTTGAGGCGGCTGTAGCCGGAGTTTTTCTCCGCACCCAGCTCGACGGTGGCGATGTCCTTCAGCTTGGTGATGTGGCCGTTGTCACCGTATTTGACGATGATGTTCTCGAACTGAGAAACCGTCTGGAGTCGCCCGGTGGCGGTGACCTTGAAGGTGGCGTAGGACTGCTCGTCCTGCGAGCCGACGGCGCCGGCCGCCGCTTGGATGTTCTGGGCCTCGATGGCCTGGCGGACATCATCGGGCGTGATGTTCAGCGCGCTCATGCGCGTGGCGTTCATCCAGATGCGCATGGCGTAGTTGCGGCTCGGGATGATATCCGCGCTGGAGATGCCGTCGAGATCGCAGATGCGGTCCTTGACGTTCATGCGCACCCAGTTGGCCAGTTCGAGCACCGACATCTTGTTCTCGTCGCAGCGGAAGTTGACGAAGCAGAGCATGTCGCCGGAGCGCTTGCGGACGTTGTAGCCCGTCTGCTTGATCTCGCTCGGCAGCTTCGATTCAATCTGCTTGATGGCGTTGGCCACGTTCTGCTGGGCCGTGTCGTCGTTGGTGCCCGTCTCGAAGATGAGGGTGAGCGAGTAGCGACCGTCGTTGCTGCAGGTCGAGTAATAATAGAGCAGGTCGTCCATGCCGACGATCTGCTCCTCGACCGTCGCGGCAACGACCTGCGCCAGCTCTTCGGCGCTGGCGCCCGTGTAGTTCATGCTCACCGAGATGGTGGGCGGCGAGACCTCCGGATATTCAGCAACGGGCATCTTGCCGATGCAGATGAGGCCGGCGAGCATCATCAGAATGGAGATGACGAAGGCGAACTTCGGGCGGTGAATGAAGAATTCAGAGAACATGGCGGTGTCTGAAGTGAGGTGAGGGGGAGGGAAATGTTGAGGAGGAAGGGGGCTCCGCGAGAGGCGATGTTCTGCGGGAGAAGAGGAACAGGGTTAATCAGTGTTCAATGGCGACGGGACTGCCGTCTTCGAGATCGGCCAGGTTCGTGGTGATGACTTCGTCGCCCTCCTCGAGCCCGCTGTAGACGGGGATGCGCCCGCTCGCCGTGCTGGTGCCGCAGAGAATGCGCGTGAGGACGGCGCGTCCGTCGCGGTGGATGAAGACGTAGCGCCCGCGCGTGTCCGTCTGAATAGCCTGCTCGGGGATGGAGCAGACCTTGCTCTCCGGCTTGCGGGTCACGCGGATGGTCACGACGGCTCCGGGGCGCAGCTGATGCTCGCTGTTGGGGAAGGTCGCCCAGAAGTTCTGCGTGTCGGTCTCCGCTGTGATGCTGTTGTCCGAGAAGCTGACCACCCCTGCCTCCTTGAGCGGTGTGCCGTTGGCGGTCACGAGGCTGATGTCCGCATGCTTCAGCAGGTTGTCGTCCGAGCCGAAGTGCGACAGCACCTCATTTTCACTCAGCGAGAAGCGAACGTAGACGGGGCTGTGCTGGTAAATCGTCGTCAGCGGGGTCTTCGTGTCGGTGATGTAGTTGCCCTGCGCGATGGTGACGCGGCCGATGCGCGAGTTGAAGGGCGCGCGCATCGTGCAGCGGCTCAGATCATCTTCCGCGATGATGAGGGCCGCCTCGGCGCTCGACTTCTGCGCGATGAGCTCATCGAGCGTCGCCTTGGCGCTGTCGCGTTCCTCGGCGCTGGTCGCTTTCCCCTTCATGAGCTGCTCCTGGCGCTCATACTTGCTCTTGGCATCAGCAATGCGGATATCGAGCTGGGCAATGCGGGCTTTCTCGGCGTTGACGGCCGCTTCATAGCGCGTGGTGTCGATGCGGAAGATCACATCGCCGCGGCTCACCATGTCGCCGTCCTTGACCGCCTGTTCGATGAGCAGGCCTTGAACGAGGGGGCGAATCTGGATCTTGTTGATGGCCTCAACCTGAGCGCTGGCGCAGCTGAGGACGGTGGTGTCCGATTCGAGAATGGTCTTGTCCGTCTTCACGCTCACGGGAGTGGCCTCCTGCGGCATCGTGTTGCCCTTGACGGTCTTCGTGTCCGCGCTGCTCGTGAAGGCGGGGATGACGGTGGAACCCACGCGCGTCTTGTGCGAGCCGTCACTGATGACCACTTCGCCCTCCTCGAGCCCGCTGTAGATGGACTGAAGGCGCCCCTGCACGTTGCCGGCGATGACGTCGCGGCGCTGAACGCGGTTGTCTTTGTCCACGACGTAGACGAAGGAGCCGTTCGCGTCGTACTGCACGGCCGTCAGCGGCACCATGGTGACGACGGCGGTGTCAGTTAGCGTGATGGTCATGGCCCCGATGCCCTGAGGTGTCAGCACGTTGTTCTCATTGGGGAACTCGGCCCAGAGGTTGTAGGAGTCCGTGTTGGCGGCCAGAGCGGTGTCCACAATGCGGATGACGCCGTCGTGCGGGTAGCTGCGCCCCGTGGCGGTGATGAGCTGCGGGCGGGCCACTTCCGCAATGCGCTTGGGCCCGTGGAAGATGCCGTTGACGTCGCTCTGGCTGAGCGGGAAACGCACGTAGATCGGATCCATCTGCTGGATCGTCAGAAGAGTCTCACCCGGGGTGATGTAGTTGCCCTCCGTGAAAGTCATGCGGCCGACCCTGCCCGTGATTTCGGCGCGTATGGTGCAGTCACTGAGGTCTTTGCGAGCCTTGACGAGATTGGCCTCGGCCTCGGCTTCGCGCGCTCTCAGCTCGGCGAGGGTGGCCTTGGCGGTCTCCGTCTCTTCTTTAGAGGCGGCGTTGCTTTGCTGGAGGCTTTGCAGGCGTCGGCAGCGGGCGTCGGCATGCAGGATCAGGGCCTTGAGCTCATTGAGGCTCGCCTCGGCCTGTTGAACGGCCGCTTTGTAGCGGATGGGGTTGATTTCAAAGAGGATGTCGCCCTTTTTCACCATGGCGCCCTCTTTGAAGTGCGGCTCCATGAGAAAGCCCTCAACAGCGGATGAAACGCGCACGGTGCGGATGGCTTCGGTGCGGCCGATGCTGCGGCGCGTGACTTGATCTTTGCCGGTGGTGACTTTGTCAACCTGGACGTAGGGGGACGCGCCCATGGGCATCTGGGCAAAGGCGCTGCCGGCCATCAGGGACGTGATCAGGGGGACTCGAATGTTCATACGCTATAGTGCTGAGAGTACGCAGCAGATTAACGCGGAGCGTTTATGCTGGCAAGGATAAAGTGCGTGTGCAGGTGGGGGCTCGCGCCGCGGGGCCGGGGCTGCCTCGTGCGCTTCTGCCCGATAGGCGTGTTTCTAAAACCTTAACGTAAAGATTTTTGAGTGGACGCCGCAGCTCGGAGGCGCGCAGGGTGCCTGTCTGCCATGTATGACGCGAAGAGTTCGGGGAGCGGAAAGAGCTCTGTGCCTCGGCAAGAGGCTCCGGCTCGCGAGCTCTAAAGGCATCCCCGGCTGGGGAACGGGAAAACGGCGCGATGTTTACAGCCTTCGGGGAGTATGACGCTGTTAGCCCCCCGCATCACCTCCGAGCTCCCTCCGAGAGGAGGCTGCTTGAGACGAGGGCGAAGCGGCGACGGGGGCCGACCGCTTCCCGACGCGAGGGGGCATCCGTCGCCCGGCGGGCGGCGGTCTCCGAGCCCGCGAGCCTCCGGCGCCTCCCGGGCTCTTCGGGTGTTTCCCCTCAGGGCTCGGCCGTACTCGGCGGTGAAAATTCGATGAGACCTTACTCTCGGGAACCCTTGTCGCAGCGTTCGCTGCCGCCGTGCTCCTCTCCGCCGCCGCAGCCGTCACAGTCGTCACAACCCTTGCAGCTCTCCCCGCAGCGGCAGCCCTCGCCCTCGCTCTCTTGCTGCTCCGCCCGCAGCAGGGGCGTGAGGCGGCGGAGCCACTCTTCGAGATCCGCTTCGCCGTTGTCGTCGCTCTTCGTGAGAGGCAGCAGGCGCTTCGCCCCGGCGCGGGCCAGAAAGTCATCAAAGTCCTCCCCCGCCCGGCAGAAGTGCTCGAAGCTGGCCATGCCGAGGGCGAAGACGGCGTAGCGGAGCTTTTCGAAGCGGCGCTCGGTTTTGCTGAGCTGGTAGTGGAGCTCGGAGGCGTTCGAGGGCGGGTCTCCGTCTCCCCAGGTGCTGGTGATAATGAGCAGAAGGCGCATGGCGCCGATCACCTCCGGGGTGATGTCCTCCATGCCGGCGCAGGCCGAGTGAAGACCTTGGCTCTTGAGCTGTGAGACGGCGGACTCGGCAAGCAGGCGGGCGTTGCCCGTCTCCGAGCCGTAGATGATGTAGATGGTGCTCATGGTTGAGGTGTCAGGTGCGGGCTGGGTCGGCCACTGGTGGGGCCGACGCAGGCGTGGTCGGCGCAGCGTAGGCGGGGGCGCGAGCTTTGCGGGAGCTGCGGCCGGGTCCCGTCCGAGTCGCAGGACCGGGCGCTTGCCCGCGGGGAAATCAGCCGGGGGGGCATCCGCCGGCCGCTCAGCGGGCAAAATCAGCGGGAGGGATAGGAGGCGCGTACCGAGCTGGAGGCTGCATCCGGCAGAATGAACTTGTGCAGCTCGACGCGGGCGCTCCGCGCGCCGAAATCCTCGACGATGCTGCGCGCCATGCGGTGGGCGAGGGTTTCGAGCAGGCACACGGGCTGCTGCTGCGCGCTCTCGACGAGCTTGTGCGCGAGAGCCTCGTAGTCGATCGTCTTCTCGATGTCGTCCTCCATCGCAGCGAGGCTGATCGGCGGCACGAAGCTGATGTCGGCGCTGAGGCGCTGGGGTGCGGAGCGCTCCTCGTCCGTCACGCCGATGCAGCAGCTGAACTCCAGAGCGTTGATGCCGACGCTGTCCGGCTCGGGCGCGGCAGCGGCGCGCTGCATGATCTGCTGCAGGGCCGCGAGATCCGGCACGATGAAGTCGGGGCGCGAGGCGCTGAGCTGCTGGGCGTTGTTGTAGCCGGTGAGCACGCCGATGCCGGTGATGCCGACGCGGTGCGCCGCGTCGATATCATGCTGCATGTCGCCGATGAAGGCTGTGTCTTCCGGGCGCAGGCCGTGCTGCTGCATCAGCAGCGGGATGTGCTCCTCCTTGTTGTGGATGCCCGAGTGAATGTGCTCAAAATAGGGGTAGAGCCCCAAGGCACGCGCCTGAGACTCAAAAGCCTTCGGATCCATGCTCGTGAGAATGAAGCAGCGGATGCCCGAATCGGCGCAGAAGCGGATGAAGTCGCGCGCGTGCGGCAGCAGCGTGACACCCGTCGCCGAGGCGTCAAAGGCCTTGCGGTAGAGATTCTCCAAATCCTCCAGCTTGGCCTCCGGCGTCTTCCATGCGTAATATCCCGGGTAGGGAAGCTGGAATTCGTTGCGGAAGGCCTCGGCCGTCAGCGGCTCGCGGCCGTACTGGGCCAGCACGTAGTTGGTGGCCTCGATGGTGAGGGCAAGGTCGTCGCAGAGCGTGCCCGACCAGTCGAAGATGAGGTTGCGGTACATCATGGCTTGAAGTGCATCACCTGCTCAGGAGCGCCGGGCGCTGCCGCCGGCCGAGCGCCGCGCCCGCAGCGGCTGGGTGCTGATGCGGTTTTTGATCTGGAACTTGCGGATGGCGTGCTTGAGCGAGGGGTTGACGAAGGGATTGTCCTTGCCGTAGCGCGCCCAAGGGCCGCCCGGCACCAGTGAGAAATCGACGAAGCGCCAGTGCACCTTCGCCATGCCGCCCTTGATGCCGAGGTAGTCGCGCACGGCCGGCGAGAGGTCGATGCCGGCAGCGTTGTTGGCGTGGTTTTTCGGCGGAGCGTTGCGGAAGACGTACTCCCAGTCATCGGTGCGGAAGGGGCCGCAGTCCTCCCACTGCGCGAAGCAGTATTTGCCGTTGTAGTAGATCTGCACCCAGGTGCCGCGGCAGACGGACTCATATTTGCCGCCCTTGTCCCGCCGATACCAGGGGATGACGCGGGACGCCTCCGGCTTCGGGCCGCTGCGGTCCACATCGTTGTAGGGCAGGGCGACGTAGAAGGGGTTGAGCTGCGGCGTGAAGCCGAGCGGAGCGTAGGTGACGGGATCGCGGTTGGCGGGGTTCGGGTCATCGTAGCCGCCGTAGTTGTCGTCCCACATGCTGTCCCAGCTGCTGGCGGTGTTGGGCGTCGGGTTGCGCTTGGTGGCCAGCTCACCGATGTAGAAGTAGGTGGCCGTGATGTCAAAGTGCCAAGGCATGGTGCCGGGGCGATTGGTCTGCGGCTGCGTCTTCGGATCGGGGAAGTTGGTGCGGTGGCTCTGGTCGAGCGTCGGTCGAATGGGGCCGGCGGCGATGGCGGCGCGGCGCAGCTCTTCCTTGCTCATGTGGCGCACGCGGCGCTTCGCGGCCGTGACGCTCGGGGATTTGCGTGTGGCGTTGTCGAGCTTGCGCCCGGTGGTGAAGCTCGGGGAGCTGCTGCGGCCGGAGCCGCGGATCTCTGCCCCCTGCGTCGGCAGGAGCGCGAGGAGAGCGAGGAGAGCGAGAAGGGAGAGCAGGAGGGGGGCTTTCATCGTGAGGTGCAAGGCAGGGGGTGAAGGGGGCTGCGAAGCGGCGTCGCGGGTACCGATGGCGGCGGACATATGTCTGCCGGGCCGAGCGTGGCGGAGCTGGGGAGAAAAACGCGCAGCCGCCCGCTCCCGGGCGCACCCTCGCGTGAGGATCACCGTCAGCGAGCCGGAGAGTCTGCGGCAGCCAAGGCCGCCTCCACCCTCCGGCGCGCCGCGCGGCGTCACCAGTTGTGAATGACGCTCGGGCGAGCGACGGGCAGCTTGTCCGGCGCGTCGAGCGTGTAGTGAAGGCCGCGGGACTCCTGGCGGCGGATGGCGCAGTCAACGATGAGCGAGGCCGTCAGCGCGAGGTTGCGCAGATCGATGATCTCGGGCGTGACGCGGTAGCCCCAGTAATACTCGTTGATTTCGCGGTTGATGTTGCGCAGGCGGGTCGCGGCGCGCTGCAGACGGTGATTCGTGCGCACGATGCTCACGTAGTCCGTCATCGTGCGGCGCACCTCATCCCAGCAGTGGTAGAGGATCGCCAGATCATCGCGCTCGGCCTTCTCGCCGTGCACCCACTCGGGGATAGGATACTCCTCCATCTTGTGCGCCAGCGGCAGAGTCGTCAGCATCGTGGCGATGGCGCGCTTCGTGATGACGACGCACTCGAGAAGCGAGTTGCTCGCCAGACGATTCGCCCCGTGCAGACCCGTGCAGCCGGATTCGCCCGCGCAGAAGAGCCCGCGCAGCGTCGTCTGGCCGTTCGTGTCCGTCTGCACGCCGCCGCACTGATAGTGCGCCGAGGGCACGATCGGAATCATGTCCACCTCGGCATCGATGCCGTAGCTCTTGCAGGTCTCGTAGATGTAGGGGAAGCGCTCGGCCATGAATCCCTTGGGCTTGTGCGTCATGTCGAGGTACATGCAGGGATGGCCCGTGCGCAGAATCTCGCTGTTGATGGCGCGTGCCACGATGTCGCGCGGCGCGAGGCTCTTGCGCGGATCATACTTCTGCATGAACTCCTGGCCGTCCGGCCCGCGCAGCACGCCGCCCTCGCCGCGCACCGCCTCGGAGATGAGGAAGGTGAGGCCCTCGCGGTCGTTGCTCTTGGGGTTGTAGAAAGTCGTCGGGTGGAATTGAACAAACTCCATGTTCGAGATGTTCGCCCCGGCGCGCCAGGCCATGGCGACACCGTCACCCGTCGCCGTCGGCGGGTTCGTCGTGTACATGTACACGCGGCCCGTGCCGCCCGTGGCGAGCATGACGCGGTCGCAGCGGAAGATATCGACCTCGCCCGTGGCCGGGTTGAGCACGTAAGCGCCCAGCACGCGATCCTCCGTCACGCAGCCGAGCTTAGCCGTCGTGATGAGGTCGATGGCAATGCGGTGGTCGAGAATCTCGATGTTGGGGTGCTTCTGGGCGCAGGCCAGCAGCTTCGAGCTGATCTCGAGCCCCGTCGTGTCCTTCGCGTGCAGGATGCGGCGCTTGCCGTGCCCGCCCTCGCGGCCGAGCTCGAACTCGCCGTCTTTCTCCAAATCGAAATCAACGCCCCAAGTCAGCAGCTCTCGGATCGCCTCCGGAGCCTCCGTGACAATCGTGCGCACGGCATTTTCATCGCAGAGTCCGGCGCCGGCATCCAAGGTGTCGGCGATGTGCTCCTCAAAGCTGTCGTTGGAGCTCATGACGGCGGCGATGCCGCCCTGAGCCTTGGCGGAACTCGAAACGAGGGGGTCGCTCTTGCAGAGAACGATCACCTTGCCGTGCTCAGCGGCGCGCAGGGCGAAGCTGAGGCCCGCGACACCGCTGCCGATGACGAGAAAGTCAGATGTAATCATCTTGCGGAATCTTGTGAAGAAATTGTATCACAGTTCCATCTGTTCGTCACGCAGAATGTCGCTGCCTGTTTCAGAAATCAATCGTGTCCGGGTGCAGACCCGAGGCGCCGCAACTGCCGAGAGCGTCAAGCTCTTGCATGTCCTCGGGCGTCAGCTCGACGTCCGGCAGTTCGAGGTTGTCGCGCATGCGCTGCGGGGTGGACGACTTCGGCAGCGGCAGAATGCCCTGTTGCAGGATCCAGCACAGGCAGAGCTGGGCGGGCGAGCAGTGGTGTCGCGCCGCGACGCGGCCGAGAATCTCGTTGCCGAGAACGCGACCGCAGCCCAGCGGAGACCACGCCTCGACGAGGATGCCGTGGGCGCGGCAGTAGTCGACGCATTCGGGCTGCTTGCAGCCGGGGTGGAACTCAATCTGGTTGACGGCCGGCACCACATCGGCCGTGCTCAGCAGCGCATCGAGGTGGTGGGGCATGAAGTTGCTCACGCCGATGGCGCGAATCTTGCCGGCCTTCATCAGCTCCTCCATCGCGCGCCAGGTTTCGGCGTTGATGTGCTGCCAGTCGCTGAAGCGGTGCGGCGAGGCCGGCCAGTGAATGAGGTAGAGATCGAGGTAGTCGAGCCCGAGATCGCTCAGGCTGCGCTCAAAGGCCTTCAGCGTGCTGTCATAGCCGCGATCGGTGTTCCACACCTTGCTCGTCACGAAAAGATCTCGGCGGTCGAGCCCGCTGCGGGCGATGGCTTCGCCGACGCTCTTTTCATTGCCGTAGCAGGTGGCCGTGTCGATATGGCGGTAACCGATGCGCAGAGCCTCGGCGACGGTCTGCACGGCGGCAGGGCCGTTCTCCACTTGCCAAGTGCCGTAGCCGATGGAGGGGATGGTAATGCCGTTGTTGAGTGTGAAACTTGTGATCATATCGTGCATGGGGGTTGAAAGCGCAGCGCCGCACTTGCGGAGCTCGCCGAAGCTTCCTTAGCACAAGGCCGGGACTCCTGCAAGCCTTTTTTGCCGCCCTCCGCGCGTACGGAATCCCCGGGCCTGCCACGAAGCCCGTCCTCCTCCTCTCCGTCCCGCAGCGCTCAGTCGAGATGCGCCGCGGGGCGAAGGTCTGGGGCAGGCGCCGTCACCGGAAAACGAAAACCCGCTTGCCCGAAGGCAAGCGGGGAAGAGGGTTGCGGAGGGGCCTGTCCGGTCGTCGGCCTCAGCCGCTTCACTTGTGCACCGCCTCACTTGCGCGTGACGTTGCGCATGGCCTCGCGCTGCTTCTGCTGCTCGGCCAGAGCCTGCTGCTGCGCCTCCATCATGCGCTCGAGGAAACTCTTTTTGCCGCGCTTCTTTTTCGCGGGAGCCACCTTCGTGAGCGCGGGCGTCGGCAGGCGACGGATGTACCAGGTCTGCGCGATGGAGATGATGTTCTGCGTCGTCCAGTAGAGAGCCAGAGCGCTCGGGAAGGTGTAGCAGAAGAGGAAGAAGAGCAGGGGCATGAACTTCATGATCTTCTGCTGCATCGGGTCGCCCGCTGCGGGGGACATGTGCATCTGCAGGATCATCGTAGCCGCCATGATGATGGGCAGGATGTTGATTGGCAGATCATAGAAGCCCAGCGGCAGGTAGCAGACCGTGTCCATCTGCGAGAGGTCCGTCACCCAGCCGAGGAAGGGAGCGCCGCGGAACTCGGCAGCCGTCTGAAGCACGTAGTAGAAGGAGAGGAAGATGGGCAGTTGCAGCAGCATCGGCAGACAGCCGCCGAAGGGCGAGATGCCGTACTCCTTGTAGAGCTTCATCATCTCCATGCTCACGCGCTGCTGATCATCGGGGTAGAGCTCCTTGAGCTCCTTCATCTTGGGCTGCAGCAGGCTCATGCGCTTCATGCTCATATAGCTCTTGCGATAGAGCGGCCAGATGATGAGGCGCACCACGAAGGTCATGGCCACGATGGCCCAGCCCCAGTTGCCGAACCAGCCGTGGAAGGTGTTGATGAGCCAGTTCATGGGGTTGCTGAGGATGTAGAACCAGCCGTAGTCCATGATGCGGTCGATCTTGTGGATCTCACCGCCCATGTCCTTGAGCATCATGTTGAGGCGCGGACCCGTGAAGATATCATAGCTGAAGGTGCGCACGTGATTGACCTTGCCGTCCGAGGCGGGCAGGGTGAAGTCCGGCATGCCGATGCCGAGCATCAGGCCCTCCTCGCGCTCACCCGTGACGGGTATGCTCACCTGCGTCGGCGCCATGTAAATCGTGCTCGTGCCGTCCGCCTTCGAGGGGGCGATGAGGCTGGCGTAGTACTGGCTCATCACACCGGCCCATTCGAGATTGTTGTAGTCGGAGCGGCAGCGGCGCAGCTCATCCTTGGAGAACCAGTGGGAGAAGGTGCTGCCGCTCTCCTTGACGAAGTCGCCGTTCTCCAGATAGATGAAGTAGGTGTAGTGCTTCATCTCACTGGTGGAGATGCGGTTGGTGGTACCGGCAAAGAGCCCCCAGTTGCCGTAGGGCAGGGTGCGCGTCGAGGTGTTCTGCACGGCGATGGCGAGGCGCAGCATGTAGGCGTTGCCCTCGATGGTCTCGCCGTCGCTCTCAAGCGGGACAAGGCTGTAGGTCTTCGTGACGATGAGATCGCCGAGGCGCGCGCTGAGCGTGACCTTCTGAGCGTCCGTCAGCTCGGGCACGACGCTGTAGACGGCGTTGTCGAAGATGGGGTCGTGGGCGTTGCTCAGGTTGAACATCAGCGTGCCGATGCCCTGAGCCGAGCTGCCGTTGATCAGCACATCCTGCTGCAGGTTCTCCTTGGTGCTGTTGATGGCCTTGCCGACCATCTGCGTGGACTGGAGGCTGCCGCCGATGTCCTGAAAGCGGAAGCGGGCCACCTCTTTGCCCTCGCTGTTGTGCGAAACGAGCTCGGCAATAACCTGCGGCCGCGCCACTTGGGGAATCGGTGTCGGCTGAGGCGTAGCGCTGTTGCCGTTTGCCGCCGCTGCGGCGGGTGAAGCGGCTGCGGTCGGGGCCTGAGCCGTGGCCGCCGGAGCTGCCGGCGGCGTGTCCTGCTTCTTCGATTCGGTGTACCACCAGTTGGCCACCAGACCGAGGATGCAGGCCGAGATGACAATCCATGCTTTTTTGTCCATGATCGAAGTCTAGGGGGGTGAAAATTTTGGGCCGGGAAAGATGAGAGGCGCGCGAAGGCTTGAGGTTATGCTGTGGAGCGCGGGGAAAGCGTGCGGAAAGACGTGAGGGGAAGGAGTGAAGCTGATCGGGGAAACTGAGCGGGCGAACTGAGCGTGGGAAGGGAGTCGGGCGTGGCTGGGGCGGAAGATCGGGCGGTGTGTCGAAGGGTCGGGAAGGGAGGCGAGCCTCAAGCTGTGTCAGCGCTGGCCGTTGCGGCGCGGCTGTCGGCGGGAGTCGAGGGATGCGGCGCTCTCATCGGGGCTTTCGCGGCGGCACGGGATCATAGCCGCAGCCGCCCCAAGGATTGCAGCGCAGAATGCGCCAGATGCCCATCAGCGAGCCCTTGAGCGCGCCGTGAATCTCCACGGCCTGAATGAAGTAGGTCGAACAGCTGGGGGTGAACCGACAGCCGGAACCCGGCCCGGCCAGCGCGTGAAGCGGCCCGCTCAAAAAGCGCTTGTAAAAGAGCACCGGCAGAATGACGAGTTTTTTCAGCATGCCGTGCGCCTCCGCAGTTGTCGTGTCAGCAGCTTGAGGAAGTCGGCCTCCAGCTGGCGGTAGTCGGAAAAAGCCGCGCGATTGCGCAGCACCAGCACCACGTAAAATCCACGGGCAATCGGGTCGCCGTGCTCGCGCACCATTTCGCGCACGCGGCGGCGCAGCAAATTGCGCAGCACCGCGTGGCCGATGCGCTTCGTCGTGATGATGCCGACGCGCGAGTGCTCGGACTCCTGGCCGGCGGGAAGAGGCGCCAGATTGAGAATGAGAAAACGCCCTGCCTCAGAGCAGCCCTCGGCGCGCACCATGGCAAACTCAGAGGCTCGCTTCATGGTATGGCGCCGCTTCAGCTGCATCGGATACAGGGCGTTTGGTTTTCAGACCATCGGGCAGGGGAGAGCCCCACCGCCCGGCGCGGTCTGACGCGGCCTCAACCGTGCTGAACGGTGTGGCGCTTGTAGTGGATTTCGGCACCCTTCGGCAGAAGGCGCTTGCGGCCCTTGGCGCGGCGACGGGCGAGGATGGCGCGGCCACCCTTGGAGGCCATGCGGGCACGGAAACCGAACTGGCGCTTGCGGCAGCGCTTGGAAGGCTGGTATGTTCTCTTGCTCATGGTGTGTTATCGTTGTTGAAGTCTATAAGTTGTCTGAGGCCGCTGCGCGCGGTCGGGGCGACCCATGTTACCAGAAAATCGGCGGATGTCAAGCACCGATCATGAAAAAATCATCTGCCGCGCCCTCATCAGGCATCCTGAACCATGAATTTGAGCTCGGCCTCGCAGGTGACTTCCCCGTTGACGAGGCAGCGACCGGTCGCCACACCGATGGCGCCGCGCATCTTCACGAGCTCCGTCTCGATGATGAGCACGTCGCCGGGCACCACCGGCTTGCGCCACTTGACCTTGTCGCAGCTCATGAAATAGCCGATCTTGCCCATGTTCTCCGGAATGCGCAGCATCAGGATGGAGGCAACCTGCGCCATGGCCTCGAGCTGAAGGACGCCCGGCATGACGGGGTGACCGGGGAAGTGGCCCTGGAAGAAGAGCTCGTTCATCGTGAGATTTTTCTGGCCGATGCACTTCGTATCACCCTCGAAGCCGATGACGCGATCGACCATGAGGAAGGGGTAGCGGTGCGGCAGAAGCTTGAGCACCTCGTTGGTATCGAGCACCGTGTCGCCCGCCGGCAGCGTCATGGGCTTGGGGCGCATCGCCTGCAGGCTCTCGAAAGTCTTCTGAAGCTTGGCCGCCATCGTCGTGTTGATGCCGTGGCCCGGCATCACGGCGATCACGTGGCCGAGAATGCGGCGGCCGTTGAGAATGAGGTCGCCGATCATATCCATCGTCTTGTGGCGGGCGCATTCATTGTGGTAGCGCAGACCGCCGGCGCAGATGTACTGCTCGCCCTTGATCACGATGGCGTTGTCGAGCGTGCCGCCCTTGATGAGCCCCTTGTCGAGCAGCGGCTGAATATCCTCGTAGAAGCAGAAGGTGCGGGCGCGGGAGAGCTCCTTCTCGTAGGTCTCGGGCGTGATGACGGAGTGGAAGTACTGCGTCACGCGCCCCTCGGGACCGGAAACCGTCACGGAGACGCGGAACTGGCGATCCGGCATGATGACAATCATCGAGCCGCTCTTGTTCTCCACCATGACGGGCTCGCGAATCTCCCAGACCTGGCAGGGAGCATCCTGCTCCTCCAACCCCGCCTTCTTGATCAGCTCCACGTAGGGAGCCGCCGAACCGTCGCCGATGGGCGGCTCATTGGCGTCCATCTCAATGATGGCGTTGTCGACACCCATGCCCGTGAGGGCCGAGAGAATGTGCTCAACGGTGTGAACATTCACCGAGCCCTCGGCCAGCGTCGTGGCGCGCTCGACGGTCTGCACGTTGGCGGCGGAAGCGTCGATGAAGGGCTTGTCCGGCAAGTCGATGCGTCGGAATTTCAGCCCCGTGTTCACATCGGCGGGTTTGATCGTCAGCTTGACGGGTTGACCTGTGTGAAGAGACGTGCCCTGGATGGAGACACTCGTACGGAGAGTTTTTTGCATCTGAATAGCCATCGCGCGCCCATATTACACGCATGCAGTCGCTTTGTGAAGTCCAAAGTGTCTCCCGGACCCCGATTTTCGCGCGCCAGTCGTCTGTGAATTTCTCGCCTTTCGCCAAAAAACGCCTTGTCAAAAAACAGCTTCCGACCTATAATCCCGCGCGCCTCGCGCACCCCCTCCCTCCCCTCGGCAGCCCGTCACCGGCACCGCCTCCGCGATGCCCGCGCCGCCCGTCTGCCCCGTCGGCTCGGGTAGTCGCGGCGCTCAAGGAGAACAATTATGACATACGCAACGACGGCGACACTGCTGATCTTCCTCATTGCCTACGCCCTCATCATTTCCGAACGCGTGCACCGCACGGTCGTGGCCCTCTTCGGCGCCATGCTCATGGTGCTCTGCGGTGTGATCACGCAGGAGCAGGCAGTCGCTCACATCGACTTCAACACCCTCGCCCTGCTCATCGGCATGATGATTCAGGTGCTCATCCTCAAAGAGACCGGGCTCTTCCGCTTCCTCTCCATCTGGGCCGCCCAGCGCGTGCGCGGCAACCCCGTGGCCCTGCTCGCCGCGCTCTCCACCCTCGTGCTGCTCTGCTCGGCCCTGCTCGACAACGTCACCACCGTGCTGCTGACCGTGCCCATCACCTTCTCGCTGGCGCGTCAGCTCGGCATCTCCGCCAAGCCCTTCGTCATCGCGCAGATCTTTGCCTCCAACATCGGCGGCACCTGCACCATGATCGGTGACCCGCCCAACATCATGATCGCCAGCGCCGTGCCTGAGCTCGACTTCATGGCCTTCATCCGCAATCTCGCGCTGCCCTGCGTCATCTCCTTCATCTTCACCCTCGGCATCCTTCTGCTCATCTTCCGCCGCGACCTGCGCTGCGACGAGCAGAACAAGCGCCATATCATGGCCATGAGCACCAAGGGACTCATCCGCTGCCCGCGCATGCTACACAAGTGCCTCTTCACCCTCGGGCTGACCATCGTGCTCTTCTGCATGCACGGCCAGATCCCCGGCTGGACCCTCGAATCCGGCACCATTGCCGTCACCGGCGCCTCGCTGCTCATGCTGCTCACCATGCCCACCCGCACCCAGGTGCTTGAAAAAGTCTTCTCGCACGTCGAATGGACCACCATCTTTTTCTTCATCGGCCTCTTCGTCCTCGTCGGCGGCCTTGAAGTCAACGGCATCATCAACTGGATGGCTGCCCACGCCATGGAGATGACGCAGGGGGACCCCACGGCCACCACGGCCACCGTGCTCGGCATGAGCGCCATCATGTCCTCCTTTGTCGATAACATCCCCTTCGTCGCCACGATGATCCCGCTCATCAAAGACATGGGCGCCATGGGCTTCGCCGATCTCGAGCCCCTCTGGTGGGCCCTCTCCTTCGGCGCCTGCCTCGGCGGCAACGGCACCGTCATCGGCGCGAGCGCCAACGTCGTCGCGCTCGCCCTCGCCCGCAAGGAGGGCCTCGTCGTGAGCTTCTTCAACTACATGAAGCTGGCCTTCCCGCTCATGCTGCTCTCCATCCTCATCTCCTGGATCTACCTCTGGATCCGCTTCCTTTAATCTCAGCCCCTCCGCGCCTCACACGCGGCAGAGAACGAGCGCAGAACCGAGCCTGTGAACTTGGTTTTGCGCTTTTTTTGTTGATTGACGGATAAAGTGAAAGAGAATCTCTTGCCCCTCCTGTGAAAATCGGGGAGGCATTATCCGCTTGACATAGAGCGCTTTTTTGCTAAACTCAAACATTAGGCTTGCCTCAACTGCGGCGCGGTATTACAATGCGGGGCATGAAAGCTCTCGTGAAGACGAAGGCCGACAAAGGCCTGGAGTTGATGGAGGTGCCGATGCCTGAGGTCGGCCCCAACGACGTGTTGATCAAGATTTACAAGACGGCCATCTGCGGCACGGACTTGCACATCTGGAACTGGGATCCTTGGGCGCAGAAGACGATTCCCGTGGGCATGCACGTCGGCCACGAGTTCTGCGGCATCATCGAGAAAGTCGGCTCGGCCGTCACCGAGTACAAGCCCGGCGAAGTCGTCTCCGGCGAAGGGCACATCGTCTGCGGCCACTGCCACAACTGCCGCCGTGGCCTCTTCCATCTCTGCCCGAACACGAAGGGCGTCGGCGTGAACCGTCCCGGCTGCTTTGCCGAATACCTGTCCATCCCGCAGACCAACGTCATCCGCATCCACAAGGACATGCCGATGGAGATCGCCTCCATCCTCGACCCGCTGGGCAACGCCACCCACACCGCCCTCTCCTGGGATCTGGTCGGTGAAGACGTCCTCATCACGGGCGCCGGCCTCATCGGCTCGATGGCCGCCGCCGTCTGCAAGAAGGCCGGCGCCAAGAGCGTGACAATCACCGACGTGAGCGACTACAAGCTCAGCCTGGCGCGAACTCTCGGCGCCGACCGCACCGTCAACGTCGTGGAGGGCGACTCCATCGCCGCCGCCCGTGAAGATCTCGGTATCACCGAGGGCTACGGCGTCTGCCTCGAGATGAGCGGCGCGCCCTCCTGCCTCAAGGACATCATCACCAACTCCGCCTACGGCGCCTGCATCTCGCTGCTGGGCATCCAGCCCGGCGGTTCCGGCATCGACTGGAACACCTTCGTGTGGAAGGGCCTCAAGATGAAGGGCATCTACGGCCGCGAAATGTTCGGCACCTGGCAGAAGATGGACGCCATGCTGCGCTCCGGCCTCGACATCTCCCCGATCATCACCCACCGCCTCTCCTACAAGGACTTCAAGGAAGGCTTCGACGTGATGAACTCCGGCAAATCCGGCAAGGTCGTGCTGACCTGGGCCGAGTAAGCCGCCGAACTCCCTCACGGGAGACCACAAAGCACCCCCGCTCGGAATCCGACCGAGTGGGGGTGCTTTTTATTGTAGTCAGCGAAGCTGCCGGGCGCCGATGAACCGCCGCCTCTCTCCCCTTGCCTCACGGCTGCGGCCGGATAGGCAGGGCAGGGGGCTGCGAAGATCACGCCGCCGGATGCTCCTCCTTCGGCAGCTTGCGGGTGCGGTACGCGACGGTGACAATGGCCAGCGCAATGAACAGGCTGAGCAGCCATGCGTTGGCAGCCTTCTCACTCAGCGGGTAGGGCTCGAACACCTGCCCGTAGGCAAAGCCCGTGTAAGCCCGAGCCACGGGAGCCGCCAGATTGAAAATAAGGCTGAGCACCAGCTGAGGGAAGAGCGCGTTGACAATGAACATCGGCAGCAGAACCAAGCGATTGCGCACCAAGCGGCTCCTGCGCTGGAAGAGCCAGGCAATCAGCACCCAGGGAAACACCTGCAAGACCGCCACCGCCAAGGTAAAGGGCACGGCACAGGCCATTAGGTAAAAGGGGCCCTTATCGAGATCCATAATCAGCCACTGCATCAGGCCGAGCATGGCAGCAAGAAAAATGGGGAAATAGACGAAACTGATTTTAATGACGTTTTTCACGGTGGGCGAAGTCTCCTTTCATCCGATACCCTAGCATATCGGGCAGAGTCCGTCAAGAAAACATCGTTGCAGATGTAAATTAACATTTGCACGCATCCCCGCGAAAAAGCCCCTCCCGGCCGAAGCCGAGGAGGGGCTGAAAATGGGGGGAGAGCCAAGCGGCTTACTTCTCGCTGAGCGAGCCGATGCCGGGCAGCACCTTACCCTCGAGGAGCTCCAGCGAAGCGCCGCCACCCGTCGAGCAGAAGGAGAGCTTGTCGGCCACCTTGAACTTCTTGGCCGCCGTCACCGAGTCACCGCCGCCCACGATCGAGCAGCAGTCGGACTCCGCCAAGCACTCGGCGATAGCCTTCGTGCCCTTGGAGAACGAATCGAGCTCAAACACGCCCATCGGGCCGTTCCAGAGCACCGTCTTGGCGCCCTTGATGATCGAGCAGAACTCCTCGATAGCCTTGTCGCCGATATCGATGCCCATGCCGCCCTCGGGAATGCTGCCGCCCTCGGCCCAGGGAGCCGTGTTGAAGGTCTCGGCACCCTCCTCAAACTTGAAGGCGTAGGTCGTGTCAGCCGGCAGGATGAACTTCACACCCTTCGACTTGGCCGTCTCGAGAATCTCGCGAGCGAGGTCCAGCTTGTCAGCCTCAATCTTGGAGTTGCCGACATTGTAGCCCTGAGCCGCCAGGAAGGTGTTGGCCATCGCGCCGCCGATGAGGAAGGTCTGGCTCTTCTCCATCAGCTTCGAGAGCACCTGAATCTTGTCCGAAACCTTAGCGCCGCCCATGATGACAACGAAGGGCTGCACCGGATTCTCAAGCTTGCCCTCGAGGTACTCCAGCTCATGTTCGATGAGGAAGCCCATCGCGGACTTCTCCGCGAAGTGCGTCACGCCCTCCGTGGAGGCATGAGCGCGGTGAGCGGAACCGAACGCATCATTCACATAAATCTTCGCATTGCCGAGGAGAGCCTTGGCGAACTCGGGATCGTTCTTCTTCTCCTTCTTGTCGAAGCGCACGTTGTCGAGCAGCAGCACATCGCCGTCCTTCAGAGCCGCGCGAGCCGCAGAAGCAGCCTCACCGATCGTCTCCGGCACGAAAGCCACGGGGCGGCCCAGGTGCTTGGCAAGGCACTCAGCGGCAGCCTTCAGCGAGAACTCAGCCTGATACCCCGTTCCCTCGGGGCGGCCCAGGTGAGAGCAGAGCACCAGGCGGGCACCCTTCTCCAGCAGATACTTGATGGTGGGCAGAGCCGCCACGATGCGGGCATCGTTGGTGATGACACCATCCTTCATGGGAACGTTGAAGTCCACACGCATGAGGACTTCCTTACCGGCGACATCGAGGTCGCGAACTGTCAGTTTAGCCATAATGTTGTGTAGGTTAAAGGTGTTCCGGGCAGCACCCGCCACCCTGACGGGGTCATTCTACCCCTTGCAGCGTCAGTTTTCAAGGGAAAATTCGCGGCCCGGGTATTTGTTCGCTGCGCCGCGTGCGGCACGGGCCCGTGCGCTGCACCGACTGCAGAGTAAGCCTCGGCCCGGCCCTCGTCACAGAGCCCCGGGGCGCCAGAACACCGCCGCGCGCTGCGCCGTCACCCCCCGCATGCTCAGATAGCGCGAGCGCAGCAAATCCGCACTCCGATGCCCCATCTCCGCCTGCAGGCGCGCGAAATCGTGCCAGCGCTTCACGTGATAGCTCGCAAAGGTGTGCCGCAGCACATCCTGCTGCCAGCGCGTCCCGAGAGCCTCCTCTCGCAGGCGCTTCCAGCGCCGCGGCCAGTTCGGCGGGCAAATCGCCCCCTCATCCCGCAGCCCGAACTCCCTCAGCCACGCCGCTAGCACCGGGTGAATCGTCACGTGGCGGCAGCCGCCCGTCTTCGCGTGCAGAGGGCGGAGCACCACCACGCGCTCCTCCCAATCCAGATGGCACCAGCCCAAGCGGCAAACCTCCGCCGGGCGAATCCCCGCCCAAAGCATCAGCCCCAGCGGCGGCATGCACGGGCGGTGCTCCGCCCGCCGGGCCAAGCGCAGAAGGCGCCGCAGCGCCTCCCAGTCCAGCGGCTCCACCTCCGCCTCCCGAACCGGCGGCAGATCCAGCCCGGCGAGCGGATTGCCCGTGCACCAGCCCCGCCGCCCCGCGTAAGCCATGACGGCATGCAGAATCGTGCGCATCTTGAGGCGCTGGCGGTCCGACGTCGGCACGCGCAGCAAAGCCTCGCGGCACATCTCCGTCGTCACGAGGCCGAGCGGAGCCTCCATCAGCTCCGGCGCCTCGCGCCGCAATCGCGCACACACCGAGCGAAACTCCGCGCGCGTGCGAGGGCGCCGCCCGGCCTTGGCCTCGAGACAGGCGGCAGCGGCCTCGCCCACCGTCTTCCTCAGCCCGCCGCGGCGCCCCTGCAGCAGGCGGACGCCCAGTAGCATGATTTCGCGGCAGCAGGCCAGCAGATCGCCGTCCGCTCCGGCAGCGTCCCCACCCAGAGCCAGCAACTCCCGCCCCAGCTGTTCGGGCAGCGACTCCATCCCCTTCCCAAGGGAAATTTTGTCGTCTGATTCTGCTATAAGGTTTTCACGATCAGTTTTGTATGAAAAATACTCCTCCATATGCGCTGTGTATCTCTTGCCGACGGATTGCTAATCCGTTGGCAAGCGAAAAAAATGAGGGCGGGCAGAACATGCTGAATCTAAACATTTTTGAATGATCGGGCCGGCAGCGGTGTCTCTCGTTTCGAATCGCGAGATCAGGCTTGCGAAAGTCATAAGTCACAAACAAGCAAGAGAACAAATAAACGAAAAAGACGAGCGGATTAGCAATCCGCTATACTAGCTCCCGAGGTCGCCTCAGAAGTTCGCTGAGTTGACCACAGAACATTGATGATAAGACCTATGGCTAAGCGCAGCATCTATTCGTTCAAGAGTACGCCGCTCATGGATCGCTTCATGGAAGACATCATGGAGCAGCGCAATCTCGACCGCACTTCCGTCATCAAGCTCGCCCTCTACCTCTTCGCCTACTACAGCAAGCGGGAAGACGTCAGCAAGATGAACCTCCGTCAACTCGTCGACAGCCTCAATGACAAGGGGCGCGACTGCTCCTTCTGCTACGGCAACTTCGGAGACTTCGGCGACAGTTGACCCCCCGTCCCACCCCGCGGTAACCCGCCACGCGCCCGAACCGCCCCACCGCAGCACCCGCCCGGCGGGCGAACAATCAAGCCCGCCTCAGTAAAACGGCAG
>UMHM01074070.1_pt1 | contig 96429 bp, 77 predicted proteins | sample 1965501 | NCBI WGS metagenome assembly UMHM01 (sample SAMEA4836095, study PRJEB28245) | human gut metagenome | biome: gut microbiome; material: fecal sample | place: Denmark | collected 2008
ACCATAAAAAAATATCAAGAATTGTTTTCAAGAACATCCTTGCAAGAGTCGCAAAAAGAATCGCAATATGCTATATATTATTACATTTACAAATGTAAAAAAAACAAAAAGGTCATCCAAATATTTTATAAGGATTTATCAACACGTTATGATTCCTTTTTCGATTACGATGAAAACAGTCTTACTAATGAGAAAATCGAACAGGTCCTTGCCTTTCAAACGTAGTTTACGGAACTTTGACAAAGAGCTGGAGGAAGCAAAAATTTATTTTTATATCTATGAAGAAACAAAAAATATTGGTACATAGCCCAATATTTCACTAGGTATGTACCAATATTTTTATGAATTTATTGTTGAAGGCACGTTTTCTGTACCTTCAATTAATTTGTATTTCTTTTAGACAAAGGTATGTATACCATCAATTCCCAGCCAGACAAACGGTTGTTCGCAAAAGGGAATAAATCAAATTTCCGAGTCATTCCCCGCTTATATTGTATGGCAATTTCCATACAACCAAAGTCATAACCCAAACGTACAAACACAGGTACATTTACAAAATTTTTATCATAAAAATAATAAGCAGATTCTACCCCTACAGACAAATTCAATCCTTTATACAAATAATATCCCGCACTTCCGGAGAGAGAAACCGACAACAAATTACAAACTCCTGCATTTCCTGCATAAGTTATGTGCTCGTCCGGAGAGAGATAGCTTAATCCATACTTATAACGATGATATCCGGCTGTTATCGCAAGATCGAAAAACCATCGGGAATCAATCGGCTTCAACCGCCAACGATAACCGAAACCTAAAGAGAATCTGGAATCAAAATAAGTCTTCCCAGCATCAAAAGGAGGTACCCCGGCTGATGGAGGAACCATATCATAACCTACCATATCTTTTCCTCCATAAATTGTCAGACCTGAGGAACGGCCTGTCTGTCCGTAAGTAACTAGCCAGCCACTAAACAACAATAAAAGAACAGTCAAACGCTTTATCATACAATCAATTTTTGTGTTTAATCAATTACTTCCAACTCATTCTTTCACACCATCCATCCATTCTGTCTGCATCATCCGACAGCCCCCTACTAGTCCAAAACCATTCTCTACATTGGTATAGGTAGGGCGTACAGGAGCCAATTCCGATTCTCCCAATTTATTGTTTACTTGTTCATTCATCGATTTCAGATAATGATAGAACTCTTCCGACAAACTATACAGACAAACCTTATATTGTTTCCTGTTTGTATAAACTTCACCCTGAATAGAGGTTTCATAATCGGATATATAAGTTTTGTTCAGCCGAAGTGTGTAGTTCTTCCCTTGAATCTTCTCATCGCTCCAAATATACAACTGCTCATAATACGTATAGTCACCTATAAGAATTTCATCCAAACCGGCTGAGACCTTCAGGAGCGGTTCATCATTCCAATCCATATACGCCGTATATTCTTCGTCATAATACACCCGTGAATCTCCATTCCTCCAATACTTTGCTCTTTCTTTCACCGTTACGGCATAATAGTTTACTGTACTTGCCTTATCGGTAAAGTTTATCTGAAACTGAAGCGTACCAGGATCGGATGGCTTTCGTTCCATATGAACAGAATTCAACGGAAACGGAGCTGGAATTGTCGTAACAGACGAAACTGTTTCCAAGTCTTCAGCAGAAGCTGTCAGCCGGATACGATCGCCTTCCTCGTATCTCTGCACCGTATAATAACTTTTGGCGGGAACACCCGGTAAAGCTTTGTCCGTCCACAACAGACCGACAGGTGTACCGTTTACTTCCAGCCGGACATCCGTCCCTGTCAAACCAGAAACAATTTCCCCCTTGCCTGTGACTGGAAGACTGCGTGAAAAACGTACCACGGTTGTATCTCCACTCCCGGGATAACTGTATACAACTAACTTAGGGATTCCTTCCGCCTCATCCAGATCGAAATGATATACGCAAGATGTAAACAGTAAGGATACCCCAAGTATGATCATGAAAGAAATATATTTTACCATCATCCTTATTAGAATTTTAAAGTATAACTGAAAGAAGGAATTACAGGAAACAGTCCTATCGCCTTGCCTCTGAAACTACCATCGGCCTGCCGTTCTACTTGAGTATAGAAAGCATTCATCCGGCAATAGGCATTGTAAATACTGATATTCCAGATACGTTCGAAACCTCGTTTGGTTGTCCGCCGGAAATTGATGCCTACATCCAGCCGATGATAGGCTGGCAGGGTAATATTGTTCGGCTTTTCGTAGACCCAGCTTCCTGCCGCATCAGACGGCTGGACGGTTCCAGGCAAAGAAGGATTTTCTACATACTGCATAGGTACAGTAGCCCGATCGCCACTACGGAAAGTCCATGCTGCGTACGCATCGATACGGTTATTAAACTTATGACGGAACATCAGGTTCAGCTTATGACGGTTGTCAAACTTGCTGGCATACCAGTCGGGGTAAAAATCTTCGAATTTCTGCTTGCTCCACGACAGCGTATAACTGGCCTGAAAGACATTCTTCGCGTAACGGTACGCCAGTGAGGCTTCCAATCCATACGATTTTCCTTTGCCTACCCTCACCCATTTCTCCCAGTTATCGGCAGGAAGTGTCAGGTTACCACCGGTATCATATTCCAGCATACGGTCGGTAATACGGAAATAGCCTTCTATGTCCATGCTCAAGTTCCATGGAAGCTTCATATAAATACCTCCCGCCACCTGACGTGAACGCATCGGACGTATGCGACTGGTAGAAGGAACCCAGCAGTCAGTAGGAAGATTCAAATAAGAGTTCGAAAGCTGATGGGCAAACTGACTCATTTCGGTATAAGAAGCCTTCAAGGTAGCCCAATCGAAAAGCCGGTAACCGACAGATAATCTCGGTTCCAAGGAATGATAAGTCGCTCCCGTAACCCGATACAAGACATAGTGCAGACCCGCATTTACCCGCAACTTTTCGGTCAGCTGCATATCATCTTCCACATAAAAAGAGATTTCACTCCCCCGATAACGACCTTCACCCGCCGACGACAAGGTATCGGCAATCCCTGCCGTTTCTCTTATATCCTGCGAAGCGATACGCTGCGGATGATACAAATGAAACAAATAGTTGCTACCCAGACGAATATGATGACTCGCAGCCGGACGATAACTGAACTCCATCCGGTAACCCACATCATCAATCGTCGAATAATTGCTTCTTTGCATCCGTTCCATAGACACCCTCTTGTCTTGTTCATAATAGCTTTCGTCCGACAGGAAACTATACTTTGCCAGATTACGGGCATACACCAGTGATACATTGCCCGACAGTTTAGGAGTAAGCTGACCGTTCCAGTTCAATCCGACCGACAAGTTGCCCCAACGGATATGGAATGTATTCTCATCCCGTTCCTCGTACTTCTGGAACATATATCCTTCCGGAAACTGTTGCAGCACTCTCGACTTGAACAGATCACGGGCAGAATATACGCTGAGCGACAACTTGTTCCGATCGGAAAACCGATGCGTAATTTTAGCATTGATATCGTGGAAAGCGTAACGGGTCTTAATATTTTTATCTGAAAAATTTCGATTCGCTATCCACAAGGCAGGTGTGGTCAGCAGATCCATCCAGCTCCTTCGCATACCAAAACTAAACGAAGTCTTATCTTTGATGACAGGTCCTTCAAACTGGAACCTGCCATCCAGCAGTCCGATGGAAAAAGTGCCATGATATTCTTTCATGTCCCCCTCCCTGGTACGAACATCGATGACCGATGCCGTTCTTCCTCCATAACGAGCCGGGAAACCACTCTTATAGAAGTCTACATTCTTCACCACGTCCGTATTGAATGCCGAAAACAGTCCACCCAAATGATTGACCTGATACAACGGAGTACCGTCCAGCAAAAACATATTCTCATCATTCCGCCCGCCATGTACATACAGCCCGGAAAGCAATTCCGTACCGGAAGAAACACCCGGCAAGTTCTGAATGGACTTGACAAGATCCGGAGAACTCAACAGAGAGAATTCCGTATTCAGCAATTCGGGAGTAAAAGAAACCTTTCCGGTCTGAGTGGTAAAAAGCGGATCATTCAGATTTGCTGTAACCTCCACACCTGCCAGTGCCGTTGTGCTTTCCTTCAGATAAATAGTTCCAAAATAATCAGACTGCAAATCGAGTTCCTTTACCACTTCCTCATAGCCAATATAAGACACACGAAGCACATGCTTCCCCTCAGGTAAGGTAATACTGAAAAAGCCATGTTCATCAGTCAGTGTTCCGGTACGCGTAGTCTTGTCATACACCGTCACATTAATCAGTGATTCACCATTATCCCGACAGACATAACCCGAAAAGGTATACTTGTTCTGCCTGAACAGCAGCACATATTCATCCTTGATTTCCCACTTGATACCAGTCCCGCCCAAAACAATATTCAGATTCTCCGTCAGTGTCTTGTCGGGCAACGGTCTGCCCGCAGGCATCACATCAGCCAAAGCAGAATCGTATACAAAACTTACATGATATACCTCCTGCATGGTATCTATCGCTCTTTTCATCTCTGTGGATTCGGATGAAGCATTCGCCGCCACATGCAGACACAGCAGAACAGCACAGAAAAATGTTCTCATCACTTCTTCTTTTCAATTTTTACTTTCAGCACCTTTTCTATTATCTCGATTATTTCATCCAGGCTTCGGGAATTAAAATTGGCAGTCAGCCGTTTATCCGTATTGTCAGCTGTCAGACGGACATTGTAATACCTGGAAAGTTCATCGAGTACCTTTTGCAAAGGCGTATTGCTGAACACAAAGCTACCTTTACGTGTCTGTGCTCTCTGCGTAAGTACTTGAGGTTTCTGTTGTCCTTTGACAACCTGCGCCCTCATTCCACGTGTCAGAATTACCGCATCCGGTTGTCCTACAGCCGTATACTGTACTTTTCCCGCCTCAACGTGTACAAATGCCGTATCATTCCGGCTTTCATCCAGCAAGAAACGAGTCCCTAACACCCTCACTTCCGACAATCTGCCACTTGCCGTAAACGGCCGGGCAGCATGATGACGAACCCTAAACGAAGCCTTTCCCCGCAAACGGACATCCCGACGGACAGACAAGTATTCACGGGAACAATAGCGGATGGAAGAATGAGGATAGAGCATTACGGCAGAACTATCCGGCAACAGACAATCGACCGAATGCTCGTATGCCGTAATCTCCGTCCATTTCGCATCAGTAAACAGGTATATCTTTATTACAAACACCAAAAGTACAGCGGCCGCTATCCCCGCAAAAGCCACCACATACGAGCCAGGACCTGACTTGCTTTCGGGTATAGCATGTTTGTGCCTAAAAGTCTGCAATGCCTTCTGCGTATCAAGTTTATTTACACGGTAATGCTTCAGTACAAACCGGAGACATTTTTCTTCTAAATCTTTCATACTCCTTCGATTTTAAGTTTCATAGACAAGACTGTACAAAGGTTGAAATTCACTATTGCCAACAAGCTAATTTTAGCCGAAAAAGAAAGTATATACTTTATATGCTCCCTCACGTATCAGTCGAAGTGCTTTCTGTATATGATTATCAACCGTATGAACGGAGATATGAAACTTGTCGGCTATGTCTTTATACTTCATGCCATCCCGTTTGTTCAACAGAAACACTTCCCTGCAACGGTCGGGCAATGAATCAATGGCAGTCCAGATACGTGCTTCCATGATCGTACGTTCTTCTACATCTTCCTCGAGTAACCTGTCTTCCAGATCGGATGGAGAAAGACTAGTATCGAACATACTACTTTGTTTCAGCCAGTCAAGGCTACGGTTTCTGACCATCGTATAGAGGTACGACCTAATATTAACGATCTCCCCACCTTCCTGTTCCATTTTTTCCCACAAAACCGAAAAACACTCCTGCACGATATCTTCAGCTGCATCTACATCGTGAATATAGTGTATGGCGTACAAGCATAAAGGTCTGTAATGGTATCTGAACAAATTATCAAAATTCATATCACTTACTTCTAGTTTTGATATTATGAATCATGTTTTACATAATGACGTACAAAAATGCCTAAGTCACTATGTTGCATTCGCAAAAAGAAGTTAATTTACCAAGAAAAATCCAGAACTATGAAAGCATAAAAGGTAAGAAGTCAAATTGATTAAAACGATGCAGAAAATACTTCTGCACATATTCAAAAAACATCAGCATATTTACTCTTTTTTTTGTACGAAAGTCCCCGTCTTTCGTACAAAAAATAAAAAAAGAAGACGATGTTTTTGTCACTTCTTGCTGATAAATTCTTATTGATTAGCGCAAGGCTTCTTCTACCGCTCTGAGATAAGTGTCCAGACGATTACTTTTTAAGATAAGCTTACGGCTCTTCTTGTCTATATCGGGAAGTAAATACTCCCACATGGTTTTCAGTTTGGCAAGCAACTGAGCCTCGCCTCCTTCAATAATCCGGCAATAATGTTCATACATCAACCCGTGCATTGCAGATACCTGACGGTATAATGTTGTTTTATCGGGAGATTGACCTTTGCGAACAGATAGGGCAAGCGAAGGATCAGCAAGCAGCCCTCTGCCTAGCATCACACCTTTCAATCGTGGATATTCCTCCAGCAACTCTTGAACAGCTTCTGGTGTACACAAATCTCCATTATACACCAATGGCAGTTCACAGGAGTCATAAAACTCCTTAAAAGCAACACGGTTCACTTCTCCCTTGTACTGCTGTTTTCCGATACGTGGATGAAGAGTTATCTGAGACACCCCTGAGCCGTTCAGTAAAGGTAATACCTGTTTCCATTCATCGGCATGTAGCCACCCAAGTCTCATCTTGACAGAGAAACGGATTTCCGGCAACTGACGCATCGCATCCAGCAACGCAGCAACTTTTTCGGGATAGGGCAATATGCCCGATCCCTTCCCACGGTTGGCTATAAGCGGGAAAGGACATCCCATGTTAACGTCTATCTCCCGATAACCTTGTGAAGCCAGAAAGCCCGCTAGCTGATTCAGTTCTTCAGGTTCTGAAGCTACCAGTTGAGGTATCAGATGACTTACTGTATTTTGCTGAGGCAGTACTTCTCGCTTATCTTTGTTACGGATTTCACCTTTTTCCAAACGAATAAAAGGGGTATAGTAAGCATCTACACCTCCAAACGTCTGTTCGTGTGCATTACGCCAAGCAGCCTCCGTAAATCCTTGCAACGGCGCTGCATAAATTGCCGGTATATTCTGTTCCATACATCCGCAAATATACGGATAATTCGTTACCTTTGTAGAATACATTAAAAAATCATCCCCATGGATAAATACATTTATGAATTGAAAATGAAGGTGCGCGATTATGAATGTGACCTGCAAGGCATCGTAAACAATGCCAATTACCAACATTACATAGAGCACACACGACATGAGTTTCTTACTGCTACAGGCATCAGTTTCGCCCGATTGCACGAAGAAGGAATAGATCCGGTTGTAGCACGTCTGACTATGGCGTTCAAAACTCCTCTGAAAAGTGGCGACGAGTTCGTTTCGAAACTGTATATGAAGAAAGAAGGAATAAAATATGTATTCTATCAAGACATATTCCGATTGCCCGACATGAAAATAGTCATTAAATCGACGGTAGAAACCGTATGTGTAATAAACGGACGACTGGGCAACAGTGAACTTTTCGATACGACTTTTGCTCCTTATCTTTCAGAATGAAAAACCATGAATTACTTTGCCGTCTGGCATTAACTCAGCTTCCGGGAATCGGTATTGTAGGAGCTCATAAGCTGCTGGATGCTACGGAAGGAAAAGTTGCTATGCTTTTTGACCATCCCAAGGATCTGGGAGATATCATTCCCGGCATTTCACCGAAGATCGCTTCTGTATTCGATGCACCAGAGGTTTTGCGGCGTTGTGAAGCAGAGCTTTCGTTCGCAGAAAAAAATCATATAGCCTGTCTTACTTGTGATGATGAAGCTTACCCCTCCCGGCTCCGGGAATGTGATGATGCTCCACTTGTCTTGTTTTACCGGGGAATAAGTGATTTGAACCAGCGTCATATCATCAGCATGGTGGGAACCCGTAATGCGACTGATTATGGAAAAGATATATGCATGCGATTTATCGGTGAACTGAAAGAATTGTTACCGGATGTAATAATTGTCAGTGGACTGGCTTATGGGATTGATATACATGCTCATCGTGCAGCCTTGCAACATAAAATGGAAACAATAGGTGTTCTGGCTCATGGTTTGGACAGAATTTATCCGTCTGTACATCGGCGTACAGCAGCCGAAATGACACAATGCGGAGGACTGCTTACCGAATTTATGAGTGGTACAAATCCCGACAAGCAGAACTTCGTAAAACGGAACCGTATCGTAGCAGGTATCAGTGACGCAACCATTGTTATCGAATCGGCAAATAAAGGGGGATCGCTTATCACGGCAGAAATAGCAGAAAGTTATCACCGCGACTGTTTCGCTTTTCCAGGACGCATTAATGATATGTATTCGGCTGGATGCAACGAACTGATACGTTCGAATCGTGCTGTATTGCTTCAGAGCGCCGAGGAATTGATAAAGGCTATGAACTGGGATAGTGAAGCACAAGCTCCTGCGGTTATACAACGGCAGTTATTCCCCGAACTCGATGAAAATGAAGAAAAAATAGTATCCTTACTCCAAAAGCACCCCGACGGAATCCAAATAAACACACTTGTTGTAGAAAGCAATATCGCCATCAACCGAATGACGGGCATTTTATTTGAGCTGGAAATGAAAGGAATAATCCGTACACTTGCCGGAGGTATATATAAACTGATATAAGATGAGCCAAACATAGCCTGCAAACAAAAGGGCAAAAAAAATGGGAGAACGCTTTCTCCCAACCTTGTTAACCTTAAATCTAATACTATGAAAAAAATCACATTGCAAATGTAATAATTCGTAATATATCACGCAAGAGCAAACAACAATATTACAAAATGTTTAAAACTATTTTACATTTAAAGACGTTTGCGCACACAAAATAACACTTTGATTTTATCAAAAAAAGAAATCCCTGCCGAATTTTACTTCAGCAGGGATTTCTCTATCAAATAAAAGCTTTACAGCAAGGAATTAATCTTTCAACTTAGCCTTGATAAAGTCACGGTTCAAACGAGCAATATTGCTGATTGAAACGCATTTCGGACACTCAGCTTCACATGCACGTGTATTTGTACAGTTACCAAAACCAAGTTCATCCATCTTAGACAACATGGCTTTTGCACGACGCAAAGCTTCCGGCTTACCCTGAGGCAATAAGTTCAACTGGCTAACCTTAGCTGAAACGAACAACATTGCAGAACCATTCTTACAAGCAGCTACACAAGCACCACAACCGATACAAGAAGCAGCATCCATAGCTTCGTCAGCAACTGGCTTCGGAATCAGAATAGCATTTGCATCTTGAGGAGCTCCTGTACGTACACTGATAAAACCACCAGCCTGCATAATCTTATCGTAAGCTGTACGGTCTACCATCAAATCCTTGATAACCGGGAAACCAGCAGAACGCCAAGGCTCAACAGTGATTACATCGCCATCTTTGAAACGGCGCATGTAAATCTGGCAAGTAGTAGCACCAGTAGCAGGTCCGTGAGGATGTCCGTTGATATACAAAGAACACATACCGCAGATACCTTCACGACAGTCATGATCGAATACAATAGGTTCTTTGCCTTCTTCAATCAACTGTTCGTTCAAAATATCCAGCATTTCCAAGAATGAAGTATCTCCCGGGATATCTTTCATCTGGAATGTATCGAAATGACCTTTTTCTTTAGGTCCGTTCTGACGCCAAACTTTCAGCGTAAATGATATATTTTTATCCATTTTACTTAGATTCTTTAATTGTTTAACTTCACTGATTAGCTCTTATAGTTACGAGTCTGAACTTTAATTGCTTCGTATACCAGCGGTTCTTTATACAATACCGGAGCCTTATCATCGCTACCCTGATATTCCCAGCAAGCTACATAGAAGAAGTTTTCATCATCACGTTTAGCTTCTCCTTCTTCTGTCTGGTATTCTTCACGGAAGTGACCACCACAAGATTCGTTACGGTTCAATGCATCGTAAGCAATCAGTTCACCCATTGTAATAAAGTCATTCAAACGAATAGCCTTATCCAATTCAACGTTCATACCTTCTTTTGAACCTGGGATAAACAATTCTGTTTCGAATTCTTTACGGATTTCTTTCAAACGAGCCAAACCAGTCTTCAAACCTTCTGCAGTACGTCCCATACCAACGTATTCCCACATCACGCGACCCAATTCCTTGTGAATAGAATCTACAGACTTCTTACCCTTGATATTCATCAGGTGATCGATCTTATCCTGAACAGCCTTTTCTGCTTCAGCAAACTCAGGCAGATCAGTAGAGAAGCGAGGAACAGTGATCTGGTCAGCCAGATAGTTCTGGATAGTATAAGGCAATACGAAGTATCCGTCAGCCAATCCCTGCATCAATGCAGAAGCACCCAGACGGTTAGCTCCGTGGTCAGAGAAGTTACATTCACCGATAGCGAACAGACCCTTGATAGAAGTCTGAAGTTCATAGTCAACCCAGATACCACCCATTGTATAGTGGATAGCCGGATAGATCATCATCGGATTATAATATTTTACGCCATTGATTTCTTTAGCCAATTCACCCGGATTTACGTCGGTGATTTCTTCGTACATATCGAACAAGTTACCATAGCGCTGACGAACAACGTCAATACCCAAACGTTCAATACTTTCAGAGAAATCAAGGAATACAGCCAAACCTGTATTATTTACACCGAAGCCATGGTCGCAACGTTCTTTTGCAGCACGTGAAGCCACGTCACGCGGAACCAGGTTACCGAATGCCGGATAACGACGTTCCAGATAGTAGTCACGATCTTCTTCAGGGATATCACTACCCTTCTTAGTTCCAGCCTGCAAAGCTTTTGCATCTTCCAGTTTCTTTGGAACCCAAATACGACCATCGTTACGCAAAGACTCAGACATCAAAGTCAGCTTAGACTGCTTGTCGCCGTGTACCGGAATACAAGTCGGGTGAATCTGAACGTATGCAGGGTTAGCAAACCAAGCACCTTTACGGTAGCAAGCCATTGCAGCAGTACAGTTACAAGCCATTGCATTAGTAGACAAGAAATAAGTATTACCGTAACCACCAGTAGCAATAACAACTGCATGAGCAGCAAAACGTTCCAATTTACCAGTAACCAAGTTCTTTGCAATGATACCACGTGCACGACCGTCAACGATTACGATTTCTTCCATTTCGTAACGAGTGTACAGTTTTACAGTACCTGCACCAACCTGACGGCTTAATGCAGAATATGCACCCAGCAACAACTGCTGACCAGTCTGACCTTTAGCATAAAAAGTACGAGATACCTGCGCACCACCGAAAGAACGGTTAGCCAATGTACCTCCGTATTCACGAGCGAAAGGAACACCCTGAGCAACACACTGGTCGATAATGTTGTTTGAAACCTCAGCCAGACGGTAAACATTTGCTTCACGAGCACGATAGTCACCACCTTTTACAGTATCATAGAACAAACGATAAACAGAGTCACCATCGTTCTGATAATTTTTTGCAGCATTAATACCACCCTGTGCAGCGATAGAGTGTGCACGACGTGGAGAATCCTGAATACAGAAATTGAATACGCGGAATCCCATTTCACCAAGTGAAGCAGCAGCAGAAGCTCCAGCCAAACCTGTACCTACCACAATGATATCCAAACGACGTTTGTTAGCCGGGTTTACCAATTTCTGGTGAGCCTTATAATTAGTCCATTTCTCAGCTATCGGGCCTTCAGGAATTTTAGAATCAATTATTTTAGTCATAATGTTTTTTCAGTTTAAATCAGTTACACTTAAATTAGCAAGCACCGCAACCCATCATATTCTTCAAGAAGAACACAACAGCTACTACCATAAAACCAAGAACGATGATAGTAGAATAGATGTTAGAGATGCATTTCCAACGGTTAATCCAAATCATATTGTTCCATCCCAAAGTCTGCATTGCACTCCAGAAACCGTGAGTCAAGTGGAACCACAAAGCAATCAACCAAATGATATACAACACGAAGAACAACGGATTAGAGAAAGTCTGCATAATATAGCCATAACCGTCGGCTGCATGAAGACCACCCAACATAGGGTTACCGATGATTTCAGCGAACTGCATTTTGTACCAGAAGTTCATAAAGTGAAGAGCCAAGCCCAGGATTACGATGATACCCAATACCAACATGTTCTGAGAAGCCCATTCTACATTCTTCGGACGAGCATTTACAGCATAACGTTCGTTACCGCGAGCTGCACGATTCTGCATTGTCAACCAGAAAGCGTAGATAATGTGAATTACAAACAAGGCAGCCAATCCCACAGTTGCTACCAGCGCATACCAGTTAGCACCCAGGAACTCACAAACCATGTTGTAAGCTTCGCCCGAGAACAAAGCAACACAGTTCATCGCCATGTGAAATGTCAGAAACAGGACAAGGGCGATACCAGTTACACTCATCACCACTTTCCTTCCAATAGATGAATTACTTAACCACATAAATGATTGAATTTAAATTATTTAATTGTTAGAACTAAAATTTCTTACTACATACATTAAAATACGATACAAAATTAGAAGTTTTCCCTATATAATACAAGGGATTACGGAAATAATTCTTTAATCTGTCCAGTGATTTAAGCAACAAAAATAATGAATGTGCTTCAGCAAGGAGAAAATAAGACTAAAGAAGTTATTGAACATTTTACCTTCGCTGTTGGTCAATAACCATTTCATTATGAACAATTCAGGACAGGTTCTACTTTACTATCCATAGTTTTTCTGAAAACCGGTAAAGGAAGCTTCTTTCAAGGCAAAGCAACATATTCAGGACATCCCTTATCTTAATAGCATAAAAAGAGCCGTTTTAGCTTTTTACTACATTGCTAAAACGGCCCCTTCTTACTTATAATCTAATAAATACTCTAAGCAGTTATTTACGTTCCGGGAAATTCATTCCTGGCTTCTCTAATAGTTCTACCGCCTTAAGCATACTATTGTTCATGAGATTTATTACCTGAAAATACTCACTCATATCCCATAAATCACGAGCAATCAGAGCTTTCATTTGAGCTTTTATGAGTGGAAGTGCAATTTGATATTGTTTCTCATCATATTTTGCTCCTAATGTTTCACCTAGCTTTCTCAGTTCTTCAAGCATAGCAGATGTCACTTCAAAATTCTTATTAAAATGTCGGAAGTCCTTATACTCTTTCAGCCATTCTTCACGATATGCATCTACCAGCTTCAAGTTCATCTGCACAATAGCTCCTTTATCGCGCAAGGCAAGATAATAATCAGTATACATGGTTGTATCTACAGGCACAAAATAATCCGGCATGATACCTCCTCCACCATAAACAGTACGTCCCAGCTTCAATGTCTTGTATTTCAAAGAATCCGGAAAATGGATACTGTCTGCACTCAACATTTCCCCACGATTGTAACGATCTATCAAATCTTTATTGTACTGTTCAATACTCTCGTAAGGCTTCTGAATACAACGACCGGAAGGCGTATAATAACGAGCAACAGTCAGACGAATCATAGAACCGTCAGGTAAATCAATCGGACGCTGTACCAGTCCTTTTCCAAAAGTACGTCTGCCTACAACTATAGCACGGTCCCAGTCTTGCAATGCTCCTGTTACAATCTCACTTGCCGACGCAGAAAATTCATCGACCAACACAACCAAACGTCCATTTAGGAAATCACCATTTCCCTCAGCATCAAACTCAGCACGAGGATTACGACGTCCTTCTGTATAAACGATAAGTTCTTTCTTACCTAAGAACTGATTAGCTAATTCAATCGCTGCATTCAGATATCCTCCACCATTTCCTTGCAAATCGAGAATAAGGTCGCGCATACCTTCCTTCTGCAAACGATGAAGAGCATCAGCAAATTCCTTTCCTGTAGTTGCGGCAAAACGATTTACACGAATATAGCCGATTTTTTTATCAACCATATACGAAGCATCAAGGCTATATACAGGAATCTTATCGCGTTTGATAGTAAAAGGAAGTAGCTCTTTTACTCCACGACGCATAACTTTTACGGTTACCTCTGTACCTCGTTTACCTCGCAGACGACGCATCACATCTTCCGTACTCATTTTTACACCGGCAATCACCGTATCATTTACCTCAATAATACGGTCGCCTGCCAAAATTCCGACTTTCTCCGAAGGCCCTCCGGAAACAGGCTGGATAACAAATAGCGTATCAGTAGCCATATTAAACTGAATTCCTATGCCGTCAAAGTTTCCTTGCAATGGCTCATTCAACGCTTTTACCTCTTCCGGATCAGAATAAGTAGAATGAGGGTCCAGTTGCTCCAGCATCTTTACAATAGCCGATTCTACCAGCTTATTTTCATCTACCTGATCGACATATAAGTTTGATATGGCAAACTCCGCCAACTGCAACTTGCGTGAAGGAGAGTTGAGCATCTTATTCTGTGCCACTACTGAACAGAAAAAGAAAAAGTTGCACAACAAAATCAAATAAAGTCGCTGTTTCATAGTTTTCATCATAAATTAATATCCAGTCCTTCTGGCAAAAACGGTGTTACATCTTTGCCATATTGCAATAATTCACGTACAATAGTGGAACTGATGGCTGTCAGTTCCGGCTCTGTGAAAAGCAAAATCGTTTCAATGCCGGCAAGCTTTCTATTTATGTCGGCAATGGTTTCTTCATATTCAAAATCACGAACAGTACGGATTCCTCTGATAATGAACTTAGCGTCCCTCTGTTGCGCAAAATCGACAGTCAGATTATCATACGCTTCTACTCGTATGCGAGATTCGTTTGCGTAGAGTCTTTTTATCATCTCCACACGTTTTTCGGTAGGAAACCAGGTTTTCTTATTATCATTGACACCAATTCCGATAATAATCTCGTCCATAAAGGTTAATGCACGTTTTACCACCGAAAAATGCCCAATTGTAAAGGGATCAAATGTCCCTGGAAATATCGCTCTTTTCATTTAAGCCAATAATCACAAATCAAGAGATACTTGATCTATCAACTCAACAAGTCCTCTTCTATTACCAAATTATTAATAATAAAGTTCTGTCGCTCCATGGTATTCTTACCCATGTAAAACTCCAGCAACTCTTTAACAGCATCCGTTTTACGCAAAGAAACCTGTTCTAAACGCATGTCCTTTCCAATAAAATTCCGGAACTCATCAGGCGAAATTTCTCCTAATCCTTTAAATCGGGTAATCTCCGGATTGGGACCCAACTTTTCTATTGCTGCAATTCGTTCCTCATCTGTATAACAATAAATTGTTTCATATACGCCTTTTTTACGGTTACGAACGCGGAAAAGCGGCGTCTGCAAAATGTAAACGTGTCCTTTCTTTATTAAATCGGGAAAGAACTGAAGGAAAAAAGTTATCATCAGCAAGCGTATATGCATACCATCCACATCGGCATCAGTTGCTACGATGACTTTATTATACCGCAATCCGTCCAAGCCATCCTCGATATTCAGCGCAGCTTGCAACAGATTGAATTCTTCATTTTCGTAAACGACTTTTTTAGTTAATCCAAATGAATTCAAAGGTTTACCACGCAAACTGAATACAGCCTGAGTATTAACATCACGGCTCTTGGTTATAGAACCACTTGCAGAATCTCCCTCTGTGATAAAGATAGAACTTTCCAGACGGGGATCATTTTCTTCATCTTTCTTAGCCCCCTTCAAGTCATTCAAGTGAATACGGCAATCACGCAACTTACGGTTATGCAGATTTGCTTTCTTGGCACGTTCACGCGCAATCTTAGTAACCCCCGCGATAGCCTTACGTTCTTTTTCCGATTCCTGAATCTTCTGAAGCAACACATCTGCTACATCGGGATGTTTATGCAGGTAATTATCTACATTCTCCTTTATAAAGTCACCGATAAACTTATTGACACTGATTCCTGAAAGTGGATAAGGATTACCATCTGAATCTTTTTCAGGAGCCATCGTCAAAGAGCCCAACTTAATCTTTGTCTGACTTTCGAAGGTCGGCTCTATTACATTAATGGCAATAGCAGCTACCAGCCCGTTGCGAATATCCTGAAATTCCATATTCTTACCATAGAATTCCTTGATAGTACGTGCAATATGCTCCTTGAAAGCACTTTGGTGCGTACCTCCCTGAGTTGTATGCTGTCCGTTGACAAACGAATAATATTCCTCTCCATACTGAGGACTATGAGTAAAGGCTATTTCTATATCTTCATCTTTCAGATGAACAATAGGATACAAGCCTTGAGAAGTCATATTGTCATTCAGCAAATCCTCCAGACCGTTACGGCTTACAATGCGGTGGCCGTTATAATATATCGATAGCCCTGTATTTAAATATGTATAGTTACGCAGCATCGTTTCGATATATTCAGGACGGAAGTGGTAGTTTAGAAACAAAGTGTTATCGGGCTCAAAGAAAATATAAGTACCATTTTCTTCCTCTGTAGATTGAGTAGTATCACTTATCAGTTCTCCTTTTGCAAAAACAGCTTCACGCATCTGTCCGTCGCGTACACTTCGCGCTATAAAGTGAGAACTCAACGCATTGACAGCCTTTGCTCCGACACCATTCAACCCGACACTTTTCTTAAATGCCTTTGTATCATATTTCCCACCCGTATTCAGCATAGATACGGCATCAACCAGACTTCCTAACGGAATACCACGCCCATAATCGCGTACAGAAACACGCAAATTATCTTCCATCTGTATTTCAATGCGTTTTCCTGCTCCCATTTTAAACTCGTCAATACAGTTATCTACGACTTCTTTCAGCAATACATAGATACCATCTTCCGCCTGAGAGCCATCGCCTAAACGCCCGATATACATACCAGGACGCGTACGAACATGCTCCATATCGCTCAGATGACGAATATTCTCCTCTGTATACGAAACGGGATTCGCTATTTGTTCATTGTATTCTTCTTCCATAAACAACACTCAAACGATATACTAATTTTCTTCTTTCTTTCCTGCTACTAACATCTTTTTATATGCACGGCGGCGTTTGTGCTGAACAGCTTCGAAAGCTCCCCACTGTGCCTGTACTTTCTTGTTCATTTCCAGTTCCGGATTACTTTCTCCATATTTGAATCCCATCTGTTGATAAACTGGAACTAAATCATAAAACAACAATGCATTTACTCCTTTGCTTTGATATTCGGGCTTCACACCTACTAGCAATAAATCAAGCACTTTCGGCTTTTTGATAAACAAGGCTTTAAGTAAATGGAACCAGCCAAAAGGAAGCATCTTACCTTTTGCCTTTTGCAGTGCTTCCGACAAAGAAGGCATAGAAATACCCACAGCTACCAGGTTTTCATTTTCATCTTCTACAAGCGAAACCATTCGCAAATCTATCAATGGTAAATACATCTTGATATATTGATTGATTTGCCCCTGAGTCATTTGTGAATAGCCGTACAAAGGTGCATAGGCTTCATTTATCAAATCAAAAATCTTCTGTCCGTAGTTTTTGCTCTTTATTTCACTACGTTTCAATTTTTTGATTTTCAGCTTATATTTTTCCAGAATAATTTCGGAAATACGGATAAACTTCTCTGGCAACTTATCGGGAACAGTCAACTTAAACTCTACCCAGTCGGCTTCCTTTTCGAAGCCTAAACGCTCCATATGCTGTTGATAATAAGGGTAATTATAAATAGTCGACATGGTTCCTAGCTGATCGAACCCTTCAACCAGCATACCTTCTGCATCCATATCGGTAAAGCCTAGCGGTCCGACAATAGCTTCCATTCCTCGTTCTTTCCCCCATTCTTCTACTGCTCCAAGCAATGCTTCAGAAATTTCCGGCTTATCTAAAAAGTCAATCCATCCAAAACGGACTTCCTTTTTTTTCCATGTTTCGTTCGCACGGTGGTTAATAATGGCAGCTACACGTCCTACCACTTTTTTCCCTTCATAAGCAAGAAAATAATCAGCCTCACAGAATTCAAATGCTGCATTCTTTTTCGGGCTGAACGTATTCAACATATCATCGTACAAATCAGGTACGGAATAAGGATTGTCTTTGTATAATTCGTAATTGAAGCGAATAAATGTCTGCAACTCTTTTTTAGAGCTTACTTTCTTAATGATAATGGCCATCTGTTCGTTATAGTATGAAATTTCAGGTTGTAAAGATACAATTTTTTATTCGAAGAGTAATTCTCTTATCCCGAAATTCGAGTATTGGCTCCTTCGTTTTTCCCATTTATCTATCATATAATACTTACCAACCATCATAAATGACATAAGGAACATTAACATCCTCAAATATCAGTAAAACATTGTGGAGATATTTCCCAAAATTGAGTAAAAAGTCCCCAATAAACATAAAAGCCACAGAGAAAGTCGCTTTCAACCATATCTATAAATCAATAAGTTACATTTTTTATCGTAAGAATAAATAAAATTGGTTCAATTATTGTTACACGACATAAAAATTAGGAAACATGAAAACTAGAGAAAAAGTAAAACTATTTTTTTTATTTATTTTTTATTGTGTAATAACACAACAAGTCTTTGCTCAGAAACGAACAATCTCTGGAACAGTAACTTCAGCAGATGAAAAAGAAGCATTGATAGGTGTTTCTATCACAATAAAAGGAAATGAAGCTATCGGTACAATAACCGACCCGGAAGGGAAGTATAGCTTGCAGGTTGAACCAGACCAGACACTGATTGTTTCATACATCGGAATGAAAACAGCAGAGATTCGTGTTCCACGGAAGAATTCAGTACTGAATATTGTATTGGAACCAGAGTCAATGAATCTGGACGAAGTTGTCGTAACAGGTTATGGTAACTTCACAAAATCTTCTTTTACCGGTTCGGCTAACACACTAAAAGCCGATATGTTAAAAGACATCCCTGTCATGAGTGTGGAACAGAAACTGCAAGGTATGACAACAGGTGTCAATATTACTAGTAGTTCCGGACAGCCGGGAGCCAACCAGAATATCCGTATCCGAGGTATGGGATCTTTTAATGCCTCTCAAGAGCCGCTGTTCGTTATAGACGGAGTACCTGTTACTTCTGGAAGCCTTAGTGCAGGTGGTTCGGATGCGGCATATATGAATAACTCGAAAACCAACATCATGAGTACGCTGAACCCTGCTGATATCGAGAATATTACAGTAATAAAAGATGCAGCAGCAGCTTCACTTTACGGTTCGAGAGCAGCAAATGGAGTCATTCTTATCACGACTAAAAAAGGTAGTGCCGGAAGAGCTCAGGTAACCTTGAATATTTCAGGTGGTTTCTCAAATGCTGCAGTCGATTTCCGTCCGACTCTGAATGGTGACCAACGTAGAGAGTTATTATATGAAGGACTGGTAAATTATGCCATCGACCAGAACATGGAATCACCAACAGCATATGCTGATCAGGAAATCGGCCAATATGCATACGTACCATCTATGGGGTATACCGACTGGCGGAAAGAATTGTTACGAACAGCTACTCAGCAGGATTATGAAGCATCTGTGTCAGGCGGAAACGAACGTTCCACTTATTATGCTTCACTGGGATACAACAAGCAAGAGGGTTTGGCTAAAAACTCAAGTCTTGACCGATATTCTGCTCGCTTGAATCTTACTCAGAAAGTAGGGAAATATGGAGAAGTAGGAGCCAACATGATGTTCACACAGATGAATCAGGAAATGAACGAGGAACGAGGATCTGCCATCAATCCGTTCCTTTGTGTAGCCATGACCATGAATCCTTCGATGACAGTACGTGATGAAGAAGGGAATTATATCGGTGCATATGAAGGCAGTACCCTCAATCCATTACGCGATATCATGACCGACTACAACCGCGTACGTATGACACGTATGTTTTCTACCGGCTACGCAAGTATTGAACCGTTAAAAGGTCTGAAGTTGAAAGAAACAATAAGCTACGACTATACAACCCAAAAAGATTCCAGATACTATAACCCGCTTAGTTCGGCAGGTCCTAAAAGTGGTAGTGACGCCCAGACTGCAAAAGGGTTTATCGAATATGGAAAATTTATCTCTTCTACTTCTTTAAACTACGTACGTACGTTTGCATACAAACATCATCTGGATGTACTGGCCGCTTATGAAATAGAAAGTTATCAGACCGACAAAGCCTCAGGAATGAAGTCTAAACTTCCTTCAGACATCTTGACAGAACCTGATAATGCAGCCGTCTTGAACAGTTTTATTTCATCTACTCAAGATTACCGCATGATTTCGTATTTGTCACGTCTTAACTATGATTATGACGACCGTTATTATCTGGCAGGAAGTTTCCGCCGAGATGGTAGCTCACGACTTTCTCCAAGCAACCGATGGGGAAATTTCTGGTCTGTTTCGGGTATGTGGAATATCAGTAATGAAGCATTCATGAAACCGGTAAAAAAGGTCTTGAATGATCTGAAAATACGTGCGTCTTATGGTGTCAACGGAAACCAGCCAGGATCTCTTTACGGATATATGGGACTGTATAGTTACGGACAGAACTATATGGGAGCATCCGGTTCGTATGAATCATCTCAACCTAATACCAATTTAGGATGGGAAAAGAACTACAACCTGAATATCGGACTTGACCTCGCTTTCATAAACCGTATTTTCGTAAGCCTGGAATATTATAATCGTGATACAAAAGATTTGCTTTACAATCTTCCTATCAGTGCTACAACCGGATTTACCAGTTATCTGGCCAACGTCGGACAGCTTAATAATAAAGGTGTAGAATTTGAATTACGTACATTGAATTTCGCTTCCAACGATTTCAACTGGACAACAGTTTTCAATCTGACACACAATAAAAACAAAATCGTTTCATTAAACGGTCAGCTTGATCAGACTATTGAAGGTACATGGTTTATCCACAAAGTGGGCTTGCCATATCACACATTCTATGTAAAAGAATTTGCCGGAGTAAATACTCAGAACGGGAAAGCAGAATATTATAAAAATAAGGTTAATGAAGACGGTACAATCGACCGTAGTCTGACAACTGACCCGAATGAGGCAGAAAGCATACCATTCAAATCGGTTAACCCTAAAGTATCTGGTGGTCTGACAAATATTTTAAATTATAAATGGCTGGATTTGAGTTTCACTCTTACATATTCATTGGGAGGTTACTCATACGATAAACTGGGAACCAGTATCGAGAACGGAACAGAGTCTATTTATACATCCAGATATAATCTGCCTGTATATGCTTTAGAACGCTGGCAGCAACCGGGCGACCAGACAGATGTCCCGCGTTTCGTATTTGGAGAGAAAGCAACTGTTACCAATTCATCACGCTACATCCACAGTACAGACCATTTAAGACTGAAAAATCTTACTCTCGGATTTACATTACCCGACCAGTGGACAAGCAAGGCATTGATCAACAAAGCACGTGTCTACTTCTCTGGAAGCAATTTGCTGACATGGGCCAAATGGAAACAATACGATCCAGAAACTCCTGTTAACGGCGAAGTATATTGTGAAGCTCCACCTATGCGTACATTCAGTTTTGGCGTACAATTAACATTCTAAATTCATTAACGATCATATCATATGAAGAAAATATATATTTATTTACTGGCAGCTACTTCTATTATGGGGGTATCTTGTTCCGAAGACTGGCTAAATCTGAATCCTTCTACATCCGTTACTACCGATCAGGCCCTTTCAACTTTGGAGGATATAAAGGTAGCGTTAAACGGAGTTTATCGCGAAACATCACAGCACAGTTATTACGGAGATAATTACTGGTACTATGGAGACTGCCGCGCCATGGATGTACAAGCCAGAGAAAACAAAGCATCAGGCAAGCGTGTTACTCCTTATTATACATATAATGTACTGGCAACAGATAATTTAAATATAACACTCCCATGGAATCGTCCTTATCTGGTAATCAGACAGGCAAATAACATTATCCAAAAGATAGAACAGGGGGCAGTACAAAGCAGTGATACCAAAGAACTGGACCGTATAAAGGCGGAAGCCTTGGTGTTGCGAGGACTGGCCTTGTTCAATCTGACCAGACTTTTCGGAATGCCTTATATAAATGACAATGGTGCTTCTCTGGGAGTTCCCATCGAATTGAAACCGGAAGAACCATCCCACCAACCGAAACGGAATACAGTAGCAGAATGTTATGAACAAGTTGTCAACGACATAACAACAGCACGCTCTAGCCTAAGTACAGAAAGAACGGATGGTTATATCAATTACTGGGCAGCACAAGCATTGCTTTCAAGAGTCTATCTTGATATGGGGAAAAATAAAGAAGCTTACGAAGCTGCAACCGATGTCATCAATAATAGTAAAGGATTGTATCAGCTTTATACACGTGACGAATATCCTACCATATGGGGAAAAGACTTTCAGGCAGAAGCTCTGTTTGAATTATACATAAGTACAACCGAACCTTCAGAATGGGGAGGTGGTACAGGTGGTGAAGGAGCTCCAATGGTTTATGCAAATGAAGAAAAGGGAGTAGACTGGAACAATCTTATCCTTACAGAAGAATTTCTGAATTTGCTTGAAGAAGATCCTAATGACGTACGTCATTGTATTACCCAGCTATCGCTTATCGAAAACAATGAAGGTCTTCCCGAAGCAGCCCGTACCCGTAAGGTATTTCTCAGTAAATTCCCAGGAAAGAGCGGTGATCCGAAAGACAATAATATCAGTATTATCCGCTTATCGGAAGTTTATCTGAATGCTGCTGAAGCCGGTGTAAAATTAGGAGGAGAATATTTGGAACCTGCAAGAGGTTTCCTGAATCAGATTGTCAGCCGTGCCAATCCGGAAAAGTCTGTCAGCGCAGAAGAATTTACTATTGAACGTGTCTTGAAAGAATGCCGGAAAGAATTGGTAGGCGAAGGACAAATTTTCTTCGACTATCTGCGAAACAAACAACCGATCGTTCGTAAAGGAGGATGGCACTTGAGTACACTGAATACATTAAATGCTGAAACAATCCAACCCAATGATCCGCGTATTGCTCTTCCTATTCCACAGTCGGAAATAGATGCTAACCCCAACATCGTACAGAATCCACAATAAGCTCCATTTGTGATTTCTAATAAAATCTCCGCTTCAGAATAACTAACCAAGTTTTTTATTCTGAAGCGGATTTTTTTTACTTATTATCCGAAATAAAAATGATTAAGGAGAAGAAAATTATCTATTTTTTCTAGTTCAACCAAAGTTACAATACTTTTTCTAGCACCAAAAAGAAATATAAAATCGTATTACACAATACAAATAAACAGAAATAAACAATACGGTATTTCAAAAAGAAACAAAATAAGCACCATTTAAAGAAAACATATCAAAACAAAGAGCTTCATTACTGGCAAAAAAAGATTCAAGCTGAATACTTCCCCGATTTTTTTAATTCTCAAGAGGCCCCTGCCACCAATTTTCCGGTAGAGAAAGAATCATACCGATAACTTCCGCATAATTTTTTTGTCCGGAGGGAATTTGATTACTTTTTAAATACCAGTTGTAAACTACATTCTGAAACTTTCCTAATAATTTATTATAACGGACATCCCAATATGCTTGCTTATCGTACAACTGTTGTATCACTTCCGGACGTAGCATACTTAACCACTTCGAATATTCACTATCGCCAAGCAAACTACGAACATTTACCGCTACATAGGGTAACAATCCGAAATAGCCGCTATAACGTATATTGCAATCGTCAGCATGAATACATACCTGATAAGCCCAGAAATTAGCTTCAGCCTCACTGCTAACTCCAAGCAAGTGGGCAAGTTCGTGTGCGTAAGTAAACGGAAGCTGTACAGGTAGTAGCTCATGATTCACATGCGACTCATCGAAAAAAGGTCCCATATATCCCAATACCCCAACTCCCGAATATAAGGCGTTACAGAAGGATTGTTTCGGATGCTGAAAACTTTCCGGATGAGTCAGTCCATATTTATCGGGAACTTCTGCATAAACCGACTTGATTTTTTGTTCTATGTCTGGCTGTGAAACATTCAAGTCTTTTTTATATGTACTGTTTAGACTATCTGTATAAACAGCAAGAAACTGCTTGAAACGTTGCTCATCATAAGAACAAGGAGTGACTTCTGCCCGCTCAAAGAAACTGTCGCGGAAATAATTCATCCCCCATCCCCAATAAAACCATACATATATCCAAAGCAAAACTTCCAGTTCTCTCCCTACGATCGATTTCCAAGTCTGTCTTCTACGCCTGGCTATAATCGGATACAGCAATAGCGCTACAACTGTCGCAACGACCAGAGCTTCACAAAGAGAAAACGAAACTAGAGAAGCCAACCGCGACAAACAGCCGGAAACAGCAGGATAAATACAGCAGGCATAAAATTCACCTGCACCAGATATAAACCGAAACATACACACACCAGCCAAAAGTAAAGCTAGTATTATCCAACGAATATGTTTCCACCGAGTTTTTTTCATAAGAACAAAGTTATCATTTTCTGAATTAATTCTTTACTTTTGTCCGGTAAAGATTATTAATACTTCAAACATATTCTACATGGTTCTGAATTATATTTGGATTGCTTTTTTCCTGACCGCATTTATTGTAGCTGTAGTACGTCTTATATTTTTAGGAGATACGGAAGTCTTTCCTGCTATCATTAATTCAACATTCGATTCTTCCAAAACAGCATTCGAGATTTCACTGGGACTAACCGGAGTACTATCCCTCTGGATGGGCATCATGCGTATCGGAGAACAAGGTGGTGTTATCGGAGTTTTCTCTCGTTTATTGAGCCCACTCTTTACTAAATTATTCCCGGAAATACCCAAAGGGCATCCTGTTACAGGAAGTATTTTTATGAATCTTGCCGCCAATATGCTAGGTTTGGACAATGCTGCAACCCCTTTAGGTCTGAAAGCAATGGAGGGATTACAAGAACTGAATCCGAAAAAAGATACGGCAAGTAATCCGATGATCATGTTTCTGGTACTGAATACCTCAGGATTGACCTTGATTCCTATCAGCATTATGGTCTATCGTGCCCAACTGGGAGCTGCTCAGCCTACAGACGTTTTTGTCCCTATCCTGCTGGCGACCTTTTTTTCTACACTTGCCGGTATTATTGCAGTAAGCTTATACCAGCGCATCAACTTGCTGAACCGGACTATTCTGTTATTCCTAGGTAGTACAAGCCTAGTTATTGCAGGTATTATTTATTTCTTCAGCATGCTGTCACGTCAGCAAATCGATATCTATTCTACAACTACAGCCAATGTATTCTTGTTTGTCATTATCATCGGTTTCATAGTTGCCGGCATGAGAAAGAAAATTAATGTATACAACGCTTTTGTAGAAGGAGCCAAAGAAGGGTTTACTACTGCCGTACGTATCATTCCTTATCTGGTAGCCATTTTAGTAGCCATCGGAGTCTTCCGTGCTTCCGGATGCATGGACTATTTGATAGAAGGTATAGCCAACTTGGTGAGCTTATGCGGCATCAACAGCGATTTTGTAGGGGCACTGCCTACAGCACTGATGAAACCATTAAGTGGTAGTGGAGCTCGCGGGCTAATGGTAGATGCCATGAACACATACGGAGCCGACTCTTTTGTAGGACGATTATCCTGCATCTTTCAGGGATCTACCGATACTACGTTCTATATTCTCGCCGTTTATTTCGGAAGTGTGGGAGTTGTCCGTACACGCCATGCCGTACCATGCGGATTACTCGCCGATCTGGCTGGTATCATAGCCGCAATTCTTATTTGCTATTTATTCTTTAACTAATATACGATATGATTACTTATCAAACTGAAGGGGTAGAAATGCCCGCTATCAAAAAGCGCGAAACCACAGCGTGGATAAAAGCTGTTGCAGAAACTTACGGGAAAAAAGTAGGTGAAATAGCTTACATTTTCTGTTCTGATGAAAAGATTCTGGAAGTAAACCGTCAGTATCTTCAGCACGATTACTACACTGACATCATTACGTTCGACTATTGTGAAGGGAACCGGATTGCAGGCGATTTATTTATTAGCCTTGATACAGTCCGTACCAATGCAGAGCAATTTGGAGCAACTTACGAGACAGAGTTGCACCGCGTCATTATTCACGGTATTCTGCATCTGTGTGGAATAAACGATAAAGGTCCGGGAGAACGTGAAATCATGGAAGCTGCCGAAAATAAGGCACTCGATTTGCTGAAAGATTTTCAATAATTCCATTCGGAATCTATTCAAGGCCTATTACCTGAGCATATGCCTAATTCGGGTAGGACTGCTGAAAATTTCCGCTGTTGTTTTCTTAAATTCATGCTGACATTTCTAAAAAACATCGGCATGAATCAGGGAAAACAATAGCGGATTTTATTTCATACTTTTCAGTTCTTTACTCCCTCCTCTCCTTTCCTCTTTACTATAACTCTTTTTACGAACCTGAATCAAAGCTAAGCCACTAATTTTTCGTATTTTTGCAACAGATATAAAAACAAAAGATTAATGGACTTTAAGTATGACGTTATTGTTATAGGAGCCGGACATGCCGGCTGCGAAGCCGCTGCGGCAGCAGCTAACCTTGGCTCGAAAACCTGTCTGATCACAATGGATATGAATAAGATTGGACAGATGAGCTGTAACCCTGCCGTGGGAGGAATCGCCAAAGGTCAGATTGTTCGGGAAATCGACGCACTCGGCGGGTATATGGGATTGGTAACAGACCGCACAGCAATTCAGTTCCGCATGCTGAATCGTTCCAAAGGTCCTGCCATGTGGAGTCCACGTGCACAGTGCGACCGAGGTAAATTCATCTGGGCATGGCGCGAAATTCTGGAAAACATTCCCAACCTCCATATTTGGCAAGATACAGTAGAGGAATTATTAGTAGAAAATGGTGAAGTAACCGGATTGGTTACATGCTGGGGAGTAACTTTCCATGCCAAATGTATTATTCTTACAGCCGGCACTTTCTTAAACGGCTTAATGCATATCGGACACAAGATGCTTGCCGGAGGACGTTGTGCAGAACCAGCATCCTATCATCTGACAGAATCCATTACACGCCATGGCATTACTGCCGGACGAATGAAAACAGGTACTCCGGTTCGTATTGACGCACGAAGTGTAGACTTTAGCCTGATGGAAACACAGGATGGAGAAAATGATTTTCACCGTTTCTCTTTCATCAGCGAGCCCAGACAGCTCAAGCAGCTTCAATGCTGGACATGCTATACTAACGAGGAAGTACACGAAGTATTGCGTAGCGGATTGGCCGACTCTCCCCTTTTCAATGGACAAATCCAGAGCATAGGACCTCGCTATTGCCCAAGTATCGAAACAAAGATTGTGACTTTCCCCGACAAGCCACAGCATCAGTTGTTCCTTGAGCCGGAAGGAGAAACCACACAAGAGCTTTATCTAAACGGATTCTCCTCTTCACTTCCAATGGATATACAGTTCGCTGCGTTAAAGAAGATTCCTTGCTTCAGAAACATCGTTGCCTATCGCCCGGGATATGCTATCGAATACGACTATTTCGATCCGACACAGCTTAAGCATACATTAGAATCGAAAGTTGTAAAAAACCTGTTCTTTGCCGGACAAGTAAACGGAACAACCGGATACGAAGAAGCCGGAGGACAAGGTATCATTGCTGGTATCAATGCACACATTAATTGTCATGGAGGTGAACCATTCGTACTTGGACGCGACGAAGCATACATCGGAGTATTGATTGACGACCTGGTAACAAAAGGTGTGGACGAACCTTACAGAATGTTTACCTCACGTGCAGAATATAGAATTCTGCTCCGTCAAGACGATGCCGACATGCGTCTGACAGAACGCTCATATAAACTAGGTCTGGCAAGTAAAGAACGCTACGACAGACTTTGCCAGAAGCGAGAAGAAATACAGCGGTTGGTTGAGTTTGCAAAAACCTACTCCATCAAGGCAGATAAGATAAACGATGCTTTGGAGGGACTTGGAACAGCCCGACTTACTCATGGCTGCAAACTGATAGAGTTGCTTAGTCGTCCGCAAATCACTATCGAGAATATTGCGCCGCATGTGCCATCTTTCCAAGCTGCACTCGACAAGGTAACCGACCGGAAAGAAGAAACAATTGAGGCAGCAGAAGTGTTAATCAAATACCAAGGCTATATCGATCGTGAACGAATGATAGCAGACAAGATACATCGTTTGGAAGCCATCCGTATCAAAGGAAAGTTTGACTATGCCAACTTGAACTCTCTGTCAACAGAAGCCCGTCAGAAGCTCATAAAAATAGATCCGGAAACGCTGGCGCAAGCAAGCCGTATACCAGGTATTTCTCCAAGCGACATCAATGTGCTTCTCGTGTTACTGGGACGCTAAAGCAAGCATGTTTCACGTGAAACAACAAGTTTAAGAAACAAACATAAATTACTGGATATGAATAAAGAAACATTAAAGAAAAACCTCCGTGAGATACCAGACTTCCCTATTCCGGGAATATTGTTCTACGACGTCACTACATTGTTTAAAAATGCCGAGTGCCTCCAAGGGATGATTGACGAACTATACGAAATGTATAAGGATAAAGGCATCACAAAGGTAGTCGGTATCGAATCTAGAGGCTTCATTTTGGGAGGTGCTTTAGCTGCCAGATTAGGAGCCGGATTCATCATGGCAAGAAAGCCAGGAAAACTTCCTGCAGAAGTGGTAGAAGAAACTTATGCAAAAGAATATGGGACTGACACCATACAGATACATAAAGATGCCATTAATGAAAATGACATCGTCTTGTTACACGATGATTTGTTGGCAACCGGAGGAACCATGGCTGCAACCTATCGCTTAGTAAAAAGATGCGGTGCTAAACAGGCATTCGTAAATTTTGTAATCGAACTGAAAGGATTAAACGGTAGAAAAGCATTTACCGACGATGTAGAAGTAACAACGCTGTTGCAACTTTAAAAGGCTGCTCAGCCGGACGGACATATAAGAGTTTAATATCTCCTATTCACAATAAATAAGGAAAAGAAGAATCCGGCATATACAAAAATGTATTTGCCGGATTCTTCTTTTATAGCAATCCTTAAACGTACAAGCTATAACATGGAAGAACTTAGTACAAACGAATACCTTCGAGGAATCGTATTAAATTTGCCAAGCACTCCCGGCATCTATCAATACCTCAACAAAGAAGGAGTGATTATTTATGTTGGGAAAGCAAAAAATTTGAAACGGCGTGTATATTCGTATTTTTCAAAAGAGCATCAATCTGCCAAGACACGTATATTAGTCAGCAAGATTGCAGACATACGCTATATTGTTGTAAATACAGAAGAAGATGCCCTGCTCTTGGAAAATAACCTTATCAAGAAATATAAGCCTCGCTATAATGTCTTGCTGAAAGATGATAAAAGTTATCCATCTATCTGCGTCAGCAACGAGTATTTTCCACGGGTATTCAAGACAAGGCAAATTATCCGGAACGGTTCTACCTACTATGGTCCATACAGTCATATTCCTTCTATGCAAGCTGTGCTAGATCTGATAAAGAAACTATATCCGCTCCGCACCTGCCATCTGGCACTAACCCCCGAAAACATTCGTCAGGGAAAATTCAATGTTTGCCTGGAATACCACATCAAGAACTGCAAAGGTCCATGTATCGGGATGCAATCTCACGATGAATACATGGATAATATAGCCCAAGTAAAAGAGATTTTAAAAGGAAATACTCAGGCTATAAGCGACGCACTGATGAAAGAAATGATGTCACTTGCAGAGGAGATGAAATTTGAAGAAGCTCAAAAGGTAAAAGAAAAATATGAACTAATAGAAAGCTATCGGGCAAAGAGTGAAGTCGTAAGTTCCATTCTTCATAACATAGATGTATTCTCTATCGAGATGGACGAAAATTCGGCCTACATAAACTATTTGCACATCACAAACGGATGCATAAACCAGGCGTTCACATTCGAGTATAAGAAACGTCTGAATGAGACAAAGGAAGAGCTGCTCCAGCTTGGAATTATTGAAATGAGAGAACGGTATAAAAGCTGCTCCCGCGAAATTATCGTACCTTTCGAACTAGATATGGAACTGAATAACGTAACATTTACCATACCGCAACGAGGCGATAAGAAACATCTGCTTGAGCTTTCTCTTCTCAATGTAAAACAATACAAAGTAGACCGACTTAAACAAGCCGAGAAACTGAATCCGGAACAGCGGAGCGTTCGCCTCTTAAAAGAAATTCAGGAGCAGCTGCAAATGGACAAAATGCCTATGCATATTGAGTGCTTCGACAACTCAAACATACAAGGCTCCGATGCAGTAGCGGCATGCGTAGTATTTAAGAAAGCGCGTCCCAGCAAAAAGGACTACCGCAAATACAACATCAAGACCGTAGTCGGACCGGATGATTATGCCTCTATGCAGGAAGTAGTACGCCGGAGATATTCCCGCATACTCGAAGAACAAGGAGAACTACCAGACCTAATTCTGACCGATGGTGGAAAAGGGCAGATGGAAGTTGTAAGACAAGTAATAGAAGACGAATTAAAATTACAGATTCCTATTGCCGGACTTGCCAAAAACAACAAGCACCGCACTTCGGAAGTTCTGTTCGGATTTCCACCGATGACTATAGGAATAAAACAAGGCACTCCCCTTTTTCATCTCCTCGAAAACATACAAGACGAGGTACACCGTTTTGCCATTACTTTCCATCGCGACAAGCGTAGCAAAAGTCAAATAGCTTCTGCATTAGACGGGATAAAAGGCATAGGAGAAAAGCGCAAAACAGCCCTGCTGAAAGAATTCAAGAGTGTAGCAAGAATCAAGCAGGCAACTATCGAAGAACTTGCAGCAGTAATCGGAGAAGCCGCAGCAAAAAGCGTAAAAGAAGCCCTATAAAAAAGCTCTGCGAAATGACATACCAAGTCTTTCCGCAGAGCGATTATAAATATCAATATCACCCATTTCACAGTCGGCAGAATCCTACTTCCACAAAGATACAATTAAATTAAGCTATACATTTGTCATTCTTACAATTTATTCTATCATTATACTGAATATTTTCTATCTTTGTAGAAAGTATATGTTTATATGAGAGTAGTTATTCAGCGCGTAAGTCATGCTTCCGTCACGATTAATGGAACATGCAAATCAGCTATAAAGAAAGGATTCCTCGTTCTTTTAGGAATAGAAGAAGCCGACAATCAGGAAGACGCCGACTGGTTATGTAAAAAAATCATCGGACTGAGAGTTTTCGACGATGAAAACGGAGTTATGAATAAATCAATTCTTGAGGCAGGAGGTGATATTTTGGTAGTAAGCCAATTCACCCTGATGGCTTCGACCAAGAAAGGGAACCGCCCGTCGTATATCCGTGCAGCCCGCCACGAGACAGCAATTCCACTATACGAATATTTCTGCAACGAACTTAGCATTGGGCTAGGCAAACAAGTAGGAACCGGCGAATTTGGAGCCGACATGAAAGTTGAATTGTTGAACGACGGTCCTGTTACAATCTGCATGGACACCAAAAACAAGGAATAAAGATGACATTGGAAGAAGCACAAAAAACAGTAGACAACTGGATAAAAACATATGGTGTACGCTATTTCAGCGAGCTGACCAACATGGCTGTACTCACCGAAGAAGTAGGAGAATTGGCACGTGTCATGTCACGCAAATATGGTGACCAGTCATTCAAACCGGGAGAAAAAGATAACCTCGACGATGAAATGGCCGATGTATTATGGGTGCTGATCTGTCTGGCAAACCAGACGGGAGTAAACTTAACAGAAGCATTTCAACGAAACCTGGAGAAAAAGACCAACAGAGATAAAGAAAGACATAAAAACAACCCCAAATTATAAGCATTATGAAGTACAATCACGAACATGAATGTGGATGTGGAGGCGAACATCACCACCACGACCACGAATGTAACTGCGGAAACGAACATCATCACGAACATGAATGTGAATGCAACTGTGACGATGATGCCTGCGACTGCGGCTGCGAAGATGAAGATACAGAAAATCTGCACCAGCCAGATAAATATAATGAAGCATTAAGCAAATACAATACGGTTTTAAAAGATGAAGAAGTAGCTGCACAAACAGCCCATATCATCGAAAAATACGTAAAGGAAAACGATACCGTAGAAGTGAAAAAATTCCTTTTCCACTGTATTGACCTTACTACTTTAAAATGCACAGACAGCGAACCGAGCGTAATGAAGTTTACGCAACATGTCAATGACTTTGTGGATGCATATCCCGAACTTGATAACGTAGCCGCAATCTGTGTATATCCCAACATGGCTGAAATCGTAAACGATACACTGGAAGCTGACAACGTAAAAATCGCCTGCGTATCGGGAGGATTTCCTTCTTCACAAACATTCACCGAAGTAAAGGTTGCCGAAACAGCTATGGCACTTCATGCAGGAGCCGATGAAATAGACATCGTGATTTCTGTAGGCAAATTCCTGAGTGGTGACTACGAAGGTATGTGTGACGAAATAGAAGAATTGAAAGAAGTATGCGGAGATAAACACTTGAAAGTAATCTTGGAAACTGGTGCACTGGGCAGTGCTTCGAATATAAAGAAAGCCTCTATCCTGTCAATGTATTCAGGAGCCGATTTCATCAAGACATCTACCGGAAAGGAAAATCCGGCCGCTACTCCCGAAGCAGCATACGTAATGTGCCATGCCATCAAGGAATACTTCCTCGAAACCGGCCGTAAAGTAGGTTTTAAGCCCGCAGGAGGCATTAATACAGTGCACGACGCATTAGTATACTATACAATAGTAAAAGAGGTCTTAGGCAAAGAATGGCTGACTAACGAGCTCTTCCGTCTGGGAACAAGCCGCCTTGCTAACCTGCTATTGTCGGACATTGTAGGAAAAGAAACAAAGTTTTTCTAATTTAAATACGCGAAGGGCACGAAGATTCATCTTAGTAATGTTTCTCCGTGCCCTTGTTCTTTATATAACCTCAAGCTTTAGTTCGCCACAAGTCGCCCGTTCTCCCAGTGTTGATTCAGGATAACAGGAGGAGCTGTCGGCTCATGCTTTGCCTGTACAGAAATACTCCGCGAACGTCCCTGACGGTTTAAATCCCAATCGACAAATTCTTCATAGTCGAACTGCCAGCTCTCTCCATAAGCTAACTTATGGATACGGTTATAAATCGCCTCACGCGAAGGAGCATTGAAGCCTCCCACATTTGCATCCATGATACTGGTTTCCGTAGGACGATATGCGCCCTTATAATAAGTACAAGCTCCTTCAAACACACCTATGCCCTCACTCGCATAACGAGAGTCGGATATAAACTTGCTCCATACCACACTGTTCGGATCGCTTGTATAATCTACATTTCTTCCCCATCCATAATGATTTCGGGAATTAATATTATCAGAAATCTCACTTAATGGAATCGTACCCTGACTCTCATAATAATATTCATCCAGCAGTTTAGCAAATCCATGCCCACCCGCTTCATGATGAAGGACACATGCCAGTTCTTCATCACTTGTGCCAATCGGGAAATAGGCAATTCCATATCCTCTGCCATAATCACCTTGATAAGCTGTACTCGTTCCAAAATAACAAGTACCTGCATACTTAGTCGAATTCATCATAACAATAATCAGCACCTCATTCATCAGCGGATCGGTCATTCCCGGGCAGGTTGAAGCATACTGCATACATTTGTTGTTATCTCCTCCTACATGTGTTCCACTGCCGAAATAACCGGAAAATGCCGTACTTCCACCATCTATATATCCTTCATTCCGGGAAACGGCCGTCACGTAATATACATTAAACAGATTCCGGAAAGAGGTATAAGGTTCCTCACTGAAGAAAGCATCGGCTGCTGTCCGCATAACCTTTTCATACGTGCCGTCGGCAACCTGCCTGTCAGAAAAAGCATCCCCCATCAATACCACATTAATGCCGTTTCCTTCGGAAGCCTTTTGTAAGGTATACACCTTTCCATCCTCCGAAAAATCGGAAGATTCGTACGGTGAATCTCCCTCACCCAAGATTTCTTTCAAGAAGTCAGGAAGCAAATTTCTCGATGTAACATCACTATGGAATATCAGTTTGCCATTCTCATCAAACGCCATAATTGTCGGGAAGCCACCAAATGAAATGCTTCTAGGATCAGACATCAGCGTAGGCCATTCCATGTTATTGCTCTCGATAGTATTAACTGCGTCTGCCGTATTCTCTGTCCCATCGTAACAAACTCCAATAATTTCAAGCGAATGATTCTTGTAACGCTGGTAAATGGACGACACCGTAGGATGGAAAGCCTTGCTATAACCACACCACGATGCCCAGATATAATACAACGTTACCTTATGAGAGGATACAATAGAAGCAGAGTTTATTGTATTTCCCTTATAATCGGTTGCAGTAAAATCGGGCATATACAGATTAAATGTATCGAAATTAAATCCGCCTGGAGAATTTTGACTGATACAAACCCAGCCACTTTTCTGCCACCAGGAAGAGGAAGTAACAGCCTGCGGTAAATCACCAGACAGCATATTTCCTCCGAAATCTATATATTCCAGTTCAGACAAGTTTCCAAGGGTTTCGGGTACAGTACCTGTCAGCTGATTATCATAAATGTAACAATATGTAAGATTACGCATTCCTCCCATTTCAGATGGTATGCTGCCAGACAACTTATTTCTAGACAGATATAAATTTCTGAGTTCTGTCAGCTTAGCAATGGAAGCAGGAATCTCTCCAGACAACTGATTATAAGACAAATTCAAAGTCCATAATGCTTCAAAGGTTCCTATTTCAGCCGGTATGGTTCCTACCAAGTTATTCGAATATAAGTCTATTGATATAACCCGACCCTGATAATCTGTAGAAACTCCATGCCATTCAGACAAGTCAGTATCCGTACACCAGTTTGTATTATTCGTCCACTCATCGCCGTTCGTAGCATCGTACAATGCAATCAAAATATCTCTTTCTGTCATCTCATCCTGTTCCAGCAAGTCGTTTGTATCAACAGCCGAGAAACTGGTTATAACAGAACGGCCCACCGTAATACTCCGTTCTGTTGCCTTAGTCAATGTCTGTTGCTGACCGTTTACAGTTCCTGTAATCTTAAATGTCATACCCTTGCTGAAGACCTGAGGTGGAACAACAAAATAGAACGAAGTAGTTTGTGAAGGAGATAAGGTAACATTTCCCTGAAGTACAATTTCACCGTAACTCTCCTGCCCTCCCCCTGAAAGGCGAAACTCCGGAGCGTCCGATGCAATGTTAACCGAACCAAGTCCGGATACAGCTTCTCCATTATTGCCTGACAAAGAGATAGACTGAATATTCATGTTTCCTTTCAGGTTTAGACGTACCAGTCCGCAAACCTGCAAAAAACGGAAAGAATTGGTGGTACTCTGAGCCACCATCGGACATACACCGGAAGCAAAACTGTCGAAGTTAAACGACTGTTCTGCTGAAAGACAGAAAGAAACATTCGTACCAGATACCATGGCATCCGCCGCATACGGATAAAAGGCATAAAACGTATTACCTCTGACGGGCTTGCTGCTTTCAAACTGAGCCTCGTCACCCGACATGCCTGTCAAATCATAACGGGCTATAGAATCGGATACATCACTGAAAATACCAATCGCGTCTCCATTCTCCCATATTACAGAATTACCCGAAAGAGATGTACGGCTCTTTACAACCGATGATGTCGTAGCACGAACCGACTTCAGGCTTTTATCCTGATCTCTAGAAGGCACCAGATCATCTTGCTGGCATCCGGCAAGTAACAACAGAAATATACCTAAAAAAAGAGTTATATGCTTCATAATTTACTGTGTTTTTCAAGATTATTACCAGTCTTCTTCATTCTCTGTAAAGTCTTCTATACTGCCACCAGCAGAAGGCGTTTCTTCCTTTTTCCCAGCCTGAGTTATTTCTATAACACGAACAAGTTCCGCAGCCCGAACTGTCACATTTCCTTTCCGCTGGGAAGTCGAGGTATTTGCCCCAATAACAATTAAGTTACCATCTACGCTAATCCAACTGTTGTCGCTGCATGTGAATGTATATTGGGTATTACTGTTAACGGTAAAAGTGAATTTTCCTCCCTCGGCAGTCGCAGAAATATTCGAAGGAGATACGTCCAGATAGACAGCTTCACCTTCCTGAACGACCTGCACCGTACGCACCAGATTGCCGTCTTCAGATGTGACCGTAATTGTCGCTTCACGAGAAGATGTCGATTCGTTGGCACTTACCGTAAATACAATTTCGTCTGAACTTCCCGACACAGCCTGAACCATCCAGTCTGCATCCGTATTTACCCGATAAGGTACATTCGCTTTTACAGTAAAACGAACCGTACCACCCTCTGGCAAAATATTAAAATGCTCTTGTGATACGATTAGATAGGGGGCCTCTTCCTTACCCTTTTGCATTACTTTTACCGTACGTTCTACACCATTTCCAGAGAGTATAATATTACCCTCACGCATAGCCGATCCGGTATTTTCTTCTACACTAAAATGCAAGGTCGACCGCTCCATTCCTCTGCCAACTACCTGCTTCAACCAGCTGACGTCTGTCGTTACATCATAGCTAATATTCGCACTGACTTCAAATGAAAAAGTTCCGGATTCCGGTTCACAGATGATAGGATCTGAAGGAACAAGTATTTCGTCGGCAGCATATTGCCGGATAGTAAGCGTATCTGATATCGATTCCGTTTCATCAATGAAAACGAACCGTGCCTCACGCATATCATACGTATCATTAGGCTGTACCGCGAAATGAAGCGTGTGCGTAGAAACAGCTCTCGAAGTGATCTCGCTTACCCATGTATATTCTGTCACAGGCTTACATATATATGAAACACTCGACTGCAACTGCACGTCTACTGTACCTCCCAAGGCCCCTACTTCAACCATATCTTCGGAGAGAAGCAACACTTCTTTTTCTTTCCCCTCCTGATAAATCCGTACAGTTTCCTGCAATTCTCCACTTCGCACAAGAATACTTCCGCTACGCTTTTCATAGCCGTCATTCGCCAAAATGCGGAAACTTAATACCGACTTTTCAAGACTGCGTGTCGAAATCTGCTCAATCCATGTATCCGAAACTTCCACCTCGAATGTCACATTGGCTTCTACCTCCACCTCTATAAGAGATTCTCCGGCAGAGAGTTCATAACTTTGGCGTGAAACAATCAAAGCATCTTTCTGCTTCTGAGAAACAACAATCGTTTCCCGACTGTCACCGCAGTCCAGAAAAACAGAAGCAGTACGCTCATCTGTACCATCGTTCGCGGCAACCGAAATAGTGACCGATGCTTCTCCGGCCTTACCTGATGTAGGAGAAACGGTAATCCAACTGGAAGCACGTACATTGCCAACCGTAGCTTTCCAATCGGCAGTAGATGTAAAATGAAATGTTACAGTTCCGCCAGAAGCATCCAACAATGGATGTTTATCGGTACCTTCTGCAAGTGTAATCTCAGCTTCTGGAGTTTCAGGTTCATCAGGCAGATTAACTTTCTCTTCTCCACTACAAGCTACCAATACCACCGACAACAATACAAATAGAGCTTTTTGCATGCAATGCATTTTACCCCAACGAAACAAAGTGTCCATAGATTTAAGGTTTTTAATTGTGAAAATTTTTCTTATAACATACAAGATATAACTGAGGCTTAAATTATATATTTTTTATCACTAATCAAAGATTTTTATCATATTTTCTTTACAAAAGAAAGAAAAATACAGTATTATCTAGGAAATATATACAGATATATTTCATTTTATATAAGTGAGATAAAGAATAGAATAGAAAATTATAGCTGAAAAATCCGACCAGACAGGAAGTTACAATAAATATATATTATTTACCAACATACTCCCTACTCTAACGTATCAAAAATTTATTTTATGCAAAGATTCACCCCAATAAATCAAGAAATCTTTCCCAATTTATGCTCAAGAATGCCCCAAAACATCCTGATATTTTTAGAAAATTTGTACAAATTCTCAAACTGTTTGTACAAAAAATATCCCTTTATTCACGACGTCTCTGCCAGAAGAACGGCATGAATGAAAGGGATATTGATAATCAAGAACTAACTACGTAACATTTAAGGAGTTACCACCCTGCCTCGTATACGTAAGTTAAAGCCTCTTTTCATTCCAGAACAGACAACTGTCACCGATTTAGAAAATGCCCCGGGACGGCCCTTGGGATCGAAAGTAACAGATACCTCTCCTTCTTTCCCCGGAAGAATAGGTTTCTTGCTCCAGTTTGTAACCGTACACCCACAACTTGTCGAAACATCAATTATTGCCAAAGATTTTTTGCCCGAATTTTTAATTCGGAACACATGGGTAACTTTCCCCGCATTTTCTGCTATTTCTCCAAAATCATGTGTCGGTTTGGCACATGTAACAAGTATCCCTTGTGCGGAGAGCAGGCATACCATCAAAACCGTAAAAAGAAAGGTGACAAAAATCCGTTTCATACAATATGTATTTTTGACGTATAATTTTAGTAATGAATAAATTATAAAATATCTTTTTAACAATTATTAGCCGCTAAAATTATTTATTATTGCAAAGATAGCGTATTTTTGTCAAAAAATATGACAAATAACTTAAAAATTTTATGCGCTATGGGAAAGAAAAAGAAAACCTATGTAAGACCAGAGATGAAAATTATCGAGGTTAAGACGGAAGGAGTGATTGCGGCATCGAATGGAGAAATAATAATTGATCCAATTGAAGCGGAAACAATATTTACTAATAGCTGTGTACAAGGTGGAGCACCTTTAACTGATTTAATAGAGGGACAATGTAGCACAGATATAGGCAAAACTTACACTGTAAATATCAATAAAAATTGCAATGATGTTTCAAATAATTTCTATATAAAGCATCACTTTACTAAAGGAGAATCGATTAAGGTCTGCAAAAGAGAAGATGGATATTATACAATAACAAGAATTTCCAATTAGTTTTTTATAAAAAGAAATATTTATATTTACTATATGAGAGTATGTCAAAACTAAAATGGCTACTCCCAAAAGTTACAGATTGCAACTATAATATTTAAAAGGGTCGTATCATGTTCTGTATTGAGTAATGACACGATCCTTTCTTTAGTTTTTTAGGATGCTCAAATTTCAAATTATAAGTTCATCTTTTCAAAAAATGAGTTTTAACACGCCCTTCTAATATCTTATAAGCACAAATTTCAAGATATTATCCCTTCAGACAAGCAACTTCATTCTCTCAATACTCCCTTATTTATTCCGCTTAATCACATAGTCAATATAAGCTGTAAGTGCCGTACGGACCGCTTCATCTGCTGCTTCAGGAAGCAGGGCCAATGCTTTGTTACGGTAATCATACATCACCTGTTCCGCATAAGTGATACCTCCCTCCTGCTTCACATAATCTACAAAGCTGGCAATTTCCTCCTTCGAAGCACTTAGTGAACGGATACGCAATGCGAGTTCTTTCTTTTCTTCATTGGCACAAGTATTCAATACATGCAGTGCCGGAAGAGTCAGCTTACCTTCCATCATATCATTTCCGGTAGGCTTACCCAGCTCTTCATTATCGAAGTAATCGAAAATATCATCTTTTATCTGAAAGGCAATACCTATCATTTCACCAAAAAGAGCAGCCTTCTCCACTTCATCTTTCGGGGCATTTACAGAAATAGCTCCACTCTCTGCACTTGCAGTAAACAAGGCTGCTGTCTTTTTACGGATAACGTCAAAATAAATCTCTTCCGAAAAATCACGGTTACTGATATTCACCAGCTGAATAATCTCTCCTTCCGATAAATCCTGTCCCAAACGTGCTACCAGGCCGACCAGTTCAATATGATTGGTATATGAAGCATGACGCAGACTGGTTGCCAGCATATAGTCGCCTACCAGCACAGAAACCTTATTGTCATACAATGCATTAACCGACGACTGTCCCCGACGTTTGTTACTCTCGTCTACCACATCATCGTGTACCAGACTGGCAGTATGAAGCAACTCGAGCGAAAGCGCAGCATGAAGGGTGGAATCGTTAATTCCACCATAAAGTTTTGCCATAAGCAAAACCAGAATAGGACGCATCATCTTTCCGTTCCTCTGCTTGATATAGCCTAAAACTTCGTCTAATAACGGGGTAGAACTTTTCAGTGAGGCATCGAAAAGAGCCTTAAATTCGCTTAATTCCTTTTCTATGGGTTTCTTGATTACTTCTAATTTATCCATGGAGATTTATTTGGGTACAAAAGTAATAATAAAACAGCGAATACGGTATTTTTTTGTACTTTTACGTAGAAAACTTAATAATTTTACACGAATGGAAAAACTGTTTCTACTCGATGCGTACGCACTTATCTACCGCGCGTACTATGCTTTTATCAAAAATCCGCGTATCAATTCTAAAGGTTTCAATACATCTGCTATCATGGGATTTGTCAATACACTGGAGGATGTACTGAAAAAAGAGAACCCTACTCATATAGGTATTGCATTTGATCCGGCCGGACCTACATTCCGTCACGAAGCTTTCGAGCAGTATAAGGCTCAGCGTGAGGAAACTCCCGAAGCAATTCGTCTTTCTGTTCCTATCATTAAGGATATTATCCGCGCTTATCGTATTCCTATTCTTGAGGTAAGTGGTTACGAAGCGGACGACGTAATTGGTACACTCGCAACCGAAGCGGGAAAACGAGGTATTACGACATACATGATGACTCCAGATAAAGACTACGGGCAACTGGTATCAGAAAATGTATTCATGTATCGCCCTAAATATGGCGACAAAGAATTTGAAGTCATGGGGGTAAACGAAATCAAAGCAAAATTCGATATTGACTCACCCTCACAGGTTATCGATATGTTGGGACTTATGGGAGATACGGCCGACAACATTCCGGGATGTCCGGGAGTCGGAGAGAAAACAGCACAAAAGTTAATTGCCCAGTTCGGCAGTATCGAAAACCTGCTTGCCAACACCGACCAGTTGAAAGGAGCTATCAAAACAAAAGTAGAGAATAACCGCGAGCAGATTACTTTTTCCAAATTCCTCGCAACAATCAAAACGGATGTTCCCATCTCACTAGATATGGAAGCCTTAAAACGGGAACAACCCGACGAAGAAGAACTCCGTAAAATTTTTGAGGAACTAGAGTTCCGTACTCTGCTGGATCGTATACTCAAAACTGAAAAGAAAACTGCCGCTCCTTCGGCTCCTGTACAAAGCGATCTCTTTGGATTTTTTGCGGGCGAGAATACAGACGAGCCAAAAAATTCAAATCTCACGCGGTTAGAAGACCTTGATTTCAACTACCAACTACTTGATTCAGAGGAGAAAATAAACGATTTTTTACAAATAATCGTTACAAAAGATTTTTTCAGTCTAGATACGGAAACCACAGGAACCGACCCAATTACTGCAGAACTGGTAGGAATGAGCTTCAGCTTTGCCGAAAATCAGGCATTTTATGTACCAGTTCCGGCAAATCGTGAAGAAGCGTTGGCAATAGTTAAAAAAATCAAACCGATCATAGAAAATGAGAAAACACTGAAAATCGGACAGAATATAAAATACGATATGCTTGTACTGGGTAATTATGGTGTCGAGGTCCGTGGCCCGATGTTCGACACCATGATTGCTCATTATGTACTTCAGCCTGAACTTCACCACGGCATGGATTACCTGGCCGAAGTATATCTGAAATATGAAACGATAAAAATAGAAGAGCTGATAGGTCCGAAAGGAAAGAATCAGAAAAACATGCGCGATCTCCCTCCTACTTCTGTCTACAAATATGCATGTGAAGATGCTGATGTTACACTGAAACTGAAAAAGGTATTAGAGAAAGAATTGATAGAAAATAATGTGAACGAACTGTTCCAGACTATCGAAATGCCGCTGGTTCCTGTCCTTGCATATATGGAACGCAACGGGGTACGCATTGACACCGAAGCCTTGAAAGAAACATCACAGCATTTTACTGCACGTATGAAGCAGCTTGAAGAGGAAGTACATCAGCTTGCCGGAATGGAATTTAATATTGCTTCGCCCAAACAAGTAGGAGAAGTACTGTTCGACCGTCTGAAAATTACAGACAAAGCTAAAAAGACCAAGACCGGCCAATACGTTACTTCCGAAGAAGTATTGGAAAGTCTACGGGGAAAGCATGAAATTGTAGGAAAAATACTGGAACATCGTGGACTGAAGAAGTTACTGGGAACCTATATTGATGCACTTCCCTTACTAATCAACCCCAAGACGGGACATATACATACTTCATTCAATCAGACTGTTACGGCTACAGGTCGACTTAGTTCGAGCAACCCTAACCTGCAAAATATTCCTATCCGTAATGAGGATGGAAAAGAGATTCGACGCGCCTTTATTCCTGACGAAGGCTGTGAATTCTTTTCTGCCGACTACTCACAAATCGAGCTGCGTATCATGGCTCATCTGAGTGGGGACCCTCACATGATAGAAGCTTTCCAGAAAGGACAGGATATTCATGCTGCTACTGCTGCCAAGATATATAAGGAGAAACTGGAAGATGTAACCCGCGAACAGAGAAGTAAAGCTAAAACAGCTAACTTCGGTATTATATATGGTATATCAGTATTCGGACTGGCAGAACGACTGAACATCGAACGTAAAGAAGCCAAAGAACTTATAGACGGATATTTCGAAAACTATCCGCATGTAAAAGAATATATGGATCAAAGTATCCGTCTGGCACAAGAAAAAGGATATATCGAAACTATATTCAAGCGTAAGCGCTACCTGCCTGATATCAATTCACGCAATGCTGTGGTCCGTGGGTATGCAGAACGAAACGCAATCAATGCTCCTATACAAGGAAGTGCTGCTGATATTATCAAAGTGGCAATGATCCGTATATACAAACGCTTCATGGAAGAGGGTATTCGTTCCAAAATGATTCTTCAGGTACACGATGAATTAAATTTCAGCGTCGTGCCCGAAGAAAAGGAAAAAGTACAGCATATTGTGATTTCGGAAATGGAAGCAGCTTACAAAATGAAAGTTCCTTTGCAGGCAGACTGTGATTGGGGTAAGAACTGGTTGGAAGCACATTGATATTTCGAATTGTTAAGATATCTTTAAATGACAACAAATTGCTAAAATATTCATTTTTTCTTGCCAAAAAGTTAGCAACATCAAAAGGTTTTACTAATTTTGCAGCGTAATCAAAAACAAAAAGATAGTAACACCTTAAAATTAAAGAAATATGAAAAAAATGAATTTACTCAAGAGTTTATTTGTAACAGTATTTGTTTTCGCTGCTAACCTTACAGTTTTTGCTAGCAACCCAGAAACTGAGTTGATATACAATACTGAGGAAATAGATGGAGTAAAGATGTCGGAAACTGTATATAAAATGAATGAAGGTATTCTGACAAACTTTGAGAAATATAACTATAAATACAACGATAAGAAACAAGTTGTAGAAAACGTGTTACAGAAGTGGGACGAAGGTAGAGGAACATGGCGTAACCATATGTGTATCAAATATACATATAATGAAAACAGCACCACAATCCAATACTACAAATGGAACAAAAATAAGAAAGATTACATTCTCGTTCCGGAAATGACTGTAACTATGGACATGTAAAAACAACATACAAAAAAACAATATTTTCATAAACTCTCTAGTAAAAGAGGTACTTCGTGAGAAGTGCCTCTTTTTTTATTTCTTTTTCTAATCAGATAATCTATTTTGCAAAAAACATAACAATCTGTTACTAAAAACAAGATAAGAATATATCAACTTTTCCGAAAAAATTATTTTTTTAGTAAATGACAAAAAGAATGACTACCTTTGCAAACTGAAATACAATCTGATAATTAATAAGGAAATATATAAGTTTTATGGCATTACAATGTGGCATTGTCGGTTTGCCCAATGTAGGAAAATCGACTCTTTTCAACTGTTTATCGAATGCAAAGGCTCAAGCAGCCAACTTCCCTTTCTGTACAATAGAACCTAACGTTGGTGTAATCACTGTTCCAGATGAACGTCTTAACAAATTGGCAGAATTGGTTATCCCCGACCGTATAGTACCTACAACTGTAGAAATTGTAGACATCGCAGGTCTGGTAAAAGGAGCCAGCAAAGGTGAAGGATTAGGAAATAAATTCTTGGCAAATATCCGTGAAACAGACGCAATTCTTCATGTACTGCGTTGTTTTGATGATGAAAATGTTACTCATGTCGACGGTAGTGTAGATCCTGTACGCGACAAAGAAATCATTGATACAGAGCTTCAGCTGAAGGACCTCGAAACAATAGAAAGCCGTATTCAAAAAGTACAGAAACAAGCTCAGACCGGAGGCGACAAAGTAGCTAAGCAAACTTATGAAGTACTGGTTCGCTACCGTGAAGCATTATTACAGGGAAAATCAGCACGTACCGTACAGTTCGAAACTAAAGACGAACAAAAGATCGCTCATGAACTTTTCCTGCTTACTTCCAAGCCTGTAATGTACGTATGTAATGTAGATGAAGCCAGTGCTGTAAATGGTAACAAATATGTAGAGCAAGTACGCGAAGCTGTCAAAGAAGAGGGAGCAGAAATATTAATTGTTGCAGCCAAGACAGAAGCCGACATTGCAGAACTTGAAACATACGAAGACCGTCAGATGTTCCTTCAGGAAGTGGGACTGGAAGAATCGGGAGTCAGTCGTCTGATTCGTTCAGCCTATAAGCTGCTGAATCTGGAAACCTATTTCACTGCTGGAAAGATGGAAGTCCGCGCATGGACATTCCATAAAGGATGGAAGGCTCCTCAATGTGCCGGAGTTATTCATACTGACTTCGAGAAAGGATTTATCCGTGCAGAAGTCATCAAGTACGACGACTTTATCAAATACGGTTCGGAAGCAGCTGTACGCGAGGCTGGTAAACTGAATGTAGAAGGAAAAGACTATATCGTAGAAGACGGAGACATCATGCATTTCCGCTTTAACGTATAATATACCATTTTAGAAAATCGGCCGCTCATCAGCGACCGATTTCTTTTTTTAATCCTAAAACAAAAAACCATGAACTATCTTATTATAGGTACTGGCGGCGTAGGAGGAAGTATCGCCGGATTTCTTGCTCTGGCAGGAAAAGAAGTCACATGCATTGCACGGGGAAAACACCTCGAGAATATCCGTAATTATGGGCTGCATCTGAAATCAGATTTGAAAGGTGAACACTATCTGAAAGTAAACGCCTGTACAGCAGAAGAATATCAAGGGAAAGCAGATGTGATATTTGTCTGTGTAAAAGGATATTCCATCGACTCTGTCAAGGAGGTAATAGAACGTGCTTCAGCACCTCATACACTGGTTATTCCTATTTTAAATGTTTATGGTACAGGACCACGTATTGGTCGTTTGACACCTGAAGTAACTGTTCTCGATGGCTGTATCTACATCGTAGGATTTGTTTCAGGTGAAGGCGAAATCACTCAGATGGGAAGCATTTTCCGGCTGGTATTCGGAGCACGTCCGGAGCAGGGAGTTTCTCAGGAACGTATTGAAGCAATTGCAGAGGATGTCAGAAGCTGCGGTATCAAAGTCGATGTTTCCGATGATATCAACCGCGACACATTTATCAAATGGGCATTTATTTCGGCAATGGCATGTACTGGAGCTTTTCACGATGTACCAATGGGAGAAGTACAACACGAAGGCGAAGTACGAGATACATTTATCGGACTTTCCAGAGAAAGTGCAGAAATCGGACACAAGATGGGAATTTCTTATCCGGAAGATCCTGTTTCTTACAATTTGAAAGTAATAGATAAGCTCGACCCGCACAGTACAGCATCCATGCAAAAAGACCTTGCCCGAGGACATGCGTCGGAGATACAAGGTATGTTGTTCGATATGATTGATTTGGGTGAGCGTTTGGGAATATCTATGCCTACCTATCAAAAAGTAGCTCAAAAATTCAAGAATAAATGAAACATATAGTAGATATTGAAACCTGGGAACGGAAAGACAACTATAACTTTTTCCGTGGATTTGCGAATTCATGGATTGCTATCACCAGTGAAGTAGACTGTACTGAAGCTTACAACCACGCCAAAGCCAACAGAAAATCATTTTTTCTGTATTATCTTTATGCCATATTGCGCGCTGCCAATGAGATAAAAGAGTTCCGTTATCGCTGGGATAAAAACGGACAAGTAGTCTATCATGATACAGTGGATGTCATTTCCCCTATTGCTGTACCCGGCAAAACATTTTATACGGTACGCATCCCTTATCATGTTGATTTCGAAGCATTTTATACCGAAGCCAGACACATTGTCACATCTATTCCTGAAGATGGTGATCCATACGGAACTGATAAAAGCATTTATAAACAAGGAGATTTTGATGTAATCCTGCTAAGTGCCACTCCAAAACTTTATTTCACTTCGATAACCTACACCCAACAGGAAGTAGGACATCCACTGGATTATCCGCTGATGAATGCCGGTAAGGCCATCATACGCGAAGGCAAGCGTATCATGCCTATTGCACTGACTGTAAGTCATGCTTTTACAGACGGAGCACACATTTCACTTTTCTTTGAGAAAGTAGAACAGTACCTCAAGGAAATCTGCAAATAATCATACACAAAAAACTACGGGACTTCATCCTATTCAGAACCAACCTGAATCAATCATTCAGCAGTTCTTTTCGATTGGATGCAGTCCCGCAGATTATCAGTATTATTCACATTTCAAATAATCACAAAGCTTCTGTGTTGCCCTTGCCCGATGGCTGATTTTATTCTTTTCTTCATTGCCCATCTCGGCAAATGTTTCAGTATAACCTTCGGGGACAAAAACAGGATCATAGCCAAATCCTGAACAACCGCGTTTTTTTTCGATTATTTCGCCTTTTACAACTCCTTCGAAGAGATGTTCCGTTCCACCCTCGATCAGGCAAATAGCCGTACGGAATTGGGCTTTACGGTTGGCCTTTCCTTCCAGCTCTACAAGCAGTTTTTTCATATTAGCTTCCGAATCATGTCCTTCTCCTCCAGCATATCGGGCCGAATAGACTCCCGGAGCACCTCCCAAGGCCTCAACCTCCAGACCCGTATCGTCGGCAAAACAATCCAGACCATAGTTTTTATAAATATATTCAGCTTTCAGAGCAGCATTTCCCTCCAGCGTATCAGCCGTTTCCGGAATATCTGCCTCACAATGGATATCCTTCAGACTCAGCACCTCTACCCTATCTCCTAATATGGCACGTATCTCATCCAACTTGTGTGCATTATTCGTTGCAAAAACCAGTTTCTTTTTCATAATCAATTTTATCTATCATATTTCTTCACAAAGATACACATACTCAGGCAACCATCCTCTACTTTCCGTCTGCTATTTCGCTGCAAAAACAGTCTTCCTCATTATAAAAAAGTCCGGCTTCTTTACAGAAACCGGACTTCCACACATAGTCAGCCTATATTAATTCAAAATAATTTCGTCTACAAATAAGTATCCCGGATTACCTTTTCCACCATGCCATGCTGGAATACTCTTTTCCGACAAAGCTTTTACTTTGACATAACGTGTCTTTACCGGAGTAAAGTTCAAGGTATGTACGTAAATCTGGTTCGGATCAGTTTCCTTCATTGCCGGATAAGACTCTGAAGCGACCTGTTTGAATGCCTTATTATCATCCGAAACCTCAACAGAAATACCTCTGGCATCGAATATCCAGTCACCTTTTTCTACACAGGCACGCAATGTCATCGAACTGATTTCTGTTGCTTCTTTCAAGTCGATAACTGCCTCCATATCATTCTTATAAAACGCAATCCAATGACCAGTCTTATAATTGCGGTTACCAGTCATACCATCTACCAAGGTAGGCGCCCCATTAAATTCATATGCTTTATTAATGGGCTGAAGCATAGAAATAGGTTTGGCAGTCGATTTACTGAAAGAAATAGTATCACAAGTAATACGTGAATTGCCTTCCGGACGCACTGCTGTCATACGCAATACACAAGCCTGGTCAATTGACAGTCCATCTTCATATTTCAAAGAGGCTGCTGTCGGTTCTGTTCCGTCGAGTGTATAGTATATCGGAGCATTGTCAACGGTATATGCACTGACATCCAACTTACCTGTTTTCTGATTTGGAGCAATATTGACTTTTACATCCAAAATATGAGTAGCATAGTTCCAGCCCTTCAGCTTGTAAATATCCATCAGGCGCACTGTACGCTTCAAGAATCCCTCGTAATCTTTCTTCTTATCAGGAGCACTCCACTGAGTTTCGCAAAGAGCAGCCATACGTGGCAATACCATATACTGTGCCTGTGCAAAAGTAGGTATATATTCTGTCCACAGATTAGCTTGTACACCGGTAATGTATTTCTGTTCTTCCGGAGTCAAGGCAGACGGCATTGGCTCGTAGCTATATACTCTTTCCATAGGCAAATAACCTCCGATAGCCAACGGTTCTGTTTCTGTATCCTTAGCCTGATAATAGTCAAAATACAAGTATGTATTCGGAGTCATGATAACATTATGCTTCTGGCGTGCAGCCTCAATACCTCCGGATTCACCTCTCCATGACATAACAGTTGCATTAGGAGCCAGACCACCTTCCAAAATTTCGTCCCATCCGATAATGTTACGTCCATGTTCATTCAAGAACTTTTCTGCTTCTCTTATCACATAACTTTGCAGGTATTCTTCTTTTGAATGTTTGCTGTCGCCTTTGATACCCAAAGCCTTGATTCTAGCCTGACATTTCGGACAAGTTTTCCATTTATCTTTCGGACATTCATCTCCACCTACATGAATATATTCTGACGGGAAGATTTCAATAATTTCAGCCAGCACATCCTTAATAAACTGAATTGTTTTGTCATTTCCGGCACATAGTACATTATCAGAAACGCCCCACATACGCCAAACTTCATACGGACCACCTGTACATCCTAGTTCCGGATAAGCAGCCAATGCAGCCTGCATATGTCCTGGAAGGTCTATTTCAGGAATAACGGTTATATAGCGTTCTGCAGCATAAGCAACAATCTCTTTGGCTTGTTCCTGAGTATAGAAACCACCGTAAGGCTTTCCATCATATTTTCCCGAGTTACGTCCTATAACAGTTTCACTACGTTTTGAACCGATTTCTGTCAGTTTCGGATATTTCTTTATTTCGATACGCCAGCCTTGGTCTTCAGAAAGATGCCAGTGTAAACGGTTGATATTATGCAGTGCAAGCATATCAATATACGTTTTGATTTCATCCATCGTAAACATATGACGGCCAACATCAAGCATCATTCCGCGATAGCTGAAACGCGGTGTATCGTTTATTTCTACAGCAGGAAGTTCGATTGCACCACCTCCTTCATGAACAGAAACAGATTTACGCAATGTCTGGATTCCATAAAATACACCAGCTTCTGAAGGAGCCTCAATGACAACCTTTCCTCCGTCGACAGTCAGATGGTAAGCCTCTGGAGAAGTTGCCTCCAGTCCTAATTTCAATACGATTCCGCTTTCTTTATCACCCTCCTGTACTTTCAGTTCAATACCGGTCTGTTCTTTAATAAAAGAAGCCAGGAATTCGGCATTTTTCTTCATTTTTTCATTACCGGCAGTGTAATAAATAGTTTCTCCACTCTTCAGCAAAAATCCACTTTGTTGAGGTGTGGTAATTTCAAGAGGCATAGGCACAATCTGATAATCAGCGACAGCCGTTGGCTTATCCGTACACGATGTAATCATCATTCCGGCAAACGCCAGCCCCAGACAGTTAAATTTCGAAAATGGTTTCATGATAATAATATTAAAGTTAGTAATTAGAATGACACAATATCGCTCAATTGATGCAAGCTTACGGAAATATCTTCCAAAGGTGTTCCGTCAGCCGAAGTAACCAAAATCTTCTTAGGTACTCCAGGCAGCAGGTCGAAGAAATTATCAGAGAAACGTATTCCCTGAACAGGTATTTCTACAAATACATCACGAGCCAGTTGTTTGGATTTTAATGTCAGCTCATAAGCTCCATCTTTCTTTCGTATCTTACAACTTATTTCAGGATGGGGCAAATGTTGCTTTTTGGCAAACACCGGATAATATACTTCGTCTGAAAGTACCCTCCGGTCAACACCACTACGTAAAGTCATATGTATAAATGAAGTAGTCGTATCACAAGCTGCGAATGCTTTATTCCAGTCTTCTTCATAAAAAACAGCAGAAGCATTAGCTGGCAACGTACCTTCTACCTGATGCCTGCGATACACTTTTCCATTAAAATCCATAAGTTCTATCTGCAATATTGCTTTTTCGCTCTTCAATACATCCGAAAGCACATAATAGTGCAGTTTATCACCTTCACGAATTGCATCTATCAATACCGGAGCAAAAGCCCGGCGAGTCTGGTAATGCATAGCCTTCCAGTTTCCATAATAATCGATGCCCGACCATGAAACAACCGGCCAGCTGTCATTTAGTTGCCAGAGCAAACTACCCATACAATAAGGTCGGTTTCTGCGATGTGCCTCCATTCCGTGACGCATTCCATGTCCCTGCAGAACAAGTCCCATATAAACCAAATCCTCAAACTTTTCCGGAACATGATAATAAATGCCCATTGTTTTCTTAATCAGGAAATTGCCAATCGTACTTTTCTGATGGGCATTCATAACCGGTGACTCCAGATCGTAGTCTGCCGGCGAAGCAAATGTACGTATCGTCTTCATCTCCGGAAAAGACTGAAAACCAAACTCACTCATAAAACGCGGAATCTCTGTATCCAGCGTTTCAAAAGGTTTCTGTCCATACCAGGTCCCCCAATTATGACTATCGCCGATCTTCCAGCTTTCAGGCCGTCCCCAATTGGCTTCATAAGGCGATCCTTCCAAATAAAAGCGTCCCGGATCGAACTCCTTTACTTTCTCGGGCAAAAGCCGGCGGAACAATACGTCATATCCATCCAACATTTGCTGATATATCTCAGGAGCATATTTTTTCTTCCAGCCCCAATAACGCAAGCCCTCATATATTTCATTATTACCACACCACATTGCCAAAGAAGCATGATTCCGTAAACGCTTGATATTATATACTGCTTCTTCCGAAACTCGCTTCAAAAAAGCCGGGTCATGCGGATAAGGTGTACAAGCAAACATAAAATCCTGCCAGACAAGAATACCTCTTTTATCAGCTTCCTCAAAAAAGGCATCGTCTTCATAGATTCCCCCACCCCATACGCGTATCATATTCATATGCGCAGCCTGTACATCATCCAGCAGGCGAACGTATCGTTCACGGGTTACACGTGGCAGAAGAGCGTCTGAAGGTATCAGATTAGTACCTTTGGCAAACATCGGAATGCCATTCACTTCAAAATAGAAACTCATTCCTAAGCTATCCTTTTCATGGACAACACGCACCGTTCGCAATCCGATCTGGTGTTGTTTTTTTGCAACAAGCTTTCCATCTACACATACCGATACTTCAAATGCATATAAGACAGCTTCTCCCCACCCATTAGGCATCCAAAGATGCGGAGAATCAATCGATAAAGGCAGTGACAAATTATTCACACCTGGCTGTAACCGGACAGTCTTTTCTACACTTCCAGCCTGTTCATTCCGATAAGCACAAGTCACTTTTATCTGAGCTTCCTGAACCGTTCCGGTAATATTGTTTACTTCCAGGCGGTTGTCTATTTCTGCACGTTCGGAAGTAACCGACTTCTGATGTACAAAATAATCTTCTACTACAGCCTTGTTGGTAAATTCCAGATATACAGGTCGCCAGATGCCACAAGTAACCATTCGGATTCCCCAGTCCCATCCATAGGAATAAGGGGCTTTACGGGTAAACACACTCAGTTTTTGTGGATAATGGTCGTTAGCAGCAGGATAATCAAAACCATTGGTTTCCCATTGAGGCATTACCTCACGGATTGGGGAACGAAAACGTACAAGCAGTTTGTTTTCTCCTTTTCTTAAATTTCGCTTGACAGGAATACGATATCCGACAAACATGTTATCGGTTCTTTGTAATAATGCACCATTCAGGAATATATCCGCATAAGTATCAAGTCCTTCAAATACCAAAAAGATTTCCTCATGTGCCGATTGTTCTTCTGTTAATACAAAAGACGTACGATACAACCAGTCTTCATTCTCAACCCATTGTATTTCTTTTTCATTCATCCCATAAAAAGGATCGGGTAACTTATCGTGAGCAATCAAATCCTGATGTACCGTGCCCGGGACCTGTGCAGCAAGCCATTCGTGGCTTCCATACTTGGAAAACTCCCAGTTAGTATGAAGAAAGAGATTCTGAGCTAACGCATTGCCCCATACAGAAGTGCCAAAAGATAAAAAACTAGCTAAAAACATCATCGGAATAACTTTCCACATGCATCTCATATTACAGATTTAAGAATTATACCACTAATATGGTACAAAATAAAATAAGTTTTTCCGATAATACAAATTAAACGGAAAAACCTATTCTATTTTAAATATATCTTAGAGAAATATTTACTTTTACTTTCGTTTATTTTACTTTCAGCTTGTCGAATCCTTCTCCATACACGCCTACTACATTGCTTTGGGAAATAAACGCATCAGGATCAATATCCTTCACCAGACGGAAGATATCAAGTGATTCGCCTTTTCTTGCCAATACAACAATAACTTTTATATCTTGTTTACTGTACCAGCCCTGTCCATCAAGAAGAGTTACTCCACGGTCTATCTTGGTAGAAATACCTTCCGCAATCTGTTCATATTTCCGTGAGAATATCAGGAACTGAACCGACTGACGAGTACTGTTTATTACATAGTCGATAACTATGCTCATAATGAACAAAACACAGAAGCCAAACAAAACTCTCTTCCAGTCATGAAAGATAAAATAGCACGACGAAATGATTACAATATCGCAATACATCATCATACGTCCTAAAGTAACATCCTTGTACTTGTTGATAATCCATGCGATAATATCAGTACCTCCCGTACTACCGTTATTACAAAATACAATGCCTATTCCAAAGCCCAGTAATCCGGCTCCTATTACACAAGCCATAAACTCTTGTCCCGGACCAAGCAGTTGCGGGAGATTTCCGTCACTGCTCCTGAACAGAACCTGAAACCACCAAAGCAGGAAAGTCAGCATGAAAATAGCATATATCGTCTTTACACTGAACTTTGGTCCCAGAATCTTCAAGGCAAACCCCAGAAAAACAGCATTAATCACAAAGTAAGAAACCTGAATTTCTACTCCTGTAGCATAATAAATAATAGCGGCAATACCACTGACTCCTCCTGTCGTGATCTGATAAGGAAGCAGAAAAGCTACCCATCCCAGTGCATAACATATCAGTCCGAAAGTAATGGCAAGGTAGTCTTTCGACTCCCTGCCAATTTTTTTCTTCAGAATCGTTTCCATAAAACGACTGCTATTAAAGTACAATATTTACAATCTTCTTCGGAACAATAATGACCTTTTTAGGAGTCTTTCCTTCAATCCATTTTTGAGATTGTTCGTCAGCCATTACAGCAGCTTGTATCGTGTCATTATCTGCATCTGCAGGGAACTCCATAGTGAAACGAGCCTTTCCGTTGAAAGAAATGGTATATTTTACACTATCTTCCTTCAGATATTCTTCATTAAATGCCGGCCATTGTGCATCACAAACAGATGTTGTATTGCCCAAAGCTTCCCACAACTCTTCTGCCAGATGAGGAGCAAATGGAGCAATGATGACAATCAAGTCGCTCAACACGGCCTTGTTACGGCACTTCAGTGAAGTCAGTTCATTCACACAAATCATGAATGCACTGATAGAAGTATTGTAAGAGAAGGTTTCGATATCACCAGTTACTTTCTTAATCAACTTATGAACAGCCTTCAACTCCTCTTTAGTCGGTTCTCCTTCTGCTGGCATGAAGTTGCCCTGACGGTCGTAGAACAAGTTCCAGAGTTTCTTCAAGAAACGGTGAACACCATCGATACCATTTGTATCCCATGGTTTAGACTGCTCTACCGGTCCGAGGAACATTTCGTACATACGCAGTGTATCAGCTCCGTATTTCTCTACAATCATATCCGGATTTACTACGTTATACATCGATTTACTCATCTTTTCTACAGCCCATCCACAGATATACTTGCCGTCTTCCAAAATAAATTCGGCATTGTTGTATTCCGGACGCCAATTCTTGAAAGCTTCTACATCCAATACGTCATTTGAAACGATATTAACATCTACATGAAGCGGAGTCACATCGTACTGATCTTTCAAGCCCAATGAAACGAATGTGTTAGTATCCTTGATACGGTAAACGAAATTGCTTCGTCCCTGAATCATACCCTGATTAACAAGCTTCTGGAATGGTTCTTCCTTAACACTTACACCCAGATCGAACAGGAACTTGTTCCAGAAACGAGAATAAATCAAGTGTCCGGTAGCATGTTCTGTACCACCTACGTACAAATCAACATTCTGCCAGTAATGGTCGGCTTTCTCAGAAACCAGTGCCTGATCATTGTGCGGATCCATGTAACGCAAATAATAAGCCGATGAACCAGCAAATCCCGGCATGGTATTCAGTTCAAGTGGGAAAACAGTTACGTTATCTATTTTGGAATTTTCTACGACTTCACCTTTAACCACGTCCCATGCCCACTTAGTAGCATGTCCCAATGGAGGTTCTCCGGTTTCCGTAGGCAAGAACTTATCTACCTCAGGAAGTTCCAGTGGCAACTTGCTCTCATCAATCATATAAGGCATACCATCCTTGTAATAAACCGGGAACGGTTCACCCCAATAACGCTGACGAGAGAAAATAGCGTCACGCAAACGATAGTTTACTTTTACACGACCCAACTGATGCTCCTTCACATATTTTTTGGTTGTGGCAATAGCTTCTTTGATAGTCAGTCCGTTCAGGTTCAAGTCGCAATACGGAGTAGCTCCTGCTTTCGGAGAATTACATACGATACCTTCTTTAGCATCGAAGCTTTCTTCCGACACATCACATCCTTCTACCAATGGAACGATAGGCAAGTTGAAGTGTTTTGCAAAAGCATAGTCACGACTATCGTGAGCCGGAACAGCCATAATGGCTCCTGTACCATATCCAGCCAATACATAGTCGCTGATCCATACCGGAACGGATTCACCAGTAAACGGATTCACTGCATACGAACCACTGAATACACCGGTAACACGGCGATCGGCGATACGTTCACGTTCGGTACGCTTCTTAGTACGGTCCAGATAAGCTTCCACTTCTGCTTTCTGTGCCTCAGTTGTCAGTACAGGAACCAGTTCACTTTCAGGAGCCAGTACCATGAAAGTAACACCAAACATAGTATCAGCACGAGTAGTAAAGATGGTAAATTCCAAATCGCTGTCTTTTACCTTGAAACGTACCTCTGCACCTTCCGAACGACCAATCCAGTTACGCTGTGTTTCTTTCAGAGAATCAGTCCAATCTACAGTTTCCAGTCCGTCGAGCAAGCGCTGAGCATATGCTGACACACGCAGACACCACTGACGCATCTTCTTCTGCACCACCGGATAACCACCACGTTCAGATACGCCGTCCACCACTTCATCGTTAGCAAGTACAGTACCCAGTTGCGGACACCAGTTAACCATAGTTTCACCCAAATAAGCGATACGGTAGTTCATCAGCACTTCCTGCTGTTCCTTTTCGCTCTTAGCTTTCCATTCTTCTGCTGTAAAGCTCAGTTCCTCACTACAAGCTACATCCAGTCCTTCTGTTCCTTTCTCCTCGAAATGCTTGATCAGTTCACTGATAGGTTCAGCTTTTCCACAAGTATTGCAATAATAGCTGTTGAACATTTTCTGGAAAGCCCATTGAGTCCAGTGATAATAACCCGGCTCACAAGTACGAACTTCACGGTCCCAGTCGAATGAAAAACCGATTTTATCCAACTGCTGGCGGTAACGGTTAATATTGTTTACGGTAGTGATAGCCGGATGCTGACCGGTCTGAATTGCATATTGTTCAGCAGGCAAACCATAAGCATCGTATCCCATCGGATTCAATACATTATAGCCCTGCAAGCGTTTGTAACGAGCATAAATATCACTGGCAATGTAGCCCAGCGGGTGACCAACATGAAGTCCTGCTCCCGACGGATAAGGGAACATGTTCAGTACATAGAACTTCTTTTTCGATTCGTCTTCGACAACCTTGTAGGTTTTGTTGTCTACCCACTTTTGCTGCCATTTTTTCTCGATCTCTCTGAAATTATATTCCATAGTGATGTTATATATTTGATTTTTACTATTTCCCACAATACCGTGCAAAGATAGTAAGACTTCGGGAATAAAACCGATTTTTCCGCTAACAAATATCCGACCAATCCGTTATCTTGCAGCCTATTAACTCATACTCCTTCCCTAGTTGACATTCCTGTCGCTTTTTCCCCATTGCTCAACAGCTAATTATACTGCATCTTTTCACACTAATACTTATCAGGTTTTTAACGGAATAATCAACTATTACTAACAGGTTGTTAACACCTGTTGAAACAATAACTAAAATTCTATTTATCAGAAATATATACCTGTCAAATTCCCCATATAGAACAAGGATTTTAACAGAGATATTCACACTTATTTCATACTCCTGTTTATATACAAATACACTTTTCAACAAGCTTATCAAAAGAGTTTTTCCCAACAGCAGCTATACCCAAAAAGAAAATTCCCCTCTGAGCTTTCCGTTTTTCTGTAAAGCAGAAACAATAACGGAGCCCAGAGGGGAATCGATATCAGATAAATTAAAAAGTTACTTTTCGAAGTCAGCCCAGTTAGTCAGACGCATATCACCCTGTTTGATGAAAACCTGATGCATACCCAACGCCGCCGACAAACTGTGGCAAGTCTGTCCCTTGGTAGAAATCTTCAGATAATCCCACAACAGTTGTTTATAGTCTGGATGTGCACAGTTTTCGATTACAGCCTGTGCACGTTCCATCGGACTCTTTCCACGTAAATCAGCAATACCCTGTTCGGTGATAATCACATTTACAGAGTGTTCACTATGATCGAGGTGAGAAACCATCGGCACGATTGAACTGATACATCCTCCTTTTGCCGTCGACGGACAAGAGAAGATAGAGATATAAGCACTGCGGGTAAAGTCGCCCGAACCACCAATACCATTCATCATCTTCGTACCGCAGATATGAGTTGAGTTTACATTTCCGTAAATATCAGCCTCGATGGCTGTATTCATTGAAATGACACCGATACGACGAACAACTTCCGGACAGTTAGATATTTCCGACGGACGAAGTACAAGCTTGTGACGGAAGAAATCCATATTATCATAAATGTCTTGCAGACAGTCGTTTGTAACACTGAGTGAACAAGTACTTCCAAACTTGATTCTACCCTCTTTAATCAATTTGATGACTGAGTTCTGAATAACCTCCGTATACATTTCGAATGGTGGAATACTGGGATCCTTACCCAATGCACTGAGTACAGCATTAGCAATGTTTCCCACTCCCGACTGCAACGGAAGGAAAGTAGACGGAATAATTCCTCGGCGCATATCTGCTGCAAGGAAGTCAGCTACATTCTGACCAATTTTATCCGTAATAGGATCCGGCTCATGGAATCCTCTCGCTTCATCAGGCAGATTCACTTCTACCACTCCTACTATCTTTTCCGGACTTACCTGAATATAAGGCAATCCGATACGGTCGCTTGGACGTACAATAGGAATCGGACGACGATAAGGAGGGCGTTCCATTTCATACAAATCGTGCACACCTATCAGGCTTTTGCTGTGCGCAGCATTAAGCTCTACTATCACCCGGTCGGCAAGACGAGCAATTGTCGGAGTAATTCCCACACCTGCAGTCAGATAGATCCGTCCGTCTTCTGTAATTTCACAGGCTTCGATGATAGCTGTAGTTACATGACCTAAAAAACCGGAACGCAAACGCTGGGCAACCTGAGAAAGATGTATATCCGTATAATTGATTTCACCGGCATTGACTGCTTTGCGGAAGTCAGTATTCGTGGTATATGGAGCACGGAAGTGAATAGCATGAGCACGAGTCAGCACTCCGTCGCAAGAATCTCCGGTAGAAGCTCCCGTAATAATACCTACCTGAAAGTGTTCTCCCCTGGCGTGTTTTTCTTCAGCCTGCCTCGCAAGCTCTGCAGTTACGGCTTTCGGACTTCCTGCCGGCGTAAACCCGCTCAGGGCAATTATCTCTCCATCTTTTATCAAGCTGGCAGCTTCGGCTGCGGTCATAAAATTATAAGTCATGGTATTAGGTGTTTTTATAATTATTAGTATTAAACTTACAAAATCTGCTTATTAGTATTTACGGTTAAAAATCTCGGAATAAATAAATGCACGCCTTGCGTCCGCAGGTGTCTTCAACCGGACAGTGCTACCTGACTCAGGCTGTTGGGCAGTAGATAGCGCATCCTTCTGAGGCGCTTCTTCCGATAACTTCCGATGCTTTCTCCCCTCTCCTTTTCTTTTCTTATTAAGCTTATTATCAACACTTTGCCCAACGCATTCATTTTGTTGACCAGCCATGATAATATCCGGCTCTACATGGACTGTTGCCGGCTTAGCCATCTTCTTACGGGAGGGTTTATTCTTTTTCTTTTCCTTTTTGGCATAATTCTGATAAGCGGCGAAAGCAATAGCCGCCACTATAACAAATATTTTTATCACTTCGTCCATAGTCTGCCAAAATGTTAAGGATTTGCCCAAAGATACTAATAAATATAACACATTCATGGATTTTAGGGAAGAAACTCATATCTTTGCAAATGAATTTATTAAATAATAACATAACATTATGACAAAAGAAGCTACGGGAGCGGACTTTAAATCCGCAACCGAACTGGAAACAAAAAAACTGTTTATCGAAACCTACGGCTGTCAGATGAATGTTGCGGATAGCGAAGTCATCGCATCTATCATGCAAATGGCAGGATACAGTCCGTGCGAAAGCCTTGATGAAGCTGATGCCGTATTTATGAACACTTGTTCTATCCGTGACAATGCCGAGCAGAAAATCCTGAACCGGCTGGAGTTCTTCCATTCTCTGAGAAAGAAGCGCAAGCACCTGATTGTCGGAGTATTGGGATGTATGGCAGAACGTGTAAAAAACGATCTGATAGAAAATCACCACGTCGACCTGGTAGCAGGACCGGATGCTTATCTGACATTGCCCGATTTGATCGGCGCAGTTGAGGCAGGAGAGAAGGCTATCAATGTAGAGCTTTCTACGACTGAAACTTACCGTGATGTCATTCCGTCACGCATCTGTGGAAATCACATTTCCGGATTTGTATCTATCATGCGCGGCTGCAACAATTTCTGTCACTATTGCATTGTGCCTTACACTCGCGGACGCGAAAGAAGCCGTGATGTGGAAAGCATCCTGAACGAAGTGCACGATTTACAGCAGAAAGGGTATAAGGAAGTAACGCTGTTAGGCCAGAACGTCAATTCTTATCGCTTCGAGCGGGAAGGAGAGGTCGTAACATTCCCGATGCTGTTACGTATCGTTGCCGAAGCTGTACCCGAAATGCGTGTACGCTTTACTACTTCACACCCCAAAGACATGAGTGATGAAACACTGCATGTCATTGCTGAAGTACCTAACGTGTGCAAGCATATCCACCTGCCGGTACAGAGCGGAAGTTCGCGTATTCTGAAACTGATGAACCGTAAATATACGCGCGAATGGTACCTGGAAAGGGTAGAGACCATCCGTCGCATCATTCCCGACTGTGGATTGAGTACTGATATCTTCTCCGGATTCCACTCCGAGACAGAAGAAGATCACCAGATGAGTCTTTCGCTGATGCGTGAATGTGCATACGACTCAGCTTTCATGTTCAAATATTCCGAACGACCGGGAACATATGCTTCGAAACATCTGCCTGATGATGTTCCCGAAGAAGTTAAAATACGCCGGTTAAACGAAATGATTGAATTGCAGAACCAGTTATCTGCCGAAAGCAATGCCCGCGATGTAGGAAAGACATTCGAGGTACTGGTAGAAGGCGTATCAAAACGCTCCAAAGAACAGTTATTCGGACGTACCGAGCAGAATAAGGTAGTCGTATTCGACCGTGGCACACACCGTATCGGTGATCTTGTACGTGTGCGTATCACCGAATCCAGCTCTGCTACCCTGAAAGGTATCGAAGTAACCGAATAACCCCAGACAATAAAAACAAATTTCTTATTTATAATTCAAAATCCGAAAAGAAACAATGAAAAGAAGAATCACGCTCAGTTGGCTGCTCATGGCGTTAATCTGTCTGCCCATGTTCGCCCAGATGCAAGATCCGGTACGATTCAAGACCGAATGGAAAAACCTTTCGGCCAATGAGGCTGAAATTATTTTTACTGGTACGATGGACCAGGGCTGGCATGTTTATTCTACCGACCTGCAAGAAGGAGGTCCTACTTCTGCCACTTTCAACATCGACAAGATAGAAGGAGCAGAGCTGGTAGGAAAACTTACTCCGATAGGGAAAGAAATCAAACAGATGGACCCTATCTTCGAAATGGAAGTAAAATTCTTCGAAGGCACAGCTAAATTCTCACAGAAAGTTAAGCTCACTGGAGGTGACTATCTGATTACCGGATACCTGGAATTTGGTGCATGCAACGACCAGAACTGTCTGCCACCTACCAGCGTTGATTTTTCTTATAAAGGTACTGTAGCCGCAGCCGCTTCGGCAACAGCTGCACCAGCTAAAACAGAAGAAGCAGCTGCACCTGCCGAATCAACAGAAACAGTAGATTCTACAGCAGCCGTGACAACTGCCCCTCAGACATTGCAGGAAGCTACCGATTACTGGAAACCGGTTATCAAAGAGCTGTCCAATTACGGAAGCACCGAAGAACAGGAATCACATTCCTGGATTTACATCTTCTTCACCGGTCTGGTAGGAGGTATTCTGGCCCTGTTCACACCTTGTGTATGGCCTATTATTCCAATGACTGTCAGCTTCTTCCTGAAACGTACTAAGGACAAAAAGAAAGGTATTCGTGACGCATGGACCTATGGTGCATCTATCGTTGTAATCTATGTAGCGCTGGGACTTGCTATTACACTGATATTCGGAGCTAGTGCACTGAATGCATTGTCTACCAATGCCATCTTCAATATCCTGTTCTTCCTGATGCTGGTTATCTTTGCGGCTTCTTTCTTTGGAGCATTCGAGATCACCCTGCCGTCTAAGTGGAGCAACGCTGTCGACAGCAAGGCTGAAGCAACAACCGGTCTGCTGAGTATCTTCCTGATGGCATTCACTTTGTCATTGGTATCATTCTCTTGTACAGGTCCTATCATCGGTTTCCTGCTGGTAGAAGTTTCTACTACCGGTAGTGTTGTAGCGCCGGCTATCGGTATGTTAGGATTTGCCATTGCACTGGCTTTACCTTTCACACTGTTCGCTATGTTCCCGTCATGGCTGAAATCAATGCCGAAATCCGGAGGTTGGATGAACGTTATCAAGGTGGTATTGGGATTCCTGGAACTGGCATTTGCCTTGAAATTCCTGTCGGTAGCCGACCTTGCTTATGGCTGGAGACTGCTCGACCGTGAAACATTCCTTGCACTTTGGATTGTTATCTTTGCTCTGCTGGGTATGTACCTGCTGGGTAAGATCAAATTCCCTCACGACGACGACAACAATAAGGTAGGAGTAGGACGTTTCTTCCTGGCACTCATCTCACTGGCATTTGCCGTATACATGATTCCGGGACTTTGGGGAGCTCCTCTGAAAGCTGTCAGCGCATTTGCACCTCCTATGCAGACTCAGGATTTCAACTTATACAAGAATGAAGTACACGCCAAGTTTACCGACTTCGATGCCGGTATGGAATACGCTCGCCAGAACAACAAACCAGTCATGATAGACTTCACCGGATATGGTTGCGTAAACTGCCGTAAGATGGAACTTGCTGTATGGACTGACCCGAAAGTAAGTCAGATGCTGAACGACGACTACGTACTTATCACGCTGTATGTAGACGAAAAGACTAAGCTTCCAGAACCGATAAAGGTTACAGAAAACGGAACAGAACGTACTCTTCGTACAATAGGTGACAAGTGGAGCTACCTGCAACGTTCTAAGTTCGGAGCCAATGCACAGCCATTCTATGTATTGCTCGACAACGAAGGTATGCCTCTGAACAAGTCATATTCTTACGACGAAGACATTGCTAAATATGTAGACTTCCTCCAGACAGGATTGAAAAACTACAAAAAATAATTATCCTCAGGATAAATAAATCAACAGAAAAGCTTCCGGAAAGTCATTCATTTGACCTCCGGAAGCTTTTTTATTTTACGCCACAAACAAAAAATCACTGTTTTCAGTGACAAAGAATTTACCCGGAATACCGTTTCTTTGTAAGATAAACAAACCTCAAACAATCCATATCATGAAAGTAAGATTCTTATATTTATTGTGCTTGCTGACGTGTATATTACCAGCTTGCTCAAGTGATGACAATGAACCGGTAGACGAACCTGTAACAATAACAGTAACAGGCGTAAGCGTTTCACCCGAAAGCATCAGTCTGGAATGTGGAGAAACAAAGCAGCTGACAGCCAAAATATCACCGGAAAATGCTACGGCAGGAGATATTACATGGACTTCATCCGATGAAGCAATAGCTACGGTATCATCCAATGGAACTGTAACCGGTATAAGCAAAGGAACGGCCACCGTTACAGCCACAGTAAGCGGAAAAAGCGGAACATGTGAGGTGACTGTTACCCAAGAAGTACAGTCGGTAGAAATATCGCCTGCTACAGCAACCTTAACCAGCAAGGGAGAAACCATACAGCTCACCGCTACAGTCCTTCCAGAAGGGGCAGGAGAGGCCACATGGACATCTTCCGACGAAGCAGTAGCCACAGTATCACCCGAAGGAATTGTAACAGCCATAGGCGAGGGGACAGCTACCATCACAGCTACAGCCGGAGAAAAAACAGCTACTTGTACAATCACTGTCAGTATCTCTATTGTAGATATCGAGGGCAACCAAGCTACATTCCATCTCGACGGAGCCAGCGCTGCACAAGTATCACAAGCCATCAGTGAAGCGGCTCAGGCAGGTGTAACCCGTTTTATACTCACAGGAGATTCCGAAGCACTGGGACTATATGATGGAAATCCTTTCAGCGGCATCCAGATCGAATTACTCGACTTATCCGGAGTAACCGGATGGCAAGACCGGGATGCAGATGGCCTTCCTGAGTTGCCGGCAGAAAGCTTCAGACATACAGGCAGTTCCGATTTCTCCGGATTACAGGAAGTCATCCTGCCTCAGGAAATACAGCAACTGCAAGATTATGCTTTCTATAAATGCAGCAACCTGACCAAAATCACCGCTCCGGGCGTAGTCAGAGTAAACAGTTTCGCTTTCCAAAGTTGCACCAAACTGGCAGAAGTAAGTATGCCTGAAGTTACCTACCTTGGTACCAATGCCTTTATGTCAACAGCCTTGCAAGTTGCAGACTTCCCCAAATTGCAAACCCTTGAGGGTAGTGTATTCTGGCTTTGTTCCAAACTGACAGAAGTCAACTTGCCGGAAGCAACGACAATCGGAAACGCGACACTGGTTTCACAAGGTGGTTCCCGTACAGGAATAAATACATTTGGCGACTGTTCACAGCTGGAAAAAGTATACTTGCCTAAAGCAACTACCATCGGAGATGATGCATTCAGCAACTGTAAGTCACTGAAAGAAATAGAGCTTCCGCAGGCAACAACTGTCGGAATCAAAGCCTTCTATAACTGTACCGCACTGACCAGCGTCAACCTGCCTCAGGCAACCGCTCTAGGTGATGATGTATTTACAGAATGTACAGCCTTAAATACAATCAAGCTGACCGCCGAAGGAAGCATTTCAGTACAAAATACAACATTCGGACCAGCCGATACCATCACAAAAAATGTCGACCTTACCCTGAATATCAATAAAAAAGGAGAAACATGGGATGAGTTCTGGCAAGAAGAAGAATGGAAAGACCATAAATGGAAAAGCATTTCTTTTGTTGAATAAGCTTTAATCCTATCATAAACGAATGCAGGTTATCCGGACAGAAGTTTCCCAGATAACCTGCATTTTTCATATCATTCCAGACTCTGATACGTCTTTCGGATCTCATTCCACAAAAACGACCGCTCATACCTGCTCCCGATCAGCTCTCTCGACTTACCTGCCATTTCCATCCTTGCATGCTCATCAGTAAGCATAAACTTCATCGCTTTCAGCAAAGCCGATTCATCGTGAGAAGGAATAATCAGACCATTCACCCCATGACAGATAATCTCGTTGCATCCATTGATATCTGTTACAATACAAGGCAATCCCATAGCTCCCGCCTGAAGCACGACATTAGGAAAGCCCTCCCTGTAACTGGGAAAAACAAAAACATCCGAAGCAGCCAGATACGGCCGGATATCATTCTGCCATCCGGCAAAAGTTATTCTACTGTTCTCCAGAAGCATACGCTTTGTCTCTGGTAATACCGGATCCAGTTTTTCCTCAAAATCACCGACCAGAAGAAGCCTGCAAGTCGGGAAATCAGCTTCCAGTTGTTTGAATGCCCTGGCAAGTTCATTCATCCCCTTGTCACCGACAATTCTTCCCACAAAACAGAACGTCACACATCCTTTTTCCCGGATATCTTCAGCCTTTCTCATGACTTCCTCCGTCCGGTCAAAATACGACATATCAATTCCGTTGATATTCCCGTTTCCGACGATATGCAACTCCTTCCGGGTAATCCCAAACCGCATCAGATCATTCTTCACACCTTCACCTTCCGGATTAATAAACGTAGCACAGGCACACGTCAGCCTGTCCGTAGTCATCAGCAACTTCCGTTTCAGTCCCGTCGAAGTAGGGAAGACCAGTCCGGTAAACATATGCATTCTAACCGGCACCCTACACATCCAGGCCGCCAGCATTCCCAGCAGACCAGCTTTCGGAGTCAGCGTATGTACCATCCAAGGCTTTTCTTTCCGTATCAGCCGGACCAGAGCAAAAAGCGACTTCAAATCCTGAATAGGAGAGATGCGTCTTTCCATACGGACAGCAACCGTTCTTACCCCCTCTCTTTTCCCGACCTCTTCCAGTTCTTTTCCGGGTGATGAAACAGCTACCACCTCATACATTTCATTCAGCATCTTCAGCTGTCCCTTCAGCAGTAAATCCAGCGAAACAGGTACAGTCGTTATTCTCAATACCTTCTTTTTCATAACAGTTTCTTTATTACCTTACATCTGTTGCCCACAGCCAATACTCCATCCGGAATATCTTTTGTAACCACAGAGCCAGCTCCGACAACACTCCATTTTCCGATTTTCACGCCGGGAATAATAGTAGTTCCCGCACCAATCCAGGCACCTTCCCCTACATGCACATTACCGCACAGCGTAGAATGAGGCGAAATATGAACAAAGTCTTCAATGATACATTCATGATCAACCGAAGCCCCCGTATTGATGATGCAATGCTTTCCTATATGTGCACAAGCCTGCACGATAGCTCCTTGCATTACTACAGTTCCTACCTCAATGACAGCCGAATCCGAGATAATGGCCGAAGGATGAATGGCCATACCAAATTCCGCCTTTACCTTCTCTGCTATCAGTTTTCTTGTCCTGTTATTGCCAATACTGATAATCAGCGGAGAAATGTTATTCAACTCTCCATTTACCACCTTAACTCCCATCACCTCTTTCAGGTCCTTATTATCATCTATCAGAGCCTCGATACATTTACCTTCAGCCCTCAGAATATCCATAATAACTTTGGCGTGTCCGCCAGCTCCATATAAAAACATATCTCCTCCTTTCAGTTGTTTCCGTTAAAAAACTCCGTAGTAGCCTGTCCCTCTTTTGTTATGCCTTCTCTCACCACCACCTTCTTCACTGTCAGCAAGATAATCTTCAGATCCAGCCAGAAAGAACAGTGATCCACATACCACACATCCAGTTCGAACTTCTTTTTCCAGCTAATTGCATTTCTGCCATGCACCTGTGCCCATCCCGTAATGCCCGGTCTCACGTCATGTCTTCTTGCCTGTTCTTTGCTATACAATGGCAGATACTGCGGCAATAGCGGCCTCGGCCCTATCAGAGCCATATCTCCCTTGAGTACATTGAACAGCTGGGGCAATTCATCCAGTGAGGTCGACCGGATGAACTTTCCCGTCTTTGTCAGTCGTTGGGCATCCGGCAATAAATCTCCGTTTTCATCCCTTTCGTCGGTCATTGTCTTAAACTTCATAACCTTAAAGAGCCTGCCGTTTTTTCCCGGTCTGGTTTGTGTAAAAACCACCCCGGCACCTTTATTGGCAACAGCTAGTAAAACCGCTACAGCAGCCATCACCGGCGACAAAACCACTATGGCAACCATAGCCAGGCAGCAGTCAATCATTCTTTTGAAACAGTTTTTATACATTACTCCATCGTTTTTAAACACAGAAACAACTATTTACAGTGCAAAGTTATGACAAATATTTTTATTTCATCTCCATCAGTAAGCTAAATAAACCATTTAGAAAGCAGATTCACCCCATTATTCCGTTATCTCAGGCTTATATATATTAAAACACAGTAAAATCAAAAAACTTTTAATGTATTTTGTCAGAATCAGACTTGATAAAACCAAAATTTGATAGGAAATTCTATTAATTTTAGCCAAAAGGAATATATTATCTATCTTACTTTTTTCAAAAAAAATTTAAATACAAAGCCTATCTTTTCAAAAAAATTATTACATTTGCCCCATAAATATAGAGAGTTATATAAATATGCTGAAATAGTTTATGCTATAACTCAAAAAAATATGCAAAATACGCCAATATTTTAGTATATTGCTTAATCCGGATGCATAATCTGGATGTCCCCAAGGTATATCTGCGCATTTCAGTATGAAAGAGAATGATAAACATTGGTACCCCATCAGAGTTACATACTCGCAAGAGATGAAAGTAAAAAGCTATTTTGATGCTTGTCAGATTGCCAGTTTCATTCCGATGAGATACTCTGAAATACAGCGCAACGGTCAGTCAAAAATTAAATTAGTACCAGTCATACACAATTTAGTATTTGTCTATTGTACTAAAAACGAAATTGAACAAATAAAGAGAGAGAGCAGTATTTCCTCCAAGATAAGATACATAATCGACAAGGAAACCAAGCAAATCATTACTATTCCCGACAAGCAAATGCAGGACTTTATATCGGTTGCAGGGAATATTGACGAACAGATTCTTTACTTGACACCTCAGGAGGTGGCTTTAAAGAAAGGTGATTATGTCCGTATTACTGGAGGAATCTGGAAAGGAATAGAAGGGAAGCTCGTACGCATAAAAAAGAATTTGCGAGTGGTTGTTTCCCTGCAGGGAATAGCCGCTGTAGCTACTACAAGCATTCATCCTTCGCTAGTTGAAAAGATAGAGAAATAATACTATGTTCAGCGTTAAGATAAAAAACATCAATTTCTTTAGCAGATACATTGTTTGGGCAGCCGACTGTCTTCTGTCCGTATTGGCAACATCCTTCAGCTTTTTGTTTTTCCATTACCTGATGAAAGTCGATACAGATGTCACTACCGTTACATCAATCCTCGTCCTCTCACTGGTGATTAGTATCTGTACTACCTGGATATGCAAGACCTATCAAGGCATCATCCGCCATTCCAGCCTTACCGAGCTGATTCGCATCGTATATGCCATGTTCATCAAAGCCCTTGCATTCATCATCCTGTCAAATTTACTGCTGGAATATACCGGTCTGTTCATCTATACCATCATCTTCTCCGACCTCATCATGTCAGTCTTTCTGCTCATGTTTGTCAGAGTAGTTGTCGTCAATTTCTATTATAACCTCATCGAGGCAATGGATAAGCAGACACACCGGGCACTGATATATGGCACTTCCGAGGCAGCAATCAGTCTGGCTGCATACCTGAGCAAATCTACCAACAGCCTGTACAACCTGAAAGGATTCATCACAAGAGAACAGCGGTTGAAAGACTATCGCGTACAGGGATATCCGGTTATCTACCTCTGTGATGACTGCGACCTCAACGAAAAGCTGAAATCACTCGATGTCAATACCATCCTGTTCGTCAATACAGACGACCTGCATAAAGACAGTGCGCTGATTGAAGCAGGCATCCAGAACAATATCACCATGCGTATCGCTCCGCTGGTGGAGGACAACAGCAACATCTCCCAGCGCATTCAGATGCGTGAGGTACAGATAGAAGACCTGCTCGAACGCGACGAGATCAAGATCGATACTGAAAAAATCAAGAAAGAAATCTCAGGCAAGGTCGTAATGGTCACCGGTGGTGCAGGAAGTATCGGCAGCGAACTGTGCCGACAGCTCTGCAAGTTCCATCCCAAACATCTGGTTATCTTCGATTTTTCCGAAACAGGAACATACCAGATTGATATGGAACTCCGGAACACCTATCCGGAATGCAACATTACCTCAGTCATCGGAAATGTAAGAGATTACCAGCGTGTAGAATCACAGCTCAGCCTGTACAAGCCAGATATCATCTTCCATGCCGCAGCCTACAAGCATGTTCCTATCATGGAAGAATATCCGTGTGAGGCCGTACGTACCAACGTTATGGGAACGCGCATCCTCGCCGATGCCGCTGTCAGACACGGAGTAGAAAAATTCATCATGATTTCTACCGACAAGGCCGTACGCCCGTCCAATGTCATGGGAGCTACCAAACACATTGCCGAAACATACGTGCAGAGCTTGGGAAATGCCATCAAAGAAGGCAAGGTAGCCGGAAAGACCTGCTTCATCACCACCCGCTTCGGCAACGTATTGGGAAGCAACGGAAGCGTCATTCCGCTGTTCCGCCGTCAGATACTCGAAGGTGGTCCGGTCACTGTTACCCATCCCGATATCATCCGCTACTTCATGACCATCCCCGAAGCCTGCCAGCTGGTACTCGAAGCTGCTTTCCTCGGTGAAGGAAACGATATCTTCATCTTCAATATGGGAGCTGCCGTCAAGATAGACGACATGGCAAGAAAGATGATCCGCCTCTCCGGACTGATTCCGGATAAAGACATCAAGATCGAATATACCGGACTCCGCCCGGGCGAAAAGCTATACGAAGAACTATTATATAAGGAGGAAAGCACACTGCCCACTTCCAATCCGGAAATCTTCCATGCAGAGAGTATCAATACGGAATACCAGTCCCTGCTGCCGTCTATCGAAGAACTGATTGCCATAGCCGGAACCGACGATAAGCTGGAAACCGTAAAATACATGAAAAAAATAACACCCGAATTCATCAGTCAGCATTCCAGATACGAAGCGCTCGACAAAGAGAATAAACAATAAAGAACGTATTAATTAAGAAAAGAGACTAACTAGTAATATTTATTTTATATGAAACAGAGAGTTTTTCTAGCATTAATGATGCCCTTCCTTTTCATCAAAGGATTCGCACAGGAGGTTAATTCTACAGTGCCTTCAGAAACCAGTGGAGAAGAGAACACCGCGTATTGGGTAAGCCCTGAAACAAACAACGAAAGGGTTTTAAATCCGAATACGTTCCGCGACAACTGGTTTATCACAGTCAATGCAGGTACCTTCCTTAACTTCTGCGACAACACCAGTGAAGCAAAAGGCAAACAGTTCCAGCCGGCAGCTGGTTTGTCAGTAGGTAAATGGTTATCACCTTGGGGTGGTTTCCGTGTCATGGGAATGTGGGGACGTGGATTCGGTCAGACTTACAAACCGGTTCTCGACCGTACATACAACTGGAACGTAGTAAACGGTTACATCGACGCGATGTTCAATTTGCATAACCTGTTCGGAGGTTACAAAGAAAACCGCTTCTTCCAGGTAATGGCTATCGCCGGTATCGGTGTAGAACACATGTTCGGTTTCAGCGATGAAAGCTGGTACAAGAACTACAATGTCAACACAGAAAAGAACAACCTGCTGGGATTCCGTACAGGTTTGCTGGCATCATTCAGACTCCGTCACGCATTGGCGCTCAACGTTGAAGCATCTATCAACTGCTTGGACGACTCATACGACGGTGTAACTTCAGACGACAAGTGGGACGGACACGTCAACCTGTTGGTTGGTCTGGTTTACCGTTTCAAGAACCATGACGGAACACACCAGTTCACTTTCACTCGCCGTAACCAGGACAAATACGATGCCCTGAATGCAGAAGTAAACCGCTTGCGCAAGGAAGTAGCCGAAATGAAAGCAGCTCCTGCCGTAGAAGTTAAGCGTGAAGTTGTAGAAAGCGAACGCGTTTCAACTCTTGTATCATTCGATCCGAACTCAACAGAAGTAAACAAACTTCAGGAAGTAAATATCTATACAGCAGCCGAAGGTCTGAAGAAGATCCAGGACGGCGACCTGTATATCACTCCTATCAAGAACAACGAAATGAGCAGCGATTTGTTCAATGGCCGTGCCAATGCTATTCGCGACATGCTTGTGAATGAATATCAGGTTCCTGCAGGACACATCTTTATCGAAGAAAACAACGAGCTGGTACGCTCATTAGACCCTGCAAAGAACTGTGTAATTATCTATATTGTTAAATAATAAACAGGACATTCAACATGAAAAAAATAGTTATTGCAGGCCTTGCAGCAGTCATGGCAGCCAATTTATATGCAAGTGAAGAAACCCCGTCAAAAAATCTTACGGTAAAAGCTGATACTGTCAAAACATTAAAGCACTATAAAGCAGGCGACAACTGGTTCTTCGGAGTATTTGCCGGAACCAACTTCTCTTTGAGTGAGAACATCCGTTTCGCCTCTTTCCCGAAACGTTTCGGTCCCAGTGTGGGTATTTCTGCCGGTAAATACTTCAGCCCGGCAGTAGGTGCCCGTGTACGTGTGTCATACCTGAATCAGCATAGTATGGCAAATACCGAGCTGGTAGATGCACATCCTGACATTTACGGAGATGGTGTTTACAAGTTCAGCATGGTTTCTACGTTTGTCGACGGTTTGTTCAATTTCAACAACATCTTCAAGCCGTATAACGAAAACAACCGTTTCAACGTAGTAGGTGTGCTTGGTATCGGTCTGAACTCTGCATTCGGATTCGACGACAAGATCAAGAACTGGGCACCTTCTAAGGGAGGACAGTATGAAGTAGACCGTTCAGGCGGAACCTATCTGGCTATCCATGCCGGTCTTCAGTTGGGCTATAAGGTAAGCGATGCTGTCGATATCAACCTCGAAGCTACCTATAACGCTACCGACGACGGATACAACGGAACCCGTTTCGATAGAAAGTACGACGGTTATATCTACGTGGTAGCAGGTGCTACTTATCACTTCAAAGACCATTATGGCGACCGTCGCTTCAAGTATGTTACCATGACCGACCAGGCACAGATCGACCGCCTCAATGCACAGATCAATGAAGCTCGTGCCGAACTTGCCAACAAACCGGAACCGATCGTACGTGTAGAAAAGAAGGTAGAAACCAACCGTGTACTCGACATGACCGTTTCCTTCATCATCGACAAGTACAACATCACCGACGTTCAGAAAAACAACGTACAGAAGGTAGCCGAATACCTGTTGAACAACCCGAACATCAACCTGATCATCACCGGTTACGCCGATGTTCAGACTGGTAATCCGGCATACAACCTGAAACTGTCAGAACGCCGTGCCAACGCCGTACGCGACATGCTTGTCAACGATTTCGGAGTCGATCCTTCACGTCTGCGCATCGACTACAAGGGTGATACCGTTCAGCCTTACGAAATCAAGAACGAGTGGAACCGTGTTGTAATATTTGTAACAGAGGAAAATAACAACAAATAATCATGAAGCACATCCATCTTTCACTGGCCCACATGAGCGGCAAAGAAGAAGAATTCATCCACGAGGCATTCCTTACCAACTGGGTAGTACCTTTGGGTCCCAATGTCGACGGGTTCGAAAACGACCTCGCCGCATGGCTGGGGGAAAAATCGGCCTCTCCTCTTCATGTCGTAGCTCTCAGCTCCGGGACAGCAGCCATTCATCTGGCGCTGGTGATGCTGGGTGTAGGTCCCGGCGACGAAGTCATCTGCCAGAGTTTTACCTTCGCCGCCTCAGCCAATCCCATCGTATATCAGGGAGCCACTCCGGTATTTGTCGACAGTGAACCCGGCACGTGGAACATGGACCCCGAACTGCTCCGTCAGGCTATCGACGACCGCCTGCGTGCGACCGGTAAACTGCCTAAGGCCATTATCCCCGTACACCTGTACGGTACTCCCGCCCGTATGGACGAAATAAACAGCGTTGCTTCCGCATACGGCATTCCGGTAGTAGAAGATGCTGCCGAGGCACTGGGTTCGGAATACAACGGCAGTTACTGCGGAACATTCGGTACTTACGGAGCCCTCTCGTTCAACGGCAACAAGATGATCACCACCAGTGGTGGAGGAGCCTTGATCTGCCCCGACGAAGAAAGTGCCCGCCGTGTCAAGTTCTATGCCACTCAGGCACGCGAGAACTTCCCCTATTACCAGCATGAGCAGATTGGCTATAATTATCGATTGAGCAACATCTCTGCCGGAATCGGCCGTGGCCAGATGTACGTGCTCAATGAGCATATCGCCCGCCGCCGTGCGATACACGCGCTTTACGTGGAAAAGTTAAAAAACACACCGGGCATTACGGTGATGCAACCACGGTCTAATGTCGATTTACATCCCAACTATTGGTTAAGTACCATTCTGGTCAACCCGCAGGAAGCCGGATTTACTTATCAGGAGTTATCCGCACGACTTACAGCAGCCGACATCGAAAGCCGCCCGTTATGGAAGCCGATGCATCTGCAACCCGTGTTTGCCAAAGCACCAGCCTATGTAAACGGAGTATCCGAAGCTCTCTTTGCTCAGGGACTCTGCCTGCCTTCAGGACCAATGGTAACCGATGAGGATGTAGATAGAATTGTAGAGATAATCAAGAATTAATTATTAATCATTTAGTACGCTAGTTTGATAAGAAATTTACGCTACAGTCTTTAGTAACAAAGAATTTTGATAGTGCTATAAGTTTCCCAATAAGCAAAGTTTGGGTATAACTTAGCCTTATCAAATTAAAGTGAGATTGATTTAAAAACGTATTGCATAAGTTTAGGTAAAAATTCATATTTAATAATCTGTTGATTAATAAGGTTATCTATACAAAGTTATACCCAAACTTACTAACATATACGTTCTAAATTATTACTCCGAGCGTTCATAAGACGAAATTTTAAAGATTTCTTCAGACGAACGTACGCAAAATAGTTAGAACTATGCAAAACAAAAGAATGTATATCAAGCCTGTCTTGGAAAGTGAAACATTTGTGCCACAAAACTATATCGCAGCTTGTGGAGATCCAGAATACGGAAAATATTTATTTACATGCGATGCTCCTGGAGGTAGACTCTACTATTACAATGATAGGGGGAAAGCACAATATATAGGTAATTATACACCTTGCTCAGAAAAACATCAAGCAAGTATGGCAAGTGAATTTCCGGATGGATTTATTGATTATAACAGGAATGGAAGGGAAGACTCTGGAGAAGCCGTCGTTGTTTGGATAGAAAGAGGATGGTGGGGTAGTATCGCTAATGCTCATGCGACAACAAATCTAGATAGAGAATCTTGGGAAACAGTCAAATCCTAATAAAAATATACAGATTACATAGGATACAAAGAAAGTCAAAACCATCCTATGTAATCTGTGATAAACAAGTCAAAATTCAATAAGCACGTAAAGACGTAAAGCGTAAACTTCTTATTGCATTAGTGTACCAACAAAACACTAAACAATATGAAAAAAAGAGTTTATGCTAAGCCTATTTTGGAAAGTGAAACGTTTGTTCCACAAAACTATATTGCAGCTTGTGGAGATACTAATTATGAATATCTTTTTAAATGTGATGCCATGGGTGGTATAGTTGGGGCTGTATTTCTTAGTGATGGAGATGATAAATTTGAGCCCAATGTAACAGAATGGGGAAGTGGAGATAAATTGCTGGGACTAGGATATCATGCTTGTGGAGATACACATAAAACAGAAGTTGGAGATGAATTCATTGAAGGATGGTATGTTACAGGATGGGATGGACTCGGTGGAGGAGATTGGGTTAAGAGAGTAATGATATGGAAAGGACCTGATGGCAATAACATACATTGCACTCAAAATTTAGACAAAAATTCTTGGGATACAGCTAAATCCTGATTTGACAGTAATTATCACCACAGGTTACACAAATCTGTAAAATCAAATGTAGAATTGTGCAGTCTGTGGTGAATTATATAAAAATACACATGGACCAACTATACGATACAACCCCGGTAGAAAAACGCTTAGTAGATAAGGCCACTCAATTCAAAATTCCAATTTCAGCTTCTTTCGAACTAACTCCGCTCTGCAACCTGAGTTGTGACATGTGTTATGTCCACATGAATGCACGCGAACTGTCGACGCATGGAAAAGTACGAAGCATTGATGAATGGATGAAAACAGCGGAAGAACTGAAAGCAATGGGCACGTTGTTCATCCTGCTCACCGGAGGAGAGCCATTGCTTTATCCGGGATTCAAGGAGCTTTATCTCACCCTTCGTGAAATGGGGTTCATTATTACAATCAATACCAATGCAACACTTATTACCGAAGAGATGGCTGAACTGTTCAGCCGTGTTAAGCCTCGCCGTCTCAATGTGAGTCTGTATGGAGGATGTAATGAAACCTATCAGGATTTATGCCATATCTCAAACGGGTACGACCGTTGTATACAGGGACTTCGGTTATTGAAAAAGTATCATATCGATACGAAATTGAATCTGACCATCATCCGCAAGAATCGAAAGGATTATGAAGCGGTCATCCGCATGGCGGAAGAACTGGATATGCCGGCATCCATCAATTGCTACACATCCCTATTCTGTAGTCCTACCTGTACCTCGCAACTTAATATTCCGGAAATACGACTGACACCGGAAGAAGTTGCCACACTCGAAATCGAACACCTTAAATACAAATACAAAAACAACTATCACGAACAAATTAAAGAGATGAATGCGGAACTTATCGGTATGGAATCTGCCGTACCCGAAGGAGTTACGCTGAATTGCCGTGCCGGAAAAAGTTCCTGTTGGATCAACTGGCAGGGTATGTTGTCCCCCTGTGTCGATATAGCAACTCCTTCAGTATCGCTCGCCGAGCATTCGGTTGCCGAAGCCTGGCAGAGCATAGTAAAGCAATGTGCCTCCTTACCGGCACACACGGAGTGCAGCGGCTGTAAACTGAGCAAACTCTGCGATGTATGCTATGCCAACGCAACCAACGAAAAAAAATACTGTGGAGATACGGCTTATCTCTGCACCATAGGTAAGGCTAAAAGAAGCCTCATTGAGCAGGAAGCTCAACGATAACCCATATAGCATGATCAGACTGACCATTGGAAATTTACATATACAGCTGGAAGGCATCGACAGAGCACATCTTCCGGCAAATACCCTGCTCTTTGAATCAACGTCCGAAGAAGCAGATTTATATTATACGTTTCATACAGACCGACAGCCTTGTCTGCCGAACATACCACCCGTATACCGGAAACCGGACATCCTTGTTTTCCGGCAACCGTCAGGACTGGAATCACGCCTATTGATTCTTCCCGACGGACAGGCTGCCTACGCCTATCTGGAAGAGACCGATTCCAATCATACTGAAATTTATTTCAATCCGACATATACCTCCCTGCTGAATACCGATACCATTTTCCACTCGATGCTGGCTCTCGAAAAGCATCTGGTCTTACAGAATTCCTTTGTCTTCCATTGTTCCTACCTCGATTTCGAAGGGAAAGCAATTCTGTTCAGCGGTCCCAGCGGAATAGGGAAGACCACTCACACCAACTTGTGGTGCCAATACCTGCCCGATCAGGCAAAAGTCTTGAACGGTGATAAATGTCTGTTGGGTCGAGAGGGCAACACATTTTATGCCAATGGCTGGCCGATATGCGGTTCAAGCGGTATCTGTCACAACGAGCGCCGGGAAGTACGCGCTGTAGTGCTGTTGCAGCAGGCTCCCGAGAATAGATTGATAGAAGAAAAGAAAATACTCACGTTCAGGCGTGTGCTCGAACAGCTTACGGTCAATTACTGGAACCGTGAATTTACGGATGCAGCAATGACTTTTGCCGACTCCCTGGTGTCTACTTTACCCTGCTTTACGTATGGCTGTAACATCAGCCGTGAAGCGGTCGACACCCTGTATCAACAATTGATAACTGCCAACAAATGAAAAAAATTAAATCCTTTATATCACGCACCATTGCCGGCGAAACCGTACTGGTTCCTTCTGAAGAAACTGCACACGATTTCAACGGCATGATCAGCCTTACCGATACAGCTGCTTTTATTTGGGAACATATCGAAGAGGCAGCCGATTTCAACCAACTGGTCGACATGATTCTCGACGAATATGAAGTCGACCGTGAAACAGCTGCGGCAGATGCCTCTAGCTTTGTTATGCAATTATTGCAGCACGGCATGATTCAGCCGTCTGGACTGAACTGGTAAGGCAATGGAACAGAAAGAAATATTTGTCCGCAACGATGTGTTCTTTGCCGGTGTACAGGAGGTACTCCGTCAGGGCAAGTCAGTCCGCATCCGTGTCAGAGGAAGTAGTATGCTTCCCTTCCTCCGCCACAACGACGATGCCTTGCTGGCTCCTCCCGAAGGGAAACACATCCGCCGGGGCACGGTAGTCGTAGCACAGACCGACGAATCGGGCATCGTACTGCACCGCATCCGTCGGATAGACCGGGACGGACGCATTACCTTACTTGGCGACGGTAATACCTACATTTTCGAACACACAGACCGTTCGCGGATCATTGCTGTAGTTACCCGTTACTACCGTGGTAAATACAGCTTCTCGCCCGAAAGCCCGCTGATGAGGTTTGTCGGGCTGCTTTGGTGTGACATGCACCCTTGGAGAAGGCATCTCCTGACTGCACTTTGGAAAATAAAAAAATCAATAACAAGCAACAACTGATTATGAAACTCAACGAAAATCTTATCCTCCGCGAAGTGGCGGGAGAATACATGATAGTAAATCCTTTCAGTGAAACCATGGACATGACTCAAATTCTTACCCTGAACGAAACTGCCGCATGGTTGTGGCAGCAGGCTGAAGGTAAAGAATTCGACGAAGCCTATCTGGTAGACTGCCTGTGTGAAGAATACGATGTCGACCGTGAAACAGCTACAACTGATGTTCATGAAATATGTGCACAATGGCAGAAAAACGGTCTGCTGGCATGAACGGTATCACCCGCATAAAGGATGCCTTGTTCTTCCTGATCCGTCAGGGACTTTGGGGAATTAAAGAGGATGCAGAGAAGTATTTCCCGCTTTCCCCCGAGGAATGGCAGGCGCTTTATATCCATAGCCGCCGGCAGGCAATACAAGGTATCGTCTACGATGGCATGTTACTTCTACCCCAACCTTTGCGTCCTCCCCACTCACTCATTCTGCGATGGACGGTTGATGTCGATCAGTGGGAACGTATCAACAAACAACACATTCAGGTACTTTGTGCGTTGAACCGTTTCTTTACCGCTGAACCGACCGTTCCTTTCGAAGTCATCAAGGGACTTGCCCTGAGCTGTTATTATCCTAATCCGCTTCATCGTGTATGCGGTGATATCGATTTGTATTTCGGCAGCCCAGAGGCTGTACGACAGGCCGCCCAAAAACTGGAAGAATCCGGTGTATATGTCAAGTATGGAGCCAACGACGATGCTTCCTGCCTCATCGGTCAGGTCGTAATCGAACTGCATCCGGAGCTGATTGAGCTGCATAGCCCGCTGATCCGCAAATCACTGCGTGAATGGGAGAAAAACACATTCTGCACAGTTGCTCCCGCAATTAAGCCAGTTTATCAGGATACTCCAATTAGTGTTCCTACCCCGGAAGCACACCACCTGCTGGTTTCCACACATATCCTGAAGCACCTGCTCAACGAAGGTATCGGCTTGCGCCAGTTATGCGACGCTGCCATCCTGTTGAAAGGACTGGCACAGGAAACGGACAAACAGGAATTGGAGCGTCTGTGTCATCGCTTCGGCATCTGGAAATGGTCTTGCCTGCTTTATTCTTTCTTAGTTGAGCATTTAGGACTGGATGAATCTTATGTACCTTTCCAGAAGCATCACAATACCGAAACCCTGATGACCGAAATATGGGAAAGCGGCAATTTCGGTTTTTACGACGAACGGAAAGGGGAACGTCCGGAGGGAAAATGGAAAAACAAGCTGTACACAAGTCGCCAGATTACCCGTAAAGCACAACTGTTTTTCACGTATGCGCCGGCAGAAACCTTTTGGTGGCCAACATTGCTTACGGCCAGACGCATCAAAGAACTCGTTATCAAGCATGAAAACCATACTGAAAAAAATACTAAGTAAACTTACCAAAGAGAATCTTTCACAACAATACGCCATCGGGCGCAAAGCCATGCGTTGGGTACTTCAGGTGACGCAGGGATACCACTGGCTGATTACATTCTCCATCTTTTCGGGAATTTTCGGCGTAGGAATGTCACTGTTCAATGTCTGGCTTTCCAAATGGATCATCGACATCGTAACCGGTGCCCGCGAAGGAAATGTCTGGATGGCAGCAGGTGTCGTTGTCTTTTTCTTTTTCTTCGGCATGGCGGTTAAGCTGATTTCTCCCTGGATTTTCGGGAAAATCAACATGCGTATCGGTATCCGCATGCAGAATTCGCTGTCGGATGCCCTGATGATGTGCTCCTGGAAAAGCGGACAGAAATGGCATACCGGCGACCTGTTAACGCGTATCAACAGCGATGCTTCCGAAGTACTCAGCATGGGTATGGGCATACTTCCCAACCTGCTCATCACCAGCCTTCAGCTGATCGGCTCATTTATCTTCCTGTGGGCACTCGAACCCCGGCTTGCCTGGTTCATTTTGGGAGCGACCCCGCTGGTACTGTTATCGAAAATCTATTTCCGCAAGGTACGTGAGCTGAGCAAGGCTCAAAAGGCCATGAGTAGCGAAATGGGATCGGTCATGCAGGAAAACCTGGCACAGCGTGTACTGGTACGTTCGCTGGGAGCAACCGACTATCGCAAGCAGAAGCTGCATGAGTCTCAGGAAAAGTTATTCAACCTCGGTATGGAACAGATTAAGTTCTCCACCTTTTCGCAGGGAGTGATGGGCTTTGTATTCGGAGGCGGTTACCTGTGTGCCTTCCTCTGGGGTATCTACCGGCTGGAACATCAGGAAATTACCTTCGGTACCATGACAGCATTCCTGCAACTGGTCGGACAGGTACAAGGACCTTTCCTCGGACTGATCGGCATTCCTCCTGCATTAGTACGTGGCTGGGCGTCTGTCGAGCGACTGATGGAACTCTTCGAAGACGTAGAGCCGGACGAAACACCGGTATATGTCGACAGCCCGCTTACGCTGGAATTCAATCAGGTTACTTTCGGCTATGAATCGGGACAACCGGTCCTGCATAATTTCTCTGCCGTATTCCGTCCCGGTACCTCTACAGCTGTTGCAGGTCCTACCGGTACGGGAAAAACTACAATCATCCGCCTGATGCTGGCACTCATCCGTCCCGACCAGGGACAGGTAAACCTGGTAGCGGCAGACGGTTCAGTTTATCCAGACACATCTGCTACCCGGGTAAATTTCATGTACGTACCCCAGGGAAATACTCTGCTTAGCGGAACCGTCCGTGAGAATGTACTTCTGGGAGCTCCCGATTGCAGCGATGCAGATGTAGAACAGGTATTACGCACGGCATGTGCTGACTTTGTATTCGACCTGCCCGAAGGCATTCATACCCGTGTCGGCGAACACGGCTACGGCTTGTCCGAAGGACAGGCACAACGTATCTCCATCGCCCGTGCCCTGCTCCGTCCGGGCAATATCTGGCTGTTCGACGAAGCCTCTTCCGCCCTCGACTGTGACACCACTACAAAGTTAATAAACAACATTTTAGCGGAAGGAAAAGAAAAAACCATTATCTTTGTCACCCACGATCCGCGGGTGATGGAACGGTGTGATTCAGTCATCCGGCTGAACGAAAAAGAACAACAAACAGTAGAACCCTAATAAACAGTAAAAAACATTTATGAACAAATCAACTCTTTTATTCTTCTTATTTACAGTATTGCTTTTCTCGTCATGTGCTACAAGAAAAGACCTGATTTATCTTCGCGACATGGAAGAACTTAAAGAATACCCGGTGTTCCAGAAATACGAAGCAGTCATTCACCGCGACGACCGCCTCAGTATTACTGTGAGTTGTAAGAACCCGGAACTGACCCTGCCGTTCAACATCCCCGGTAGCAGTAACTACAGCATCGGTCCCGACGGAAACATCTCTACAACCGTACCCACGAGTAATGCTGCCGACAATGCCAACAAAGGATACCTGGTCGATGTAAACGGTGAGATAGACTTTCCTGTTTTGGGCAAACTGAAAGTAGAAGGGCGTACCCGTGGACAGGTTACCGAAATGATCAAACAGCGCCTGATTGACGAAGACTTGATAAAAGACCCCATCGTCATGGTTAACTTCCTGAATTTCAAAATTACCGTATTGGGTGAAGTGGGAAGTGTAGGAACCTACGATATTACCGGTGACCGTATTACTCTGCTCGAAGCCATAGCCAAAGCAGGTGATATTACTGACGACGGACGTGTAGACCGTGTAGCCGTTATCCGTGAATACGGAAACAAACGTAGAATCATGTTCCACGATCTCCGTTCGAAAGACGTGTTCAATTCTCCCTGCTACTACTTGCAGCAGAACGATATTGTATATGTAGAACCATCCGCTACTAAAACTCGTGATAACGCACAGCGTACAATTAGCACATTTAGTATGATCTTATCATTTATTACAACCGTTACTTCCTTAATAGTATTAGCAGTTAAGTAACTAAAATCTCCAGTTTGATAGATATGATACAAATGAGTGAACAGAAAGACCTTTCCCCCGATAAGAACATCAGTGGAAGCGGTTTCAATATCAACCCGATGGACATGGTGATGTATCTGGTCAACCGCTGGTACTGGTTTGTCCTGTCAGTAGCTTTATTCGGAGGATATGCCTGGTACCAGTATGCCAAAACTCCGTTTAAATATTCCCGTTCGGCAACGGTCATGATTAAAAATGCCAACCAACGAAGATATGATGGTCTGGAACGTTTTCAGACTTTTTCATCAACTAACGTATCCAACGAAATCCTCCAGTTCCAATCACACAACCTAATGCGGGAGGTAGTCAGCCGCCTGAATGCCAACATCTGTTACACGATTACCGATGGACTCCGTGAAAAAGAACTATATACACAGGCTCCCATACGAATTTCATTCGTTGAATCGGAAGATTACCAGACCTTATCAGTAGATGCGACTCCGGTCAACGACCATGAGGTCCGACTGACTGCCTTTGGGGGTGATATGGTACCGGATGCAGGAAAGACTCTGACAGCCAAACTCAATGATACTATCCCAACTCCTATCGGTAAACTGGTAGTCAGCCCTACACTGTATTACACAAATAAATGGTTCGGTACTACCATCAGTGTGAAGAAGAACAGCATCGACAACATGGCGAGCCTGTTCGGTTCTAATCTGAGTATTAATCAGGCAGAAAATGATGCTTCCATCCTGTATCTCAGTCTTAACGATTACTCTACGGTTCGTGCCGAGGACGTGTTGAATATGCTAATTACAGTCTACAATGAAGAAACCATCAAAGACAAGAACCAAATAGCCATCAATACCTCCCAGTTCATCAACGAACGTCTGATTATTATCGAAAAGGAACTGGGTGGCGTAGAATCGGAAATTGAAACTTACAAGCGCCAGCACGAAATGATTGATGTATCCTCTTCGGCTAGTATGTCTGTTTCCGACAAGCAACAATACGGCACACAGGCTACCGAAATGGAACTTCAGATTGAAATGGCAAACTATATCAAACAGTTCCTTGTAGATCCGTCTAAAATCACCGGTTTGATTCCGTCAAACACCGGAATTGCCGATGCCAATATCGAGGCACAGATTGTACAATACAACGCCAACAAGCTGAAACGTGACAAGCTTATCAAGAACAGCAGCAACAAGAACCCGGTAGTCCAGGAGCTGAACAATACCCTGCTTGCCATCCGTCAGAACATTATACGCGATATCGATAACCTGATTGTCAGCATCAATGCTAAACTGAAAGAAGCCCGGAACCGTACCTCCGAGGCACAGCGCCGTATTGCCAGCATTCCGACCCAGCAACGCCAGATGCTGTCTATCGAACGCCAGCAACGCATCAAAGAGGAGCTATATCTCTACCTGCTTAATAAACGTGAAGAGAATGCGCTCAGCCAGGCAACTACCGAAACCGATGTCCGTGTACTCGACCCCGCAGGAGGTAGTGATTTGCCTTATACCCCCAATGGTAGAAACATCATCATGGGAGGAGTTATGAAAGGAATCGCTTTACCGGCTGTTATTCTGCTTGCCTTCATGTTCTTCGATACTAAGGTACATACCCGCAAGGATATTGAAGACAACCTTAGTGTACCCTTCCTGGGAGAAATACCTTTGTCTAAAAGTAAAAAAGAGCCTAGTGCAAAGGGTAAGAAAGGCATTATTGTCCGCAGTCAGGGACGTGACATCGCTTCCGAGGCCTTCCGTATTGTGCGTACCAACATGGAATTCATGCGTGTCAAGAGTAAGGACTTGCAGGTAGTAACCTTCAGTTCCTTCGGTCCGGGAGCCGGTAAAACCTTTGTGTGCAGTAACCTCGCAGCTAGTATGGCACAGACAGAGAAAAAAGTAATCCTGATCGACCTCGATATCCGTAAGGGTACCCTCAGTTCACACATCCATCACCACGACAAAGGTATGACTTCTTACCTGTCCGGCAGTGCCGAATTATCGGAAATCATCAAGCACGATGAGCTGGTAGACAACCTGGATATCATTCCGGCAGGTCCTGTAGCTCCTAACCCGGCAGAACTGCTGCTCAGCGAACGTCTGGAAACCATGATCGAAACATTGCGCAAGCAATACGACTATATCATTGTCGACAACGTACCTGTAGGTATCATTGCCGATGCAGCTATCACCAACCGCATTGCCGATTTAACTATCTTCGTCATCCGTGCAGACCGCTTCGACCGCCGTATGCTACCCGATTTGGAAAAGATTTACCGTACCGGTCAACTCAAAAATATGTCCGTAATCCTGAACGGTGCTCATGTCAGCAACAACGGTTACGGCTACGGTTATGGCTATGGTTACGGTTATGGCTATGAGAATAAACGTAAGTGGTATCAGTTCTGGAAAAAATAACCTGTAAACCGATGAAAGCATATGTTTTTCAGCTTTAAGAAAAAACACAATCTGGTTAAGTCAGGTATTCTGAAAGGCATGACCGACATCCACTCCCACATTCTTCCAGGAGTGGATGACGGCTCTCCCGACAGAGCAACCTCTCTGGATCTGCTTCAATTTTTGGAAGGTCTGGGAATTACCTCTGTATGGTTGACTCCCCACGTTATGTCCGATATGCAACGCAATACTACAGCTTACCTGACCGAACGTTTCGAGGCCTTCCGGAATTATTACAAAGGTCCCATCCGGTTGCATCAGGCAGGCGAATACATGATGGATGCACAATTCACCGCGAAACTGCCTACTGAAGTACTTCCATTGGGCAAAAACCATCTGCTTGTAGAAACCTCCTACATGCTTCCGCCTGTCGGTATGAAAGAGATACTTGCCAGTGTCAAACAAAACGGATATTTCCCCGTTATTGCCCATCCGGAACGCTATACCTACATGGATATGGACGATTACCATAGGCTATACAGCACAGACGGTTACCGCTTACAGTTGAACCTGATGTCCTTATCCGGCTACTACGGTCCCGGTGCACGCCATGCGGCAGAAAGCATTCTTGCGGAAGGTATGTACAGCTATGTAGGAAGCGATTTACACCACCTGGAGCGATATGCACCCATGCTGGAAAGTATGAAACTCACCAGCGAGCAGCTGGATGCCCTCAGCATACTGATAGCAAACAATGAAGCGATTTAGTTACATCCTGGCAGATTTTACAGTTCTTTTGGCTTTATTGACTGCTGCCATGCCCTGGTGCTCTCCGGTAGTTGCCGGTTACCTTGCTCCATTAGGGCTGCTGGTTATACCGCTGGCTATATTCAGCACATTGGCAACAATCATCGCTGTTCTTTACCGAAGTAAAGACATTAGTCTGTTATTTGGAACAGCTTGCCTCATCAGTCTGTTTCTTTGCGGAAAATCCTGGGCTGTATCTTTTGAAACAGATGAATCGACTTCCCATCCATTACGCCTCGCCAGTTGGAATGCAGAAGGCTTCCAGTTGAATAAAGACACCTTACAAGTCAGTGCTGCTTTCATCAGGAATCTCCATCCCGATATCATTTGCTTGCAGGAGCGTCCACATGATAACCTTTTGCATCGTGACAGCATTTCGGCTGTTTTCAGATATCCCTATCGGGTATTCAACAGCCGGGAAGACGAAGTCTTGAATTTGGCAATATACAGTCGTTTTCCGTTATCGAACATGAAAGAATATTACTTCCCTAACAGCTATAACAAAGTGCTGCAAATAGATCTGCAATATGAAGGAACAACCATTCGTTTGTTCAACATGCACTTACAGACTACAGGTATGACATCGGCATTCCAAGGAAACAACCTCCTGCATACCTACCAGCTCAATGCCAGGGAACGTAACCGTCAGACACAGTTGCTGGCAGAAGCAGTCGCTTCCAGCCCGTATCCCGTCATTGTATGCGGTGACTTGAATGATACACCCATATCGTATGCCTACCGGAAGCTGACTGACCAGTTGAAGGATTGTTTTTTGGAGGCAGGAAACGGTTGGGAAGGGACGTATCAACCAGCCTATAACCTTTTCCGTATCGATTATACGTTCTGTTCTCCAGAATTAACGACATCAGCTTACCGTTTATATAATAATCACTGGAGCGATCACCGAATCCAATACACAATTGTAAACCTCTTATGATAGATTTTATACCTATAACCGATTATACTCCCTTTTTCCATTACAGCATTCTTATACTGGTACTGATTACTTTCTGGCAATGTAATAATGGTATTGCATTACATAAAAACATCGTCAGCATGAATGCCATGTGGGGGACACTTTTTACCTTATTACTTATACTTTATATGGGATTACGTCCTATATCGGGTGTTTTTGGCGATACCATCAATTATGCAAGCGGTTTTTACGCCATACAGCAATCTGTGAAACCATTCACCTGGGAATGGGGAACTGACTGGTTGTTTTACAATATGCATGCTTGGTTCGCCAAGTACAGCGATATTCATACCTTTTTCCTGCTGTGTGCTTTTATTTATATAGGAAGCCTGTGGCTGGCTATGCAGCGTATTTTCAAATCTTACTACTACATACCCTTATTAGTCATATTCAGTATGTTTACATTTTGGAGCTACGGAGTCAATGGTATCCGAAACGGTATGGGAGCTTCTGTCTTTATTTTAGCAATGACCTATATCAACCGCTTACCAATAGCTTTCATCCTTTGTGTTATTGCCACCGGATTTCATAAATCATGTACACTGATGGCTGGAGCTGCTTTTATAGCTTGGTTTATCAAAAACAGCTATCTCTACCTGTTAACATGGATAGTCTGTGTAGGAGTTTCGTATGCAGCCGGTATGCGTATACAAAATTATCTTGCATCTTTTGCTGGAATAAGTGGAGATGATCGCTTCTCTGGTTATCTTACAGGCGATAACATGATAGGTGAGGTTGTTCAGATGAGTATGACCTTTCGTTGGGACTTCCTGCTCTATAGTGCTATGGGGGTATTTGTCGGTTATTACTTTATCTTCCGCCGCAACTTCCGTGATGAATATTATCACTGGCTATACAATACTTTTTTGATTACCAATGCCTTCTGGGTACTGGTAATTCGTGCTGCTTACAGCAACCGTTTTGCCCAGATTTCCTGGTTCATCATGCCTATCATCCTGATATATCCTTTTATGAAACAACGTTTCTGGCAAAGCCATGAAAAAATATTGGGAGTTGCTCTATTAATATTTTATGCTTTTGCTTTTTATTTTAATATAATTAAAGGACTATAACTCCAATAAAGAAACTATGCGGAAATCCAATATAGAGTTACTACGTATTATAGCAATGTTTATGGTCGTACTAGTTCATAGTAACTTCTGGAGTTTAGGTATTCCAAGTATAGCAGATTTATCTAGCAATACTTTACCTGCATATTCTAGATATCTATTTGAGTCATTTACAATCATATCTGTAAATGAATTTATATTAATATCAGGATATTTTACAATAAAACCCTCAATCAAAGGCCTATTTAACTTTTTATTTACATGCTTATTTTACTCTTTAGGCTTCCTAATCATACATTCTATTATAAATAAACAAATAAGTTTTGGAGATATATATAAATCATTTTTCTTAACGTCAGATTATTGGTTTATAAAATCGTATCTAGCTTTATATATGATATCTCCGATTCTTAATTCTTTCCTAGAAAAAGTAACGGACAAAAAACTTATATTGTTTATTATTATTTTTTATACATATCAAACATATTTTAATCTTTTAGAAGATTCTACAGGATTTATAAACAATGGCTACTCGGTATGGTCTTTTATTGGATTATATCTTATTGGCTATTATTTAAATAATTACAAATCAAATTTTATTCAAACAACAAAAAGTAAACTTTTTCTTTATTATATCATAACATCAATTATCATTTCTTTTTTCGCTATAATAGGAAAATTATATTTAAGAAATGAAATGTTATTTTATAGCTATAGTTCTCCCCTAGTAATTCTTTCTTCTATCTGTTTTTTTATCTTATTTACCAAAATAAATCTTAAAAGCAATCTTATCAACAAGATAGCAATATCTACTTTTGCTGTTTACCTCATTCATGTCAACCTATATTTTAGAGAATATTTTTTCCAATCAATTAAATTTATATATAACGAAACCAGTGGAGTTCTATGTGTATTCAGCATATTCTTATTTTCAATTTTAATTTTTACTTTAAGTATATTGATAGATCAAATACGAATCTTCACTTGGAATATACTATACTCTAAAATAAAAAGATTTATAGTACAAAAAATTAAGTCATGAAAATATTAATTCTCATAGAATCATTATCTGGAGGTGGAGCCGAAAAAGTCCTTTCTGTACTTCTTAAACATATAGATAAAACTAAATTCGACATAACTTTATGCACAATTGTCGACATAGGAATATATACAGAAGAAGTTAGAAAATACGTAAAGTACACATCAATATTAGGAAATCCACAAAAAAAGAATTTTATAAGTAAAATACTTTATAAAATTCAATATCTATTCATCTATAAAATTTTACCATCGCAATTGCTTTATAATCTTTTCATTCCTAAAGGAAATGATATAGAAGTGGCTTTCATTGAAGGCTTCTGCACAAAACTTCTTTCTTATTCAACTAATAAAAATGCAAAAAAAATAGCCTGGGTTCACATTGATTTAGAAAAATTTCCATGGATTAAAGATATCTATAAGAACTTCAAACAAGAAAAAATATCATATTCAAAATACGATCAAATTGTTGGAGTTTCTAACACTGTTGCATCTTCTGTAAAGAAGCGATATGGTCTAAATAATGTTATCACTCTATATAACCCTATCGAAAGTTTCGATATTATTCAAAAAGCCAATGTATCTATTACCTTACCTTCCACAAACCATTCAATCCGAATGGTAACAGTAGGGCGTTTTGTACCTCAAAAAGCATACGACAGATTATTACGGGTAATAAACCGTTTATACAAAAATGGATATTCCATCGAACTATGGATATTAGGAGATGGCGAACAACGCCCTATGTTAGAAGAATACATACAGACACATTCTCTGAATAAAATAGTAACCCTTTGGGGATTCCAGAAAAATCCTTATCCATATTTAAAGCATTCAGATATTTTTGTATGTTCATCAGTCAGCGAAGGATATAGTACAGCTGTAACCGAAGCACTTATTTTAGAGTTACCGGTTATTACCACAGCATGTTCAGGCATGGATGAATTACTATTAAATGGAAAATGCGGCTTGATTACAGAGAACTCTGAGAATGGATTGTATGAGGGTATTAAACATGTTTTGGATAATACCAGCCTACTGACTTCATATAAACAAAATATCCTAAAACACCAGGAACGATTTTTATTGTCTAATCAGATGGCTCAAATCGAGACTCTTTTTAACTCCTAATTGGTTATGAATAGGTCTATTGTATTAACTGTTTTTACACCCAGTTATAATCGGGGGCATTTATTAGGCCGTTTATATGCATCCTTACAACGTCAGTCCGAAACCTGTTTTGAATGGATAATCATAGATGATGGTTCAACTGATAATACAGAAAACATCGTACAACAATGGCAAAAAGAACATACACAATTTCCTATCAGATACATAAAAAAAACGAATGGAGGAAAAGCACGTGCCATTAATGATGGAATCAAATTAGCCCAAGGGAAGTATTTCTTTATTGTAGATTCGGATGATTATCTGACCGATGATGCACTGGAATCTTTAATTAAATGGTTTTCAGAGTTACCAGAACAAACTAATTTTATAGGAGTTTCCGGATTACGGGAAATAAGTAATCATAATTCTTCCATACCGAATAAGAGTTTCAATTATATTGATACCTCTAATATCAATCGCGCTAAATATGGTTTGGAAGCAGATATGGCAGAAGCTTTTTTTACAGAAAAGTTAAGGCAATATAGTTTCCCTGTATGGCCCAATGAAAAATTCATACCAGAATCTGTCGTATGGGACCAGATGGCACTTGATGGCTACATTTTGCGCTGGTATAACAAAGTCATTTACTATTGTGAATATCTGGAAGGAGGATTAACACAATCCAGCTGGAAGCTCCTGAAAAACAATCCAATGGGATATGCCCAAATGTTTCTAAAGAAACTGGCATATATTGATAACCCCAAATTACGCATCAACTATATGTTGCAATTTATATCATGTTGCTGCCTCGCACATGAATATCGCTATATACTAAAATGTCAGGACAAGAAAGTCTTCTTCTTGATCCCGATAGGGTTTATGCTTTCTATACGTAGAAGACTCCAATTTAAATCCTACCTTAGATGAAAAAGAAAATTATATTCATAATCGAATCCTTTATAGTGGGTGGAGCAGAGAAAATGTTAATAGATATCGTCAATCATCTAGATCCTGATTTATACGATATCACAGTATGCTCCATCTATAAATACAGTGTTTATCCTAATTACGAACGATATTTTGATAAGCCGTTCAAGGAGCATATTCATTATAAATATATTATAAACAATCATAAACACTTATACTACCGTTTTTCATCTTATATACTGAACCACTTTCCTTCAATATTTTATAGAATCCTGATAGGAGATCGATACGATACCGTCATTGCTTTTTATGAAGGCCAGCCTACACACCTCGTTGGAAGTGCTAGCATTAAAGGAAAGAAAATAGCCTGGTTGCATACACTTACTGAATATTCTCAAAAAAATAAAACCAATGAAAGTCTGATTAATGAAAAAAAAATATATCAGGCTTTTGACCAAATTGTAGCGGTATCACAAGCTGTTCTCAACAGTTTTCAAAAAACATTCTGTATTCCGGGCACAAAAACAACGGTGATATATAATTCAGTCGACATATCAGCAATAAATCAAAGAACACTTGAAAAGATATCACTACCTGTTCCAAAGGCCTCCCCAGTTTTCATATCTGTGGGAAGAATCACCCAAGTGAAAGGGTATGACAGAATTATTCGTGTTGCATCATTACTAAAAAAAGAAGGTTTTTCATTCTCATGGTGGATACTTGGAGGAGGAAGTGATCACGAAGAAGAAAAACTAAAAACAGCCATTCAAAATCACAAATTACAGAATAATATTATACTGCTAGGTCATATAGCTAATCCTTATGCTTTTATGTATCACGCAGACTGTTATGTTTCTGCCTCATATATTGAAGGACTTAGTATATCCTTACTAGATGCCATGGTACTCCATCTACCCATTATAGCATCCGACATACCATCCAACAGAGAAGCATTATCTCAACAAAAAGATATAAATAGAATACTGTTCAGTAATGATATAGACTTTCTGAATCTCTTAAAAGAGACATGCGAAAAGATAAAAAACAAGAGACCAGTTACTCGGACAAACTTGGATGGAAGATTTTACAAACAGAAACAACTGGAACTTTTATATAAAATACTATAATGATTAAATTATATTCATGGGTTAGAAAATATCTGCTAAAAATAGACGATAGAAGTTAGGTTGAAATAGCTATATCTAATGGACTTCAAATTGGCAAAAATTGTCACATTTTAGGAAAATGCATCATAGACCCAGGACATTGTTGGCTAATATCAATAGGCGATAATGTTACACTTGCTCCACGGGTTCATATTTTAGCACATGATGCCAGTACCAAACGTATATTAGGCTATACACTAATCGGAGGTGTCATTATAGGAAATAACGTTTTTATAGGGGCGGGTAGCATCATTTTGCCTAATGTAAAAATAGGAAGTAATGTAATCATAGGAGCAGGAAGTGTTGTGTCACGATCCATTCCGGATAATTCTGTAGCATTAGGTTCTCCTGCAAAAATAATATGCAGCCATGAGGAATTCGTTAAAAAAAAGAAAAAACTATTCAATGAAAGTCCACGCTACTCAGATGAATATGTCATAGGGAATATCACTGAAGAAAAAAAAGAAACAAATGATTGAGGAACTTTCTGATAAAATAGGATTTGTTATATGATTAGTATCATCATTCCCGTATACAATGTATCTCAATATTTGAATGAATGCATCCAGTCTGTGGTCAATCAATCGTATAAAGACTTTGAATGTATTCTGATTGATGATGGCTCTTCTGATGGCAGTGAAATGATATGTGATCAATGGGCACAAAAGGATGCAAGAATAAAGGTAATTCATCAACTCAACCAGGGAGTTTCGACAGCACGAAACAAAGGAATAGCAGAAGCACAAGGTGAATACATCACCTTCATTGATAGTGATGATTGGATAGACTCAAATTATTTAAACGAATTGTTTCAACCAATCGAAAAATACAATGTAGATTTAGTCGTTTGTGGATTACAACAACATTATAGTGATGGAACTTCCAAGAATTATTCATATAAAACTGAAATAATAAAGATAGAGCAACAATTTACCAACGAGTTTACCGATATCAACAAAAAGTTCTTACTATTTGGTCCAGTCATCAAATTATACAAAAGGACAATCATCCAAGAACATAATATCCATTTTCCACCAGAGTATACTTATGGTGAAGATTTGCTTTTCAATTATAGCTATTTGGAATATGTAAAAGCAATATATATTGTTGACCAATGCCTTTATCATTATCGTATTATAGGAAGCGGAACGCTATCATCCATAAAAAGAATCAATCAGTTTGAAATTGATTATGCACAATGGAATATTTTAAAAAATTTCTTTTATCGAAAAAATCTATGGAATGATTATAGCATTTCCTACTTATACCATCGATTATGGTGGTGTATGTATGATGCGATATTATCTTTCCCCAAACGTCTTAAAGGAAAATCAATTATATATAAATTACAGTATATTAAACAAATAGTCAGCATAGCAGAAGTCAAACAATTATCCCAATATATAAAAGATATACATGCTCCACAATGGATAAAAGCATGTATCTGTCAAAGAATGTATAGACTTTTATGGGGAATAATAGCATTAAAACATGAAATTAGTATTATATCCACACGGTGGAAGTGGTAATCACGGATGTGAAGCTATTGTCCGATCCACCTGTAAAATAACTCAAGCTGAGATTACACTCTTTTCCGCATCTCCCGAAGAAGACAAAAGAGTGGGATTGGATGCAATATGTAACGTACAATCTGATCACTGTACAATCTCCCGCTTTAGTCCACAATATATGAAAGCTTTACTCCAGACAAAAATATATGGTGACAAATCAGCTTATGACCGTATTCACTTTTCCCCGATATTGAAAGCATCTAAAACAGCCGATTATATACTCTCTATCGGAGGAGATAATTATTGTTATGGAGTTCCAAAATTCATCTATCTGATTAATAAGGAAATCCGTAAAAAGGGAGGAAAAACAATTTTATGGGGATGCTCAGTAGAACCAGACAGCATAAAAGGAGAAATGCTAGAAGATTTGCACGGATATACCTATATTACTGCAAGAGAAAGCATTACTTATCAGGCAATGGTAAACAAAGGCTTGAGACAAGCTGTACTTATTCCTGATCCGGCTTTCCAGTTAAACCGGATTGACTTGCCTCTACCTGATAAATTCATTGAAAGAAATACAGTTGGAATCAATGTAAGCCCCATGATCATCGGATATGAAAGTAATCAGGGCATGACCTTACAAAACTATATGGAATTAATCAATTATATCATTAACCAGACAGATATGCAAGTTGCATTAATTCCACACGTGATATGGAGTCACAATGATGACCGGATTCCTTTAAACCTATTGTATGAAAGATTCAAAGATACCGGACGTATCTGCATGATTGAGGACCATACAGCAGAGGAGCTGAAAGGCTATATTGCCCGCTGTCGTTTTCTCGTAGCTGCACGTACACATGCTTCTATTGCTGCCTATTCTACACAAGTGCCGACTTTGGTTATAGGCTATTCGGTAAAAGCACGCGGAATAGCTCGCGATTTATTTGGCAACGAAGAAAATTATGTATTGCCAGTGCAATCATTACAAAAAGAAGATGAATTGGTAAAAAGATTCCAATGGCTACAGGCACATGAGAAGGAGATAAGACAACATTATCAAACATTCATGCCCCAATACATAGGTAAATTGAATGAATTAAAGACAAAATTAAATGAGCTCTTATGATTCAACTCATTGATAAAAAAAGTTGTGTTGGATGTGGAAATTGCGCAATAGTCTGCCCTAAAAATTGCATCACAATGCAAACAGATGAAGAGGGTTTCTTATATCCTGCTATTACTAGTAAAGATTGCATAGACTGCCATTTATGCGAAAAGTCTTGCCCTGTACTACAAGAAATTACTTATATCACACATACTACCCATAATTGGGCAGGAGCTTATCACCTACAGGAAGATATTTGTTTAAATAGTTCTTCAGGAGGTGTTTTTTATGAATTAGCCAAATACGTTTTACAAAAAGAAAAAGGATATGTGTGGGGAGCAGCCTTTGTATCCCCCTATAAAGTAGAACATATTTCCATAAATCAAGTATGTGATTTATGGAAATTGCAAAAATCCAAATACGTTCAATCAGATACAACCCATGCATTTTCTCTTGTAAAAGAACAATTAAAACAATCGAAAAAAGTACTTTTTTCCGGTACTCCTTGCCAAATCAAAGCTCTTTATCTTTATTTAAAACAAGTATATGAAAATCTGATTACTGTAGAAGTAGTATGTCATGGAGTTCCCAGCCCATTAATTCTTGAGAAGTATATGAAATCTCATGATATCATTCAGATAGATTTTCGCAAAAAAAACAGAGGTTGGTATAATTATGATCTCTGTTTTACCTATGCCAATCAACGAAAAAAACAGATGAGAGCAGCCAATAATCTTTATATGAAGGGATTTTTACAGGATCTTTATAACCGACCTTCTTGTACAGCATGTCCTGCTAAGTCTGGAAAAAGTCATGCAGATATAACCTTAGGAGATTTGTGGGGAGTCGAAAGTTTTGCTTCCGATTTATATTATAATAAAGGGGTTTCACTTATCGGATTACATAGTTTCCAAGCCAAACAAATATGGAAAGAAATTAAATCTTTTTATGTTACTCGACAGATAGATTACCAACAAGCCTTAGTTGGAAATCCATGCTTGGAAAAGAGTATTCCTGCTGCTCCTCTGCGTAATGAATTCTTTCAACTGTTTCAAACAAAAGGAATTCAAAAGGCACTTCAGGAATATACAAGTGAAAAACTATCATTTCCACAAAGAACAAAGAAAATCCTTTTAAATGTATGGAATACAAGTTGGAATATAGCTTTAGCAATACGTGAACAAATATATAAGATAATTGATTATTTCTATACAATATTTCATCCATCCCCTAAAGTAATAAGTATTCAGGATACATTAAAAGTAATTCTAGAAACACATTGCTCTGTAAGTAGATTCGGAGATGGCGAATTAAAATTTATAGCAGGATCAGAAACATGGTTTCAAAAAAAAGAAAGAGCATTACAAAAAGGATTAATCCGTGTTCTTCGCAACGAACAGCCTAATTTAATGGTTTGCATTCCTCCTATCTTTAGTTCTCTCAAGCCATTGATGCAACATGACCGTACTTATTGGCAATCACATATAGCCCGAACCCGCAAAACATGGTATCAGTATCTTAACCGAAGAACTACCTACTACAATGCCTTTATCAGCCGATGCTATATGCCTTATCAAGACAAAAGCCAAGCTAATCAATATTTTGATTTATGGAAACAGATTTGGGAAAATAAAGATTTGCTTATTATTGAAGGAGAAAAGACCCGTTTAGGAATAGGAAATGATCTTTTCAATAACGTCCATAGCATTAAAAGAATCCTTTGCCCCAATACACAAGCTTTTCAGTACTACCAACAACTATTAAATGAAGTATTAAAATATGATACTCATCATTTAGTACTATTAGCAGTGGGACCTACTGCTACTGTATTAGCTGCTGACTTGTCTACACGAGGATATCAAGCCATTGATATTGGCCACATAGATATTGAGTATGAATGGAGCCGTATGCATGTCACCCATAAAGTACCAGTTGAAAATAAGTTTGTCAATGAAGCAGGTGCAGGTAAAGGAGTTGGTGAATTAAATGATGAAAAATATTTATCAGAAATAGTATGCCATTTTTAAGTATTATAGTTCCTATATATAATGTAGAGTCTTATTTACGTGACTCTTTAAATTCATTGCTAAATCAAACGTTTCCAGATTATGAGGTGATTTGTGTAAACGATGGTTCAACAGATAACTCGCTAAATATTTTAGAAGAATTCTGTAAAAAGGATGCCAGAATAAAAGTTATATCACAAGAAAATAAAGGATTAAGCGCTACCAGAAATATTGGCATCAGAAATTCAACAGGAAAATACATCTCCTTTTTAGATTCTGATGATTTCCTTAAACCTGATGCATATGCTAAAATATATAGCGTTATATTAGAAAACGATGTAGATACTATTATATCTGGATATGAACTATACCCAGAAAAGAGACAAGTTGTCCCACAAATTAAGAGTGGATATATTGATAATTATAAAGAGCTCTTTTCTTCTACCCAAAAAGTCCAGTCATCTAATGATTTTTGTTTTTCATGGAGATTTATAATAAAAAGAGATTTACTGATTAATAATGATATTTATTTTAATGAATCGGTAAGATTAGGTGAAGATATGATATTCAATATTGAAGTAATATGCAACAGTAGCACAATATATGTTACTAATTTTACTGATTATTGTTATAGATACAATCCTAATAGTTTAATGCACTCCAAGCAATATAAACCTTTTTTAAACCAATCAATCGACCTATTTTGCAAGATAAAGTATGAACAGATATATAAATATAAATTAGACAATTTTACACCATATAGCTTTGATCTTGCAAAATATACATTATTGACATACCTACCAATGTTAAGAAATAATTTAGATGCAAAAAAGAATCCAGAAACATATCAAGATGATCTGTTTGAAATATTATCATTACCATGCATAAGAAAGGCTTTTAAGATTGTAGGGTGGAAAAATATATACTATAATTGCAAAGAATATCTTTTATATGCACTATATAGATTTCGCCTTGTGAGAATATTAACAATTACATCTAATTTTAAATCTTATTATAAATATGAACGATAACTCAACAAACATCTGGCGCAT
>UMHM01036364.1_pt1 | contig 93873 bp, 79 predicted proteins | sample 1965501 | NCBI WGS metagenome assembly UMHM01 (sample SAMEA4836095, study PRJEB28245) | human gut metagenome | biome: gut microbiome; material: fecal sample | place: Denmark | collected 2008
CACAGTAGAGAATCTCCGTCGTTCACGGCGGAGAGAACGTCAAGGATTGCTTTCAATCGCCCGTAAGAGCTCGGTTTCGATAAACAGGACGGTTTCCGGGTTTTTAAGGGCTTCGCCTTCGATTAAAAAGACGTCTTCGACGCGTTCGTCGAGCGTGGTGATTTTGGCGCTCACAAGGTTAACGCCGTGAGAGGCAAGAACGCGGGCGAGCGTATACAAAAGGCCGATGCGATCGGTGCAAGTCATCTGCAATAGGGCGCCTTTGTCGGCATCATCGGGTTCGATATCAATCACAGGTTTAATCGGGAAGCTCCGGGAACGACGCGAAAGGCGAGCGGCTTTAAGCGGTTTGAGCTCCTGATTGTTTTCAAGGCTTTCTCGTAAGTGCTCGGTCAAAAGACTTTTAAATTCGGTTAAATTCGGGCGATTGCGTTTGTCTTGAACCAAAAAGGTATCGATGACGTTTCCGGAACGCGTGGTGTGAATGCGCGCCTCGAGAACCGAGAGTCCGTTGCGCTCGAAGGTTCGGAAAACGCGCGCTAAAAGCCCGGGCTTGTCCTTTAGACTCAAAAAGACTTTAATCAGTCCGCTTGCCTCTTCTTTGAGTTCAATAATCGGGCCGACAGTGCCGTGTTTTTGCGTCAGAATCGCAGCATGCCAGAGGATATCTTCGACCGTGTGTCGCATAAAGTACGTCAAATCAAGCTTATCCAGATAGTCCCGAATTTGACCGTCGGTAAGGGCGCTTTTCTTCAATGCGGCCGTCACGGCCTTTTCTTTTTCCGCAAGGAGGGATTGTCGGTCGGTCCGAAGGGGTTGACCGGAAAGGACGGAACGTGTTTTGTTATAAAGGTCCTTAAGAAGCTCGGCTTTCCAGGTACTCCACACTTTGGGATTTGTCGCCCGAATGTCTGCGACCGTAAGTAGATACAGTGCATCTAAATGGGCTTTGTCACCGACAAGGGCGGCAAACTCGGCAACAACAGCAGGGTCGCTCGTGTCTTTTTTCTGGGCCGTTGCGCTCATCGTCAGGTGCTCACGCACGAGAAATCGGACAAAGGCGATTGAAAAAGGGGATAGCCCGAGGGACGTACAAAATTCCCCGGCCATCCCCTCGCCGAGAGCGGCATGATGCCCTCCGAGGCCTTTGCCGACATCGTGAAAAATCGCGGCAAGGATAAGCTCTTCGGTGCTTTCCATTCGGGCCATCACTTCCGAGCAATGCGGAAATTCATGGGCGTAGGAGGAATGCGTAAAGCGGCGCAAATATTTAATCACTCGCATTGTGTGCTGATCGACCGTGTACGCATGAAATAAATCATGTTGCATCTGACCGACAACGCGTCCGAATGCGGGAATCAGCCGACCGAGTACGCCCCACTGGTTCATAAGGTGCAAACAACGGGTGCAGCCGTAGCGCGATTGCAAAATGCGGCGAAAAACCTCTTTGCATGTACGCGTTTCAAAAGGACGCGTGTCGGTTTTACGTGCCTCGCGATACAGGGTGCGCATCAGGCGCGTTGTGAAGTCTTTGAGCTCCTGACGTCTGGAGAATTCGAAAAAAAGCGTAAGGAGAAAGGCCGGATCTTTACCGATTCGGTCCGGATCTTCGATATCGAGTGTTTGACCGCGCGCGATCAGTCCGGGAGCCACGGGCACGGCGTTTGCCGGCCTTGTATCGGTCTTTAAAAGACGCTCTTCGAGCGAGCACATCGCAATGGCGTTTAAAAGCTCGACGTTATGAGCATTTCTGTAGTAGCGCTGCATTAAAAGCTCGGCCGCGTCCAGGCCCGAAGTTGCTCTAATCCCTAAAGAGAGCGCAAGCGGAATTTGTTTTTCAAAAAGGAGGCGATTTTCGGCGCGCTCACTCATCAAGTGAAGCCTTAGCCTTAAATCGGAAAGAAAAGCACGGGAAGCAGTCAATTCGCCCCATTCTTCACGGTTAAGAATCCCGCTCGTTAAAAGATCCTCGGGAGTTTCGGCAAGGCCGGCCGCTTGAGCGCACCACAAAAGAACTTGAATATCACGTAGTCCCCCGGGACTCTCTTTAATATCGGGCTCAAGCTCGTAGGGCGTATCGTCATGTTTGCGACGCCTTTGGTGCATTTCAAGCTCTTTTTCCCGAAAAAAGGTCACCGGGTTTAAGGCTTTCAGGTACTCGGCGCGTGTGGCTTCAAAGAGTTCTTTGTTGCCGTATAAAACCCGCGCTTCAAGAAAGTTGGTCGACAGGGCGATATCTTGCGTGCAATCGGCTAGAGTTTCTCGGGCGGTTCGCACCGATGCTCCGACCGAAAGACCTAAGTCCCAGAGGGACGTTAAAAACGAGCTCACGCGTTCGGCATCGTTCTCGGGAAGGTCCTCCGGAATCAGAACAAGGAGATCGATATCGGAAAAGGGGAAAACTTCGGCGCGACCGAAGCCCCCGGCTGCCAGGAGGGAAACACCTAGGGGTAGGGAAAGAGACTTCGCTCGCTCATCGATGACACTCTCAAGAAGTCGTGTGTGGCAAGCTAGGTAACGCGCCACATCGCCCGTTTCTTCGAACGATTCTTTCAGGGCTTCTTTTTCCTTCAGGTACCGGAGCGTTTGGTCAGTCACAAATTCCTCGATTTAGGAAAACGATGTCGGTTTTTGCCAGCCCTTGACCCACGAAGGCGGTATTCGCGAGCCTTCGCTCACGGTCAGGATGTCGTAGCCAGTGTCGGTCACAAGGACCTGTAACTCCCATTGTGCCGAAAGACTCTGATCTTTTGTGACAACCGTCCAGCCGTTTCCGAGGGTGGAAATAAAACGTTTCCCGGCATTGACCATCGGTTCGATCGTAAATATCATCCCCGGTTCGAAATCGGCCGTCGGTGCCGAAAGCGGGAAGTGGCTGACGTGGGGTTCGCCGTGAAACTCGCGTCCGATGCCGTGTCCGCCGTATTCTCGAACAACGGTTAGGCCCATCGGTGTTACAAAATCGTAGCAAGCCTGCCCGATGTCGTTGAAATTGCCCCCCGGACGCACGGCTTCAATCCCTGCCCACATACAGCCGAACGTGGCTTCCACTAAGCGGTTACCGGCAATCGAGGGTTTTCCGACTTGAAACATACGGGAGTTATCCCCGTAAAAGCCGTCTTTTTCCAGTGTCACGTCGATGTTGACAATATCGCCGTTTTTAAGCAGTTTTTTCTCGCTCGGAATTCCGTGACAAATCACGTGATTAACGGAAATACAGGTTGCGGCCGGGTAGGGGGTCATGCCCGAGGGCTTGTAGTGTAGGCAAGCCGACCGGGCGCCGAGCACCTTGACGGTATATTCGAGCATCAGGTCATCTAAGTGCTTGGTGCTTACGCCGGCTTTAACGAAGGGAGTAATGTAATCGAGAAGTTTGGAGGCTAAGTATCCGACGTGTCGGATGGCTTTGATTTCGTCTTCTTTGTAGATAATGATGGAATCGGTCATAGTTAATGTGTCTGGGAAACCAACGTGAGGGGTTGCCCGTTTTCTAAGTAAAGAGTTTGCGGCGTGTCGCGTACGGCACACTCGATCAAGGCGTAGCGTCCGGCCTGATAAATCAGGACGGCTCGGGGATTGCGCTCATCGTCAAAGACATCGCCCCCAGCGTTAAAGGGCATGCTCGGCCCCTCATAGACGGCCGCTCGCCGCGAAGGGGTCCCGAGGCTATGGATACGCGAGACGATTTCTTGGCCGACGTAGCATCCTTTGCCGAATGTGACGCCGCCCGTTAAATCTAAATTCACCGATTGCGGGAGAAAGAGCCCTTGGGTTTTTAAAAACACACAGGGTAGCGCTTCGCGAGCCGCTGCTTCCCACCAGAAATCTTCGTCGGCATCACTTTTTTTGGGCATTTGCGTAAGGGTAAGCGTCACGGCCCCTTTTGTGTAACGAGGACAGGTCTCAGGGATGTCGGGCGTGCCGATAATCCCGTAAACGAAAAAATCTTCCTCAACGGCAATGTGCACGCGGCGACGCAGGGTATAAAGCGTCAAGCGACGGCAAAGGCTTTGAGCCGTATCGCGTGGGGTAACAATCAGAACGTCCGAATCGCTTTTCGTGAGGTAAAAGACCGACAAGAGTCGACCCTTGGGGTCGCAGTACCCGGCAGGTTTCAGGGACTCGTTTAACTTTGAGACATCGAGCGTCACTTGTCCTTGTAAAAAGGATAGGACGTCCGGGCCCGTCAGCCGTAAGACTCCGAGTCGTGAAAGAGGAAAAGCCGTACAAGTTCCGGGTGTGTTCATAAAAAGCTCGTCTGGGAAATCCTGTATTATAAGTAGTTGCGCTCGGATGCAAATTCGAGAAATCTCTTTAGGTTTTTGCCGTGACTGAACGACCTGACAATACGAATAAATCGAAAGAAAAGACGACGTTTTACCTCGGTGTCCGTCATTTTTGTGAAAAACAGATTCGTCGCCTTCTTTCGTGGTATCGGTCGCTCACTTCTCGCGAGCGTCTTGTTGCCGCTTCGGCAGGTGCGGTTTTAGGCGCGTTTTGTCTTGCCGTTTCCTTTCTCACCTACTCATACTACGCGCCCGTCTCCTTTCATACGTACGCACAAAAGGTCGATGTCATTGTCGTTCCCGGCGACACGGCTCGCTCGATTGCCGGCAAGGTTTCTCGAAGCGGACTCGGGGTCAATGAAACGGTTTTGACGGCGCTTCTGCGGCTTTTCGGTAACCATTCGGCCATTCACGCCGGACGCTACCGCTTTGAGCGCGGCGATTCGTTATCGACCGTTGTCGGAAGTATCGCCGACGGCCTTGTCGCCGTCGGTAAGCTTCGCGTCTCCGACGGCATGACCTTTAAAGAGCTGCGCGCTCTGATTGATGCCGAATCCGATTTGCAGCACACGACGGCGCATTTAACCGATGCCGAACTTCTGAAAAAAATCGGTGCGACGGAAGAAAACCCCGAAGGACTCTTTGCCCCCGATACCTATCAGTTTCGAGCGGGTGTAACGGATCTTTCGGTTTATGCTTTAGCGTACAACAAGCAAAAAGCGGACCTGATGCGTGAGTGGAAAGACCGTGCCCCGGGTCTGAAACTGAAAAATCCGTATGAGGCGCTCATTTTGGCCTCGATTATTGAAAAAGAGACGGGCGTTCGAACCGACCGGCACCTTGTAAGTTCCGTGTTTCATAACCGCTTGAAAATCTGGATGCCCCTACAGACCGATCCGACGATTATCTATGCGATGGGAGAGGATTTTAAGGGGCGTCTTCGTAAGCGCGATTTGCAGCGGCCGGGGCCCTATAACAGCTACCTAAACTACGGGCTTCCGCCCACGCCGATTGCCATGCCCGGCCTTGAATCCATTCGTGCAGCCCTGCATCCGAGCCGCACAAAATATTTATACTTTGTAGCGCGTGGGGACGGAACAACGGTCTTTTCCAGTACTCTGGAAGTGCACAATCAAGCGGTCGCTAAATACCAAAAGACCAAGAACAGGGCGAAAACCGGATCATGAGTCGCGGCGTTTTTATTACATTTGAAGGAATCGACGGAGCCGGCAAGAGCACGCAGATTGCGGCCTTGGCGACTTACTTAAAAGAACACGGTCACGAGGTCGTTCGGACACGCGAACCGGGTGGGACGCCTCTGGCGGAAAAAATCCGATCCCTGATACTCTCCGAGCCCATGCAGGTTTCAACCGAGACCCTTCTTTTTTTTGCCTCACGGGCCGAACACATTGCCGATGTGATTCAACCGGCATTAAAGCGCGGTGCCTGGGTTCTTTCCGATCGCTTTACGGATGCAACGTTTGCTTATCAGGTCGGAGCCAAGGGGCAAAGTGCGCACTTTGTCGAAACCTTGGAAAAGCTCGTGCAAGGCGATTTACAACCCGATCACACGGTTTTGTTTGATATTACGCCCGAGATTGCGGCAACACGACGCGCAAAAGCCCGTGCGGCCGATCGCTTCGAGAGCGAAGATTTAGTTTTTTTCTCTGCGGTGCGAGCGGCGTATTTGCTTCGAGCCGAAGTCTCGGGAAAGCGTTTTTTTATTCTCGATGCCTCACAAGACCCCGAGACGATGACTGAGCGCCTATTGGCGGAGGCACGCACATGGCTTTAGCTCAATACCCATGGCAAGAGGCCCAAGCAAAATGCCTTCTTGAGTTAAAAGAGGCTCTCCCAAACGCCCTTTTACTGTACGGGCCGCGGGGAATCGGGACCTTTGATTTAGCGCACGCATTTTCTCAAAGTCTTTTGTGTGAGGCTCCGAAGCCGGACGGAGCGCCTTGCGGGACGTGTCGTGCATGTCGTCTTTTTAAAGCCTTTACACACCCCGATATACGTTATTTGGTGAGCGAAGCGGAGGCACTTCCGCGGGATATTCCCTTTGTTCCTCCGGAAAACAGCACGTCAGCGCGCAAAAACCTATATCGAGAAATACTGATTCACCAAACCCGAGCTCTGACGGATTTTCTGACACTTAAAAGTCATGAAGGCGGGCGGCGCGTCGTTTTGGTTTACCCGGCCGATAAAATTCGTACAGAGGCAGCGGCCTCACTTTTAAAGAGCATCGAGGAGCCGCCCGAAGGCTTGGTCTTTATTCTCGTTGCCGATGAGATCGATCGCGTCTTACCGACCATTCGTTCCCGGTGCCGATTGATCCGGGCCACGCCTCCGACGCGCGAAGAGGCGCTTTCTTGGCTTCGCTCACAGAATGTCAAAGATCCCGAACACGCTCTTGAGGTAGCCGGCGGCATGCCGCTTTCGGTCTTTGAAGTCGACGAGCGCTTGATTCTTTCTCCCGAAGAAGAGGAGCGATTCATCGCCCTTTTGCTCAAAGGCAGCAATGCCGATGCCGATGTTGTGTGTTCGTTACTCGGGCGAGACCCGGCGCTTCCGGCCTATGCCGCCTTTATGGCGCGTTGGGCTTGGGATCTGGCCTCGGTGCGGCAGGGGGGACCGGCACGGTATTTCCCGGAAAAAGAAGAGGACATTAAGAAGCTCACGGTCAAGACCGATCCGGCCAAACTTTACATGTGGATTAACAGTGTTCGGGACATCAAACGCGTCAGTTCTCACCCGTTAAATGCGCGAATGACCCTCGAGGCTCTTCTTTTGGCGTATGCTCGCGCCTTGTCTTAGATTGATTACGGAGTATCTCTTATGATTATTGCGCGTACGGTCAGTGACGTTCGCCGTGCCGTCAAGGCATGGCGTAAAGAAGGATTAACCGTCGGCCTTGTGCCGACCATGGGATATTTGCACGAAGGGCACGCCAGTTTAGTCAAAGCCGCGAAAGCCTCCTGCGACCGTGTTGTCGTTTCCGTATTTGTCAATCCCACACAGTTCGGACCCAATGAGGATTTAGAAAGTTACCCGAGAGACTTTGAGCACGATTGCGCACTCCTTGAGGATCTCGGAACGGACTTGGTGTTTCATCCGGAGCCGACGGAACTTTATTTTCCCGACGCCTCGACCTGGGTTGAGGTTCCGTCTTTGGCGCAAAACCTGTGCGCAAAAACACGTCCGACGCATTTTCGAGGCGTGTGCACGGTTGTGAGTAAACTCTTTCATATTGCAGCACCGGATAAGGCGTTTTTTGGACAGAAAGATGCGCAGCAATTGGCCGTTATCCGTCGCATGGTACGCGATTTGAATTTTGATCTGGAAATAGTCGGGTGCCCCATTGTGCGGGAGGCAGACGGATTGGCCAAGTCAAGTCGCAATACGTATTTAAACCCGAAAGAGCGCCAAGCGGCTTTGGTTTTGAACCATTCCCTTAAAAAAGCTTACTCTCTTATTGAGGCCGGAGAAACCGATACGAATAAGCTTCTTGCGGTGATAAAAGAGAGCATTGCCGCGGAACCCTTGGCCAAACTTGACTACGCCGAGGCAGTGGATGCCGACTCGATGAAACCGCTTGCCGCGGTAACCGGCAACGTGCTCTTTGCCATTGCCGTTTACATCGGCAAGACGCGGCTCATTGATAACTTCCTCGTTTCTCGGTAAAGTTATGCCCGCGTAGAAAACAGGGGATAGAAACCATGGATTCTGAAAAACACAAAGTGATTTTCAATTGGGTTGTCCGCCTTGTTTTCTTTTGCATGCTCATGAAGGTTCTTTACGACGTGATTCTTGCCGAGCACGCGTTCTTATCGTAAGGAAGCGGAGCGGCCTCTTAATTCGGAAGTGTGGCAGAGTGGTTGAATGCACCGGTCTTGAAAACCGGCGACGGTTTTCGCCGTCCGTGGGTTCGAATCCCACCGCTTCCGCCAATGAAACCTGCTTAAACAAGCAGTAAACAATACGAAACCATATGAAGACCGAGGAAGATTTTCTCGGTTTTTTTGTTATATTTCAAGCAGAAAAACCCTAACTTAGCCAACGACTTTTGCAACTCTCTGAGCAAAGCCGACAATGGTCTCTTGGGCGATTTTGCGGAAATCATGATAAGTACCTGTTGACGTGTTCTCCTATATCCACTTGGAAGTCTTCTGCGTATAATTAACCTATGAGGTTAATTTTCTTCTGGTATGAACGTCTCCTACAAAAGCAAAAAAATCCAAAAGATATGCACTGACAGAAAAACTGCTGTTCGCATTTTTGGAGACGAGTCAGCAGACGGTGTGGCAAAGTGTATTAAGACGCTAGAAAATTTTCCTTTTCGAGTAATCTTAAATAATCGACTTTGTGACTTCCATGCCCTTATCGGAGAAAGGCAAGGGCAGTATGCAATGAAGGTTTCAAAGAAAAACCGTCTGATTACAGTAATCATTGATGAAAAGTTGGAATCGGTCAGTGTTGAAGACATTATCGACTACCATCATTGAGGAGGGGTAAGTATGTTTATCCGAGGGACACACACAACTGCGGTCTCCGTCGGGGAGATCATAAAAGATCTGCTTGAAGCCAGAGGTTGGACTCAAAAAGAATTGGCCAAACGGATGGGCTTTTCTGAAAAGCATATTTCGAAACTTATGGATGGCGAAGTTGAATTGTCGGATGATGCTGCCTTAAGGTTGGAAGCTATTTTTTCGATTCCGGCAAAGTCTTGGCTTTCCTTTGATGCATCTTTTCGTGCTGACAAAATTCAGGCCCAAAAGGAGTTGGCAAGTGAAGAGGAAGAAAAACTCTTTCGTTTGTTGCCTTATCAAGAGCTTGCAAAACGAAATTGGATTGCATCGGTGTCTACTCTTGAGAAAAAGATTTTTGCTTGCAGGCAATTTTTTGGTGTAGCAGATCTGACTGTTTTGCCGTCGATTATGGTGAATTCATCGGTTTGTTTTAGGCAAAAGAAAGTAACAGAGAAAGCAAGATATGCCACTTTCGCTTGGATCCAAAAAGTTCGAAACGAGGCATTAGGTAAAACAGTCCGGTCAATTGATAGTAAGGGTTTGGCAAGAGAATGCGCGAAACTTAGGTCATTAACCGGATTGCCTCAAAACGAAGTGATTTCGAAGCTTGAGACTTTTTTAGGGCAATATGGTGTTGCCCTTGTTGTCCTTCCTCATCTTTCCGGATCGTTTCTTCATGGAACAAGTGAAAGAATGGGAGAAAAAATTGTGCTAGGTCTAACAGTTAGAGGAAAGGATGCTGATATTTTTTGGTTTTCTCTATTCCATGAGATCGGGCACATTTGCCTGAACCACTTAGCAAAAAAAGAAAGAACCAACGAAATGGAGCTTGAGGCTGACAACTGGGCGAAAAATGCCCTCATTCCTTCAGATGAATACGAGGGATTCCTTTCTGAAAGAAAATTTTCAAAGATAGCAGTAGAAGGATTTGCCAAAGAGATTGGTGTTCATCCGGGTATTGTGGTCGGTCGTCTGCAAAGCGAAAAACTCATTCCGTTTCGAAATCTGAATGGGATGAAGTTGCGATATTCCTTAGAAAAGTAGCTCTTTTTGGCTCTAAGCAAGCACCTCGCAAGAGGTGTAGAAACGACAAAGCCCGGCTGCAGCCGGGCTGAGTCTTTTAGATGGGGTGATGAATGCGCCATCCTCGTGCTCAACGACTAGCACAACATCGCTTCGCGTTTTAGCATTCTGTTCAATTGCTCAAACTTTTTCGCAGCCTGAAAAAGACAGGGGCAACGCCCCTCTTGAGGCATCGTTCCTGGGAGCCTCTGTTCTGGTGCTGTAGTAAATTCCCCATCTTTTCTACTTCTTTCTCCTGTGCAGTTTATGTGATTTTTAACGCAAAGAATGTATACGGTATTCATTCTATTGTGCAAATAGTCTCTATTTATCAGCGTTGATTTTCAATATCAGGGTAGGTATTGTTCGCGAAATTCGGCTTCGATTCCAGGACAGCAAGAAACAATCAAACCTTCTTCCTATCTTGTGAAAGTCCAAAAGAAGCCGCCTTTTTTCAACGTTTCACTTCGACACGAAATAGGACCACCCATGAACAAAACCTACAAAGTCATCTTTTCGAAAGTTCGCGGCGCCCTGATGGTGTGCAATGAAATCACATCCTCGGTACAAAAGAAGGGCGTTAAGCTAGTTCTTCTTTCCTCAGGATTGCTTTTTACGTCTTTTGCAATTGCGAATCAGATTACTGTTTCTTCTGAAGAAGCTAAATTAATTCTCGTAGGCGATGGTGCTACACAGCAAACTGCACAAATTACTGGCCAGTTTGAAAAAGGCGTGCAAACAACAGGAATTGGAAAAGTTTCGTTCACTACTGGCGAAACTCAAGATTTGCCCGAGACTACATACGATTATTTTAAAACCGTTAATCTTACTAACGTCAGACTACAAACGTATCCGACTGACCTTGGATTCGCAGTCCTAACCGGAATTGAAACACTTAGTTTGAATGGTTCAAATCTGCAGGTTATCTCTACTCAATCTTCAAACAAATCTCTTGTTTCAGCAGCATCCCTTTCTACACAGGGTGGCACAAACGCAATTTGGGTTGGATCAAGCGTCCTAGGCAATGGGGATTTTAAGTTGGGAGGAGAGTCAGCTCCGGTTGGCACTCTTACCCTGAATGGGGAATTTGACACATTAGGGGTTGGAAATGACAGCAGTACGATGGAATTAAACGTCGTACAAGCCAACATCAACTCTAGTAAATCAGCGACATTTACTGGGCGCAAGGGTAGCGAGGAAAACAATGAAAATAAGCAGAACATTCATTTAAATGCTACAGAATTGAATATAGGAACACCGAACCTGGCGCTAGAGCACACTCAGTTCTTCTCAACAGGCTCTGTTACGTTTACAGGCGATAATCAAACCCTTAAATTTACGGGTAAATCTTCGATTCATGGATATCAAGGAGTGAAGGCGCAAAATATCCTGAAGGTAGAAGTGACAGAGCTCGCAGATGCAACGATATTTGGTTCTTCCGCAACAAGCCTTGATAAGTTAACGATTACTAATAAGGGGAATCTCACAATCACCGCCCACGGGGGAGCGGTCAATGTCGATGAACTAAACCAGACGGGCAGTGCAACTTCGACATTTAGCGGGAACATTACGATATCTGAGGTAGTCGATGGTTTTTCCGGGAAGGTAAAAATCTCAGACACAGTTGGTGGTATCACCACATCATCCCTGACAATTAAGAGCGCGGCTGCCAACAAAATTAAGTCAAACCTCAATATGGGGCAGGGCAATTTATCTGATGAAACCAAAACGAATAAGCTCGTTATCAACGATGCAACGGGGACTCCCTACGAATTTGACAAAATCAGAGCTGTTGACGGTACCGGCAACAGTTTTGTGACTGTTGAAGGAATCGTAAAGACCACCGAACTCTCTTCAAATGACTACCACATTCTGAAATCCGCTCAAGGTTTGGCATCGACCACCGAAAACGCCTCTCTTACGATTGATTACGGCGCAAGGGAAGTTGCTGTGACAGGGCTTGGGAACAAGGACAAATCTTCCCTTGACGCCAAAGGAATCAATTTAAAGAGTGGAACTTTAAAATTAGGAAATGGCTCGGACGATTCCACGTTCGGTACAGAAAATGTTCCGGTTGATTTTGAAATGTCCGGCTCATCTAAATTGAATGTTCTCGGAGATACCGTTCATTTCGGTGCCTATAAACAAAGCGAAACTTCCGAGACAAAGATTGACAGTGGAGCAGGGACTTTTAACGTTCATGGTAACGCCACACTCGCCGGTAAATCTTTCACGAATGCCAACACCGCCGACGGCAATGCTCCCGGTGCTCTGTTTCATTCAAGTCTGACCGTTTCCAACGGTGAATTTAAGACGGCTTCCGGCGGCACTACAACCGTTTCCGGTACCTTCAAGCAAGAAGGGGCCGGTAAGACCATTGTCGATAGCGGAGGTACGCTCAACTTAAACGGCGGAGCAGAAATTGCAGCGAACACTTTCAGTAATGCCGGCACGACCAACTCTGCGCAAGGAAAAGAAATGAAGGTATCCGGAGGCACGTTCCAAACTGCGTCCACGGGTACAACGAACGTAAACGGCCAACTTAATCAAACAGCTGGGAAAACCGAGATTCTGTCGGGCGGTAAGCTTAATGTCCGAGGCGAAACAACGCTTTCAGGCGGCGAAATGAATATGGCCGGTACTGCCGACATTAAAAAAGTATCCCTTTCCGGAGGTCAACTCGTTTCATCCGGAACAACCACAGTTGCAGCCTTAAATCAGACGACAGATACGGCCGCCCTCCAAATCAAAAGCGGTACTCTGACGGCAGCCTCTGCGGCGTTGAGAAAAGCAGAACTTAACGGGGGAAAACTTAGCGTAACGACAGCCGACCTTTCTGCTGCCGATATTCATTTCAAAAACGGTTCCGAAGTAGAGATTGCCGGTCTTGAGACGGGTACGACTTCTCTAGGCAAGATTACCGTTGATGATGACAACGCGACAAACGGTGTAACGGGTAAGTTCGTTTACAACGGCACACGCGATGGCAAGATTGATTCCCTTTCTTTAGGGGGTAAAGATGCCTTGGAGTTCTCTGCAAGAAACGCAAAACTTGACTTGGATGCTATGCACTTTAAATCCGAAGAAGACTCCGTCTTAACTTGGGATGTTAAGGAAACCACTGTTACCGGTACCGGAGAGAACTTTAAAGGAAAAATGAATCTTGCCGATGTCGGTGCGAAAACCTCCGGTTCGACACTCAATATGTCATCGCAAACCTTCGATGCGATGTTCGGTCAGGGAAAAGGAAAGCTAAATCTAGGAGCTAACGGAACAAATAATCCGCAGGTTCGCAACGTTCTGAATGTCACCGATGGAATATTGAATCTCACGGACAGTTCGAATTCAACAGGAAGCCTTGTTTCCGGTGAGGGACTAATTAACGCTAACTCAGGAATCACTCTCGGCGCTCAGTATGCAGGGAAATCGGAACTTCAGACAACAGGTAAGTTGTCCGTTGGGGACGATGCCGGCAATTTCACACTCGGCCCAGATTCCGTGGTTTCTGCGGGCGGATTGGCTGTAACTCAAGCAAATCCTGCCGGCACACTCACGGTTAACGGGACTCTTAACCTGACCGGAGGGGAGTCTGACATCGGGGGAACCGCCATCGCTGTTGCTCCCTCCGCTCCCGGCAAGGGACTTAACCTTAACGGTTCGACGGCAAAATTAACGACAACGGGCAAGGTCACTGCGACCGGTACCGATGCCCTTAAAGTCAATGGTGCCGAGATGACAGTCGGCGCCCTTGAAGCGAATGCCGGCAGTACTTCAGTCAAGAATAATGGCAAGTTGACGGTTAACGGAACACTTAAGGCCACAGGCAATGACGCAATCACCGTTTCCGGGACGGGTAGCGAACTCATTGCAAACGGTGATCTTGACCTTTCGGGAAGCACGGATAAAAGTGTGATCGAAATCTCCGGAAGCGCTTCGATGACAGCGAAGGCCGGGAAGATTCTGACAAAGCGCGAAGACGGAATCATTGCCTCCAGTGTGGGCGGAATGATCGGCGTTACGGATAGCAGTGCCGGCTATGTAAATCTTGACGGAATAGCTGATTGGATTAGTAATAATTTCAGCGATGATGCAGAAACAGGAAAGAAAAAAGTTTCGCTCGACCAAGTCTCCCAGATTATGGGAGCTCTCAACGGGAACGGAAAAGACTCAAGACTTCTCTTGAAGTTAGGGGATGCTTTTAACTGGTCGGACTACGAAATTGATTTCGGTGAAGCTAATCCGATTGACTACGATAAATTCAAATTGGTCAATGGCGTTGCTGCCTCAGACAAAGATATTGTCAATGTTAATGGCAACGTCACCGGAACTAATAGTTGGAAGAGCGCAAAGCTTAAGCAAGGAGAGGGGAAACTCAAGATCCGTTCTCTCGGAGGAAGCAACAATTCCTCTGACGATGACGTCAGTGGCAATTTGACGCTCAATCATCCGAGTGACGGAATATTTGTAAAAAACTCTTCAGGCGCAGTCGCCGATGTTGAACTAATCGGTTCTGCAAAGTCCGGAGATTTGGAATCAACGCTAAAACTGATTGGAAACGGTCAAGTCGGTTCAGTCACGGGAAGCGGCAACAGTGCCAACACGAAACTCTTTCTTTCCGGAGAAGGGACAAACCGGGCGACTATTGCGACAAAGGATCTCGGAACTGACAACAACGCCCTCGGTGTCGTGGCGCTCGATAACGCAAAGGGTACTGTAACCGGTGGCGTCGTTGCAGGAACACTCGAACTGAACAACTCGGAGATGGATCTTTCCGGCGCTCTTAAAACCAGGGCGCTCGAAAACACGAATAACACCGACAGAAATCGCACCGGTGATGTGAAAGTAACCGGGCAAAGTTCGTTAAACCTTGCCTCAGCCGACATCGGCGGTTCTTTGACGATTGATGCAAACTCGTCCTTTAAGACCAAAGATAACGGCAGCGTTTCTGTCAAAGGAGCAACTCTAGTTGACGGTGCCGGCTCATCTTACGCAGCAAGCGGTGACTCAAACATGGGCGATGTTACGGTCAAAAACGGCGCAACCTTCGGCTATGACGCAGAGGGACATCCCGTTGGCGGAAAACTTAAAACTATGAACGGGTCAGTTACCGTTTCTTCCGAGAACGACAACAACCGCTCCCGGTTATACGCCTCTGAACTGGACATTGACAAATCTCTTTCAGTTAAGGCCGGTGATGTCGATACACACGGTCCCTTGACAGTCAAAGGGAATAGTTCTTTCACAAGCGGCGCAAAAGTTACCGCCCGAGACAATGCTTCTCTAGGCAGTCTTGATGTGAAAGAGGGATCTTCCTTTGATATCGGTCACAATATGTTGAAGGTACTCAAGAATCCAGTGGATAACACCACTGCGACCTCGGGCGATGTAAACGTGTCCGATCCGACTTCCTCTGTCAGTGCAGGTTCGGCTGAGATTGCAGGGAATCTGACTGTTAAGAATAACGGCTCCTTTATGACGTCCCAAGGTCAAACTTCAACCGGTAATACTTCCGTTGATGGTTCTGTCACGCTTGAGAACAAGGGTATCGTCCAAGTCGCCGGCGACTTTAAAGCAGGCGGAAAACTTGCGTTATCGAAAGAATCTAACTTTAGTGTCGACGGGAAAGCCGAGATGACAGGCCTTATTGTGGACACTTCTAATGTAAGTGTCGGAGATAGTCTTACGGTCGACACGACTGACGAGGTTCTTGTGAAAAACGGCGGAGCCCTTTCGGCAGGGAATGCTCTTTTGAATGAGGTTAAAGTCGAAAACAACCCGGAAAACGCAATTAAGACGAATAAGCTTTCCTTCGGTAAGGAAGGTGGCTTAGGAACCCGCATTCAGAAACTTCATCTTGCCGGAAATACCGAACTCACGTTTAACACCTCGTCCGATTCGAGTACGGATGCCAGCGTGAACGTTGTTAACGACCTCACGGTTGCTTCGGGAGTCAATGCCACGATTAACGGCATTGCAGCGCAATACGGCGCAATTACGGTGAACGGAAATCTCGACGCTCAAAAGATCGTCCTTACGGCAACTCAAGAGACCGGGCCCGGAACCTTGGATGTAGCAGGGAATTCGGAAACTCCGGCTTTAGCCCGATTCGGTGAGTTGGACCTAACCGGTGCTGCTTCCGGTTCTATCAAAAAAGGTCTTCTTGCTGTCGGAGGTCAGGAAGCCTTAGATGCGAACATAGAGAGTCTTAGAGAGGAGGCCAAGGCAGCTCTAAAGAGTGCCAAGCAAACGGATGTGGACGTTTCGTCTATCCTTTACATCAACAGCGCTTTGTCGGCGCCGAACGGCACCCTGACGGTCGGTGATACAACCGGCATGCAATTTGGCGACAACACTTTCGGCATCGGAACAGGTGGCTTCATGATTCTCGATCGCGGTGCTATGGACGAACCGGTAATCGAAAACGGCAAGACCAAGTACACCGCGCAACTGACCGGCAACATTGTCAATAACGGCAAGATGATGTTCAAGAATGTGAAAATCTCCGGCGGTACTGTGATTACCTTGGCTGACGGCAATCACACTGTCAGCGGGGATGACGCGAACTTCCTTTCCGGAAACTTCCTGTACGACGCAAGACTGGCCGGCAATAACCTGATATTTACGATGTCGGAAACCGGTGCGGCGATTATCGGTGGATCGCTTTCCGAATCCTTGCAAGAGACGGTGATGAATCTGGCGGAAGGCGACGGATTTGATTCTTCTCGTCGAGACGGTGCCGGTTGGATTGCTTCCATGATGGAAGACGTCACCGGTGACGGCAATCGCACCCCCGAACAAATCGGGCGTGATTTCGGTTCTGCTCTTGAGTCCGTATCGAGAATGACAGCGCAGTCCGGTACGTTCCTTGTGACGGACACGGTCAAGCACGTTGCTGCCGGTTCTGTTGAGGAACGCCTCGGCTTTAGTTCGGCAATCGGGACAAGCGTTGCAACGGAAGAAACCTTCGGTCGCACCCTTTGGGCTACTCCGCTATATAACAAGACCAAGGCCGACGCCTTTAAGGCCGGAAAATTCACGTCCGGGTCGGATGTGGATTTGTACGGTATTACGGTCGGAGCGGACGTTGTCGTTCGGGATGACACGCGCTTAGGTGCGGCGCTCTACGCCGGTTCCGGAAAGGCCGATTCTCGAGGAAGCTTGGCGACGACCAAGAACGACTTTGACTTCTACGGCGCCGCCTTGTACTTCGGTCACAGCACCGGAGCCTGGTCGTTCATGGGAGATCTGGGCTTCGGCTATGTCACCAACGACGTTAAACAGACCAATCACGGTCTCGTGAAGTCCGACATGGATTCGACCGTCTTTACGGCAGGTCTTAAAGCCAAGTACGCCTTTGATGTCGCCGGCATGCAGGTTGCTCCTTTTGCAGGACTGCGATTGAATCACGTCAATTCGAAGAACTACAGCGCGAAGACGAACGCACAAGGGACGATTCTCAATTCGCACGGGACGGCTAAGACCTATGCGGAAGTACCTCTCGGAGTTCAGTTGTCGCGCGACTTTATGACGCAGACCGGCTGGACGATCAAGCCTGCCCTCGATCTTGCGGTCACCCCGGTTGTGGGTTCGAAGAACCTGACCGAGACGATTCGCTTTACGGGAGTCAGTCAGGATGTAACGACCTCGTCGGAAGTTCTCGACCGCATGCGCTACTCGGCTGCGCTCGGAGTCTCCGGCGGCAAGGACAAGGTCGGTTTCGGTGTGTCGGTCGGCTACAGCGGATCGAAGAACACCGACGCCTTTGCCGTCAAAGCCAACGTGCGTTGGACGTTCTAGCAACCTAAGGCAGTCTTCTTGAAAAGAGGACTGCCGGTACTGTTCCTGATAAGGCCCTGAGTCGCAGATTCGGGGCTTTATTGTCCTCGGCAGGGATGAGTTTGATCACCTCTTCAAGTCGCTTTAAACCCGTGGTATCCCCTGGAGAGACAGACTAAAGTGGTTTAAGGTCAATGCTTTAACGAAGCAAGCACCACGCCGTCTGCACGGTCCTTTTAAAGAGTCTTTGATTGATTAAGAGTCAAAGAGGAGAAAAGAGAATCCTATCGCAACAGAGAACCGGAGGTTTCTTGCAGGGTGCATACCTTTTGAGGGTAGAGGAATCTTCAGAACCGCAACGACCGTCTGGGAATACCGGCAGTCTCAGGGAAGACAGGCAGGGATTTTCGGCCGGACTCACGGATGGCTCAGACGATTTCTCGTAAAAGACGAATTACGTCACTAAGGTCTCGAGACCATGGGAGGCTTCCGACACATACGGGATTATTCTTTCTGAGAACGGTTGAAATCTACTCGAGTCCTTCCCGGGAGTTCACAGACTTACGTCAGTCAAGAGTCGTGGGGAATACCCTAACGGCTTGGAAATAATCTCCGAAGTTCAAATAGAATGTTTATGCGTTCCGTGATTCATCCCAATCGGGAGGATATGGGAAGCACACAAAAGCCCCTCTCTCAGGGTCAACTATAGCGACTGACCGGCAATTCTTCACGTGCCGAGTTGCCGTCAAGTCTGTCAAAGGAGCTTTTCTTATGATTGAAGTTCTACTGACCCTCGCGGTGATTGCAATCGTCGCCTGGAGTATCTTCCAAAACTACTACCCGCCCACCGTACTTTTGCTCGCAGGACTCGTCTTTCTAGCGGTCGCAGCATTTATGGGCGTGGACCCCGTGGCCGCAAAAAAATCCACACAGTTTTTGGGATTTGATTTTGCACAGGCGTTTGCCGAGCAGATGAAGACGAGGCTCCCGGGGCTCGGGCTTAACATCATGTGGATTGCCGGTTTCTCGTACTACATGGACAAAATCGGTGCCTCAAAGGCCCTGGTTAAAGCGTGTGTCCGTCCGCTTTCGGCAATTCGGTCACCTTACGTGCTGTTGGCCGTCACCTATGTAATCGGTCAATTCATGGCGCTTTTTATTAACTCGGCGGTCGGCCTCGGACTCCTTCTGATGGCTTCGATTTTCCCGCTTCTGGTGGAACTCGGAGTCTCTCGGACGTCCGCTGCGGCCGTTATCGGTTCGACGTGCTGCTTGGATTTAGGACCTTCCTCGTCAAATGCCATGCGTGCGGCCGATCTATTAAACACCGATGTCGTCACATACTTTGTGCATAACCAAATTCCCGTGGCACTCTGTGTGATTGCTACGGTGGCAGTCGGGCACTTCTTCGTTCAGCGGTGGTTTGACCTGCGTGACGGTCAGACTGCGAACGCCGGAAGCAATTCTCAAGAAAAGCGAGATGTCAGCAAAGCCTTCGAAGGAGCAGGCCCCGCTTACTACGCGATTTTGCCGATGCTTCCGCTATTCCTGCTCATCGTGTTTTCGCCCATGGTTTATGCCGGCGTGAAATTGTCTCTTCAGACAGCCATCATCATTTCCATTCTGATTGCGTTTGCGGTCGACCTTGTCACGCACATGAAAGTCAAGGATGTGATTGCGCGCACAAAAGCAGTCTACGAGGGCATGGGAAAGGTCTTTACATCCACGGTGGCTTTAATTTGCTGCGCAGAACTCTTTGCTCTCGGAATGACCAAGGTCGGCGGCATTTCACTCATGATTAAAGCGGCGGCCTCGATGGAATCGGCCGGAATCTGGGTCATGCTCTTTGTGATGATCGGCATTATGGTCATTGCCACACTTGTTACCGGGTCAGGTAACGCCGCTTTCTTCGCTTTTTCGCCGTTACTGCCCGAAGCGGCTGCTTCGGTCGGTATGAATGCAGCCATTCTTGCGGTTCCGGTTCAGCTTTCGGCCGGTATCGCGCGCACGATGTGCCCGATTGCCGGTGTCATGATTGCTGTTTCGAGTATCGCCGGTATTACGCCCTTCCAAATCGTACGTCGGACGATTCCCGTGATGGCCATGGCGCTTGTCGTGAACGTTGCCGCTTCGGCGATCTTCCTCTGATTTAACTACACGGCGGCATTCCGATCTCGGAGTGCCGCAAGGAGTCCAACATGAAACACGCTACCTTGATTCGCCATGCTCACGTTTTTGCTCCCGAGGATTTAGGACAACGCGATGTGCTGATGGTTAACGGACGCTTTCTTGCTGTCGAGCCGGATTTATCTGTGACACTACCTGAGATGGAGACGATTGACGCCGAGGGAAAAATCCTCACTCCGGGGTTCTTCGATCAACATATTCACGTCACAGGCGGCGGCGGGGAAGGAGGTCCCGTATCGCGTACTCCGGAACTTAATCTTTCCGAGCTTGTCGCCTGCGGGACAACCGATGTCGTCGGTGTCTCGGGAACGGATTTTATTTCCCGCTCAATTGAAAACCTTTTAGCCAAGATTCGGGCTTTGTCCGAAGAGGGCGTGAGCACGTGGATGTACACGAGCAACTACCGCTACCCTCCGACTACATTAAGTGGGGAGGTTTCTAAAGATATCTTTATGGTCCCCGAATGCCTCGGCGTAAAAATTGCCATCGGGGACCACCGCAGTTCCTTCCCGACGCAAGATGAGCTTCTTCACCTGCTCTCGGATATTCGCCTTGCAGGCATGATTTCCGGCAAGATCGGCGTCTTACACATTCATTCCGGTGATATTCCCGGGGCTTTCGATATGTATCGCGACATTGTGGCTCGGGGCTTTCCGATTAAACACATCCGTCCGACTCATTGTGCTCGTGCTCGTCATGTGTTCGACGGTGCCCTGCAATTTGCCCGAGACGGAGGCTACATTGACATAACGACCGGGGGATCTTGCTGCTTTGAAAAAGGACCGGCTCAGGCTTTCGTCGAGGCACTTGACAGCGGAGCGGATCCGAAACACATTACAATGTCCTCGGACGGACATGGATCAAAGCCCCGTTTTGATGAAAAGGGCAACATGATCGGACTTGCCGTTTGCGGAATCGAATGCAATCTCACGACTGTCCGAGAATTGGTCGAAACCTACAACATGGAGATTCCGACGGCTTTGGGATTTATTACCCGAAACGTCGCTGATTCGCATGGGCTTAAAGATCACGGGCGCGTGGGAGCTGGCGCTGTTGCCAACGCGTTACTTTTTGACGAGGACTTTAAGCTGACGGACGTCTTTGCCAAAGGGCGTTCCATGATGCGCTCGGGCGAGATTCTCGTCAAGGGAGTTTTTGAAACCTAGACCTTTTGAAAAATCTGAATACGCATCGACCGACTCCTTATCGGGAGCCGGTCGTCGATTTTTAGCCGACAAGAGCTTAGCGCGATAGACGGCAGCGTGCGAGCAAATCCGATTGATTCGAAGAGCGCTTGTCGCATTCCCGAGTTTCTTTTCTCGGGTACAAGAGCGAAGAGAAAGAGCTTCGGCGGCTTGAAGGCGGCAACGCAGGCCTTGGCGGCGGCAATGTCTTCGGAAGGCGCTCCGGCAAGAGCTCGATCAGGGTTTTCTTGGCGACTTCTTCGCTGCTTCGGCCGAAGAAAGTGCAATGCGACTACGCGTATCGTCGGTCGTTCCCATCACATCGCCCTCTGGAACCGTTTGTCCTTCCTGAACATTTAACGTAGCAATGCGCCCGGCTTCTTCAAAGGTCAAGCGCACGCTCCGTGTGTCGACGGTGCCGTAAACGGCTCCTGCGTCGTTGTTTGTTTTAAGCGCGCTGTAGGCGAGACGCAGCAACCGCGGCAACGAGGACGAGTACGGCAAGTTTTTTTGCATCGTCTCTCTCCGATACGCTCAATCGGGGACGCTTCAAGGCCTCTTGAGGCAAACTTGACCTAAGAGACGACACAGCCGCAACGTTGAGAGTCAATTAAAGGCAGATGCGAACAAGGTTTACGTTGTCGAAAGAGAGGCTTATCGAGCCATTTGGGTAAAAAAATTCCCGAGCCGAATTGACTCGGGAATCGTAAACGGATCTTAATTGAGGCGTTCAGTTACTTTGTCTGCACAATCGGCGCCGCATTACGCAGCTTCAAAACGCAGTGGTATACAACGAGCAGAGCAAGAATAATCAGGGCAACGGCGACGATAAATTGCAGTCCGTGCACCATGAAGACAAACGTTCCTGCCTGCCAAGCACCGAAGATGCGGATAATCTGCTCGACAAGAGCCGTCATCGTCACAATGAACATGATGGCCATCGGCCCGTAGAGCATCCAACCCTTGCGACCTGTGGACTTTAAGAACACAGCCAGACCCGTAAGAACGAGAGCCGACAGGAGCTGGTTCGCCGACCCGAAGAGCGGCCAAACACTCATGTATCCGGCAATGCACAGAGCGTATCCGCCGAGCAGTGTCAGAATCGTCGAGAAGACCGTATTGGTAAAAAGCTTTTGCACGGCGGTCTTTTCCTGACCCTTGGAGGGGGTAAAGAGTTCCTGCAGCGACATACGACCGATGCGAGCGACAGCGTCAACGGAGGTTAGCGCCAAAGCCGAGACACACATCGTCAGGATGCATGCGGCAATGTTGGTCGGAACACCGAAGATTGTCGTCAGGAAGTTAGCAACCGAGTGCGAGAAGGTCTGGAAGGGGGTTCCTGCCGGAAGGACTCCGTTGGTCGCAGCCGCGCAGACCACAATCAGGGACACAACACCGAGAATGACTTCGACGCACATAGAGCCGTAACCGACAAGGCGCATATCACCTTCGCTCGAGACCATCTTAGAGGAGGTGCCGGAACTTACGAGCGAGTGGAAGCCCGAAACCGCACCGCAAGCTACCGTCACGAAAAGAATCGGGAAGAGGTCCAGATTCTTAACGGTAAATCCGACGTAGGCCGGCATATTGAGGGTCGGGTTCTGAATGCACACACCGAGCACGCCACAGGCAATCATGCCGATTAAAAGGAACATCGACAGGTAATCGCGCGGGGTCTTTAAAAGCCACATCGGCATCACGGACGCAGCAAACAAATAGGCAAAGACCACATAGCGCCATGTGAGGGCATCGGCGTAAATCGGGAAGGCAATACCGACGGCAAGCATCGCGAGCATCAAAATGACGCCGACGACAAACTGCCTGCCGGCAGAAGGCTTACGATACTTCAAATAAAGACCGAAGCCTACGGCGACAAACATATAAAGAATCGAAATCGAGGCCGCCGCCGCATTGGGCATGAGTTCTGCGCCGGTTTTGGAATAGCCGTTGAAAGTGTTGGCGACCATGTCGCAGAAAGCCGCAATGACAAGAAGCGTAAAAAGCCAGCAGAAAAGCAAGAACAACTGACGCCCCGTACGACCGACGTAGTCCTCAATAATCATACCGATGGACTTACCGCCGTTTTTCACGGACGCATAAAGCGCGGCAAAATCCTGTACAGCGCCGAAAAACACACCGCCGACCATCATCCAAAGCAATGCCGGCAACCAGCCGAACATCGCTGCAATAATCGGACCGGTCACGGGTCCGGCACCGGTGATGGATGTGAACTGGTGTGCAAACACCGTCCAACGCGAAGCGGGAGAAAAGTCCTTGCCGTCGTTTTTTTCGACAGCCGGGGTCGGACGCTTCAGGTCAATGCCCCAGGTCTTTTCCAGCCACTTAGCGTATCCGAAATAGCCGATTGCCAGCACAACGATGGCAATGAGCATTACTTCAAGCCCTGTCATAAAAAATAAACTCCGAAATAATTGTTACAGGCGCCCTTACAAGCCTGAAATGGCTCAATTTCCTAAGAGCGTTCGGAGATTCTAATCACGCACTCTTTACCGTTTGTATCGGAAATGACAAGGTGTTATCGAGCGATAAAGTTCCTAGGTAAAACACCGAAGGTTGTCTCATACAATCGGACGATAGACAGAAGAAGAGAAAAAAAGCGGGTAGTTCTTCAGGTTGAACTATCCGCAAGGCAGGAATCATTTCTTCGGCTAATGGTCCGATTTAATTCCCGCACCGCATAGGGTAATTAAAACGTCCGAGCTCGCTCCGTAGGTCTCCTGATAGGCCTCCCACGCAGCAAAGTTTGCCGCTGTCGTATGTTCGATGTAAAAGCCTTTCTTAGCCAGGCGTTCGCGCCAAGCCAGAAGACGGTTTTCCGGCGCCCTGACAAAGACAACGTTGTGTTTGCGGGCTAAGGTGAGAATTTCCTTAGCGCGTAGGGGTTTGCCGATGGAAATACCTTCGGCAATCGTGGGCCGGACAGCAACGGGAAGCGCCTCGTCCGAATTCTCTCTGTACGCCTCATACAGGGGATCGCAATGTTCGCTTTGCAAGGCAATGACCTTCGGGAAGTGATCGATAACGCCGCTCGCTAATAGATGCTCCAAGGCTTTAATCACACCGAGATAAAGCGTCCCGTTTCCGACCGGAACGATGATGTGTTCGGGAATACGCCCCATTTGTTCGAAGACTTCGTAGATGTACGTTTTCATGCCTTCGTAAAAGAAGGGATTGACAACGTGGTTGGCGTAATAGACCCCTTCATCGTGCACACGGGCTCGACACACGTCGGCACAGTGGTCACGCGAGCCTTCGATGACGCGACAAGCGGCGCCCGTGGCCTTAATCATCGCAATCTTTTTCGGGCTTGTCCCTTCGGGAACATAGATTTCGCAGGCGATGCCGGCGCGAGCGCAGTAAGCAGCGACGGCGTGACCGGCGTTGCCGCTTGAATCTTGCACGCACTGCGTAACACCGATTGCTTTCATGTGAGACACGAGCGTAGCTGCTCCCCGATCTTTAAAAGAGAGCGTCGGCATCATGTAGTCGACTTTTAAGAACACTCCCGGCTCAAGCTCGACTACGGGCGAAAGCCCTTCGCCGAGTGTGACGGATTGCCAGGCTTCACCGAGGCCGGTTAAAAATTCACGATACCGAAACAGACTCCAGGTCGAGCGATCGATCTTCTTTAGGTCGAAAGGCTTATTAACCGGATCGAGTTCGAAAAGCCCGCCGCACTCACAGACCGGCGAGTGCGTTGTGACGGGAACTCGTTTTCCGCAACGCGTGCAATGAAATTCAAGCATAGAGACCTCCTTACTTTAATTCCACGACCGCTTCGATTTCCACCAAGCAATTAAAGTGTAGGGGAGAGGTCGAGACAATCACGCGTCCCGGTTTGTGCGCGCCGAAAAACGCAGAATAGACTTCGTTAATAGCGCCCCAATAGATGTTCGAGGGCGTGTAGACACGGCAAAAGGCCACTTGCTCCCGTGTGCAGCCTGCCGCCTTTAATACGCGATCAAGGTTATTGAGCGCCAAAGCTGCATGCTCTCGAATATCGCCTTTGGCGACCTCGCGCGTATCGGGATTGATCGAGAGTTGTCCGGAGACATACATGAGGTTGCCGACCTTGACGGCCGCCGAATAGTGTCCGGGGTTGTGTCCTTTAAAGTCCGGATGAATAAATTCCATAAACGCTCCTTATTTCATTCCTTTGTGTGGGTTGTTAAAGTTAGGTTCGACGCAGTGCATCCAAATCACTGTAAATCGTCACTTTCGATAGGCCCAGAAGACGCGCGAGTTCTTCGATACTGCCTTTGAGAAGAAAAACATCGCGATCTTGAAGTTCACGTACAAGACGCCGTCTGACATCGCGGTTGGTTTTGGCTTTTACATAGCCTTCTTGTGCGACTGTTTCGCAAATGAGTCGAAAGACGGTTTTTCGCACCGAATCAGGCTTACTCTGAAGGTCGTTGCTTTCGATCTCGGTCTCCGGTTTCATTAAACCTGCCGTATCGCCGTCTTTTTTCAGATTTGTCATCGTAAGGCCCGGAAGGCGATTCTGAAGCGAGTGAAAAAGCTCCTCTTGGTCAGTGACGTCCTCATTCACACAAAGAGCGCCGATGATGTCGCCGGATGTATCGCGAATAAGTTCGGTTGTTGCCCGAATGAGTTTCGTGCGATATCGAAACCACCACGGACCGATAAAGTCCCCCTCGCTACAGGCAAGCATCTCGGGAACAAGATGGCGCACTCCCTGACCGACCTTTCGATCGGTGACGTCCCCGTTGATAACATATACAACCGAACGTGCCGGATTCGTAAGGTCATGGAGCACGATTTCCGTGGACGGGCCCTGCATCCGAGCCAGAGTATCTGCAAACCGAATCCAGGGCGCCAGTTCAGGTCGAATCGTTCGTGTGGCCATACGGCTCCTTTGTCGTATAAAAACTTCTATTTGTGTATTGTACGCAAATTACCGTCGTTTGGCATTGTGTCCGAATAATTTATCTTAAGCTCAGAATTCAGTTGGAAAATGATTTGCTCTTAAGTTTATTTCTACGTAGAATTTTTTCTACGTACTTTTCCGGCCTCGGAGACTTATGATGAAAGAAACTCTTGAAAACCTTGTAGGATTAACTCTCACAGACCCGTCTGTTCCGACCCCTTCGTGTGTCATTGATTCGACGAAACTGCGTCATAACATCGAGCGAGCCAAAGCCAAAGCTGCGGCGCTTCATGTGGCTTGGCGGCCGCACTTAAAAACGCACAAATCCATTGATATCGCGCGTCTTCAAATGTCAAGCCCCGAAGGGCCGGCAACGGTTTCGACCTTGGCCGAAGCGCGCTATTTTGCGCAAAACGGCGTCAAGGACATTATCTATGCCGTCGGAATTGCCCCGCAAAAACTCTCGGCAGTCGCAGCCATTCGACGCGAAACCGGTTGTGATTTGAAAATTATCCTCGATAGTGTCGAGGCCGCTAAGCTTGTTTCGGAGTTTTGTCGGCGCGAAGGGGTTTTGATTCCCGTACTGCTTGAAATAGATACGGACGGTCACCGCTCGGGTCTTGTTCCGGGCGCCCCCGAGATTGTCGCAACGGCTCGTGCGTTAACGCACGGAGCTCTGTTTAAGGGCGTTTTGACGCATGCCGGAGATAGCTACGAGTGCAAAACGCATGAAGCCATCGTTGCTGCCGCTCAAAGCGAACGCTCGGGAATTGTCAAAGCGGCAAATGACCTTCGAGACGCAGGATTTGCCGTTGATATTGTCTCCGTAGGATCTTCTCCGACCCTTATGTGTTCACAAAGTGAGGTAGGAGTCACAGAGATTCGAGCCGGTGTTTGCGCTCTTTTTGATCTATTTATGAGTAACGTCGGCATTTGTCGTATCAATGATATTGCCGTTTCGGTTTTGACAACCGTGATCGGCCGCAAAACCGATAAAAGGCGTGTAATTACCGATTCCGGATTTCTCGCAATGTCACGCGATCGAGGGACAGCGCGACAGAAAACAGACTATGGCTACGGTCTTGTTTGTGACGTGAACGGAGAACCTTTAGATTCGGGAAAAATTCTATTAACGGGAACCAACCAAGAGCACGGCATCATCACGCTTCCCGCAGATTCCTCTTTAGCACAAAGCGATTTTCCGATTGGACGGCGTCTTAGGGTTTTACCTAATCATGCGTGCCCGACGGCAGCTCCCTATGCGCATCTTTTGCTTGTCGAAAACGGAAAAATTGTTGCGGTTCTTTCCCATGTACGCGGCTGGGAGATTGCGTAGAAATTCTGTTGATTAAAAGGTTATTCCATCTTTTTTAAAACCGCTACCGGGTGCAGGTAACGTGTTTTTTACCCGCACCCTCAAACCTAGGGATTTCCCTGATGTGTAAAACCTTGTGTGTTTTTTGTCGTCGTTTTGCGGATTTCCGAGGTTCTTTTAACTGACACACTTTCTTACATGCTAGCATCTAGTACATAGTACTTAGTCGGTACAGTCTAGTGCTTTACGACTAGTACTTTTATTTCTTGTAAAAAAAAAGAAAGATGGTCCCATGAAGAAATCCGATTTAAGTGTTGTAGCTATTCTTTATCTCTTCGTTTTCTTTTTTGCCTACCAAACGCATCAACTCCCCGAAGAAGCTCAGTCGTATCCTGGCTTTCTATTGGCCGTGATTTTTATTCTCAATACGATTTATCTTGCTGTCGCATTGTGGCGTTGGAAGGTTAAAAAGCTCTTTAAAGACGATTTAGAGCACCTGTACGACGGTTTCATTCCAAGTCAATTCTTTACCGTGATGGTCGGAGCGGCCCTGTATGTGGCCCTCATTTACTGGATCGGCTACTACATCGCGAGCACCCTGTACATGGCTGTTGCTCTTGCCCTTTTGAAAGTTAAAGCCAAGTGGATTGCTGTGGTCATCATCTCGCTTCTTGTCGTCATTTGGCTTGTCTTTACGTTGTTCTTGAAGGTCCCCCTTCCTGTCGGACAACTCTTTTTCTAACCGGTCAGGAGAACAGCGATGTTAGAAACATTATCTTTGATGGGTGCCGGTTTTATTAATGCGGCCACTCCCGTAAATTTAATTGCAATGGTTTTGGCAACGACGTTCGGCCTTGCAATCGGATGCTTACCCGGTCTTTCGGCAGCCATGGGCGTAGCACTTTTACTGCCCGTGACATTCGGGATGCACCCGGCAACGGGCCTGATTGTCCTCGGCGGTATTTATTGCGGCGCCATTTTCGGCGGATCGATTTCAGCGATTTTGATTCATACACCGGGAACTCCCGCCTCGGCGGCAACGGCAATCGAAGGTTACCAGCTGACACTAAAAGGGCATGCGGCTCGTGCCTTGACCGTTGCGTGCGTTGCCTCGTTCGTGGGCGGTCTCTTGTCGTGTCTCTCTCTTTACTTTTTCTCGCCCCCCTTAGCGGCCCTTGCGATGCAGTTTAAGAGCCCGGAATACTTCTGGCTCTCGCTTTTCGGTCTGACGGTCATTGCAGGTGTCGCCTCCAAATCCTTGATTAAGGGACTGATTTCAGGCTTTTTGGGCCTTTTTATTTCCACAATCGGCATGGATCCGATGGAAGGTATCGAACGCTTTATGTTCGGTCAGGATGCTCTTTTCGGCGGCATTAACGTGACATGTGCTCTGATCGGCTTGTTTTCCATGTCTCAAGTTTTGATCCTGGCGGAAAAGAAGATCGTCGAACGCGGAAAGGCCGCGAAAGTCACCGACCGGTTCGGCCTGTCGCGTGAAGACATCAGGAGGATTACACCCACGTGCTTGAGAAGCTGGATTATCGGCAACATTGTCGGCATTTTGCCCGGTGCCGGTGCGACGATTGCCTGCTTTATGGGATACAACGAAGCGCACCGCTGGAGTAAGCACAAGGAAGAATTCGGTAAGGGCAGTATCGAAGGCGTAGCCGGCTCCGAAGCCGCCAATAATGCCGTGACAGGCGGGTCGCTCATTCCGACGTTGACACTCGGCATTCCCGGAGAATCCGTGACGGCGGTGTTAATGGGAGGTCTTATTATTCACGGCCTGCAGCCCGGGCCCGAACTCTTTACGACCTACGCAGGCATGACCTATACGTTCTTTGCCGGCTTTGTTTTCGTGCAGTTTGCGATGCTTGCAGTCGGTATGTGCGGCGCCAAGTGGTTTGCTCACATTGCGCGTCTTTCCGACGCTATCTTGATTCCGTCGATTGTGCTTTTGTGCGTTGTGGGCTCGTATGCCATTCACAATTCGCTTTTTGACGTGAGCATGATGCTTTTGTTCGGTCTTTTGGGTTACCCGATGCGTAAATTCGACTTCAGTACCCCGGCTATGGTCTTGGGTCTGATTTTGGGTCCGATTGGCGAGCGCGGTTTGCGCCGTGCGTTGCTCCTGAATGATAACGACCCGAGCATCTTCTTTTCCTCGTCGCTGTGCTGGATTTTGATTGCTCTGTGCGTGGTCGGCATCCTGTCGCCGATTTTGATGGGACGCCTGGAAAAGAGAATGGTTCATCGGGCCAAGAGCAATACGGCCTCAGCCTCAACTAAATAATTTGACTGCAGTATCCATATTTGATAAGGAGAAACCTATGAAAAGACGTGTTTTGGGAATGGCTCTTGCAGCTTCGTTGGCTCTGACCCTTCCGTTTGCCAGTCACGCGTGGGAACCTGCCGGTGACGTTTCCGTAATCGTTGCCTACAAGGCCGGGTCCGGTACCGATAAGACCTGCCGTCCCTTGATTATGATGGCTGAAAAGTATGTCGGTAAGACCCTTGTGATTCACAACATGCCCGGCGGCGACGGCAAGATCGGCTGGACGGATTTAATCAAGGCTAAACCTGACGGACGCACGATCGGCTTTGTGAACCTTCCGACGTTCACGCAATACATTGCCGAAGGAAAATTTAAGGTCGACCAGATTGTCCCGGTTTGCAACCACGTGACGGAAACGGGCGTCATCGTCGTTAAAGCCGATAGCCCCTACAAGACCTTAGATGACCTCGTTGCGGCGATGAAGAAGAACCCGCGCCTTAAGGCCTCGACAAACGGCAACCGCGCATCGAACCACATTTCCGCGCAACTGTTTGCCAACTCGGCCAAGGTCAAGTACAAGGCCATTCCGTACGGCGGCACGGCCGATCAACTTCTGGCCCTGCGTCAGGGTGAAGTGGACTTTTCATGTCCGAAGATTGCCGACGTGGCGAGCATGATTCACGGGGATAAGCCCGAATTGCGTGTTCTCGGCATCTTTGACACCAAGCGTGATGCGGCTCTGCCGAATGTTCCGACGTTAAAAGAACTCGGCTACTACCCCGAGTGGTACGGTTCGGCCCGCGCCATCGTGCTTCCGAAGGGCGCTCAGCCGGAGATTGTTAAGTTCTACGCCGACGCCTTCTTAAAGACGATGCAAGATAAGGAATGCGCCGAATTGCATCACAAGGCCGGTTTTAACATGGATTACAAGAATCCGAAAGAATTGGCCGACCTCATCCAAGCGCAGATTAATTTCTGCCAGATGACGGTCAAGCCCGAATTCTGGAAGTAATCGATTTAAAAATTCAGAACGGATCGTACTTTTCCTCCCTTTGGTTTCGCTTTTGTCGGGTGTGCGAAATCAAAGGGAGTTTTTTTCAGCCTTATGCGACAGTGTGCTTCGGGTGAATTTCCTGTAGGGAATACACGCGCGCATCGGCTAGGTGTTTGATGCCTTCGACCGCGGCACGGCCGCCTGCAATCGTCGTAAAGTAGGTGACGCGATGGCCGAGAGCCGCCAGACGAATCGCTCGGGCATCATTAATTTCGCCCTTCGATTCATTGCTTGTCATGATCAGAAGCTGCAGGGCTTTGTTCTTAATCATATCGAGAACGTTCGGGCGACCGTCACTGACCTTATTGATAATCTTGCAATCGATTCCGGCATGGGCAAGCGCTGAAGCCGTTCCGCGAGTTGCTACGAGCTTGTAACCGGCATCGGCGAGTTCGGCCGCAACAACGATGGCTTTAGGCTTATCGTCATCACGCACGGAAATAAAGACCGTGGATCCTGCGGGCGGAAGGGTATTTCCCGCGCCGAGCTGGCTCTTAAAGAGCGCTTCACCGAATGTGGCTCCGACTCCCATCACTTCGCCCGTTGAGCGCATCTCGGGGCCTAAAACCGGATCGACACCGAGGAATTTGGCGAAGGGAAACACCGCTTCTTTGACGCAAATGTGCGTGGGTTTGACTTCCACCGTGATGCCTTGTTTGGCAATGGAGTCTCCGACCATGCAGCGTGCCGCCACCTTGGCCACTTGAACGCCCGTGGCTTTGGAAACAAAAGGAACCGTACGGCTGGCGCGGGGATTGACCTCGAGGACATAGACTTCGGGCTTTTCCGTTACAGCATTTTTTACTGCAAACTGCACGTTCATCAGGCCCACGACGCCGAGGGCTTTGGCCATAAGAACGGTCTCGCGTCGTACTTCCTCGAGGATATCTTCCCGAAGACTATAGGGCGGAAGTGAACATGCCGAGTCGCCTGAGTGCACACCGGCTGCTTCAACGTGCTGCATGAGACCTGCGATTTTGACCTCCTGTCCGTCGCTTACGGCATCGACGTCCATCTCGACGGCGTCATCCAAAAAGCGATCTAACAGAACAGGGCTTTGTTCGCTCACGACAATGGCTTCGTGCATGTAGCGCATGAGTTCCTTATCGTCGTGCACGATATCCATCGCGCGTCCCCCGAGGACATAACTCGGACGCACTACGATGGGATAACCGATTTCGTGCGCACAGGCAAGGGCCGCCGATTCCGTGTGCGCCGTGCGGTTTTCGGGCTGTCTGAGACCGAGTTGGGTAATTAGGCCCTTAAAGCGCTCACGATCTTCGGCGCAGTCAATCGCATCAGTGGAGGTGCCGATAATGCGAATGCCTTCTTTTTCCAGGTCTCGGCAAATCTTTAAGGGTGTCTGTCCGCCGTATTGGACGATTACACCATCAGGCTTTTCCACGTGACAGATTTCCAAGACGTCTTCAAGCGTCACGGGCTCAAAGTACAGGCGATCGGACGTATCGTAGTCGGTCGAGACCGTTTCCGGGTTGCAGTTGACCATGATAGTTTCGTACCCGTCTTCATGTAAGGCCATCGAAGCGTGCACGCAGCAGTAGTCAAATTCAATGCCCTGACCGATTCTGTTCGGTCCCCCGCCTAAAACGACAATCTTCTTACGATCTCCGGGATTGGCTTCGTTTTCTCCGGAGTAAGTCGAGAACATGTAGGCCGTTTTAGTTTCAAATTCGGCCGCACAGGTATCGACGCGTTTGTAAACCGGATGCAGATTCAGGGTGTAGCGCTTTTCGCGGACATCCTTTTCCGACGTGTGTGTCAGGCGGGCAATTCGTTTGTCCGAGAAGCCTTTTTTCTTTAAGTAAAAGAGGGTGTCCCGGTCGATTTCTTGTAATGAGACTGTTTCAAGGCGCTTCTCGATACGCACGAGTTCCTCGATTTGCGCGAGGAACCAGGGATCGATCGACGTCATGCGGTAAAGCTCTTCGCACGTCAGTCCGATTCGCATGGCATCGGCGACATAAAGGATGCGCTCGGGACCGGCTTCACTGACTTCGTGGATGATTTCTTCCTGGTCGTTCGAAAGGCTCGTTAAGCCGTCTTTTCCGGTCTCCAGTCCGCGAAGAGCCTTTTGTAGGGACTCCTGGAAGGACGAGCCCACAGCCATCACTTCACCGACGCTTTTCATCTGAGTGGTTAAGCGATCGTCAGCTTGCGGGAATTTTTCAAACGCAAAGCGCGGAATTTTCGTGACAACGTAGTCAATCGTCGGCTCGAAGGACGCAGGTGTTGCACCGTCCGTGATATCGTTTTTCAGTTCATCGAGCGTGTACCCGACGGCAAGCTTGGCAGCGACTTTGGCAATCGGAAAGCCCGTGGCTTTGGAGGCCAAGGCCGAGGAGCGCGACACACGCGGATTCATCTCAATGACAATGAGGCGTCCGTTTTTCGGATTAACGGCAAATTGTACGTTCGAACCCCCGGTATCCACGCCGATTTCACGTAGCACGGCAATCGAGGCATCGCGCATGATTTGGTATTCTCGGTCCGTTAGGGTTTGAGCCGGGGCTACGGTGATGGAGTCGCCCGTGTGAATACCCATGGGGTCGAGGTTTTCAATCGAGCAGACGACAATGCAGTTATCGTTCTTATCGCGCACGACTTCCATCTCGTATTCTTTCCAGCCGAGAAGAGACTCTTCGATTAACAGTTCATTCGTGGGCGATAGTTCCAGCCCGCGTTGGCAAATCTCGACGAATTCCTGCATGTTGTAGGCAATGCCGCCGCCTGTCCCGCCTAAGGTAAAGGAGGGACGAATCACGGCAGGGAACCCCACTTGCGACTGGACTTGCAGGGCCTCGGCCATGTTGTAGGCAATGCCCGATTTCGCCGATTCCAGGCCGATGCGGCTCATAGCCTGTTTAAACCGTTGACGATCTTCGGCTTTATCGATGGCATCGGGTGATGCTCCGATCAGTTCCACCCCATAGCGCTTAAGAACTCCGGAGCGATTTAGCTCCATCGCAAGGTTCAGGGCCGTTTGCCCGCCCATGGTCGGCAAAACGGCATCGGGCTTTTCCCGAGCAATGATGCGCTCTAGGACGCGTGCATCCAAGGGCTCGATATAGGTAGCATCGGCCGTATCGGGGTCGGTCATAATCGTTGCCGGGTTGGAGTTGACGAGTATGACGCGATACCCTTCTTCGCGAAGGGCTTTGCAAGCTTGTGCTCCGGAGTAGTCAAATTCACAGGCCTGACCGATGATGATGGGGCCGGCGCCGATAATCAGTACGGATTTTATGTCAGTGCGTTTGGGCATTTTTAGTCCTTGTTTTCTGTCATGCGAGAAAGTAGGGAGCCCGAGGATTGAAATTCGGGCACGAGCATTTGTCCGACTTATCGTCGGTTCTTTCGCATGAGAGAGGCGAACTGATCAAAAAGTGTGGCGATGTCGTGGGGACCGGGACTTGCTTCCGGATGTCCCTGAAAACTCATGGCCGGAGCATTGAGAAATTCCAGCCCTTGCAACGACCCGTCAAAAAGACTGGCGTAAATCCCGGATACATTTTCAGGAAGTGTCGTTTCATCGACGGCAAAGCCGTGGTTCTGACTTGTAATTGCGACGCGATGCGTACGGCGGTCCGTGACCGGGTGGTTGGCCCCGTGGTGACCGAACTTCATTTTCACGGTCTTGGCCCCGGCGGCAAGCCCCATAATCTGATGGCCTAAGCAAATGCCGAAAAGCGGGATTTTCTTCTCAAGGAAAACGCGAGCGGCTTCAATCGCATAGGTGCAAGGCTCGGGATCGCCCGGGCCGTTTGATAAAAACACACCGTCCGGATGCATCGCAAGAACGACATCGGCAGGCGTCTTTGCCGGAACAACCGTCACACGCATGCCGCGCTCTGCCATCATTCTGAGGATGTTGCGCTTAATGCCGAAGTCGTAGGCAACGACGTGAAAGGGGAAAGCCGTCGGCCTGTGAAAGCCCGGGGCCCCGTCATTACCTGTCATGGTCCAAAGTCCTTCGGTCCAGTCATAGGGCGCATCGGTTGTGACTTCGGAGGCTAAATCACGACCGACCATCGAGCCCCAGGAGCGGGCTTGATTGATTGCCGACTGAAGTTCTTCTTGAGTTAAATGGCCGTCTTTCGCAACGACGATGGTTCCTGCCATGGCTCCTTTGGTGCGCAAACGACGCACGAGAGCGCGCGTATCGATGTCGTAAAGCGCGCATTTGCCGTGAGCCTTCAGGTAGTGCTCGAGCGAATCGGTTGCACGAAAATTGCTCACAACGGGGCTTGCGCACCGGAGAATCAGTCCGGCTGCTGCAACAGTCGGACTTTCGGAATCCTGCTCATTGACGCCGACATTGCCGATGTGCGGGTAGGTGAGCGTGACAATCTGACCTGTGTAACTCGGGTCAGTCAGGATTTCCTGATATCCGGTCATAGCGGTGTTAAAGACCACCTCGGCCGTGACGGAGCCCGGGGCGCCCAATGAGCGTCCGCGATAGACGGTTCCGTCGGCAAGCGCCAAAGCAGCTTCGGGCCGTGTGTCAAGTTGTATGGAGTTCAAGAGTCTCTCCTAGGTTCGTAAAGTGTCCTTTCGCATTGCGCGGGGCCTTGGCGCCCGACTTTAAGGACTCGGAACAAAGGGCATCTGTCCCGTAACTAACAAACAAATCATTATAGTAGAGACTCTTAGCGCTTGTTGCTTGACTTATGTTCGCCGTTCGAAGCGATTATATGAGCCTTTCGTAGGACTTGATTCCGGTCATTTTTTCCTCAAATCGATCCCGTACATATCGTCAAGTCGTCGGCCTTTTTGTATCGTAATCGATTCCTTGCCCTTTAAAAGAGACGGAGAATTATTTTAGGCGGCACAAAATACGGCAGTTTCCCTATTTCACTTTGCTTGGCTTTCCGATATGATGAGTCAGTCGGGCCGAGAATGTGCGCCCCTCATCGAAAATTAATCGTATGTCTTTTGAACGTCAAAAACCCATTATCCATGCACGCAACGTGCAGTCGATGCGAATGTGTATTGCCCTCTGAAGGCGACGCACCGCACGGGTTTTCTGACGCACTAAAAAACCTCCTTATTGTCTTGCGGGTGTCCCGCTCATAAGTTCGGATTCGTCCGTTTCTCGGACCGATTCCGCCATGTTGTTATTCCTTACTTTTTTCACAAATCGGAGAAACTACCATGAAACCATCGTTCAAACGCACAGTCTTTTTTGTGTCCGTTGCAGCCTTAATCGGCACTGCATTGACCGGATGCGGCGAAGAGAAAGCCTCGGACTTCAAAGTTGTAAAAATCGGTGTTGTCGGTGAGTACAACGCCCAGTGGGAGACCGTTAATCAGAACCTTGCATCGGACAAAATCCGTGTCGAACTTGTCAAGTACTCGGACTACGCCACGCCGAACCGGGCGCTTTCGGATAAAGAAATCGATTTAAATGCCTTCCAGCATAAGGCCTTCTTGGCTAACGACATCGCCAGAAACGGCTACAAGATTACGGACATCGGCGATACGCTTGTCGCACCGCTTCGCATCTATAACAACAAATCGAAGATTTCCAAAATTTCTGACATCAAGGACGGCGACAAAGTCGCCATTCCGGCGGATTTAACAAACGGGGGTCGCGCAATTAAGCTTCTTGAGGCCGCAGGCTTGGTTACCGTAGACCCGACCAAGGGGTATGTGCCCAATAAAACCGATATTACGCACTACAACGTCAAAATCGAGATTGTCGAGGCCGAGTCGGGAATGTTGGCCAATCTTTTACCCGATGTCACGGCTGCCGTCATTAACGGCGGCAACGCCTTTACGGCAAAACTCAATCCGGCGACCGATTCGATCTTCTCGGAAGTGATCGGGCCCGATAATCCTTACTTCGCGCGCCTTGCGAACGTCATAGTTTCTCGCACGGACGACACTCAAAAAACCGAATACAAGAAGGTCGTCGAGGCCTATCACAAGCAAAACGTCGCTCAAACCCTGAAAGACGCGTACAAAGGCGCCTTTATTCCGGTTTGGGCCGGATCCGGCGAGTACAAACTCAAGTAAAACAACATGCGGGAAGCCGGAATTTCCGGCTTCTCGTACACGATTATTTAGGACACGCTATGGATACCCAATCGAGCATTCATGCAATAGTTATTAAACGACTTAAGGCGTACCAAGCCGCCTCTCTTGCCATTTATGCGCACCCGGAAACCAGCAATCATGAGTATTTTGCTCAAGAGACGTTGACAGAGCTTTTGGCCGAAGACGGATTTTCGATTAAAAAAGACGTTGCGGGGCACCCGACCGGATTTACGGCCGCGTACAAGGCTCGCAAATCGGGCCCCGTGATCGTTTTTCTGGCCGAATACGATGCACTCCCGGGCATCGGACACGCCTGCGGACATAATCTATTCGGCACCACAAGTTCCTTGGCAGCCGTTGCTCTAAAGTCCGTAATCGACACGGTCGGAGGCGAAGTACGAGTCTACGGCACACCGGGCGAGGAGGGCGGAGAGAACGGCAGTGCCAAGGCAAGTTTCGTGCGTGAGGGATTTTTCAAAGACGTTGATGCGGCTTTGTGTGTTCATGCAAGCCGGGACGGGCACATTCTGACGTGTCCGTCGCTTGCGTGTGCGCCTGTGGACATTCAATTTCACGGAAAAGCGTCGCATGCAGCCAGCGCACCCGAAAAGGGCATTAACGCTCTCGATGCGGTCATTGCCGTCTATAACTCGATTAACGCCTTGCGCCAACACCTGACAAGCGACGTTCGGATTCACGGAATCATCACACACGGGGGCGATGTTCCCAATGTCGTACCCGACTATGCCGCCGCCAAGTTTTATTTGCGCGCCGCAACGGCTCCGACGCTTGATGCCGTTTACAAAAAGGTCGAAGACATCGTTCGGGGTGCTGCTTTATCGACGGGAGCTACCGGTTCGATGACCCCGAGCCAAAATCGCGTGGACAACACCGTGATTACGCCCTCGTTTGATGCCGTCTATGCTAAGGAGTTAACCGCCTTCGGGGTGACTGCCGAGCCCCCGGCGTCCGTTAAAAGCATTGGTTCGACCGATGTCGGGAACGTCAGTCAAGTTGTTCCGACTATCCAACCGCAGATTCGCATCAGCTCCAGTCCGATTGCCGGACACAGCGAAGCCTTTAAAAAGGCAGCAGGATCCAAGATGGGGCTTGACTCCGTTGCGCTAGGAGGGGAGGTGCTTGCAAGAACGGCACTGCGCCTTATGACGGAACCTGCTCTTTTAGCAAGTATTCAAGCCGAGCACCGTGCTCAGGTGGCGCGCCAAAGCAATCCGAGGTAACCGAACATGATTGAATTGAAACACATCGTCAAACGCTTTACAGGCGATTTAAGATCGGTGACAGCCGTCAACGACGTTTCTCTTCGGATTAACGACGGAGAAATTTTCGGCATTATCGGGTTTTCCGGGGCGGGCAAATCCACGCTCGTGCGCTGTATCAATCTCTTGGAGCGCCCGACAAGCGGACAGGTACTCCTTGACGGAGTAGACCTCACGGGCCTTTCCCCGGCTTCTCTTCGGAGCGTGCGTCGCAAAATCGGCATGATTTTCCAGCACTTTAACTTAATGCCGAGTCGCACGGTCTTTGAAAATATCGAGATGCCGCTCAAACTAACAAAGGTCGGACGCGAAGAGCGTTGCGCGAAAATCCACGGTCTTTTATCTCTCGTGGGTTTATCGGACAAAAAAAATGCCTACCCCTCGGAACTTTCGGGCGGACAAAAACAGCGCGTTGCGATTGCCAGAGCACTTGCCAATGACCCTAAGGTGCTCCTTTGCGATGAGGCCACGAGCGCTCTTGATCCCAAGACAACCCGTTCGATTTTAAAGCTCCTTAAAAAGGTCAACTCCGAGCTTTCGATTACGGTCGTCATCATCACGCACCAGATGTCGGTCATTAAAAGCATTTGTGACAGAACCGCTGTTTTGGATCACGGAAAACTCATTGAAGAAGGAAGTGTTTTAGAGGTCTTTTCCGACCCGAAAAGTCCGGTGACACAAAGCTTTATTAATTCGGCAAGTAACGTCGACGGACTTATGGAAATGCTCGAAGAAGCCGAACAAAAGGGGGTAGGACCCGAGACGTCGGTGTATCTGCTCACGTACGCCGGGCAAAGCGCCGGAAAGCCTTTAATGAGTGAGCTTTACAAGCGGTTTTCCGTAAGCGCCAACATCATCTTCGGAAACATCGAACTTGTGGGTGGAACACCGTTCGGCAAACTTGCCGTGACATTTAAGGGCCGTGACGAGGATGAAAAGAAAGCCCTTGCGTACATTCGCGAGCAGGGCGTTCGCATTGAGGAGATTAAACTATCATGAACATCCTTTATGACTTATTTCCGAACTTAGAGCGACTCGGCGGAGAATTTCTTCGTTCCGTGGAGCAAACGGCAACGATGATCGGGGTTTCCGGGACCATTGCCTGGATTCTCGGGATTGCCGTCGGTGTCCTTTTGGTTACAACACGCCCGGGCGGCATCTTGGAGCATCGGGTTCTTTTCACGGTTTTTGATCGCTTGATTGACATCATCCGCTCGATTCCTTTCATCATTTTGATCGTGCTTTTGATTCCGCTTTCACGCCTATTAGTGGGAACAGGATCGGGCGTGACGGGGTCTTTTGTCGCGCTTGTTTTCGGGACGGTTCCGTTTTTTGCACGCCAAATCGAATCGGTTCTCTCGGAAGTCGACGCAGGTCTTATTGAGGCGAGCGAAGCAATGGGCTTTTCACCGCGTGAGATTATTTTCGGGGTGTATCTGAAAGAATGCATCCCCGGAATCACGCGCGTGACGATGATCACATTCGTCAGTTTTATCGGCATTACGGCGATTGCCGGGGCAATCGGCGCCGGCGGTATCGGGGATTTTGCGATTCGCTACGGCTACCAGATGGGGTATCGGGACATGATATGGCTCTCGGTCTTTGTTATTCTTGCCGTCATCAGTCTTTTTCAATGGGCGGGAAATGCTCTCATTCGTCGAACGACCCACTAAGAGCGCCTCCGGGAGTCGGGCTCGGGGTCGGTTTTTCGGGCCGGTCCCGTGCTCTTTCGCTCCATGAGGCGGTTGGGGTATTCGACACGCATAATCCGGTCGGACGTTTCGCCTTTCATGCGTTTTTGCAAAATGTGAAAGGCGTACCGTCCTTTTTCTTCGAGTTGGTGCTCGACCGTTGTGATGCTCGCAAATTTATAGCGGCTCGTACTCGTGTTATCGCACCCGCAGACCGAATAATCCTCGGGAATCCGAAAGCCGCGACTGATAATCGCATCCATAACGCCGGCAGCAACCGAGTCGTTCACGGCCACAAAGGCCGTCACATCGGGCTTTTCCTGTAGGCAATTTGTCGTTAAGCGATATCCGATGTTGTACTCCAAATCGATGTCGGATAATTCTTCGCTCGGGGAGACGGCGTGCGAGAACACGGTGACGCTTGATCTCGGATCTTTCTGCGCCAGGCGCTCTTTGAGTCCCATCAGACGTCTTTGTCGCATCGCAAAATGCTCGCCGAGTGACGTAGAAATGAAGGCAATGTGTCGGTGTCCGAGTGAATACAAGTGCTGGGCGAGCATGGCGCCGGCGCCGTAATCGTTCATTTCCACGGTATCTAAGGCCGCATGATCGTCCCTGTCGCCGATGACCACCACCGGAATGCGCGCATTGATGTCTTCTAAAAGTTTGACATTATTGGGCATCGTGGCAAACATGAGGCCCTTAATCCCTAAATCGAGCGCCATCTGCACGCATTCGGTTTCTTTGGCAATGTCTCGGTAGTGCGTAAAAACGAGGGTCGAGTAGTGATTGGCATCGGCCTCCTGCTGGATAGCCTGCACGATGCGCGAGTAATAGTGATTTGAAATGTTCGGACAGACGATAAGGACGGTCGGGGAGGCGGTCCCTTTACTCTGGTGCTTTTGACTCGGGCTGTATCCGGTTTCCCGCGCAATACTCTCAACCTTTTCGACGGTTTCCTTGGAAAAGGAGACGCCGGCGCGACGGCTCAGAATCATCGAGGCCGTCGTTGTCGAGACACCGGCACGTTTGGCCACTTCCGATAATGTAATTGTCTTATAGCGCATACTCGTCATCCCGAAAAATCAGCCGAAGCTTGATAAATAATTACTAAACACTTTAAGATGTTTTAGTTTCGAAACGTTTAAGTTAATAAATATTTATCACTGTAATTCCGCATTTAAGTGGGCAAATTATACGAATACAATAGCATTGACTGCAAGAAGCGGTCAAAAAACAGATAAATATTTACTAATCTTAGGAGAAATCCATGACTCAACCATCGAAAAAAGAGATTCGAAAGGTTGTTTGGGCGTCGTTACTCGGCGCGACAATCGAGTGGTATGACTTTTTCTTGTACGGTGTCGTTGCCGGTATCGTTTTTAACAAATTATTCTTCCCGACAAGCGATCCGTATATCGGAACACTTTTGGCGTATACCACGTTTGCCATCGGCTACTTGGCTCGTCCCTTCGGCGGTTTCGTTTTCGGCCACTTCGGTGACAAAATCGGTCGCAAGAGCATGCTGATTCTGACGATGCTCATCATGGGTTTAGCGACAATCGGTATCGGCCTGGTGCCCACATACGCCTCGATTGGGATTGCCGCTCCCATCCTTTTACAGACATTCCGTCTCCTGCAGGGTTTAGGGCTCGGCGGCGAATGGGGCGGTGCAGTCCTTATGACCTACGAATACGCGAGCAAAAAAGAACGCGCCTTTTACGCCTCGATTCCCCAGATGGGTTTGGCGACGGGTCTATGCCTTTCCTCCGGCGTCGTCGCGTTTCTTTCTATGACTCTTAGCGATGCTCAGTTCCTCGAATGGGGTTGGCGCGTGGCTTTCTTAATGAGCGTGTTCTTGGTCGGTATCGCGCTTTGGGTTCGTCTTTCGATTCTGGAAACCCCGGATTTCCGTAAGGTTCAAGATCAAGCAGCTAAAGATAAGAGCAAGAAGGCTCTCCCGATTGTTCGCGTTTGCAAGAATCACCCCTTTAACATCCTTTTGGGGGTCGGTGCGCGCTGGGTTGACGGCGTGTTCTTTAACGTTCTTGCGGTGTTCGTGATTACGTACCTCGTCCAATACATCCACGTCGATCGCACGAGTGCCCTTGTTGTCGTGATGATTGCGGCTCTCTTGATGTGCCCCTTCATTGCATTTTTCGGTCACATGGCCGACAAGTACGGTCGCGGTAAGGTCTACGGTATTTGCGCAGTCTTGTGCGGTATCTCGATTTTCCCGTCATTCTGGTTAATGCAAAACTCGAACGGCAACCTCTTTATGATTGCCATTGCGATCATCATCCCGCTTTCGATTTTCTACGCAGGCATCTTCGGACCGGAAGCAGCCGTCTTTGCCGACCTTTTCCCGGCTGACGTCCGTTACACGGGCATTTCGATTTGCTACCAATTCCCGGGATTTTTGGTTGCCGGTATCGTTCCCGGCCTTTGCACCTACTTCATGGGCATCACGGGGGGGGCGATCCGATTTATGTTTGCCTGTACACGATGGTTGCCTGTTTTACGAGCGCCTTAGCCGGCTTTGTCATCCAGAAGCGTCACAACGCTGCGGTCGCCAAATACGGTGAAAACGTCGAACACATTTAAGGATAAGCGGGAAGAGGGCGAGTCGCCCCTTCCCGAAACGGGGTGTTTATTATGAGAATTTTGCAGATTTCTGATTTTCACTTGCGCGGTGACGGAAAACTCTCCTTTCAGGTTGTCGATACGGCCTCGTTCCTAAAGTCGACAAAGGCCCACTTGGAGCATGTCTTTGCTCTTGACGGTCAAAAACCCGACATGATTGTCGTCACGGGCGATATTGCCGATTCGGGCGATGAGAAGGCCTACCTCATGGTCTATGAGGCCTTAAGTAGCTTTAACGTTCCCGTGTATGCGGTTCCGGGTAACCACGACCGTCGCGATCGTATGGTCCGCATCCTTAAAGGCTGGACGATTCCAAATCCGCAAACCGCCCCTTTCCTTTGCTACGCCGTACAAACGGAGGAAGCCAGGCTCCTATTCCTCGACACGCTTAACCCCGGTTCCCACGCCGGTCACATGCGGGAGGCGGAACTTGCTTGGCTTGATAACGAACTTCAAAGCAACAAGAACGTTCCGACCCTTATTTTCATGCATCATCCCCCCTTTATCACAGGACTACCGGCGATGGATGAGCCCTTTGAAAATCGAGAAGAGATGCGCACAGTCCTTATGAAGGCGCCGTGGGCGAGGCTTTGTTGCGGTCATATGCATCGCCCGATTTTTACAGTCTGGGCAGGTGTGCCGTGTGTGACGGCCCCGGCTGCATCGATGCAGATTGAACTGGATTTTACTCCCGAAGGCGGCGATACATTCCGCATGGAAACACCGGGGTACTTACTCCATGACTTTGAGGACGGAGTCTTTAATACCCACGTCTGTCAGATTTACAAGAAAACCGAGTTTGACGGGCCGTATCCGTTTGCCGGAAAAGTCAATCCCACAGAAGACTGAGTTTAAAGAACGACGCTTTCCTTTCCCCTAAAGCGCAACACGTCCCTTGATTGCGCACCCGCCGAGTCCGAAAGGACTCGGCTTTTTTGTTCACGAAACGAGAAGGTTGCTATTTCCTGAACGTACGCCTGTCCTGTTCGTTACGATCTGTTTACGGCGAATTTCCTATGGTAAATGTGATTTATCTCGTTTTTTCTTTTGCTATACTCTCCGGCATGTTTCACCCGGTTTTTGTTCAAATTTTTATCACATTAAGGTAACTTTAAACACTTTAAGTGCCCTGTGCGGAGACAAGTTCCATGATTAAACGCAATGTCTTACTCAATCCAGGCCCGGCTACGACCACTGATACGGTCAAACTCGCCCAAATCGTTCCCGACATTTGTCCTCGCGAAAAAGAATTTGCAGACCTCATGAAGGGGTTTCGCTCGGACATTCTTAAAACCGTCCACGCCGATCCTGCCGCCTACACGGCCGTTCTTTTTTGCGGTTCCGGAACCCTTAATATGGACGTGTGTTTAAATTCTTTGTTGCCGGCCGATGCCAAAGCCCTGATTGTCAATAACGGAGCATACAGCTCTCGCGCTGTTGAGATTTGTAGGGCTTATGGCCTCAATCACATCGATTTGAGGTTTCCGGTCGATGAACTACCGGATCTAACGCGCGTTGAAGCCGTGTTAAAGGAAAATCCTGACATTCGCCTCGTGTACACAACGCATAACGAGACGGGAACGGGTATTTGTAATCCCATTCGTGAAATCGGCGCCTTAGCCCATCGGTACGGGGCGACTTTTGTTGTCGATACGACCTCGACTCTCGCGATGCGCCCGATTGATGTGGCACGGGACAACATTGATTTTTGTATGGCGTCGGCCCAAAAGGGCATTATGGCCATGACAGGTCTTTCCTTTGTCATCGGGCGCACGGATTTGATCGTTGCTTCCAAGGACTACCCGAAGCGTTCGTACTACTGCAATCTTTACTTGCAGTATGAATATTTCGAAAAGACCGGTCAGATGCACTTTACGCCCCCTGTCCAGACCGTCTATGCCGCCGTTCAGGGACTTAAGGAATACTTTGCCGAAGGCGAAATCGCGAAGTGGGAACGCCACAAGCGCGTTTTCGAGGCGATTCATACGGGGCTGGCCGAGCTCGGATTTAAGGATGTCATTCGCCGCGAATGGCAAAGCGGTTTGGTGGTCTCGGTCCTATATCCGGACGACCCGAACTGGGACTTTATGAAAGTGCACGATTACTGCTATGAGCGCGGCTTTACGATTTATCCGGGCAAGATTGCCTCGACAAATACCTTCCGCTTGTGCTCGCTCGGAGCCATCGACGAGGCAGACATCAAAGCTTTCTTTAAAGTTTTTAAAGAGGCCTTAATTGCCTTAGAGATTCAAATTCCCGCTCGCTACAACGCTTAAATAAGAGGCTCGTATGAAAACTGTTTACGCATGTTTTACGACTGACATCATTCATGCCGGACACTTAAATATCATCCGCGAGGCTCAAAAATACGGGCGCCTGACAATCGGCGTGATGAGTGACGAGGCCCTCGTGCGTTTTGATCGCTTTCCGACCAAGACTCTTGAAGAACGTATCGCCATGGTGCGGTGCTTGGACGGTGTCACGGATGTCATCGTTCAAAATAGCGTCATGTACGACAAGGTCATTGAGGAACTCAAACCCGACTACGTCATTCACGGCGACAATTGGCTCGAAGGCCCCACAAAAGCCATCCGGGACAATGTTCAAAAGGCGCTTTCTTCCTACGGCGGTGCGATTATCGACGTCCCTTATACGCGTAACGAACTCGTGCACCACATGGACGAACGCGTTAAGGCTCAGCTTGCGATGCCCGAGTTTCGGAGAAGTCGCTTGCGCCGCATCCTTAAGCTTCGTCCCATTGTCAAAGCCATTGAAGTGCATAGCGGCCTTACGGGCCTGCTGGCTGAAAAAACCGTTGTCGAACACGACGGAGAGCTTGATCAATTCGACGCGATGTGGATCAGTTCCCTGTGTGATTCGACCGCCAAGGGCAAACCCGATATCGAACTCGTCGATATGACCTCGCGCTTTCGTACGATTGACGACGTGATGGAAGTGACGACTAAGCCCATTATCTTTGACGGCGACACGGGGGGGCTTATCGAACACTTTGTATATACGGTGCGCTCTTTGGAACGTATGGGCGTTTCGGCCGTTATCGTCGAAGATAAAACGGGATTAAAGAAAAACTCCTTGTTCGGCACGGATGTCAAGCAGACACAAGATACGATCGAGCACTTTGCGCAAAAGATTGCCGCGGGCAAACAGGTTCAGCTGACCGATGACTTTATGATTATTGCCCGCATCGAAAGCTTGATTCTTGAGAAGGGTCTGGACGATGCCCTGGCGCGTGCCCGAGCGTACGTGAAAGCCGGCGCCGACGGCATCATGATTCACAGTCGCAAGAAAGACCCGGCGGAAATCTTTGCCTTCTGTGATGCGTTCCGCCGGGAAGATACAACGACGCCGATTGTCGTCGTTCCGACCTCGTTTAATTCGGTCACGGAAGGCGAACTGGCGTCCCACGGCGTCAATATCGTCATTTACGCCAATCAACTCACGCGCAGTGCCTTCCCGGCCATGCAGCAAACGGCCGAAGATATTTTGCGGTATCACAGGGCACAGGAAGTCGATGCGCGACTGATGTCGATTAAGAAAATCATTACGCTCATTGACACACTGTAAGGAAAGGCCATGGATGTCCGAACGTTTGTTGAAGCAATAGGTGCCGACTTTTTTACGGGCGTACCCGATTCGCTTTTAAAGAGTCTTTCTTCGTACTTGATGGATACCTATGGGCTTAATCCGGCGCACCACGTCATTGCCGCCAATGAAGGCAACGCCGCGGCACTTGCAGCGGGCTACTACCTTGCCACCGGTCGCACCCCCGTTGTCTATATGCAAAATAGCGGCGAGGGGAACATCGTCAATCCTGCGGCAAGCCTTTTAAATGTGAAGGTCTACGCGATTCCGACAATTTTTGTCGTCGGTTGGCGCGGCGAACCCGGTGTCAAAGATGAGCCGCAGCACGTCTTTCAAGGCGAGATTACCGTTTCTCTCTTAAAACTTCTCGGAATTAAGCCCTTTATCCTTTCCCAAGAAACCACGGCCGAAGAACTTCAAGATGCCGTCACAGCCTTTCGTCAAGACTTAAGGGACGGTAACGACGTTGCATTTGTTGTGCGGAAGGGAGCTTTAACGTACGATGGAAAACCCGTTTTCAAGAATCCGTATACGTTAAGGCGCGAAGAGGTAATCGATGCCGTGACACGCGTGAGCGGTCGGGACCCGGTGATATCAACTACCGGGAAAGCCAGCCGCGAGCTTTTCGAACTCCGTGTCGCGCGGGGTGAGAGTCACGAAACAGACTTTCTCACGGTCGGATCGATGGGGCATACCTCGTCGATTGCTCTGGCGGTTGCCGTTAACAAGCAGAAGACCAAAGTCTGGTGTATCGACGGGGACGGAGCGGCTCTGATGCACATGGGCGCAATGGGCGTCATCGGGGCAATTCGGCCGAAAAACCTTATTCATATCCTCATCGATAACGAAGCCCATGAAAGCGTCGGCGGTATGCCGACTGTCGCGAAAACCGTGAATTTTGCGGCTGTGGCACGTGCTTGCGGGTACCCGAACGTCGTTTCGGTGCAAGATGCAGAAGCTCTGAATCGGGCTTTGCAAGAGGCTAAAGCAACTGAGAAACTGACGTTTATCGAAGTCAAATGTGCCGTCGGCGCTCGCAAAGACTTAGGACGCCCGACCACAACGGCCCTGGAAAACAAAACGGCCTTTATGCGCTTTCTTGCTACGCGGTGAAGCCCCGTTTTTTCTTAAAAAGCCTAGCCCCGGTTATTCCGGGGTTTTTTGTGCCTCAAGCACACAAAAACGCCCGAACTTAACAAAACCTTTAAATCTATCGGACTAAATCCTTATATTCGGCTCCTAATGTTCGCATCACCCAATAAATAGAAAGGACTCTAAAAATGAAAGAAGCGACGGTCAAAAGCGAGGACTTCTGTCCGAAAGGCGAGTGGGGGGGACGGCGTCATACTCAAAAACGTCGAGAAAGCGATTTCCGAGAAGAAAAACCGTGAACTCCTTGTCCTACACATGATCGGCAACCAGGGAACGGCCTACTGGCGCCGTACCCCGAATAGTTTCTGTCCGTTCGGGCAGGGGTGCTTAAAAGACGAGTTTGCGTCCTGCAGCCCCGAAGAGATTTGCATATCCTATGTGAATGCCGTTGCCTAAACGGACCGCGTATTAAGTCAAATCATCGACCGCTTGAAGGTAGCCGAAGACATCGTTACCGTGCTTTTTTTACGTTTCCGATCACGGAAAAAGTCTCGGAGAAAAGGGTCTGTGGCTACACGGTGCGTCGTATCGGATGCGTCTTAAAGAGCAAACCAAAGTGCCGATGATTCTTTGGATGAATCGCTCGGCCAAAGAGCGCTATGCGGTGAGCGACAGTCAGATTTCACAGGCGACCTCCGGGGCTGTGAGTCACGACTTCTCACCGAAACCCTCCCGGGTTTAACGCCGGTTATGTCACACCTTTACACGGGAAAACTCGATTTAATTTGCCATCTTTCGAGTCGAGAGTCCCAAACCCGATTGATGCAAAAAATCAGCCCCGGGAACTTAAATAGCGGTCGAATCGCGCAACCGAATCGACCGCCTCTTTTTGCCTACTCAAACTCAATCGTGGCAGGCGGTTTTGTCGTATAGTCAAAGAGCACGCGATTGACGTGTTTGACTTCGTTGACAATGCGATTGGCGGCGCTCGTGATGGTTTTAGCCGGCAGAATCGTCACTTCCGATGTCATAAAGTCCGATGTGGTCACGGCGCGCAACGCGACGGCCGAATCGTACGTACGTTCATCGCCCATGACGCCGACACTGCGCATGTTTGTGAGAGCTGCAAAATACTGACTCGGACGCTCGGCAAGCGGGAGCTTATCGATTTCTTCGCGCCAGATGGCATCGGCTTCCTGCACGAGCGTTATTTTTTCCGGCGTGATATCGCCGATAATGCGCACGGCAAGACCCGGACCCGGGAAGGGCTGGCAGTAGACTTGACTTTCGGGAAGTCCGAGTTCTAAACCCGCCTTTCTCACCTCGTCTTTAAAGAGGTCGCGCAGGGGCTCAACGATTTCCTTAAAGCGAATGTTCTTCGGAAGTCCCCCGACATTGTGGTGGCTCTTAATCGTAGCTGATTCACCGCCCAGGCCGCTTTCGACCACATCGGGGTAAATCGTCCCTTGTGCGAGGAAATCCACCTCACCGATTTTTTCAGCCTCATCCTCAAAGACGCGAATAAACTCTTCGCCGATAATTTTGCGTTTCATTTCGGGAGCCGTAACGCCTTTAAGTTTTGTCAGGAACCGGTCCCTCGCGTCTACGCAAATAAAGCGGATATCAAAGGCGCCGCCCTCGCCGAAAATCGAACAAACACGTTCGCGTTCATTTTTACGCAACAGGCCGTGATCGACGAAAACGCAGGTAAGCTGCTTGCCGACAGCACGGGCTAAAAGCGCTACGCACACGCTCGAATCGACGCCGCCCGAGAGGGCACAAAGAACCTTCTTATCGCCGATGCGTTCACGCAGAGCCTTGACGGTTTCCTCAACAAACGAATCCATCTTCCAGGTACCGGCGCAACCGCAGACCTTGTAGACGAAATTCGAAAGCATCTTCACGCCGTTTTCGGTGTGAAGCACTTCGGGATGAAACTGCACGTTGTAAAGCTTGCGCACCGCATCCTCGCTTGCGGCAACCGGGCAATTGGGAGTTGAGGCCGTAATACGAAAACCCGGAGCCGGAGTAAAAATCGAGTCGTTGTGACTCATCCAGCAGACGTTTTTTTCCGGAAGGGCGGAAAAAAGAGGGGTTGTGGTATCGAGATTCACAAGGGTCTTACCATATTCGCGTTCGGGCGCCTGAGCGACTGTCCCGCCGAGTTGAAAACTCATGAGCTGTGCCCCGTAGCAGATGCCGAGAATCGGGATACCCCAGGAATAGATTTCCGGATCAATGACGGCGGCGTCTTTTAAGTAAACGCTTGCCGGTCCTCCGGTAAAGATGATGCCTTTTAAATTCTTGCGCCGCAGTGCCGCCAAAGGACGTTTGTACGAGGCAATCTCGCAGTACACACCGCATTCGCGCACGCGTCGTGCAATGAGTTGGTTGTATTGGCCGCCGAAATCAACGACCAAAATGGTTTCTTGGTTGTCCGTATGTGTGCTCAAAGCAAAGCTCCGGAAAGTATCGTCATCGGGGAAAGCGGCTCCGGCCGCAATATGGAGCGCATTATAAGGAGAGAAGAGCGTGACTAAAAAGAAGGGCTTGCTTGTCAGAGCACCGCGATACTGTCACCGGTTTTGGCAACCATTCTGTCTCCGAGCGGCACAAAAAACGTCACAGCCGAGAATACTCACCGATTGACAACGTTAAACCGTTACTCTCCGGCAAAGCCGAACTATCTCATCGTTTCCCCCGAGTGCAAATGAGTCGGGTATCAGGCTCCCCGGTTTGCTCCTTACGGCTTCGTGAGGCTATACCCTAGGGGCGATCGGATGCCTCAGGGCTTCGGATTGAGCGATAGGTCCGCTCAGACAAAGGTCGCACTTTGTCTGGAGCCTGCATCTAGGTTCTCAAAAGGGAGAAAAACTGTGTGTGGTGAAAGCACTTAAAACCTAGGATTTTCCGACACTGATGAGCCGGAAGAATCCTTCGTTTGCGAATTTTTTAAAATGCGGGTTTCCGTCGCTTGAGGCATTTTTGCGTTGCTCTAACAAAAAGACGATTTTGCTCCGGCCCCGAAGTCAGAAGGCATCCTTCTTGACAACTCAAGAAACAGATCATCGGAAATCAGTGCCAGAACAGTCCTCACTTGGGTCACCTGGCAAACCATTGTTTTCACGCTTCAGTATAAAAAGCCGCCCGGCACACATCGCGTGTACCGGGCGTCCGCTACAGGGTTAGTACTTTTCTAGTATTCGTTAAAGATTCGCTGAATTTCCTTTAAGTCATTGGTTTTCGTGAGAGCCAATTGCAGGAGCAAGCGGGCTTTTTGGGCATTGAGCGTATCGCCGTCGAGGAACATTTCATCGGTCCACTGCTTTAGGGACGGCACAACCGGCCCGTTACCCACACGCGACGAGCGCACGATCACAAGGCCCTTCTTTTGCGCGGCAATCAGAGACTTTTCCGTCTCTTTATGAATCGATCCGTTACCCGTGCCGTCGTGGATGATACCTTTGGCGCCGGCCTTAACGGCCGCATCGACCATCACGCCGTCGGCATTGGCATGCGAGTAAACGATATCGACACGCGGCAGGTCCATAAGACCCTTGACGTTAAATTCGCTCATCGCTGTATGGCGACGCGTGGAGGCTTTGTAAAACATAACCTTGCCGCCGGCGATGTAGCCTAAGGCGCCGAGTTCGGGAGCCTTGAAGGTAGCCATATTGGTCGTATTGGTCTTAGTGGCATCGCGCGCGCCGTTAATCGTATCGTTCATCGCAATGAGAACGCCTTTACCGACAGCGTCTTTACTGACGGCTACGCGAACGGCATTCAAGAGATTCATCGGACCGTCGGCACTCATTGCCGTAGCAGGGCGCATCGCCCCGACAAGAACCACGGGTTTCTTACTCTTGACGGTCAGATTCAAAAAGTACGCCGTTTCTTCGAGGGTATCGGTGCCGTGCGTAATGACAATACCCTGAACGTCTTTTCGGGCCAGGAGCTCATTGACACGTTTGGCAAGAATGAGAAGCGTCTTCGTATCCATGTTATTGGACGAAATCTTGACGATTTGCTCGCCGTCGACATTGGCGATTTCTTTCATCTGCGGTACGGCATCCATCAAGGTCTGAATGCCGATCTTTCCGGCCTCATATCCTGTGGTTTGCGTTGCCGATGATGCGCTGCCGGCAATCGTTCCGCCCGTTGCCAAAATCCGCACGCCCGGTAGGTTAGCGGCTAAGGCAACTCCGGTACTTACGACGAGAGCAGCTGCAATCAATGTTTTTTTCAGATGACGCATAAATGTTCTCCAGATTGGGGGTTTAACACCGGCAAAAGACGCCGTACTTCATCAATTATACGATACGAATCCTTACAAAAAGGAAGTAGAATTTTGTTATCTATCAATGAAAATGCCGAGATTTTCCAGTATTATTTTTTGGTTGTGCCGAGTCCTTTTCTCTTTGCGGATTTCCCCCGTAAAAAGTCCCTCCCTCTATCCTAAAAACAAGATAGGTACGGCGTTTTGCGTATGTACAAACGCCCGAATACGCGCCTACAATGGCATCCGTATTTGAAGCGGTCACGCGAAAGGAATCTTTTTTTTTCGATTCTTTTCGTGTGACCGCTTTTTGTTTTTGGATTTCGAACACTTTACACCTTTGTTTTTAAAGAGTTTTAAAAAAGAGAGGAGAAACCATCATGAAGGACGTACCGGAACTATTCGGCTCGCTTGTATTTAACGAAACAGTCATGAAAGACCGTTTGCCGCAGGCCACCTACAAGGCCTTCCGCGAAGCCGTTGCCAACGGAACCGCCTTGGATCTTCCGATGGCCAACATCATTGCCGATGCCATGAAAGACTGGGCTTTGGAAAAGGGCTGCACCCATTTTACGCATTGGTTCCAGCCGATGACGGGCATTACCGCCGAAAAGCACGAAAGCTTTATTACACCGACGGCGGGCGGCCACGTTATTATGGAATTTTCCGGGAAAGAGCTTATCCAGGGCGAGCCCGATGCCTCAAGTTTCCCCTCGGGCGGCCTCAGGGCAACCTTCGAAGCACGCGGCTATACGGCCTGGGATCCGACAAGCTATGCATTTATTAAAGACGATACCTTGTGCATTCCGACAGCCTTTTGCTCGTACACGGGAGAGTCCCTTGATAAAAAGACGCCGCTTTTACGTTCGATGAACGTGATTTCCAAGGCAAGCGTGCGCGCTTTAAAGCTTTTCGGTATTAAAACAAGCCGAGTCCAGAGCACGGTCGGCCCCGAGCAAGAGTATTTTCTTGTCGACAAGGCTCTTTTTGATGCCCGCAAAGATTTGGTGTACACCGGAAGGACCCTTTTCGGCGCCCCGTCACCGCGCGGACAGGAGATGGAAGATCATTACTTCGGAATGATTAAGCCCCGCGTGCGTGCCTTCATGAAGGACCTGGATACGGAACTTTGGAAGCTCGGTGTTCACGCCAAGACCGAACACAACGAAGTGGCTCCGGCGCAGCATGAGCTCGCTCCGATCTTTTCGATGACCAACATCGCCGCAGACCACAACCAGCTGACGATGGAATTTATGAAAAAGGTCGCCCTCAAGCACGGGATGGTGTGCCTACTTCATGAAAAGCCCTTTTCCGGCGTCAACGGGTCAGGTAAGCGCAACAACTGGTCACTCAGTACTGCCGAAGGGAAAAACATCCTCTCTCCCTCGGATAACCCCTATAAGAACACGCTCTTTTTGCTCTTTTTAGCCGCCGTGATTAAAGCCGTTGACGAGCATCAGGATTTGCTCCGGATTTCCGTTGCAAGTGCCGGAAACGATCACCGCTTGGGCGCAAACGAAGCGCCGCCTGCGATTGTGTCGATTTTCTTAGGAACACAGTTAACCGAAGTTCTCGAAGCCATTTCAGACGGTCGCGTTTGGGAGCCCACCCCGGCCAAGGCCTTAAAACTTTCGGACGACACGGTTCCGACTTTGATGCAAGACAACACCGATCGCAATCGCACCTCGCCTTTTGCCTTTACGGGCAATAAGTTCGAATTCCGTATGCTCGGCTCGAGCGCTTCGGTTTCCGGCCCCAACATCATGCTCAATACCATTGTCGCCGATGCTTTAAATGTCTTAGTCGACAAGATTGAAGGCGCCGATGATGTCAATGAGGCTGTCTACGCTGTCGTGCGTGATGTGTATAACGCCCACAAACGCATCATCTTTAACGGAAACGGCTACTCGGACGAGTGGGTTGCCGAAGCCGCACGTCGCGGGCTCCTGAACTTAAAGTCCACACCCGAATGCCTGCCGCTATTGGCCGACTCGAAAAACGTCGAGCTTTTAGCAAAGTACGGCATCTTTACGCCCGAAGAAACCACGTCGCGCGTCCATATTTTGCTCGAAAACTATTCCAAAACCATTGCCATTGAGGCCGATGCCGCCCTCGATATGCTCTACAAGGATATTCTCCCGGGCATTGAGGCCTATGTCTCCGATTTGACGAAGGCGACTTTTCGCAAGAAGCAAGCGGGAATTACTTCGAGCTTTGAGGCCGACCTTGCCGGAAAGATTTCCGACATCGCCTCTGAAATTTACGAACGCGCCGAGAAACTCACGTTTGTGAAAAAAGAAGTTGCCGAGATAGACTCGGAAAACGAAAAGGCAACGGCCTATCACGAACAAGTCCTTGCGGCCATGCAGGCGCTTCGCGAGAAGGTCGATGAGGTCGAACCTCTCATTGCACAAAAGTACCTGACGTATCCGACATACGGACAGCTCCTTTTCGGGGTCAACGACTAAGAGTTAAAAGGGGAACGAATCGGGGGTGCGATGCGTCGCATCCCCGTTTCGTGTAATCAATGCAAATCAAGGGCGGGATTCGGGGCATACAGACACAAAGCCGAACGAAACCCGATGCAACATGACTAAATACATATTCGTAACAGGCGGCGTTGTTTCTTCACTCGGCAAGGGCATTACAGCGGCATCCCTCGGACGCCTTCTGAAAAGTCGCGGCTACAAAATCACTATCGAAAAGTTCGATCCCTACATCAATATCGACCCGGGCACGATGAGCCCGTACCAACATGGGGAAGTCTTTGTCACGGACGACGGGGCCGAAACCGATTTGGATCTCGGACACTACGAGCGCTTTATCGACATAAGTCTTACGAAAAACTCCAATGTAACGACGGGCAAGATTTACCAGTCGATTATCACCAAGGAGCGACGCGGGGACTATTTAGGGCGAACCGTTCAGGTCATTCCCCATGTGACAAACGAAATTAAGTCGCACGTGTACGATGTGGCAAAACTTGAAAATGCTGATTTTGTCATTACCGAAATCGGCGGAACGGTGGGCGACATCGAAAGTTTGCCGTTTCTTGAGGCCATTCGTCAGGTCAAAAAAGACATCGGCAAAGATAACGTCTTGTACATTCACGTCACGCTCGTGCCGTACATTGCCGGCGCCGGGGAACTGAAGACCAAACCCACGCAGCACTCAGTCAAAGAGTTGCGCTCAATCGGCATTCAGCCTGACATTATCGTCTGTCGCACCGAGCATCCGATTTCCGAGAAGATGAAGGAAAAGATTGCGCTTTTCTGCGACGTGGAGCCCGAGGCTGTTATCGAAAACATCACGGCTCCGTCGATTTACGACGTACCGGTTCTCATGGAAAAAGAGGGGCTCGATACCATTGCGCTTAAAAAACTCGGTTTACCGGACTTACCGAAAGACATGAGCGAGTGGCACGCGATGGTCAAGCGCATTCACACCCCGTATAAAACCCGAGTTTGCGTGGCAGTGGTCGGAAAATACGTCGACCTTCAGGATGCCTACATCTCAATTACCGAAAGCTTGCACCATGCGGCGGTGTTCAATCAAGCCGACCTTAAGATTAAGTGGGTCAATGCCGAGAAAATCGAAAACGCTTCGGTCAACCTTGACGAAGTCTTTGCCGAGGTTGACGCAATTCTCGTCCCCGGAGGCTTCGGCAATCGCGGAATCGAAGGAAAGATTCGCGCCATTTGTTATGCTCGGGAAAAGAAGCTTCCTTTCCTCGGGATTTGCCTCGGGATGCAGTGCGCCGTCATTGAGTTTGCCCGTGATGTGGCCGGCATGACCGGGGCTAACAGCACGGAGTTTTATGACGAAACCGAGTACCCGGTAATTGCCCTGATGAACGAACAAAAGGATGTGACGGACCTCGGGGGTACCATGCGACTCGGTCAGTACCCGTGCGTGACGAAAGAAGAGTCCTTGGCCAGAAAGGCGTACGGTGAAGTTCTCATCTCCGAGCGCCACCGTCACCGCTGGGAATTCAATAATATTTATAAGGAAGCTCTTACCGGCAAGGGGCTTCGCATCGGCGGTACGTCGCCGGACGGTAAACTCGTGGAAATTATCGAATTAGACCGAGCGCTTCATCCCTGGTTTGTCGGCGTACAGTTCCATCCGGAATTTAAATCCCGCCCGACACGACCCCATCCGCTTTTCCGAGACTTTGTCGCAGCCGGCATTGACCGTGCGAAAACCAAGTAGGGGACTCGAAATTCGATTTATACAGGGCGCCGGCATGGTTTCCGGCGCCTTTGTTGTGGTGTGCCAGGCATGGGCACAATCTAACGGGTGAAAGTCCCGAGCGCAGGGGATAGCACCAAGCGCATAGCCGAAGGCAAGGGTGTCCATCGTGAGGTGGAATCTGAAGGAAGCTCTAGGCAAACCGTTGGTCCGACGAACAGGAACCGCATCAGGCATATGGGAGTTGGTAAGGTTGCCACACAAACTGAAGCCCCAAGCTATACGGAACTCTCGGTGTAAATGCGGCGGATAGGTGACGAGAAAGATTGTGTTCTTACCCTGGGAGGCCTTACGGACGGAGTGCGAACTCCGGAGCAAAACTTGGCGTAAGGAGTCAGCAGAGGTCATAGTACTCGTAACTCGAGGAAGGACCGAAGCGAGTCAGTTTCCACCTGCTACGCGCACCTCTTTCTGTGCTGCCTGAATGCTCCAGACGGGAGCGCCCCAGATAGAGAACTTTGCGGAACAGAGTTGTTTACTGAGAGGTAGGTAAAGGGAATAGGGGATGCAAGCAGAAGAACAGAGAGGACGGAGGAAACTCCGAAGACTGCTCGCAACCGCGTGGTACGAGAACCGTACGCCACGTGGTGTGGGAGGACGCCCGTGGAATTAATCCACGGGCTCCTACCCGATTGTTAAAAAAGGGAGCAAAAGGGATACCTAACAAAAATCAAATCTCAGTCAATATAAAGTCCAAGGCGACATTGATGCATTCCTTCTCCAACACGATGAGGATCAAAGCGGTCTTCTTCGGTCATTGGCCCGGAACAGCGACCGACTACGGTCTTTTGTTGAGAAAGCTCTAACAGACGGACGAATACTTGAAGAAACGGAAACCATTGTTGAAGACAAACGAATTGTCATGATTCAAAGCGGGGATGCATTCGGTGAGCAAAAGATTGTCGGCTATTTGATTAAAAAGCCAACCGACACGTCTTATGTTCTTGTTTCCTTTATGCCAAAATTACAAGGAATCTTTTGTAATGCTCAAATCAACGGCGCTTGCGCCTGGCCGAATAAAGCCGGAGATGATATTCGTGCCACAATCCGGCTTTATGCAGAGTTAGTAGAAGAAACCGTCAATTAACAATCCCTTTTCCGCAATGCTTTGCAACGTTTCTACGGCACTTCCCGTGAAAGGACCGTTGCAATCATCTCAAAGAGAAGCACACAAATAAAGACTAACCGAGATTACAGCGAAACCGACGGAAGAGATTCGTCTTACCGACCTCTCGCCAATCAAGGGACGCTAGAAAAACGTCATCGCGTAAACGGCTGCAAGCTCCGAAAGAAGGACGGCGAACAACACGACATAAACGCGATGCGTAGGGCTAGGTAGGGCATTAAGGCGACTCGAGTTATCAAGACGCCGAAGACAGAAGCCCTCGGCGTGTCCGGCTGCATCGCGCTCTAACGTTTGTAGGAGTCCGATTAAGAGGAACTTTAAGCGGGAAAAACGGCTTTTGTCGTGAAACCTAAGATTCACTGCGCAAGAAACTCGCTTAAAAACCTCTTTTTTCCGAGCAAACGAGGCAGCCGTCAAAAGTAAGCCCGTGCGCACATCGGCAGCTTTCGCTCCGAGTACCGGCCTTAAAAGGACGGCAAGGGCATCGGCTAGACCTGCCGGAGTTGTTTCTTTAACTAAAACCGTAGTCCAGAGGAAAAGCGTCAAAAGATGCGTGAAAAGCACGGCCGCAATCAAGGCGCTGATTTCCATGGTGTTCTCGGAGGCGGTAAGCGATGCGGCAAGCGAAAACGCCGCCCAAAAAAGCGCAAAAATGCCCCAGGTTTTGAGGAACGTCAAAAACGCCAGAATCCCGTAGCGCGCAAGAAAGAATCCGAGCGAGAGCAGAGAGAACGCCGCAAGAACAGGCGCCGGAAAATGCCATAAAAGCAATCCCGTCGGTAAAAAAAAGACCAAGCAAATGAGATTTTTCTCGTGTACCATGGTTTTTAAAAGGGAAAAAGCCCGTACTCGGGGTGAGAGGAAAGCGCCTTGCGGGCCTCATCTAGGGTCGAGTAGAGGCAAGCTTTCCCACGGTAAAGAAAAAGGAATGAATCCCCGTCTTTTAAAAGAGAAAGGAACGGCCGCACGTCGTGCGTTGCAATTAAGAGGCTGCAACCGGCACGAAAATCCATAAGGGTTGCGATGAGTTCTTTTACCGATGGACAGTCAAGGCCTGCTGTCGGCTCATCGAGAAGAAGAACGTCCGAGGGCGGGAAAAGCGTCGTAAGGAGCGCAAGCTTTCGCTTTTGCCCGAAAGACAGTGTGGCAACGGCGCCTTCGGGATTTATTCCGTAGCGACATAAAACGTCCCGAGCGCAATCGATCAACCTGTCATCGGGATTCGGATAGGAAAGAAGGAGCTCTTCTAAAGGCGTTTGCCCGAAAAGCACATACTCGGACTCTTGCATGAGCATATTGGGGCGCGAGGACGTCGTGACCGACCCTTTTTCGGGGGCAACCACTCCGGCAACGGTTGACAAAAGCGTACTTTTTCCCGATCCGTTCGCACCGAGCACAAGTGTCAGAGCTCCTTGGGGAACCGTCAGCGAGACATCCCTTAAATGCCGAACGGATAAACCGGAAACCGTAATCATCCCGAAGACCGATGACGCACCATGCGCCAGAAAAGAAAGGCTAAGGCGGCTTTCACAAGGTCTGCAGGCACAAAAACCAAATCCATGTAAAACGCCTGAACGAGGGTTTTATTGAGCGTCAGACTCATGCCGATTATGCCGCAGGCGTGGCAGGCTGCGACGGCCGCTAGGAGACCGACAAGGGTCCCGAGGGTTCCGGTTTTGCGCGCAAGACCCGCAATGAATGCTAAGAAAAGAAATCCGACAAGATACCCGCCCGAGGGGCCGAAAAGAACGCCGAGACCGGCTTTGCCGCCGGCAAAAATCGGAAGCCCTACGGCACCAGCAAGGAGATAAAGAATCACTGCCGAAAGAGCCGTACGAGGACCGAGAAAAAGACCTGCGAACGCAATCAAAAGGACCTGCAGGGTAATCGGCACAGGGCCGACGGGAATGACAAAAAAACTAGCCAGACCGAAAAGGGCGGCAAATTCGGCTGCATAGGCAAGGCGTCGGATTCGATCCATAGTCAGGTATCTGCCGATAAGAGACAGTTAAAACGAAAAAACGCATCGAGGAGCAGTCGATGCATTTTCTCTTTAACGGCTAATCCACCCCCACTGAGGGATGAAGACGGAAAAGCTCATGAGGCATTAAGCCATCGCTTTGATCGCAGCGCTCAAACGGCTCTTGTGACGCGCGGCGGCGTTCTTGTGCAGAGCACCCTTGGAGCACATTGCGTCGACCAAGCACTGCGCCTTCTTGAAGGTTTCGGTCGCAGCGACCTTGTCACCGGCCAAAATCGCCTTACGGACGCTCTTGACGGCGGTACGGTACTGCGTACGCTGCGCAGAAAGATGCTGGTTGCGGGCAACGGCCTGACGGGCACGTTTGCGAGCTTGTTTTGTATTAGCCATTTAGGTATTCCTAAAAATAAATGCTTGAAAAGGGCAAGCACCCGGTTTAAGTTTGTTTCCGGTACGCCCCTCGCATTAATCAGCCGTGGGCTCGGCCGGTATATGTTTACAATGTCGCTTACCGAAAAGAAAGAGGGCGAAACATTTCGCCCCGATTTTCGAAAAGCGCCGTATTTTAACAAAAACACGGCGTCGCGACAAGAAAAAACCACGATAAGACAAGACGCCTCATGTCCATACTGCGTTCGGCGGCTACGGTTTCCGCCTTTACGATGCTTTCTCGTGTCACGGGACTGATCCGTGACATGCTCATCGCTCGGTATTTCGGCGTCTGTGCCGCAACCGATGCCTTTTACGTGGCGTTTCGTATCCCCAATCTCTTGCGTCGGCTTTTTGCCGAAGGCGCATTTTCGCAAGCCTTCGTGCCGATGCTCTCACAGGTCAAAGAAAAAGAGAGTCCTTCGCGCACGGAAGAATTCATCAATCACGTCTTTACGCTCCTGGCACTCGCGGTCTTTCTTGCCAGTGTCCTCGGGGTCCTCTCGGCGCCCGCCGTCGTGTGGATCATTGCCACGGGTTTTGCCAAGACCCCGACGACGTTTGATCTTGCGGTGGCGCTCACGCGCTTTATGTTCCCGTACATTATTTTTATGAGCCTGGTGGCCCTTGCGGCGGCCGTACTCAATACCTGGCGCCACTTTGCCATCCCGGCTTTTACGCCCGTTCTTCTGAATGTAAGCTTTATCGTCTTTATTGTTTTCGTGAGCGAACACCTTGACGCGCCCGTGTGGGCGTTGGCTTTTGCCGTTCTCGTCGGCGGAGTTTTGCAACTTGCGACACAACTGGTGCAATTAAAGCGCATGCGCCTTATGCCGCGTTTTGCATCTGTGAAAAGCGCCGTGCGCGATAAAGCCGTTACAAAGATGTTGCGCCTTATGGTTCCGGCAATTGTCGGCGTTGCCGTCGCTCCGATTTCGATTTTAATTAACACCAATATCGCCTCGCGTCTAATCGAAGGGTCCGTGACGTGGCTGAGCTACGCCGATCGCCTCATGGAGTTTCCGACGGCGCTCCTCGGTGTTGCGCTCGGCTCAGTTCTCTTGCCGAGTCTTTCACGAGCGTATGCAAGAGGGGATACCGCCGTCTATCAAGACCTTCTCGATACGGGCCTTAAAGTGGTCTTTCTTCTAGCCGTTCCGGCGGCGGTCGGTTTGGGGTTTTTAGCCGAGGGGCTTTCATCCGTGCTCTTTCAGGGGAAAAACTTTACGGCGCTCGATGTAGCACAAACCTCGGTGGCCGTCCGCGGATATGCCGTCGGGATGATCGGCCTCATCGGTATCAAAATTATCGCCCCCGCGTTTTATGCCCGAAAAGATATTAAAACGCCCATGGTTGTTGCCGTCCTTTCCGTCGTCTTCGTCCAAAGTTTGAACATCGTGACCGTGCCGCTTTTTGCTCACGCAGGCCTGGCGATATCAGTGGCACTCGGGTCATGCTTTAACGCTCTGGTTCTGCTGGCTATCCTTGCGAAGCGCACCTGGTATACACCCGTCGACGGCTGGGTCCGTTACATCGCTCGCACGCTGGTTGCCGCGGGTGCCATGGCCTTCTTTTTGTCTTGGATTCAAACGGGAACCGATTGGGTCGCGATGCAAAATGCCTGGGAGATGCGCCTTGTGTATGTCCTCGGGATTATCGGATCAGCTGCCTTGGTTTACTTTGCTCTTTTGTGGCTACTCGGATGGAGAGCTCAGGAGCTTAAACATGCGGCGCGTCAAAATTAAAGAGGTTACTTGTGAGTACATTCATTCCGGGAATCCAAGAGCGTCTTGCTTCGCTTTTAAATGAAATCGAAAACGCGCCGAAACTTGAAAAGCGCATCACATTACTTGCCGTCAGTAAGACCTTTCCCAAAGAAGCCGTGCTCATTGCCGCACAAGCCGGGCAGCGGTCTTTCGGCGAAAACTACGCCCAGGAAGGCTGTGAAAAAGTCGATTGGTTTCGAGAAAATCACGCGGAACTTCGGCTGGTCTGGCACTTTATCGGACCGGTACAAGCCAATAAAACGCGACCCATTGCCAAGCACTTTGACTGGGTCGAAAGCCTCAATCGCGAAAAAATTGCCCGGCGCTTAAACGAGCAAAGACCCGAGGCTCTGGGAAAACTCAACGTCCTTATCGAAGTCAATATCGACGGCGAGGCAAGTAAATCCGGCGTTCTGCCGAAAGATGTTCCGGCGCTTTGCGACGTTGTGCAAGGACTGGACCGGTTAAAACTACGGGGTCTTATGGCAATTCCTGCGCCCGCCGATACTCGCGAAGGAAAAATCAAACCCTTGCGTGATATGCGCGCCCTGTACGAATCACTTCGCGACCGTTACGAATTCGACACACTTTCAATGGGTATGAGCGCCGATCACTTAGAGGCCCTTGAAGCCGGTTCCACAGAAATTCGTGTCGGAACGGCGATTTTCGGGCATCGCGACTACAGCGCCAAGTAACTTAGAGTCCTTTTTTCCGGCACCAGGCGCGCACCTCCTGCGTGATGCGCATCGCGCAAAACTTCGGTCCGCACATCGAACAAAAATGTGCGCCCTTCATGCTCTCTTTACTCAAAGTCGCATCGTGGTAGGCGCGTGCCGTTTCGCTATCAAAGGCCAGGTTAAATTGGTCGACCCAACGGAACTCAAACCGCGCCTTACTCATGGCATTGTCGCGAATTTGAGCGCCCGCAACTCCCTTGGCCAGGTCGGCGGCATGAGCGGCAATCTTGTAGGCAATCAGTCCTGCGCGCACGTCGTCTTTGTTCGGCAACCCCAAGTGTTCTTTGGGCGTAACGTAGCAGAGCATCGCCGTCCCGCGTGCGCCGATTGCGGCCGCACCGACGGCACTTGTGATGTGGTCGTACCCCGGCGCACAATCTTCGACCAACGGACCTAAGGTATAAAAGGGTGCCGCATCGCAAAGAGCCTCTTGGGCCGATGCGTTTTCTGCGACGCGTTGCAAGGGAATGTGCCCCGGACCTTCGATGAGAACCTGCACGTCGTGCGCACGAGCGCGCCGAGCTAATCGTCCGAGTTCGGACAGTTCTGCCATCTGAGCTGCATCGCATGCATCGTGCAAGGACCCGGGCCGTAGGCCGTCTCCCAAGCTGATAGTCACATCATAAGCGGCAAGGATTTCACAGAGCTTGTCAAAGTGCGTATAAATGAAATTTTCCGTATTGTGATGCATGCACCACAGGGCCATGACCGACCCCCCGCGCGAGACAATACCCGTTAAGCGCCGTTGCGTAAGGGGAATAAACGAGAGCCTTACGCCTGCATGAATCGTCATGTAATCGACGCCTTGTTCGGCTTGCTCGATGACCGTGTCGCGAAAAATCTCCCAGGTAAGGTTCTCGGCATGTCCGTTCACTTTTTCGAGGGCCTCATAAAGCGGTACGGTTCCGATTGGCACGGGACTATTGCGAAGAATCGCTTCCCGCGTTGCGTAGATGGCTTTTCCCGTCGACAGGTCCATGACGGTATCGGCGCCCCAGCGCACGGCCCAAATCAGTTTCTCGACTTCTTGGGAAATATCGGAGGCTAACGCGGAATTGCCGATATTGGCATTGACCTTCGTGAGAAACGCTCGACCGATTACCATCGGTTCGGATTCCGGATGATTGATCGAAGCCGGTAAAACGGCTCGCCCCGCGGCAATCTCGTCACGAACAAATTCGGGCGTGACCTCGGACGGGCACGTAAAGGAAAGAGCGCTAGCAGCATGGTGCGACAAAAGTGCCGCGCGACTTTCCGGTGACAAAAGAGATAAACTTTGTATATAAGCCGTACGATTAACATTTTCCCGAATAGACGCAAATTCCATTTCAGGCGTAATCAGCCCGGCTTTGGCATACGCAAGCTGCGTCGGATGGCAGCCGTCCTTGGCGCGACAAACAGGCCCTTTCCCTGATAAAGGGCTTTCTTGAAGGTTCTGCGTTGCGCTTTCCTTAAAAGCGATATCGCCCCGGTTTTCTATCCACGCAGCGCGTCTTTTATTTAGGCCGACACGACAATCGGGGCTTCGATCGGGATCGCCCCAGGGCCCCGAAGTATCATAGAGGAAAACAGGGGGATTGACTTCGCTTTTTCCGTCGGGCAAAGCCGAGTCAGCTTGATAGACGGCTTTCATAGGAACGGCGCCGCAAGTATCTCCCGTCACCGTCATGCGAATGACACGAGAAGGGCAAGAGGAGGGGGTATCCGGGGTTATGGCAATCGTGTTTTCAGTCATCGTCGCACTCAAAAAGGCAGAAGGTGCACGATGCGAGAATCAGGTAGTCTCACAGACTTCGCGCGTTTCCCTCCGCTGAGATCAATCAGATCAGGTTCAAAGGCTCTGTCTCAATCGGACACATCCGATACACCTAACGCAAAGGCGCATTCTAACAACGTTCAAAAGGGCAACGGAAACGAGTGCGATGCCGCCTTAAGAGAGGTAGAAAAGAGCCTGAAAACAACAGAAGACAGTCAATTTAGGGCAAACCCCTGACAAGGTGCCACCTCAGAGGTCTTTTTTAGATATAATGGCGCACTTTATGAGAGTTCACCCTTGTGGGGGTATGTAAAAATGGCTGTTCAACAAAATAAAAAATCCACGAGCCGTCGCGGTAACCATCGTTCTCACGATTCCCTGACGAATCCGCCCGTTGCCGTTGAGGCAACGACCGGTGAAGTTCACCTGCGCCATCACATCTCTGCCACGGGTTTTTACCGCGGTAAGAAGGTCGTCGCGAACAAGGAGTCGACCGAGAAGTAATTTCGGTTCTCTGTACGCGTCGCGTACAGCACGTGAAAATTAATACAAATTAAGTCGCCTTCGGGCGTGTTGTATTCTTTTAGAATAGACACATGTGAGGCGACTTTTTTTGTTGCCTGGCGTTTTTGCCGAATCGTCTTCACAAGAAGAAGTCGGCAACGCAAACCGACGAGACATCCGAGGATACACAATGAGAAAAATCGCAGTCGTTTTTCCCGGACAAGGGAGTCAGTGCGTCGGCATGCTGTCGGGCTTAGAAGACAGGCCCTCGGTCCGAGAAACTCTCGATGAGGCTGACTCGATTCTCGGACACTCGATTTCCGAGATTATTGCCCGAGGGCCTCAAGATCTTTTAAATCAAACGGTCCACACGCAACCGGCTCTTGTTGTCTCTTGCGTGGCCATCTATCGGGCGCTTGTTGAAAAAACGGGCCTCGTTCCGACCTACTTTGCCGGTCACAGTCTCGGAGAATTCGCAGCCTGTGCCGCCTCGGGACTTCTTTCCTTTGCCGATACCGTTAAACTTGTGCGCCTACGTGCCGAACGCATGCAGAAAATTGCCGCGCTGCACCCCGGTCACATGGCCGCCGTTTTAGGTCTTACGGCCGAGACGATTGACTCGGTTTGCTCTCGTTTTACAGATGCGGGGTTTGTTAAGCCGGTTAACTTTAATACGCCGCTTCAGACGGTAATTGCCGGAACGGGACAAGCTTTCGAGTGTGCAAAAGAGGCTTTAAAAGAGGCCGGGGCAAAACTCATCGTCGATCTTCCGGTTACCGCGGCGTTTCACACGGACTTATTTACACCCGTTGCCCGAGTTCTTAAAGACGCCCTGCAAACGCTTGACGTCAATACGGATGCAACCCCGGTTGTCGCAAATATCGACGGCTCGGTCAAAGCGACAAAGCAAGACGTGATAACCTCGCTTTCCGAGCAAGTCTCACACCCGGTTCAGTGGGTTAAAACGCAAGACTTTTTCCTTAAAAACGGCGTAACCGACATCGTCGAATGCGGGCCGGGACGCACGTTGACGGGCCTTGCGAAGCGCACGCTCAAAGGAATCACCTTATTTAACGCTTCAAACGCGCAATCGATCGAGTCGATTGCCGCGCAATTTGCCACGGAGTAATCGCATGGGAGCACTCTTTTCAACGGATGCCTTCGCAGGTCGCGTTGTCCTAGTCACGGGCGCAAGTCGCGGTATCGGCAAATCGATTGCTGAAATGTTTAACGAGGCCGGTGCCCGCGTCATCGGAACGGCGACAACCGAAGGGGGCACTCAAAAAATCACCGAAGCGCTCGCAGGAAACGGCAAAGGCGTTATGTTCGACGTCACTGACGCTACGGCCGCCGATGCCCTGATTCAATCTATCGTCAAGGACGAAGGGAAGATCGACATTCTCGTCAATAACGCCGGCATTACGCGCGATGCCTTGAGCATGCGACTGACCGATGAAAACTGGAATGCGGTTTTGGAAGCGGATTTAACGGGGGCCTTTCGCCTCGTGCGGGCGGCGCTGCGTCCGATGATGCGTGCCCGATACGGACGCATTGTCAATCTTGCGTCTGTTGTGGGCGTGACGGGCAACGCCGGTCAGGCGAACTATGCAGCGGCCAAAGCCGGTTTGATTGCGATGAGCCGGTCGGTCGCCCGTGAAGTGGCCGCTCGCTCAATCACCGTCAATTGCGTGGCTCCGGGCTTTATCGAGACGGATATGACAAAGACAATTCCCGAATCCATGCGTGAGACGCTTTTAAAAGAGATTCCGGCGCAACGTTTCGGCAAACCCGAGGACATCGCGCAGGCGGTTTTGTTTTTCGCAAGTGACGCGGCTTCCTACATCACCGGAGCCGTGCTTCATACGAACGGAGGATTGTATACGGGGTACTAAAACCTTGATACAATCGCTATACTCTAATGATGCATACGGTCCGCTTTCGTTGCGGACCTTGTAATTGAACCTTGTCTGGGAGCTATCAATGGACGATTTGGAACAGAAAGTCAAAAAGATTATTGCCGAGCAGCTCGGAAAAGATGTCGAAGACATCAAAAATGAGGCTTCGTTTATCGAAGATCTCGGAGCCGACAGTCTCGATACCGTTGAGCTCGTGATGGCTCTGGAAGATGCCTTCAAGGTCCAGATTCCCGACGAGCAGCAGGAAAACCTGCGCACGGTTCAGCAGGCAATTGACTTCATTCGCGCCAATCAGAAAGCGTAAAGTTTCTCTCACAACGCTTTTGTATCTCCCAAAAAGGGCCTTGAATTAAGGCCCTTTCGTGACTTTAACGGAGTTGAGTTATGCGTCGTGTCGTTGTGACCGGTTTGGGTCTGGTAAGCCCCCTCGGTAATACCGTCTCGGAAAGTTGGTCGGCCCTTTTGGCCGGCAAATCCGGTATCGCTCCGATTACATCGTTCGATGCAACCCCGTTTAATTGTCGTATTGCCGCGCAAGTCAAGGGCTTTGATGCCGCAAAGGTCCTCGGCATGAAAGACGGACGTCGTTTCGAGCCCTTCACGGCTTACGGCGTTTCGGCCGCCATGGAGGCGCTTGACGACGCAGGACTTACGTTTTGCGACGACGATTTATCCTGCAATCGAGCCGGTACCGTCATCGGATCGGGAATCGGGGGCATTGCGACCAAGTGTCGGGATTATGCGGCTTTTTTAACCGGCGGGCCCAGAAAGTTTTCTCCCTTTATCGTCCCCGTTTCGATTATCAATTCGACGGCCGGGGAGCTTTCGATTTTGCGGCACTTAAGAGGTCCGAATTTAGCTATAGGGACAGCCTGCACGTCGGGCCTACACGCAATTGGCGAGGCTGCTTGGATCATTGCTCGCGATGATGCCGATGTGATGGTTGCAGGCGGCACCGAAAGTGTCATCCACCCGGCCTCACTCGGCGGCTTTGACAACATTCGTGCGCTTTCTCGACGTAACGATGACCCGACGGGAGCGTCCCGCCCCTTTGATCTCGCCCGCGACGGATTCGTTTTGGGCGAGGGTGCGGGTATGCTCGTTTTGGAAGAATACGAACACGCCGTCTCTCGCGGAGCGAAGATTTACTGCGAAATTATCGGATACGGGTTAAATTCCGACGGCTATCACTTTACGGCCCCGCGTAGCGAAGGAGCCGCGGCCTGCATGCGCCTTGCGTTAAAACACGCCGGAATTGCTCCTCAAGAGGTTGACATGCTCAACGCCCACGGGACATCGACGCCCATGGGAGACGTGAGTGAAGCGCAAGCCGTACGCTCCGTGTTCGGAGATGCAGCCGATAAACTTCTTGTCACCTCCACGAAAGGGGCCACAGGTCACGCACTCGGCGGAGCAGGGGGCATGGAATCTGTCTTTACCGTGCTTTCCATTCGCGACCAAATCGTCCCGGCGACCTTAAATCTTACGGAGCAGGACCCCGAGTGCCCGATCCGAGTCTGCGCCGGAAAACCCGTGTCGATGCCCGTCAATGTTGCGATGAAAAACAATTTCGGATTCGGCGGCACCAACGGCACGCTCATCTTCCGTAAGCTTTAAGACGCTTAGAACCAGCCGAGGTTCGGACCCTGAAGTTTTTCGACGCACCGGAAACGAATCGTTCCGGTGTAACCATTGCCTTCGGCATCGGTCGTGGCATCGAGGGGCATCATCCCGAGATTCTTTTTGGCGCAAACATCGCGCGCCTTTTGGATTTGTTTATCTCGAAAGAACCCGTAAGAACTCGTCCAAGGGTCGGTTATCGTCAAGGTAAACTCATTTTCGTTGACTTGTGTGAGCTTGCTCGGTGCACTTTGTAGACCGGTGCATCCGACGGCAAGAAACGCGCATGAAAAAGCAGTAAGAAGAAAAAAGGTTTTGCGCATAATGCGTCTTAGCTCTTAAAGTAGGGGTTGAGCGGAAACTCTCAGGCCTGCGTCCGAAACCGAAAGATGATCCAAATTGACGGCATAAGCCGTATCAATCACCTTGAGTTTAGCGTAACCGCGAGCGCTTGAGAGCGCCCTGGTTCGTGACGCGCCGTCGTGCGTAACAAAATAAGCGGACTTCACGCCTCCGAGAGTTTGAAGAATCGGCAGAGCCTTCTTGTTGGTATCGAGGGCATACGAAAACCGTCCTTCCGAGGACGCGTCTTTAAGCGCAAGATAAAGCAGGTTTTCCACGTAGCGATTCAAGACTTCGGTGTTCGAAAGATCAGCCCGGGTCAGCCAAAGGGCCAACCCCGGTGCCGTCCAATAGAGCTTTTCCCGTCGGACAATGCGCCGCTTTCCTTGCGATTCCACCGAATCGATCAGGTCAATTAATGCGAGCCTTTCCAGAACCTCGCTCCAGCGATAGGCCGTCGCTTGACTGATACAGGCGGCTCTGGCTACGGCCGTCCAATTGACGGGCTGAGCCGTGTAGGCTGCCGTTTCCCGCAAAAAATCAAAAAACGGGGTTTCGCTGCGGATTTTTAAGCCTGAAAGAACCACTTCGGAGAAAAATTCCTTAAACCAAGGCTCCCAAAATTGTGCGGGCACGGCATCTGCGGGACTTCCGGCTTTTTCAACGGCCTCAGTCAGTGACTGACAGGAGAAAACAAGGTCCGAAGCCGTTATCAATCGAAGCGTCCGCAAAGACGGAACCGAACGGAAAGTGACAGCAATCCCCGCAGCTTTTGCGATAAGACCAAGGCGCATTCGATCCCGGAGTCCGAAGTGGCCGGAAACGCGGACAGTCGCTTCAGGGTGACGGGTGACATACTCGAGCGAGGCCTCAAGAAACAAGTTCCTTAGGTGCGCGTCTCCGATGGGTCCTGCGGGGGCATAGAGGGTAAAAAAAGCATCTCGATCGGCATCAAACAGGCGCGAGGCATGAATGTTTCGGAGCGTGCAGGAAAGGGACGGCGGCCTTACGCCGGCTTCATAAGTTGTGACGAGAAGTTGCCCTTTAGATACCATTTATGTGAGTAACCCCTTGCGTTTGGCAACGTGCCGGCGCAAGACGTCGGCAAGCCCTAAATACAAAACGGCAAGAACAATCGAATGCGCCACGTGAGGGAGAACGTCCGAAAGTGTCGCTCCGTTTTGGCTTAATGCCACCATCGCCTGAATTCCCGGAGTTGTCGGAAAGAAAAACGAAACGGCATGCGCCAAAGGTCCGAAGCACAGGGTCGGGTAAATGACCCCGGAAAGGAACACGGCCGGAGCCGATGTCGGCACGACAAACTGCGAGTAGTAGGCGCTCGATCCGAAAGAAAGTGTGATGACGGCGCCGAGCCCGACAACCCCGAGGAGCATGAGAAGCATCTCAAAGAGCGTTGCGCCGAAGTTTTCCATCGTCGGAAATTCAAACAATGAGAACACAAAGCCTTCGGCGTAGCAAAACCAAAAGAGGCCGAAAACGAAAAATCCGGTCATGCATAACGCAAAAGCTTTTCGGTCCGTAAGGATTTGCCGTGTGTAGGTGTCCGTGGGTTGATGCGCAAGCCACCCGCCCAACGTCACGCCGATACACATAAAGAGCACGGACTGCATAATCACGGGCCCGACAACGGGGACCGTGTAACTGGCGTATCCGGCAATGGCGTTAAAAAGATTTTGATCGGCCAGAACAATCGGCGGGTTGGAAAGAAGCTGAAGCCTTTCGACGGATGTGCCGGCGCGATTCAGACTCCGTGCAAGCGGCGTTCGTGCTTCGTCGAGTGTCACTGAAAGGACGGCAGCCTGTACGGCACGGGCCTTGACGACATAAAAGCCGTTGACCGTCACGGGGATTGTGACGGGTTTGCCGGCCAAGGTATGCTTTTCGTAATCAACCGGAATAGTGATGACGGTGCTCACCTTTTCACGCTGATATAGGTCAAGTGCTCTGGAAAAATCGGTTTCTTCGGCGACGATTTTGAGCGTCGGAAGACTTCGAAAACGCGAGAGGATTTCGCGCGATGCAGGCGTACGGTCTAAGTCCACGACGGCACATTCAATGCCCGTGACCGTCTGGTGCATATAAGGCCATGCGTAAAAAAAACAATAAAGCGCCAGAGCCAAAACGAAAATAATGCATGTGTCGGGCGTAAAAATACCGCGACGGACGCCTTCGAAAATCCGTCCGAATAGCGTTGTCGGAAGGGGCTTGTCGGAAACGGGCTCTGCCCGGGCCTCTTCGCCGATCCATCGTTTGACGCGTAGCGGAAAGACAATCAAACCGACCGTAAGCGGAACGAGAATAAAAAGGCTTTGCACGGCAAGAAGCCAAAGCGTGTGGGATGCGGGGCTACCTAGAACCCATTGGGACGCCTGAACCCGGAAAAACCACGTAAGAGGCAATAGTTCCCCGAAAAGCTGCGCGACGGCATCCATGGAGTCTAACGGGAACGAAAACCCGGTAAACGGAATAATCGGTGCACAAAAGGCAATGGCGCAGGACATGGCAATGAGCCAGAAAGGCGAGCAGGCGACAAAGGAAAGCGCAAAGGCCGTCATCGAAAGAATGAGGAGCACACCCCCGAGGAGCCAAATAAGAACGCTGCCGGCAGGGGGGTTTTCACAAAAGCCTGCAAACCATGCCACGTATCCCGCAGCACAAAAACTATAAAAGAGCACCCAGGGGAGGGCCTTGCCGATCAGTTTTAAGCGAACGGACGAGGTCGACTCAAAAACTTGAGTAACTGTTTTTTCTCGCCATTCCCTCGCGAAGACGCCGACCATGGTCAAAACGATGCCGAGCGCAAACACACAGGGTACGAGCGTACTTAAGAGGAACGGTGCGTAGTTAAAGTTCGAGTTTCCCGGCACATAGATATCTGCCGTGAGCGATGAAATCGCCCCTTGAGCGCCCTTAAGGCTTCCGGCAGTCCCGGCCAAATAGGGCGAAAGCATCTCAAAAAGCTTTTGCTTTAACGCACTTTTAATGTCGATTTCAAGTGTCGTTGCAATGGCGTAGTAGCTTTTGGCAAAAGAAAGCTCGATGGCACTTTCCCCGGTTCGGGCCGCCAGGTGTGCACCCCAATCGGTCGGAATGACAACACCGGCGTACACACGGCCGGCTCGCATGTCTCGGACGGCCTCGCTGACGCCTTTATAGCGCTTAAGATCGACGGACGGAATGCTTTCAAGCGTTGTGACAACTTCGCGGCTTAAAACCGAATTATCCAAATCCACAACGGCAACGGGCATGTTCCGCATCAGCCCCGCTGCAAAAATCGAGGCGAAGATACAAGCAATAATCACGGGCCACAAAAGCCCGGTGACAAGAAGAGCGGGACGCTTAGCGGCCTCACGGACTTCCGTGATAGCAGCATCATAAATTTCGCGTAGGGCGCTCATAGAGCCGTTAACGACGCACGATAATGCTCATGCCGGGACGAAGCCCTTCGACCTCTTCGGTCGGCCTGGCTCGAACTTCGAACGTGCGCATGTCGTATCCGGTGGATTGTTTCGTCGAGCGCCATGTGGCGTAGTCGGCTCGCGGCGAGATGTAGTAGACCGTAAAGGCAACGTCTTTACGATTTAACGCCGGAATCTCGGCTTTAAAGACGCCGCCCATCTTCACAGCGGCCATTTCATCTTCGCGAATATTAAAGACGGCCCAGCTATCGCTTAAATCCACAAGAGTCACAAGAGGAAATCCGGCACCGGTCACTTCACCTGCCTCCAGGACAATCCGAGAAACCTCACCGGAGCGCGGGGCTTTAACCAAGGCCTCGGAGGCTAAACTCGTGACTTCGGCCACGCCTTCGCGGGCTTGTTCGGCTAAGGCTGCCGCAGCGACCTTCTCATCGACGCGTGCGCCGTTAGCGGCCATATCCCATTGGCTCTTAGCTGCGATGCGTGCATTGACGGCATTTTGAAGGGCGGCGCGCGCCTCATCGTGCTTTTGCGCCGAAATAAGACCTTCTTTAAACAGGGCATCGAGGCGGGAAAAACTCTTTTTTGCGAGTTCTGCTTGAGCCGCAGCACGCTCGTACTGCGCCTCGGCGCTTTTGAGCTGTTCGGCCCGCACACCCTCGTGCACGAGGCGCGACTTGGCATCGGCGGCAGCGCTTTGAGCTTTGACCTGTCCGAGCTTGGCGGTAATTTCCGGAATTTCAATCTCAAGAAGGACGGTATCGCGGACAACCGAGTCGCCTTCGTGAACATTGACTTTGGCAATGCGCCCCGGAATCTTGGACGAAACATTAATGACACGGGCCTCCATCTGCCCCTGAAAAGGCGGAAGCGTCGGATGAGCCGCCTTCCAAAGGCCATACAAGACCAGGGCAACGGCCAAAACGAGAGCCGCAATAAAAAGGGGCTTTAAACGGGATTTGAGAGCAACGAGCATGGCTTACTTCTCAATAAAATTATCGGTATAAGAGAGCGATTCGGTAAAGGTCTCGCTGCTACCGCAGACGGCATTGAGCGAGGCCCAGGAAACGACAAACTGATAGGCGCTCACGCGTCGGGCGATTTCCGCACTCAAAAGCTTATTACGGGCTTCATTGACTTCCGTGGATGTGGCAAGGCCTTCGGAAAATGCTCTTTCTCTTAAGCGCAGGTTTTCACGGGCCAGTTCAAGCGTCGAGAGCGTCAAGTTGTACTGATCTTGCGTCTGACGGGTTCTTAGATAGGCCGTCTCGACAGCCTGTTCGATTTGATTGCTTGCCTCGGCAATGCCGGCCGTGGCCTTGTCGACTAGGGCGCGTGCCGAAGCAACGCTTTCGTTACGGTCTTTATTGTCCCAAAGCGTGAATTTGACGCCGATACCGGCCACCCAATCGGGTTCGGTAACCGACAAGTAATGCTTAATTGCGTTTCCTTGTGCAAAGGCATAGACCTGGGGTGCCCAGGCAGCCTTAGCGGCTTTAAGTCCCTGATCGGCCTGATTGCGCTTGGCGCGCACGGCCCGAATCACCGGGCTCATCGCAAAAGCCTTATCTTTCCACGTTTGAAGAGGACCGATGGGGCGAGCCAAAACAAATAGGGGTGTCGTAAGGCGCGTGACTTTGTCTTCCCGCAAAAGTCGCGCCAAATCGCTTTCGGCAATCTTGGTATCGGTTTCGCTGGCAATGAGTTCGCGTGCCGCTTTATCGCGATCAACGGCCACGCTCATCGCCTCGATACGACTGATCGAACCGGTTTGATTCATGCGCTTGGCGCGATTGAGTTCCTCGTTTTGCTCCGAGAGCATCGCTTCACGCAGGTTTTGCACGGAACGAGCCAGTTGAACTCCGAAGTACTTTTGCGCTAAATCGATATCGAGTTGATCTCGTGCCGAGCGTTCGTCTTCGCGTGACTCGGTCACCGAGGCTTCGGATGCGGCGATTTTGGCGGAAATCGCGCCTCCCATGTAAATCGGGAGTTCCACGCTCCCGATGAGTCGCGGTCCGTACAAGTCCTGCGAAAACTGCAACGGAACGGATATCGGTGGAATTTGCGGAATTCCGGTGCTGATGGTTTTGGTTCCGAGATCGACATCTTTATTGCCCCAAAGATGCCGAAATTCTGCAGTTACCTTGGGTCCGTGAAGACTTTTAAGACTTTCAGCCGTGTGTTCGCGGTGAGCGGTTTCTGCTCCGCTGATTCGAAGGAGATCACTTCGGGTGTGCGCCAGCACTCGAGCCGAAGCAAAATCCAAAGCCGTACTTTGGGAAAACGCAGGCTGGGCGAGCAGGCACAAAAAGCCGCCGGCTGCGGCAATTCGTCGGAAACGTAAAGTGAGTGAATTTCTATTCATCGTGAAATTTTACTCGCTTTCATCATACTTTAGGTCATCCTCGTGCAGAAAACGTTCCTGCACCGAGGATTGCAAATTTTACATCAACGGACAAAACATTCAGGCCCCACTCGTGTAAAATGAGCGCCCTGTCGCTTGATGCCCGGGTGACGAAATTGGTAGACGTAGCGGACTTAAAATCCGCAGCCTTCGGGCGTACGGGTTCAATTCCCGTCCCGGGCACCACGATGTGTAGTAAGACTCTGTAGCGACACTGACTAAGCCTTGTCTTTCAAGGCTTTTTTGCTCTTTGGCCTCTGATAAAGTCAGCGAGTTCTAGCATGAGTTTGCCTTTTTCCTGACTTTGACAGCACAAATCTGAACAAACCCAGTCAGCACAAGTCTTAGCGGCTGTTTTTTTCGTCGGACCTATGTTGAGTTTCAGAGCGGACCTGAGCTGCGGAGGCGTTGCCAGCCTCGGAAGAACCCCGAGACCGACAGCCTTAGCGACGGCTTCGAAGTCCCCTTCGGTGTCGCTTTTGGCGTAGTAGGTTTCTTTTTCCCCGAGAACAAGCTCTTGGAGCCGCGCCTCCGAGAGTGATTCGGTGATACGCTCTGCCGATAGATTCGGTCCGGCTTTCCCGAGTTCTTTCTCAAGAAGCCTGTGCATCATAAGCGCCATGAAGCAAACGAGGAAGTGTCCTCGGATTCGCCGCTCTTTCCGGTGAAAGCACGGGCGAGCTTTTAAGAGAGACTTGGAAATGCGGAACGATTCCTCAATCTGCCAAAAAAGGGGGAGGGAATGAATAATGGTTCAAAGCAGTTTCTTCTGGTGGTGTGCTTGTAACAGGCTTAGCTATTTCGGGGTGTAGTAGCATAATTTCTCCCAAGGCCGCTGCCTACGGGCACGATTTGTCGAAGGTTGAGCAACTTCTTACGGTCAATCAAGCCACATGGGACGATGCCCGTGCCTTATTCGGCAGACCGGCCATTGTCGGCGAAACGATGGACGGTGATAAGTTCTACGCCTTTGCCTTTGAGGGCGGAAACAGCATCGGCAACATGGCAGCTAACACGGTTCTCTTGATTGCCCCAGTCGGCGTTCTCACAAGCTTTAACTCCGAATGATTTTGTATGTGAAACTCGATAAGTTGCACAAAGAGGGAGCCCTCTCTAATCAAGACTTTCAAGAAGAAAAAACGCGGTTGCTAAATAAAAACAGATATCGAGGATTTTGGCCCCTCTCGTAGCTTTTCGGAAGGAATGTTGGTAACGAAGAAAGGGGCGTTCCTTCGAATATTTTTTTGAAAACCTCCCTTCGTTCCTGTTAAAGTGTCAACGGCCTCTTGTGCGGGCGATAATTCACCGCCTGCGGGCAAAATCTCTCTAGTAGTGGTAATCGTTGTACCAGAGGCAAGAGGCTTAATATCCAATCGCGCGGTAACCATTACCGTTCAACAACTTTTTTTAGACTTTGACCCGTCTCGGACGAGAGCGTTAACCCGTCGCTCTCTTATAGCACGGTTGCGACCATATTGAACCGTGAGTCCGGGATTCCCATAAGAAGGAGTTGGCCCACAAATGGCTACGAGGAATCGTAGGTGCCTTGCAAGAAAACCTATTGATTCCTTCTCCTTCGTGATACAGTTTCGTTGACCGAATCGAAGCCCACCGCTCTTTTTTGAGCGGCATCATAGGCGCGCTCAGGCATGGAGTCCCACATGTGTCGTGATTTAAAATCACTTCTTGCCACCCCACGGGCAGTGGCAACGTCGGGCTTCGAGAGGTCGTCCAGAGCACACATCCCGTCTTCGTAGTTTGTTTCCCGTGTTTGGCTGTTGGAATGCTTTGCTTGGAGCTATTTCCATGTCCGCTCGACAATCCGGACCAAATGGCAGAAGAGGGGAAACTAAAGCGCGAAAATGCTTAAGGAAGAGAAAAGCGACCCCCGTAGGATTAGATGCCGGGGCTACTGCCCACCGTCCACTCAAACGTGCGAAACGCCCTACGCCCGTCGCTGATGGGAATATAGAAGAGTAGGGAAATCTTGTCAATCTTGCAAAACTCAAATGCGATTTTGAAAAAAGGGAGCAAGTGGTTATTCGACCAATCCCGCGAGTCACAAAACTTAACTCGCAGTTTCTCCGTCATCCTTACCAGCCGGTTACGCCCGACCTCGCTCCAAAACCCAAGTCCAAGTTTGAACGTGCTTTTCAGAACAAAAGAACTGGCAAGGAGAATATACCCCCTTAAACCGGCGATTTATAACCAATTGGTTCTAAATGACAAACAAATCGGAATTCCGATCTTGCTGAATCGGAATCCGATGTTTTTTGGGGGCATGAGAGTGCGAGCGAGAAGGCCAAATCAATTTGTCCGGAAAAGATTACCTTAAAATAGGCAGCGCAACGGCTCCCAATCCGGAACGGGGAGGTGTAGGTCCGGATTGTGTAGCACCGCTTTTGCCGGATCCCTGAGTGGTGACATCAGTTGCATGATTCAACTTAATTTAGCGTCCTCGACCGATTAGCTTCCGTAGCTTCTTGCCTTTTAGCAATCAGCGCTTGTCCGAATGCTTTTGCGAAGGAAGCAGGAAACCAAAGGGCACAGTTCTCGTCATTTAGTTTGAAAAGAACCTCAATGCCGAAAGTTCCGTCCTTTTCGTTCGAAACGATACCAAGCGAAATTTCGAGACCGGACTCAAGTTTCTTTAACATTCTTTACTCCGATATTAAAGTTGAACCATACGAGAAACATGCTTCATTTCTTCTTCTCCGCGCTTGTCATAGCGTTGAGTGGTCATAATCGACAAGTGTCTCATCGCTTTTTTGACGGTATCGATAACAGCCCCCATTTCAAATAGGCGAGTGGCATAGGTACGACGCATATCGTGAGGGGCGAAGGGAAGACTTCCGGAAAATCTTTGTTGGAAGTCCTTAAGAGTCATGTAGACATTGCTCGGAGAAATCGGTTTTGATGTGTCGATACGACCGGCAATTTCTTCCGTCTTCCAAGACCCGTGAACAACGCGACAAAACACTTGATAAATTCCGCCATTTCCTCGTAGCGCAAGTCACTTAGAAAGGCGAGACCAAACGTCCGGTGAACAGTAAACAGGGCGCTCTTTATTCCCTTTACCGATAACCGAAAGTGATTGATCGGCTTCCGAGATTCGATCAAGGCGCAATCCGACGATTTCAGCACGACGCAGACCGCAACCGGCTCCTAAAGCGAGAATGGCTCCGACTCTGCAATTTCTGAGTCCGGTTTTGGAATCACAAAGATTAAACAGTTGTCCGACTTCGGCTTTGTCTAAAGCACGTCCGCGTGTTACACGAGAACCCTTTGCGCTTTTGACGGATTTAATGAGAGCGTAGTCGTGGTCAGAGGTCAGCTCAAGATTCCACGCTTCCTCGGCAATCCCTTTCATAACAGCAAGGATGAGGTTGATTGTGGCCGGAGAGCGGTTTTTCTTTTCGTAAGATGCACGAAGAAGCAAAACGTAATCCCGTCGCATTTTCCCCAATCACAGGTCTTGTAATCGGTAGCTCGGAAAATCTTAGCGACCGAATCGGCGATCTGAGCGACTTTCACTTTGGACTGATTCGTTGTCATCCGGAGAAGATAAATTTCTGCCGGATTAAGAATCGGACGCTGAGTAACGTTAACCGAGGGATCAGACGATTGAGTTTTAGTCAGAGTTATGCTTGTCATAGATTGAACCTGTAAGAAAGACATCTTTCCGTAGGTTTCATTTTCTCACATCTAAAAATGGACACTGCAACAAATCACCCTAACTTAGGGTAAAAAAAACAGCACGCGTTTATTTGGCAAAGAATGAAGAAGGGTTTCGCATCAAAAAACTTGAGGCCATTTAAACGCGCCACTCTTTCCGTCAACTTCCTTTCTCAAAAGTCGTCTGAACCGAACGGATCCGAGGCGAAAGAATTCGAGCTATAGGAGGTATCATCCGAAGACCCATAATCGAACGTGTCCGAAAACGAAGAGCCCGTATCGAATGTATCCAAGCCAAAGGAAGAATCGTCCGAACAGGACGGCATACCGGCATCGTCAAAACAAAACGGATGCGATTCGGTAGAGAACGGAACATCAGCATCGGTAGCGTTAGTATCTGTCGTTTTGCTCGGATCAAAATTATCGAAGAACCCCATAATGCACCTCACTTAAGTAACCCAAGATATGGCTAAAGAAATACCAAAACATACAAATAAATGATTCCGTATGACTTTAGTAATACTTTCCCTTGCAAAATACAAGTTGTTGTGTTACCATCAATTGGAAAAGGTATTACTTTTTGTTATTTAAGGTATTCCTTTCAACATCTATCGTGTTTCTTTGAAAAGGCAGGGGGAATTGCAATGAAAGTCGTGATTGCACACTACAAAGGCGGTACGGGTAAGACAACGACCTCTGTTCAGCTTGCTCTTTGGAGACAAATTACTCGTCCTAAAACGCACGTTTGGCTCATTGATACCGACGAGCAAAAGTCTGCTTTGGACACGATTTCGTTTCGTTCCGAATTGGATTTAAAGCCCTCATTGGCTTGTTCTGCCTATAGCACGGCTAAAGAATTAACGAGCCAATTAAATGCTCAAGGGAACCTCTTTGACGACATCATCATTGATTCGGGCGGACGCGATACGGACGCTCTTCGTGTGGCTCTTCTTGCTGCCGATGTTTTACTCATCCCCGTGCTTCCGCGAGCTTATGACATCTGGTCGATTTCACGTCTTGAAGGACTCATGGAAAGTGCCAGAAACCTCGGTGCTAATTTCAGGGCCTATGCGTTTATTAACCGCCGAGATAAGACGGCCGATTGTCGTGAGTCCATCGAGTTTTTAAAGAAAGACGAGAACCTCACCTACATTGATTTTTCGTTTTCCGATCGTGTGGCTTACGCCAAAGCAGGCGGTGTCGGTCGCTCTGTTTTAGAGATGCGTCCGAAGGATAAAAAAGCGTGTGAAGAATTGGATGCCTTAGCCAAATTTGTGTTTACAAAGGCGTAACACTTAAAGTGGCTATTTGATATCCATGGTATAGTAAAGGTAATACTAATTTAGATTGAAGTATTCCGAGAAGCAGGAGTAAAAATTATGATGATTCCGGGAAAAAAGACCGATAAAATCGTCGACGAAAAGGCCGTTGAAAAGTTCATCGGCAAAGGAAAAATTACGGATAAGCCGACGGCCAATCCGGCGGTTCGGACAATCACACTCAAGGTTGATCTGGCCTTGCTTGAACGCATTGACAAGGCAGCAAATCGCCTCGGTATTCCGCGTTCGTCTTTCATCAAGTCAGCTATTTCGTCCGTGTTGGAAAACGGATTAACCGTCAAACTCGATTAATCTTCCCTTTGGCGAAATTTCGCAAACAAGCCTCTGCATGAGGTTCCTCCGTGCGGAATTTCGCCAATCTTTCCTCCATCTGTTTTCCCCAATTCCTCTCTCAAAACATCAGTCTCAGGCTTATAGCATTGCTATACTGTTCTGAGCTGGTGCGGTTTCCACAAATACAAATACTGCGAAGAGGGGAAAATGAAACGAGTTCTTGCAACGATGTTATGTCTTGCAACGGCTTCTGTCGCAATGGCAGGGGAATGGGTTTTTGTCACAATCACATCAGATGATAGTAAAGAAGCACATGTGATTGCTTATGATCGGGAAACAATTACTAACCACGATGGCGATATTAATGTTTGGTTTGCATGGATTAACAGTATTCCAACTCTGAAATATGACTTGGTACTTGATTTGTGGCAGATTGATTGCAATCAAAAAAGAAGCAAAACGCTTCAAAGATCATTTTACTTGCGTGGTAAACACCTACATTCCTCCTCACATAATAAAGAGGAGTGGAAATACGCAATCCCAGGGTCAGTAGGTGACAGTCTAATCGAATTCTCCTGTAAAAAGCTCGACATTGGTATAACGACTAAAACCGAATCTCTTCCAGCTTTAGTAAAAAAAGGAAAAGAACTCCTCAGGGAGTAGCTCAAAAAACGAGAAATGAGAGTCTTTCAATTATTCCTTTTCCTTCATCACGATGAACGCTTATTGGGAGTTCTTTCAGATGAATAGAATTGAATTAATCTCTACCTTAACAATGGGAGTGTTTTTAAGTTTTCCAGCATTTGCAGGAGATTGGGAACTCCTAAACGTATCAGACAAGCTTGACAAGGCGACTTTGTATGACAGAGAAACAATCAAAGTATGCGATGGCACAACCAAAGTATGGATTGCCGACGTGTTTAGAAAAATTAAATTAAAACAACGTTCTGATTTAACTCTATCTCTATATGAATTTGATTGCAATCAGAATCGATTCAGAGTGACTCGATTTACAGCATATTTTCGTGGAAGAAACTTAGGAACATTAGACTTGAAAAACAAAAATAATTTGGAATACATAATTCCTGGTACTATTGGTTGGAATTCGATTAATGCTTTCTGCAAAAATACTCCTCCATACAAAAACATCAGTTTCAAGACCGACAATACGCAAGAGCTTGTTAAATTGTTGACAAATTTTCTAGCAGATATCGAACCATATTTGGAAAATAATTAATTTAATCAAAAACTAAACCTAGTATCTGTGCATAACAGATTTACATTTGATGATAAAAGTGAAAATCATGGAGAAAATATTTTTCAGAAAGCATAAAGTATTAGCTCTTGCACTCTTCTCGATTTGTTTTAATGGCTGTACCACTTATGGTCACCTTGAAGCCGATCCCTTCAATCCGAACCAAGAAGTCGGCGTTGACAATGGGAATCCATATATTCTTTCATCAAAAAAAACAATATCGCTATAACCGTTCCGCAGACCTTCAAGTCCGATGATCGTATGAGGGTTTTTATTCGTGTGATAAATGGAGAAGACGAACCTTTTTTCTTTAACCCTTCTTTGGACATCACGGCTGATGTAGCGGACACAGAAGATATGGTCCCGCTCCATATTTATTCGGAAGAGGAATTAGTCTCAGAAGTCGCAAGTAGCTATGGCTGGGATACTTTTGGTGCTGGACTCTTCGGTTTACTTGACTTTATGGCCGCAGAAAATGCAGGCTATTCAACAGTGCAAGGTACATACGATGGTTATTACGAAGGGCGAGTTGGAAGAAGCTATTACGGTGGAAATTACGGAGGAACATGGGAGGCAACAACGTATGATCCATATAAAGCTGAACAAGAAAGAAGGCGAGCGCAAGCTGAAAGTAATGCTAGATTTGCTAGGCTAGAATCCGAATATAATGGAAAGATGGATTCAATAAGAGCAGAAATTATCAAACCAATGACACTGCCCCCTAATGAGTCGTGTTGGGGGCAGATTGAAATTGATTCGCCAAAAGTGAATTCATCAGAACCGAATTATCTGTGGTTTAACGTGATTACAAACAAAGAAATTCACAAAGTTCGTTTCAAGGTCACAAAAGAAAAGTAAAAAAACGCCCTAAGTTCGGGGCGTTTGTGTTTCCATGAAATCTAACCGATAAATTAGAGTGCTTCCTTAAAAGCCCTGCCCGGCTTGAACTTCGGAAGTTTCGTAGCCTTAATCTTGATGGTTTCGCCGGTCTGAGGATTGCGGTCGCGGACAACCGACAAATCCGCAATGTCACCGAGAATGGCCCCAACGTCCGTACTGTTAGTTTATCCCAATTACTCGGCAGTGACAAGCCTTACATTCGCCAGGACGGAAAACTATTCTAACAATTAATGCCATTCATGCGTGCATCTGAGCTTTCTCTGTGCCGCATATCTCGTTCTTTTCCGTTTCTCCTTCTTTCAAGAAAGCGGAAAACTATTCTGACAATTAATGGAGATTTCGTCGTAATCCGCAGTTATGGCTTCAGCAGCTTGCGCCGTTTGAGCGCTGTCGAGGAAGGCGCACTGCGCGTAGGTAATGGAAGAACCGATCCTAGCAGCCAAATGCCCTTTGCCGAGCAGAAGTTCCGCTCCTGACTTGTCGAGAGCAATCTTGGAACTTGCCTCCGTTTCAAGTTTCAACGCAAGGCGGTTTCCAAGATTGTCGCGCACTTGCATTGGAAGCACATCCTTGTCTGGGCGCTGCGCAATCAGAACAAGGAAAATACCGGCCGCTCTTGCTTTTGTCGCAAGAATCGTCATTTTGGCCGTAAATTCGCGGTTGTAATCCTTGTCTCTCGTCCAGTCGGCAATTTCGTCGTGGAATAGCCACAGAACCGGCAGCATGCTTCTTTTGTGTCCACGGTTGTATTCAAACAGATCTTCAACGGACTCTTCTGCAAAAAGCTCATATCTGCGGTCCATTTCTGCTATAAGCTCATCCATAATCGACAGTGATTCGTTGCTCTCAGTTATAAACGGAGCAGCCCAGTGAGGAAGCTTCTTGAGCGACGCATAGTTGATGCCTTTTTTTGGATCGATCATGTAGAGACGCGCCTGCGACGGAGTATTCGTCGCAGCAATATCGAGAATCATCATGCGAATCAAAACTGATTTGCCGGATCCGGTTCCGCCAGCAACAAGTGTGTGAGGAGCGCCTTGATTGCTCATTGGATCGAGATAAAGAATCGTTCCGTCGAGTTCTTTCAGAGCAATCGCCAGTTGCGTATTAGATCCGTCCGGGTGCCTGTGCAGTTCGCGATTTTTCCAGAGCGTCCACATCGGCACGGCTTCTCGAAGATTGCTTTCGATAAACACTCTGAACTCACCTGGAGCCGCCTCGGTGAAACCGATTCTGAGCGAGCGTGTCATAAGAAGATTTTCTTTGAGACCCAGCAGGGTCTTTTGTCCAAGCGCACTCGAACCCTTATAGACAACCAAACAGCCGTTCGGAGTCGGAACATGCCGCAATTCGGTGACCGAAATTTCGTTTTCGGCAAGTCCAAGCCTTAATTGCTGAGCTACATAATCGCACCATTCCAGTCTTTCCTTAGAATAGCCGCGTGGTTTTGCTTCCTTTGCAATCAATTCGGAAAGTCTCTGCCCGTACTTGCTTTCGCAAACAATCTCAGTGTCAGGTACTTCGTCCACTTTAACGGTAGGCTTTACAGGAACCTGAGCCGATAACGTCGCTTCTGTGCCGCTTGGGTCAACCTCAGCCTGTTCGGTGACGGAAACCGCTGGAAAATCCTCGTCGCTTTGCTTGATCGTAACTGCAGACGAGTCAACGATCTTCAACGCTCTAGACAAAGGTAAATACTGATAAGCCCTTTCGGCAGAAGTATCGCTGGACAAAAGAACCAGGAATGGACTTTCTTTATTGGCAAGCACTTCCAGTAATTTGATCACTTGGTTTTTTCCGAAAATCTGCTGCCAGACAGAAGAATCCCCGGAAGAATATTCGGCAAGTCCATTTGTGACTGTCTGCTCAAAGGCAAAGTAATGCGAATAGCCGTTGAGCGTAAAGGAAACTTCTCCGCTACGAATCTTGTTTAAGTATTCGTAGAACTGATCGGAGTCGGTGATTCCGAATATGTCTGCATCCATAATCATGTTTGCAAACCGGTTTAGCCAGATCCGAAGCGAAAGTGAACCAGTGATACCGGCGTTGCAATCATCGGATAGGATCCGACGGAGTTTTTCGACCGTGTTCCTTGTTTGCTCCAGAGAATGCTTGACATCGGCCATATCCGCACGATACTTGCTCTCCGAAATCAGAATGTGCAGATGCAGTCCGCCTCTAGAATCTTCGGCGACGCAGAAAGCTATGATATCGGCTATGCGTCTGTCAGAGGATTTTGTATTGAACCAATCCGCATAATCGTCGAGCATCAGGAAAGCACGGAATTTGATGCTTTCGTTCAAGCGTTTGCATTCTCTGTCAAACATATTCGACAAAATATGTTTCGACAGGCACAGGCCGAGTAGTTCACCAGCTGAATCTTTGTGTTTGGCCGCACGAAGACCAATGTAGCCCGAAATTGACAGCGCCTCCTCAAGAAGCCTGTTTTTTACAGTGACAGGATTCGGTCGAATGTTCTGTTTGCCGAGCTGGTCCAGCCTTGCCTGCAGAGTCGTTTCCAGTGAATCGGCCGAAGAAGCCGAGCTGATGATCACGGACGTGCCCAAGAAGGCAGATCGTTTACAACGTATGACCAGATGCTGATTGTGAGTGATCTGCTTTTTAGTGAGCATTCCGTCACACGTCACGACCCAGTCTGCCAAATCATGCGCATCAAGAATCATTTGCCCCAGTTTGTTATTTCTTCCTTCGTCCGTTCTGACTTCGTGCACAGGAAGATAAATTTCCTCTCTTCGGTAGGCATCTGTCGCCTCGCATTTGGCACAAACATAGTAGACGTGACGCAAATACCACTTGTCGCATTCGGTCATTACGGGACTAACAAGAAGCATCTGCGAAAGGGTATCGTCGTTGAAAACAAATTTGCGTTTGTCGGATAGTGCGGAGCGACAAGACTCCGGCTTGTACGTACCGATCCATTGAACTGGAACCCATTTGAACTGCGCATGTATCGAACCAATCATATCGAGCAAGGCGATGTGAAATGGTCTGAGCTTCGGATTTGTCAAAGGGACCGAGCCAGTTTTCAGCTCATGCAACGGGGTGTCGACAACACGCGTACAGAAAGGCGACAGAGGCGTTTCGGAAACCTCAGGGCCAGTGTCGGAACGTCCAGCAATCGTATTGAATATCCGTGCGGCAACATTACGCTCCTCGGTCTGCAACACTAGTTCAATATCTCGTCCAGCGAGAGTAGTCTGCTTGGGCTTTAGTTGCCGAAGTTGCCTGTCTGTCTCATCGTCATCAGCTTCGATCTCCAAAACCTTAACATCCGTTGTCAGTGCTTTCTCGATTTGATCATACGAGGAGATCGCATCGCTCAATTCTCCGATAGCTTTTGCGGTTGTGGCCTCGGTTCGAATTTCGGACAGCTCGGAGTCTTTACGGGCACAAAGCGTAAACCAGTGGTTATGTTCGATGGGGAAAACCGGAGTCCCTCCGCTGATCAAATTTTCGTCCAAAGCAACCGCCATGGGAGGCCACGATGGTTGTTCGGCTTCCAGTTGTAACTGTTCCAGAAACTCGTGTCCAATTCGTATGTCGTTCGCTCCGGAGAGGATTTTACGCACCGCAAAGGCGACATCATGATGATGTCTTGCGATTTCATACATTCGCAACGGATGCCAGGGAGGAATGATCTCGAAGATTTCGTTGCCGACTCCACAGCGTATCGTGCCCAGGGAAAGCAGCGGAGAAAGTATTGAAGATCTGCTTTTGTCGCCGGTAGGCAGTTTACTGGCCTCGATCATCAGGTCGGCGTAACTATCGTACAAACGACGCGATAATACATAGTCAAATCCTTTGACGGGAATCTTTTCGACAGCGTCTTTATACAGGGTTTTGAACTCTTCGTAGGCTTTTACGAATTTCTCTGGGATTTCGTTTATGCGTTCTTTAAACTGTTCACGGAGAAGGTGATCAACGTCGACCTTCGGAATTGTTCGTCGGCTTTGCCAGAGGGTTTTCGACTTCGTGAGCGTCACTTCGTGAAAAACACCTTTACGTCCTGAATCATTTCCGCTTCCAACGAGCATGACGCCTAGGGGATTTGCGACGACAGGATTGTTTCCATCAATCAAAAGTCGATGCGTCAGGCAAGCCAGAGAGTCTTTGGTGAATTTCCACGTTAGAACTTTCTTTCTTGCCGTACTGTTGAGATCCTGGATGATAAACGTCAGCGCCCAGGAAGTATCCCCTGTCCGCGTCGTGTTTTCCTTAATATCGTAAATTTTGACCCACTCGTCCCAATCAAGCAAAGGATCAACTCCGTCTAGCTTATGAAAATCGGTATGCCATTGGACGGAATCTCCGAGCAAACAGCGCAAATCCCGATACATAAGGCCGAAGTAGCGCATCATTTCGGCACGCACTTTCTCAGAATAAAATCTATATTGTTTAGAGTAAAAAGAGATTGAGATGCTGCGCGGAGCCGACACTTCATCAGTCGTACGCATGTCCGCCATGAAAAGCGCATTTACAGCCCTGAGCAGTCCTTCCGCAAAATCTGTGCACGTGAAATCGTCAGGGTAAATGAATCGTGCCCATTTTTTGACAAGAGCCGCGTCGTGGGAAATAACGGAAAAATAGTTGCTGAAAAAACTGATGTCTTCTTCCGTTGCGGATTCTTTTTTCTTTTCTCTTTTTTTGAGCTGATCAAGGTATTCAAAGATTTCTAAAAGTTTTTTGTTATCTTCGCTACTGCCAACAGAGTAATACCTGTCGAAGATCTCTTTGGTTCTGTCGGACATCGAAGTTTTTGTATTCACCTGAGTTTTCGATGTCAGAAATGCGCCGATGCAGTCATCAACCCAATCGAACCGAAGCAGCTGTTTCATTACGTCTTTGTCAGCAGGGTTCTCAGCTACCTTTTTGCAGAGTTTCAATATATCGGGTTTTCCTTCCAGCTTCTCGCGGATATCGTCCAGCTTAAGTTCGAGGTCTTCGCGTTTGATTAGATCTTGGCCGTAAAAACCGTCGGCAATGTTGCCTCTTTCGCTGTAAAGTTCTCCGAAAGCCTCCTGCCATTCGGAAGCCGAATCTCGAAGTCCCGAAAAGAAAGACTCGTCTTTCGGAAGATTCAAAACAGGGAGCGCAATTCCGAATGCGTTGACGATTGCCTTTCCGTCCAACCAGTGTTGACGAACATCACGCAGATATTCGACAGCTAATTTCAAAGAGGCTGGATCGGTCATGAGAAAGCCACCGATTGCGGCACTGATCAGACTTTTTTGGTCTTCATCGGGAGCAACCAGGTTGGCGGGGTCGGGAGAGTCTCCTTTGAGAAAACGGTTGTACCAATATTCCCGGGCTTCGATAGTGAGGAATGTGTTTTTGTTGATTTTGTCGACCATCCGCATCGTATCAGCGTCGGCAGGGTCTTTACCGACAGCAGTAATTTTCACGCGTTTTCCGTCAGGCAAAGGGAAATTACGAGCGGCGCAGGTGTTTCCTGAGAACCATACTTCATCGGGCAACTCCGAGATCCCATTGTCGAGTTCGCGAGGGATCAAAAAGCAAATTTGATTGGCGCACTCGGACCGAAGCAATGCATCGACAACGGCGAAAATATCGTCGGGTTCCATACTCTCAAAAGCCATCTGGCGCAAGTCCCGATCGGGCGCCAACTCGGAACGGATGTTCGAAATCACGATATCGCAACCGATATCCCCGATCCAGGACAAGGGAGGCAGTTTGTTTTTATTCTGATTTTGTCCGGTCATGATTTATTAGGGAGGTGGAAGTAGGGGTTGATGACATAATCGCACGAGTCTGATAGGTGTTCCAAAAGTCCGAGGGAGCGTATCTGATCAAGCAGTCTTTCTGTGTTTGCCGTCAGGTCGTTGCGAACGTTTTGTACCTGACCGGCCTTGTCGGCACATTCAGCGTCATAGACCAGTCCGAATTTGTGATAAATCCAGTACAGAAAATCGTGTAGCGGCATGTGATCCGATCGCACGGTCGAAACGATAAGCGCCATCAGAAGTTCGTCGCATGGAGCGTATCTGTATCCTTTGGCAAAGGTTTTGGTCGTCAAGCCGATATGCCGAGACATCTTTGAATGGAATTCCCCGGAATGTCTGTCAAATTTGTTCTCTAGAGCATCAAGCATATCTTTGCGAAGTTTTCTAAGATCAGGCAAACGGATGCGGTCTTTAATCGCTCTCGAATCTGCTGCTTTCTGACCGAACAGTTCTTTAAATCGTTCGCAACGCTTGTCGACGTCCATAAGTTTCTCGATTTCGTCGAATTTTGCGGCAAAGCTTTCATGCAGTACCTGCCGGCAGAGATTGCAGTTTTTCTGGAAATTCTCTCTGGACTCTCTGCGCACGGCCGAAGACTGACGCTGAACCGCCTCACATAAAAAGAAAGGTCTTTCGTTGAGTTTGAGACGAGAATCGACGGCAGCATTGCGAGCACATTCGATCTGATAGCAAATCAGATGCATTCCGATGATTCTAGACAGAGGATCGACCAGGTCTTCCGTTTTGAGCTCCAGACGTAGCAAAGCAATCAGATCGTCACACAGTTTGTCGGCTCTTTCGTGAATAACTTGATTAGTCAGTGCAGCATGAGGAAGATAGCTTTGTGTGGAAAAGTCAACATCGGGCTGATCGCCGTAATCTTTTTCGATTTGCACACAAAGCTGGGCAAGCGGGTGTTTGGGTTTTTCGAAGCGATTTTGCAATTCCTTGTAAAGGGTTTCTTTTTCTAGCGACAAACGAGCCAGGAGCCACGCTGTTTCTCCGGTACGCCCGAAACGGTTTCGCGGGCAGCTAAATCCCTCTCTGTTTGGTTTTTCCTTAATATCTGGGAATATTTGTGCCTGACTCCACGGAAACAAAAAACGGAAAGTCCATTTACGATCGCTTTCGTCCGAGTCAGAAGCGGAGCGCAACAGTCTTACGGCCTTCCGGAAATTCTCAAACTCTCCGAAGGATTTTTTCAAACTGTCAGCACTCCAGCTCTTTTTAAACCCTGCCGTATCCTCGTTTTGTTCCCGAAACGATGTTTCCCACTCATCCCAGCCTGAACTTGTCTCCAGCTTCGGATTATTGAACAACACGGTTCTCAAAAAAAGATGACTCGGACCACGATATAGCGGAGTGTACTGAAGTTCGCTATTTTCTACATCGAATTTGCAATGTCCGGCGAGAAACAGAAATTCCAGAAGCGTAATCAGAGCCGTTTCCTCGTCGTAGAGGCGAAATCCCCACAATTCTTCTTCCAGTTGAAGAACCTCGCCGTTAATGTCGTTTGTGTTTGCCATAGACGGTTAAATTTTTACTGTGATGTTGTTTTCTGTGCCAGTTTCAATAGAAAGCGTTTGCAGGGAAAGCTCATCGTATTCCTGTGCGTCTTCCGCATTGTCGACGGCAAAGTGTTTAATCAACTTGAACTTGAGCTGGAAGGCCTGCGAAAGGCATTCTTTTGAGAAGGATTCGGGAACGTAGCCAGATCCCATGCGCATGAAAAATTCGAACAGGAGCGGGGTAAGCGGGTAGTTTATTGATTCGACATCTGGCTCTGCGAAATGGATGATCGGCAAACCGGCTTTATTCGACATGACGAAAACACCACAGGTCGCCGAGAGTTGTTTTACTCTGATTTCGCAGCGCAATAGTTCTCCTTGCATGGTTTTCGAGTTGGTTCCTGCAGTAGTGACCAGAACGTCCTTGTTTTCGCTGACAAACTGTCCGGTAAACACGCGGTTCATGCCTTTTACGAGCTGGGGCGAAATACGATGCGGTTGAGAAATTTTGGAAAGAAGTCCGACAAATTGTCCTCCGAAAGAAAAAGCCGTCAAACTCCACCGTTTGAAAGCATTGTTGTCTGGGAAAACAAAAAACAAAGCCTGCCTTTTCATTCGTAACAGTTCACCGGCATAACTCTGTTCGTACTGCGAATTCAGTCCCCAGAGTCTTTGAGCGATAAAGTTTCCAGTTGTTTTGCTGAACTCTTTAAGGGTATTACTCTCGGTAAGCATATTGTCAGCCTGTCTAGGTGCGTAATCACCGATGCCGAACCGCGGAAATTCACGGAATACGATGTTCTTTTTGCGGTCGGCAGGAAGGATGTTTTCGCCGAGAAGGTTTGCAAAGACATAACTTTCCGTCGGCTCCCCAGCCTGATAAGCCTGCAATACATCCGCGCACGTTAGCAACCTTTTTTTCTTTCTCGGAGAGGCAAGGCTGTGCGAACCGAGAATGTCGTTAGAAGCCACGATGAGCAAATCGCGGATCGGCAAATGAACTCCGTTACAACCAATCAGACGAATAATTTCGGCCTGACGTTTGGCGGGAGTCTTCAGTTCGTGTTTTTCGTCATCCCACAAAACCCGGCGATTTTGGTCTATGGCACACTTTTCGTGACACGGACATTCGCGGCATTTTTGCCACTCGCTACGGCCGCAAATCTGTCCAAGAATCTGTTCGAATTTATCCGAAGGATCAAAAACACTCAAATCGAAGAAGTAGATGGTGTATCCGGGGTGGACTTGGAAGGTTGCACTTTTGTTTCTCTCAAAGAGCTTTTTCTCGATATCGTCGGCCAATCGGGCTGTTCCTTCGTTGTTTTCTTGTCGGATGCGCTCAAGCAGTCTGCCGTGATTGCATGCGATCACTCGACAGGTTCCGTAAGGAACTTCGGTAATCATTTTACAGTCCCGTTCTTGCTCCGACTCTCCGGTCATGTCGCCCGATAAATCCTTGACAAAGGTAACCGTGTAGGGATTGCCCAAGTTATCTTTCATCTCCAGTCTCGGAATTGATTTGTTGTCCCAATCGCCTTTGCTGGCCGCTTGTTGCGCAAGAGATTCCCAAAGAACGCGGGCCATTCGGGTTTTACCGTCTCCAGCCATTCCTGTTAGAAGGAGGACGGCGGACTGGCCGTTTGAAACGATTTCCTGCGCTTTTTTTTACAATTTCGTCATCGAAATCACCACCAATTTCAACTGGACATATGCCTGTTTTACGAACCGTTCTCGTCAGCCATTCGTCAAAAGCGTTGGTATTGGATGAGGTGGGACCGAGGCCGTGCAGATATGCTACCCATTTTGCGGCGTCTTCGTTTGTCTTGAGAACCATTTCTCCAAGCTCCTTGCGGCTTTTGTTTGAGGCGAGAAAGATTTGTTATCGGAACAGCTAATCCAATGATGCCCAGTTCGTCCGGATATAATACTCTGAGAAGGTGTCCAAAATTCGCCCGGCTACCGATACAATGCCGGTATTTTGAATTTTAAACTTTTTCATTTATCCTAAATGAATGCAACTCGCACGACATTAAACGCCGTCGACCTCTTTGCCGGCATTGGGGGCATTCGGCTCGGATTCGAATACGCTTTTAACGGCGATCCGAAGAGTTGCCTTGCGTTGCAGACTGCATTCGTTTGTGAGAAAGACGCTCGCGCCAGAGCGACTTACGCACAAAACTTCGACACCGATCCCGACATCTGGGGGTTTGACATCTGCTCCGAAGAGGTCAAAAAGAAGATTCCCGACTTTGATATCTGCTTAGCTGGCTTCCCGTGTCAGGCATTTTCAAACGCAGGCCACCGAAAGGGATTTGAGGACGAGAAAAAGCGTGGTACACTCTTTTTCGAAGTTAGAGACATCTGCCGCACACACCATCCCAAGGTCATTTTCTGCGAGAATGTCAAAGGACTCTACTACATCGGCAAGAAGAGAAAACAGGATAGTTATCACGATGTCTATGGTCAAATTCGCGACGAACTCCAGAAAATCGGTTACGAAGTCTACGAGACAATTCTGAATTCTTCGGTTTTTGGGGTTCCTCAGAGTAGGGATCGACTCTACATTGTCGCCATCCGAGAGGATATTTGCACGGCGGCGGCAGCTAGGGGCCGACATTTCTCATTCCCGACAAACAACGAGTATGCCGTTATCTCCAAACGATGGGCCACGTCGTGTCTTGACAACATACGTGAAAAAAATCCTGTGCCAAGCAAGTACTACCTTTCCGCCCGGTATATGGCAACACTGAGACGACATCGAGCTAATCACGAAAAAAAAGGACATGGTTTCGGTTATGTAATTCGCGACTGGAACGGGATTTCCGGCACAATCCTCTGTAGCAACATGGGGCGGGAGCGTAATTTAGTTATCGATCCCAATCACGAAATTCCGTTCGTCCCCCCCCCCGCTCGATAAAAGGGCCTCTCAATGAGGAAAATATCCGCAAGCTAACACCACGTGAGTTCATGCGTCTTCAGGGGTTCCCACAAGATTTTCACATCGACGGGATCCCTGATTCGCAACTTTACAAACAGTTCGGAAATTCTGTAACCGTTCCCGTAATCGAATCTGTTGCCAGAGAAATTCGCCTGTTGCTTGAGGCTGCTCTGCTAAGAGAAGACAAAATACAAAATTCAAAATGACCGACATCTACGCTCAGGACAAACGTTCCGAGATCATGTCCAAAATTCGCTCCAAAGATACGAAACCGGAGTTATTTATTCGAGAACTTCTCTTTAATGCAGGGTTCCGCTACAGACTTCATCGAACCGATCTTTCAGGCAAACCCGATCTTGTGCTACCCAAATTTCGAACAGTCATTTTTATCAACGGTTGCTTTTGGCACGGGCACGACGGCTGTTCTCGATCAAAACTTCCGAGCAAGCATCAGGACTTTTGGGAAGAGAAGATTCGAGAAAACCGAGCCAGAGACAAGAAAGTGGAGCAACAACTCCTATCATCTGGATGGCGAATCCTCATAATTTGGCAATGTGGCTGTCTAAAAACGAAAAAAGACCGATTGCTCGCACTTATTAAAGAATTTTTGATAGGCGACAAACTTTTCGGCCAGATCGAAAAGAAGGATATCGCACAACTGTCAAGCGAACCCTAATTTGACCCCCAAAGGGGAAGTGCGGACAAAATCTTGGACTTTTTCAGGTGATTTTCAAGTTGGATATCATTCTTCGAGGGAAATAAAGATGCCGGCAATTTGGATGAAAACCCCGGAACAAAAGGCGGAATTCAATCGGAAGTATCCGCTCAATACAACGATAATCTTCGGCGCGAAACCGCCGAAATGGTAGCAAGAAAAATACGGAAACGCCTCAAGGAAGGGAACACAAAAAACTGAGCGAACTAAGGAAAAGAAGAAATAACCGGCTAACCGAATGTGAGTCGGTCAACGGCGTTATAGCGATTGCCGTTGATGCGTCGAAAATAGACGAAATTGAGTAGCGACTTAACGCATTAGAAAACGAATTCGTTTATTCCGTTAGGGACGGTTACGTAGGATTTATTGAACCATTAAAGGAAAACGAAAATGCCGCTAATGACACCGGAACAATCGGCGCAATTCAGGAAGGAACACCCACTTCGGTCTACGATAATCTTCGGCGTGAAACCGCCGAAATGGTGGCAAGAAAAATACGGGAAAGTTTCGCAACAAGAACCGGAGGCGGCCAAGCCCAAACAATCCAAGACCAATCGCTAACTCAGCAGCAGTTCTGACCTAAAAAAATCATTCGCTGGTTATTACGGAGTAACACTTGATAACAGAGCGCTCGTGCGATTCGTTATCCAAGAGGAACGTATTACTGCGACGGGGAAGCAACGAGAGAAGAGACACTAAAAGGAGCGTCCGAAACGGCATCCTCCGTACCAAATGGAGTGCAGGTTTCTTCAGCTCCCCTTGCGAAGTATAGTTCAGCATATTACTTTGCTGAATCGGCAAGAATGTCAAATCTTGTTAGAGCTAGCGATAATGTCACCGGTTTTGGCAACCAATCTGACACCGACCGACACAACATAATGTCACGGTTGAGCACAGTGTTAGGCGAACGCCTAAAGTACCCCTTTTGGAAAGAAAGGCCACAAAAACGGGACCGAATAACCCCTATGTCGATGCCGGAAATCGGCGCTATTTTCCCATCAGAGAAGGCCATACGACTACTGAGAGAAAAATCCACTTTAATTTCCGAAAGCCTGAGAGAAATAATCTGTAAGTTCATCTACCTTTATTTCCCCTGTAGCAACTTTTAAAATCGTTTCCTCCAAATCCGGCAAGGCTCTCGTCTTGATCCCGTTTTCTTTCAAGAAAACATATGTTGCGTTGATTGCAGTGCGTTTGTTTCCGTCAAGGAAGACATGGCCTCGTGCAATTGCAATGCAGTACATGGCTGCTAAGGCAAAAACATTATCGACACCTTCATAGTATTCGTAATTGCGAACACGTTCAATGAGAACTTGAACTTTTAACGGATCAGGTACACCCGGCAATCCTCCGTAACGAAGAATACATTCGTCGTGACCGACAATAAGTTGGCGAGCGGTTAAATGCTTCATTTATCGCGCATCGCTCTGTTAAATTCATCGAGTTCGTCAAAAACAGAGTTAAATTCACTCCGGTATTTGTCCTCTAAAAGTTTTTCATAAGCAGTCTGCGAAATTAACATAGCGGCACCTCGGCCACGAACACTAATGCTGATTGGATCTGCGTTTGGTTTGGAAACGTTTGTAACGAGTTGAGATAAGCTTTTTCGAGCTTCCGAAAGAGAAACTGTAGTTACGTTCATATTCGCTCCGTGACTGATTTGTTGTACAACTAATTGTACATCATATGGGCTTGATTACAACAAATTGCCCAACATTCTTTTGCGTGCAAAATCCATCCCTTTTCGCGGAGATCTCTCCTGATGATGGGGCGTTGCATTAAAAATTCAGTTTTGTGGCAGAGTGTTGGTTGAGAATTGACATTGATATTCTCCTGACGATGATTTTTGCTTAGCGGTCGACGCAAACTTGCCCACAGCCTGTCCGGCCTACGGCCTATTATTGAGGGTGAGCGGCCGGACGTCCCGTGGACAAGTCTGCCGTTCCGCAAGAAATACAACCCCTCCAAATTGAACTCTACCCCGTAGAGTAGACCAGTTAAGGTCATTGATTT
>UMHM01037619.1_pt1 | contig 92680 bp, 78 predicted proteins | sample 1965501 | NCBI WGS metagenome assembly UMHM01 (sample SAMEA4836095, study PRJEB28245) | human gut metagenome | biome: gut microbiome; material: fecal sample | place: Denmark | collected 2008
AAAAAAAAGACAAGTATTCATTCTTACTAGTCTTATAAAAGATTTAAAGAATACTCGTATAGAAGCTAAAAGTAATTATGAAGATTGTAACGCTTCTTATACTCGTAGAACTGATAACTTTCTCGGTCATTTTAATCTAATGATATGGAAAAAGCAATTAGAATTATTAGATATGATTATCGAGAATCTAGATGCTTATCTTGATGAATTATTAGCTAAGTAATATGGAAAGAGCTGAAATATTTCAAAGTGTAGTTAAAGGAAGTAATTTCTTTACTCCTATTGTTGATAGTTATCATACTATTGGCAATCATATTATAGAGCTAAGTTGTTCTGAAAAAGATAATCAGCATGGTCTATATAATAGAGAAGTTAATGGTATAACCTTCAAAGGTAAGTATGGTGTTACTGTTATTACTAATGAAGGAGATGGTTGGAAACGCAATATCGAATTAGATAAGCTGTGTGATTCTCGTGATGAAGCTATTGAATATATTAAATCATTAGATAATGCATAATAGTGAGATAATTCCTGCTCTTATTGCTAGAATAAGACAGAACAATACAGATAATGTAATTATTCGTAGTAAACTATATAATCTGTTGAACGATGTTACCAATAAGTTTGATGATGTTATTAAAGCTACTCCTCATATTGTAGATTTTCAAAAGATGTCTAATGAAGAAGTGCTTGAACATTATTATCTAAGTGTTGGTTCTGAAAGTCTTTGGGATTCTCGTGAGCTTATTATGAAAGCTATTAAAGAACAGAATAAATTAATTAGAGAAGAATATGAAAAACCTAAAGAAACTAGCAAAGAAGCTATTAAAGATAAAGGATAAAGAAGTTACTCGTTCATGCTCTAATTGTGAAAAGTACGGAAGTATGAGATGTCCTAATAGTTTCTATTGTTACAGTACTGAAAACAAACCGTTTTTTAAACCGAAACATAATGGGAAGTAGTTTATTTAGTATTAAAGCCGAGTTGCAGGATATTATCTTGCAACTCGAAGAAGGTGAAGCAACAGATGAACTTGTTGCTAAACTAGGTATTACCGAAGATAATCTTAAAGATAAGATTGCTGATTATCTTCAAGTAATTAAACGTTATCAATGTGACGTTAAAGAATGTAGTGACGAAGTTGCTCGTGTTAACCAAATTAAGAAAACAAGAGATAATACTCTTAGACGTCTTAAAGATGCTGTTCTTGAAGCTGTTCTTATGTTTGGTTCTACTGGTAAATCTGGTAACAAAGTTATTGAGGGCAGTACTTATAAAATTTATTCTCGTAATATAACTACTACTATATTAGATGATATTCGTATCTCTGATATTATCCGACAGTTTGTAGATATTGTTACCGAATACTTAGCGAGTACTGAAATTAAAGAAAGTCTTAGTATTGAGTATCTTGCTCGTATTATCAGTGCTCACATGAAAGCTGAAATTTCCCCCATAAAGGAGTCGGAAGATGTGCAATCTCCTTTCGTCGACGTAACTACTGATGATATATTTGCTATTGATACTGAAATAACTATTAATATACGTTTATCAGAACTAGCAAATGCTACTAATTTCAATCTTGCTCAATGGATTGGACAGAATCCTCATAAGGTAGAATTTAAATCTTCTACTAGTAAATCAGCTGTTGCAGCTAATTTGGATTTAAATGCTGACCTTACTATTGTTAAACAAGTATCTAATACATCATTAATAATTAAATAATATGTTTGAAGTAGAAGATTGGGTAGAAGAACTTATCGAGAGAATTATGAATACTTATGGTTGTAATCGTAAACAAGCCATTGATTCAATAGAAGAAAACCTTTATTAAAAAGTTAGATATGCAATTTAATTTTAGAGATTCAGATTATAGAATTAAGTACAAAGCTCGTGGAATTGCTTGGAGAGGAAAAATTGGAGTAGATGTTAGTGATTGTAAAACAACAGAAGAAGCTATTGTAAAAGCTAAACTTGATTATACAGTTGCTAAATGTCAATTGTCTGCAAAAATGCCGGCACATGATAATGGTGCTAGTCGTGACGGTTCTATTTTTCCTAATGTAGTTAACGGCTTTGAATTTGTTGATGTTCCTGGTGAGTTTGCAACTTATCGTACTGATACTAATATTCCTCTTGGGAAAGTAAAGTCTCGATACGAAGTAGTACAAAATCAAATGGCTTTTGGCTTCTTTGACGATGCTCTTGGTAGTAGGGTAAAACTTGACCGTGCAGGATATTTTGGTTATGGACAAAAGATATTCATGTCAGCTAGTTTTGACAAGGATATTAATATTGGTGGTGTTGATGATACTATTCAACATTATTTTGTCTTTACTAATAGCCATGATGGTGGTAGTGCTGTACAAATGATGATTACTCCTGTAAGAGTTATTTGTATGAACGCTCTTCATTCTGCTAAAATATCTGCTGAAAGCTATATATCTTTTAGACATAATAGAAGTGTCAATACTAAGATACTTACTGTTCCTGAAATACTCGGTCTTACTGAACGTAAGATAGAGGAAGAAGAGGATATGTATAAAGTAATGTTCAAGACTAAAGTATCTGATGCAGAAGTAAAGAAGTATCTGTCCGCAACTTTCCTTACGGGGGAAGAATTTGAAAGAGTAGATGAGTTAAACTTATATAATGGTTTATTTCAAAGAAACAATTCTGCTTTTGAAGCTGCGGAAATATCTATGCAAAAGCTAAATACTCTTTGCGATACTTTTGAGTATTATCAAGAAGGTGTTGGACAAAGACAGATAGCAGGTACAGCTTATGGTGCTTATAATGCTGTTACTGGTTATTTCTCTAATGTCAAAGACTATAAGACAGAAGAGCTTCGTTTAAAGAATACTGTATTTGAGGGTGACTATAATACTAGTCTTAAAGCTCTCAATTATGCTTTAGCTAGTGTATGGGAATAAAGAATTTTATTAAGAAACTAATTGGGTTATTTACTGTTCCACGTTGTCCTAATTGTGGCGCTAAACTAGAAGAAGTTCCGCGTGAAGAAGAAAGTGACCCAATTGCTTTTAAATGTATTAATTGTGGTAAAGAATGGAGTTAGAAACCGTATTAAAAACAATCTTATTAGATGTCCCTGTTATAGAATGTCTTATTCAGATTATAATAGCTGGGATAGCATTAAAGATTACTAAGGAAAGGTTAGATGATGAACTAATAAGCACAGTTACTCTTAACTGTGTTTTATTCTTTATTCCAATATTGGGTCATGTTCTATTTGTAATATTTATAATTAGGTTTGTTCATTTATTAAAATATCTATATGGGAAAGAAGAATAAAATCAGAACTTGTGGTAACTGTGCTTATCTAGTAAAAAAGGATAGAAGAATGTACTATTATTATACACTATATAAATGTATAAATGAAGATGCTGATGATTTTGCTTCTTGGAGAAGACCTAGTAGTCCTACTGATTGTCCTTATCATAAATTTAAAAACAATAATTATAATGAGTAAATTAAGTAAAGCAATAGCTAATGCTATTATTGAGTTTAACTCCGGTTTATTAACGCAAGATGAACTTTATCAAAAACTAGAACGAGATATTGATAATGTATCTGTTAAAGTTTGGCGTGAAGATAAATCTGTTCCATTACCTACTTATGGTAAAGAAGGCGATGCCTGTTGTGATGTCTATGCTAAGAGTATAGAATATGATGCAGACAAAGATAGAACCATTATTCATACAGGATTGCATTTTGCTCTTCCTGATGAATATGAAATGGAACTTCGTCCTCGTAGTAGTAATACTAAAACAGACGTTTATATGCCTAATAGTCCCGGTACTCTTGATTGGGGTTATAGAGGCGAGCTTCTTGTTATCTTTAAGAATCGTACTAACATTCATTTGTCTCGTTGTGTAGAAGATAGTCTTATGGCTATTCGTCAACTAAAACATATTACTAATAGAATCGAAGAAGTAACAAACGATTGTATAAAAGAACTTGAACAAGTTATGAATGGTTTTCCTTATAAAACAGGTGACCGTGTTTGTCAACTTCTTGTTCGTCGTCGTGAGAAGATTGCTTGGGATGAAGTTGAAACTCTCGAAGAACTAGGAACTACTGAAAGAGGTGTAAAAGGATTTGGTAGTACTGGAAAATAAACTAATTATTAATTTTAAACAATAAACAATTAAATTATGAAAGCAATTGGAATTAAAATAGTCGAACTTCAACCAATGCGTGCTAGTATAGCGCTTCAAACTGGTTATAAAATTGGTAATGCTCATCCTGATGATATGGGTTATGAAGTTACTTATCCTGACGGATATAAAAGTTGGTCACCTAAAGATGTAGCTGATGCTGCGTATTATCCTCTTTCAGAGAATAATGACGGTACTAAAATTCTAAAAGAAGATGTTGAGAATTTTATTACTGATGTAGATGTTACAACAATAGGAGAAAAGACTACCATTGTTAATGCTCATACTCGTAGTGGTTTTGATACTGTTCGTCATTCTTCTTGTGTTGACCCAAAGAATTATAGTGAGGAACTTGGTAAACAATACGCTATGGAAGAAGTTATTAATAGTCTTTGGGGACATCTTGGATTTGTTCTTCAATGGGCTAAATACGGTATTAATGTTAAACCTAAAGAAAGTAAATATCCTCCTCATATTCAACGTGTAATTACAGAATATGAAGAGCTTAATGATAAAATTAATAAACTTAATGCGTTTATTAATGGTAATCCTATATTTAGGAAACTTGATGCGGAAGAGAGAAATGATATGGCTTGTCAGCTTACTTCTATGAGAAACTATTCTGATACTCTTCTTTCTCGTCTTACAAGAGCTGGCGTTGATTTCAAAGAACTTATTTAAAACTAAAAAATATGCTTAAATTAAATAATGTATTATCCATAGAAACTTATGGAATTAAATCTAAAGTAGTAAATCCTAAGATACCATATAAGGTATATCAGTGCAATAGTCTAGCTCGTATGCAAGACAAGAACGGTAGTAATACTATTCATGTTGTTCTTGAAGATATAACTCCTAGTGCTGACAATGATACTTTTGGCCGAGAAAAAATTGTAGTTGAACTTAATCAGTTCGTGAATACTTGGAATCATTATGTTGAACCGAAAGAAGAAATAAAAGATGAAGTCGGAGAAGTACATGATTAAACAGATTCGTAAAGCTATGCGATATGTTAGTTGTTTACCGCAACTTAAAGCTCGTAATAAAGTTTATCTCAAACTACAAGAGATAGAAAAGAAGTATAAAGAATAATAAGTAATAATCATTTTTAGTTATACATTATTAAGAGTACTAGTAGTAATACTGGTACTCTTATTTTATGAATTAAAAACTATTTAATATATGGATATTAAAAATCATATTAATCTGATTAAAAATCATGGTTATAAAGGTAAAATTGGAATCGTAAAATATCCCATAAATGGGATAGTTATGCTTGCTGCAAAAGAAGGTGATGTGATTTTATACAGACCTTATGATGTTAGAGAACACGAAAGCGAAGAAGTGCAAGAATATGACAGAACGCATTGCTCTATTGAAAAGCCTTACAGTGAAGAAGAAATTCAAAAACGATTAAAAGAAGGAAATGGAATCAAAACCTATTCAACTTGCGTAGGAGTTCCTCTATCTATGATTGAAGAAATAATAATTGATTAAATATGGCAATAAAAGTAAGTGTTAAAGCAAAAGCATATCAATCAGATGGATTAAGTAGACATTGTGGAAAGTGTAATTATAATCCTTGTTCTTTAGATATGAGAAGATTATGTACTAATCGCTTTGTTGAAGGTTATACCAAAGGATATACAAGAGCAAAGAAAGATATTAAAGAAAGAATAATATGACACTAGAAACCGTTGGAATAATTATAGGAGGATTAATATTCGCATTAATACCATTTGGAATGTTAATCTATTGTATTATAAAAGAATTAACTGAAAAGAAGTTATGGGGATATTTATTATTCATAGTAATAATGATAATATTGTTCTTAACGAAATCTTCCATAGAAACTTCATAATAGATTAGAACTATTGATAGTAGTAATACTGTTGATAGTTCTTTTTTTTTATGTTGTACTTGGATAAAATCAACGTATTAATGATAGTTGTATTGCTGGACTTGCCTACGCTCGCAAAGCTCGCTAAATCCCCCATAAAGGAGTGGAATTATCGGTAAACCTGCTCCTTTATGGGGGAAGAAAGCTAGCCGTTAGGCTAGCGGGATATACTGAAGTTAATATTGATAATAGTATTTCAAACAATAATACTAACGGCACTGGGGATAGTGTTCATGGAGATGTTCTTCGTTAGATAGAACATTTGGGAACTTTTTGGATATAGTAAGGTCATAGACGGAGTAAATAGTATTCGGCTCTTTTTCGGGTAGTGAAGCTAAATCAATCTCTATTGACAATCATTCTACTAATCCTTGTAGCTTTGTTTCTATTTATCGTCCGAGGTTTTGCACTAGGGCGGAGACACTGCCTAAATGAAATAATACTTATAAGTACTAAGACTAATCGAGTTCCCTAGCTCTCCACACTACACGCAACTAATCTAGTTAGTCAGATAGCAAATGCTAAATCTCGTACAACAGTCCGAGACGGTAGGTACTTGTTCACTGCAAAGGTAGCAATTATTTTGATATAAACAATAAGCCGGACTACTTTCACAAGCAATCCGGCTTCACCATGAGTTGTAATATTAAGTAGTTAGTTATTCTTCATCTTCATCAGTAATCATATTAGCAACAACTTGACCTAAACCACTAAACGGACTACTACGTACTTTATAGTAACTATTATTAGCACCAAGTCTTTCATGTTTTATAATCTGATTAACTAATGGTACTTGTTTAAAGAAATTTACTACAAGTTTATTTTCACCTGAATAGCTTCCTGAATTATAATATAAATCATCAGGATTACCAGTAATAATATAGCTACAAAGTGCTCCTAATAATCTAAGATTATCTTGCGCAATACTTAATGCAGCAACAGGTTGACTATATAGTTTCTTACCTTCATTAACTAATCCCCACGGAGTATATTGAATAGTTTCAGACATTAGACGGTCAGCACTATATAGGATATAGTCAGCTACTTGTGTAGAATCATCATCGTCATCTAGCATTAATTTTCCTACTACAAATAGTGCTACTGCTTTAGTAATAGCTATCCATTCACCTAAGCATCTACGAATATTGGCTTTATCATATTCAGGAAGAATGTTATAATAAGTAGTAAGATTAGCTACAAAATCTGCATAACCTTTAGCAATTCCTTGAAGAGTACGAACAGCTTGAAGTTCGTTACTATCATTAAGTTCGTAGTATTTCTTAAATGGCATTGCTATAAACTCACCTAAACTAACATAAGTTCCTTTACTAATAGACTCTCTAGTTTCATTATATATACCGTCAAAGTGACCTAAACGATAACCAAAACGTTTTTGGAATCCAGGAACTAAGTGTTTATGGAATTGCATTAGTAAAGCTCCCCACCAAGACTGTTGTAATTGATTAGCACCAATTTTATCATAGATACCATGTATTTGATGATTAACTGATATAACCTTATTACGGAAAGCTGCAATATCATCATTAGTAAGACCACTGTCAGGTTTAAGAGTAGCAACACCGTTCTTCAAGATAAGACTTTCTCTAAAAGAAGGATGTTGTTCAAACTTAATTCGTTCTTCTTTAGTATCTTCTTTATAAGTAGTTTTAAACTCTTGCCTTAGTTCTTTAGGAATCGAACGTAAGAAATCAGTTATTATATCAGCTTTAAACTTAACATAACGTTCTTTCTCAACGTAAGATTCAAGTACTTTATCTTTAAAGGTTTTGTACTTAGCAACTAGTTCGGGATTATTCTTACGAAGAACTTTAAGTAACGCTTCTTCTCTAAGATTCATAGCATACTGTTCAAATGACATTATTTTATTCTTGCCATCAATATTGACTACTCTATGAGAATGAAGCATAGCTAATAATGTAGCGTTCTGCATATAATGTTCACCTGCTGTCTGTTGGATAAACAATAGATTTTCTAGTTTACCCATTGGATTACTACCTTTACCATAACGTTCTGTTACCATATCAGATTCAATAACATTGAATAATCTAATAACAGCATTAGTTTCATTATTAGTAGTTTCATTATAGGCATCTGCTAGATAACTACCTACATTCTGCATCCATTCGTTCTCGCCTTTACGGAAGTCTTTGTATTTAAAGAATTGTCCGGCAGCCATTTCCATTTGTATCTGTGTCTTACCATATAATACGTTGGCAATACCACCAGTAACGTTTAACATCATAAACTTACTAGATACCATATTACGCATAACACGAGATACTTTAGAACGAGTACCTTCGTCCATTTCAAATTCATTAAATACTAACTTACGAACTTGATTCTCAAAATGCTTAACTATATTAGAATCATCACTTTTAGTTGTGCGTATTTCTTGTTTACCAGTAATTCTACTAAGTAATCTATTATCCATAAGTTTATCGTTAGGATTTCTCTTAATAATATCCATATTACGTAATTGATTACTAGTAATTTTAGCTAATCTAGCTATATCATTACGAGTATTAAAGTTATACATACTATCAATAAATGAATTAAGTCTTTCAAGAACATTAGGATTATTACGCTCTGCATTTTCCTGCGCCCTTTGCTTACGTAATTCATTATTCTTAGTTTGTGTTTCACGAACATAAGCTAGATATTCATCAATAGTTTCACCTTCTTGTTTCTCACGAATAGGAAGAAGTTTAATCTCTGATAAACTATGTAACATAGGAGCATTACTAAATCTCTTATATAGATTAAGCTCTATATCAGATTTATTAGGAGTATCATACCAACCATGACTGCGTTTAAAGTCTTGCCAATAATCAGTAAAACCTTGATGAGGTTGTTCAATAGCTTGATTAGGTAAATAACCACGATTAATATAAGCACGACTACGTTTATCTTTAACAAGACTATTAAGTAGATTATCTACTTCATTGTATAGTTGTTGCTGATAGTTATTCATTCCATAATATTTATCATTGCGATATTTATTAGTAGAAGGTTGTAACTTAACTTCATCATAGTTAGGATTCTTGTACTTGTCTTTAACTTTAGTTTCTAACCATTTATATTTAGGACTATATTCCATATTATTAGCTTCGTCCTTAACTATCATTTGTCTCCAAATAGCTAATGGTTCGTATTCTTTAGTAATAGGATTAAGCACATGATTCTCGTTATACCATTTATCAAATACTACTTTACCCATTTTGTTCATAGCCACATACATAGCTTCGTAGTATACAGTATTGATATAGCTTATATGCTCATCTAACCATTTTTGAGCTTGTTCTTCATTTGGCTTAACTCTACCAACAGCTGCTGCAAACATTTGCTCTTGATGTTTCTTTAAGTTAGCTATTTGCACTTCTGTAAACTTGGTGCCGTCAATAACACCTGTTTCATCATACTTACCGTATGCCATAGTACGAACAAAACTATCGAAAGGATTGCCAGCACGAGTATCCATATAAGCCTTCTTTAACTCATCTAAGAACTCACCTTTTAACTTATAGTCAGTATTAGCTTTAAGCCATTCAGCTGATTCTCGATAAGTTTCAGATGTTTCAGGGTATTGAAGTCCTTCAATAGCTTGTTTATAACGAATAGTAAAAGCATCCTTAGGTCTGTTTTCTTTATACTTATTATTAAGTTGACGACGAGACAATAGATAATTATTAACTGCATTAGCTTCATAATAATTCTCTTTATAATTACCGTCAACATCAATAACAGCACGCATTTCAGTAAGTTCACTTTGAATCTCGTTAAGACGTCTTTCATTTTGAACAGTAAGAGTACTATAATCATTGTCAATCATTGTACTTAATATATCTCCTTCTTCATGCAATAGCTTCATTAACTTAACATAAGTTTCAGGGTATTTATTAAGTAACTGGTTTGTATTGTAGTACTCTTGATACATCTCTTTAACGTATTCACGTTCTACATTATCTATTAAGAACTTCTCTAACTCATCTTTAGCTTTCTTATATATTAAACCGTCTCGACCATTCGGGTCTTCGATTTGTGCCAGCTTTACATCCTCTTTTAGCGACCTTAATTTTTCAGTGAACGTTTCATTATACGGCAGCAAAAGATTGCCATTTTCGTCCAAAATATCGTTCAGAGACACGTCTATACCGTTGTTTTTCGCGTCCTCAATGATAGTTGATATTGCCGAAGTAAACGCTATCCTTTTGTCTCTAGCTTCTATTTCACTAGCTCTTAACTGATTCATCATTTGTTTAAGAACTATTTGAACTATTGGTATATGTGTTTCTTGACTATCAGCCAACCAAAACTGGAAGAAGTTTTCATCTTCAAATGCTTCTGTAATACTAAGCATATTAGATTGTACACGAGGGTCACTAGAAAGACTAGTAATGTAACTATCGAAGTACATCTTAGTACTACGTTTAACTACATTATCTAAGTCTTTGATACGTTTGAACTTATCCTTAATCTGTTTAAGCATATCATTAGTTCTACGCAAACCTTCGATTTCTTCTTCTGTTTCACTTACAGTATAAGCCTCATCAATATTATAAGGTTGAATAGCTTCAATAATAGAATAGTCTTCTACAAATCTATTAATATCATCTAGGAACATCTCATAACGAGTACGTAATGTTTCATCCTTTAACATAAGGTCGAATAACTTCTTATTAGTTATACTCCATTTCTCTTGAACTATCTTGTTACCATTTTCATCTAACTTATAAGTTCCGTCAGGATTAGTAACATAAGTAGTAAAGAAGTTGTGTATATCAAATAAGAAATCATCAATACGTCTATTAGTATAACCATTGATAATTCTCAACGCTTGTTCACGTAAGTTATCATTTAACTTAGTAGCTGTATTAGAACGTAAATCAATAGCTGTAAATGAACGGAAAGCATCGTTTAATGCAGCTTCTTCTACATTAGCATTACTACGTTCAACACTTTCAATAACACGAGATATATAATCATTTATCTCTTTATCATTATCTATCAATGCAGATTCAAGTATATCTTCATTAATAAAGTTCTCTTCTGTTTGAACTCGAATAATATTATTATTAGCGAACTTATCTAATCTAGCATTTTCTTTAACTACTTGAGTTAAAGCATTACGTCTAGGAAATTCTAATTGAGATACACTATTAATAACAGTCTTTCTACTATATGAATAATCAGGAGCAAGATTAACTGACTTAGTAGTTATACGTCCTAAATTAGTAACAATATAAACATTGCCTTCTTTCTCATATCTGAAATATCCATTAGGTCTAAAACCAGTATTATCTATTACTGTTTGTAAAACAGGAACAAAGCCAATACCATTAACATTTACATCATTAATAGTTTGATTAATGCTAGCTTTAAGTTGAGCATAATAAGGAGATTCAGAATTATCAGACCTTTTCTTTCTAAGTTGAACTTCATTAGCATCTAACTTAGTCATGGCTATCTGTAATCTTTTAGCTGCAATGTCTGCATTATTACGTTCATTAATAATCCTACGAATATTATTATAATTCATATTAGGAGCAGCAACTACATAATCATGAACACCGGCTGCATCAAGAGATTCAATAGTTTCTAATAGAGTATTATTATCGGTAATAGCTACAATGTACTTACGAGAAGTATCAATTTGTTGCTCCTTTATGGGGGAAGTCAAGACAATACTATTAGGAAATACTTCTTCGATTAATGTATCAGCTCCTCTTTCAAATACAGTAGGAAGAACCATAAACTTACGAGTATCAGAAGTAATACCGATATTTACAGAACTAATAAAAGCAGCATCATATTGATTAATAGAAACATCTTCTAATATATCTAATGGAAGAAACATTCTATTATTATCAGGATTAACGCTTACTTCTCCGATTTCATTCTGTTCTAATGGATTAGTAGGTAACATATAAACAGTATCGTTATAATATACTAGTTTATATAATCGCAGAGTTTTATTGTTATCATTAGTCTTAGCATAATGACGATACCTACGATTATTCTCACTACCAGTAATCATTCCGCGTTCTTGAGCTTCTTTAAAGCTAAGTCTTCCAACACCTAATCTATTAAATGTTATCTTATTGGATTCTTTATACTTCTTATTCTCAAATACTAATACATCAGGATTATTAGGATTAGTTCTAAAGAATAAGTCACGTAACTTCTCGATAGTAGCTGCATCATTGCTAGCTCTTTCATAAGTTCCTGTCTCACTACCATATTGAATCATGCTATTAATAGCCCTATCTGAATCGTTAATAATATTAGTAGCTGAAGAAACTCCATTATCAGAATCAATACCAGTATCTTGTCCATATAATAATTCAACAGGAATAATTTTACTAACTGTACCACCTTTAAACTTATAACCTTCTACTACCATAGAATATCTTATCAAATCCATAGTAGCAAGTTTAATAAATGGATTATTATTATGCCAAGCATTACGAAACATTTGATATTGAGATTCAGTAGATATAGTACTATCAACAATAGTTATTCTATCATAACTATTACGACGACCTTTATACTCAACATTTAAATTCTTAAATAGATTATTGTCAGAAGTATATCTTTGAATTAGTGCTACTTTATTGGCAGGAGATAATTTCATAAATGCTTCTACGTTCTTTTCAGACATATCAGACATATCGAAACTACCTACTATATCAGTATATCCATATAATCTAGCACGAGTATCTTGTTGGCTACTAATAAGATTTAGATTATAACTAGGTATAAATTCATTATCACTTTTAGTTATGAATCTATTAGTATTAACAAAGTTAGACTGTGCTTGGCTCATGTTAATAATAAAGCTCTCTAACTGCTGAATAGTTTGAAGATTACGAATACCAAACCTACTTACTAATTCACGGAATTGCGGTGTTTGAGTTTTGAATATCTCACTATCACGAATAATCTTTTCAGTAGCTATACAACTATACTTTAACTGATAATATAAAGAAGGATATGCAGATTCTAATTCATCCTGATTAATATCATTAATAGTATTGAAACTAGTCTTAGGATAAATAGCATTTATTAGATATTTATTACCTTCTTCTGTAACTGCTTTAAGAACAGGTTGACCTTTCTTTATACGAGTAATATTATTCTTTTTAATATCATTAATACGATTAATAACATTATCAATTTCATTTGCAGATTTACCAGCACCAAACTTATCACTAGTGATAACCATTATATTAGAATTGATTTGGTTACCTATCTCTTTGAAATATTCAAATGCTCTTAACGCTTTAATCTGATATATAAGATTCTCTGTATTAGCAGAATCAATATTCTCTACATTATCTTTAAGATGTTCTCTTAGTTCAGTTACTTTTATTCCTTCTTCGAGAAGTTCGTCTTCGTTAATCTTTATTTCTCTACTTTCAAGCATTTTCTTAACATCTTTAAGACGAGTCTTTTTAGTAATGTTATTAGCAGGAATACCAACAGCTTTAGCTAATCTTATATACATGTCTCGTTTTAATCCAATAAGAGGATTAAATCCAGTTTCTCCAAATACATTATCATTAGCATTTTGTCTAGCGATAAGTTCAGTTATTACTGGTTGATTAATAAATAGAATAGATGTTTCATAATTAGCACCACAATCTACAATAGATTTATATACGTCAAAAGTATACAAGTCTACATTAGGAACACCGCCTTCTTTTACACCGTCAAGAATAAGTGCAGTAGTTTCAGAAGAGTAAGGAGTAATTAAACGATTATCTATATTAAGATTATCGTAACTCCAACCTAATTGATTATGGTCTACTGTTACTTCTTTACCTTTTCTAGTTACATCTCTAAAACGTTTTCTTAGTTTACTTTGTGCGTCTTTTGCTTCTTTCTCTGTGCTATATGTATAAGTAAACCTAAAACCACCGTGTGCACCGTCAATAATAGTCTTAGCTTTATTACCAATAGAGGCAAAGTTGTCACGATTAACAGAAATAGCTTTAAGACGTGCACCGGACATATTAGCATCACGATACCAATTTTGAGCAATTACTGAATTAATATTACGATAAGTCTCTGACAAACCTTCAAAGATATTACTCTTTGCAGCTTTAATATCTTCAAAATTACTAGACGATAAGTTCTCACCAATAGATACTGGTAGATTCATTATATTAATAAATGTATCTACTATTTTATTGTTACGAGCATCACGAGTATTTTGTTGAGCTACTGTTAATTGACTAAATTCTTCAAGAGACATAGCTCCTACTATTTCAGCTCTTGCTTGAATAGTTTGTTCTAATCTAGCTCTACGAGTTTCATCAGCATAATCAATAGCTAGTTGTTCAGCGTTATCTTTTACATTTTGATAAAATTCTCTTTGTTCATTAATAACAGATTGAATATTGCGATACTGTTGTGCAAACTTAGCAACATATTCATCATTAGCATATTCACTTTCATAAAAGTCCATCTTACTTACAATAACGTCTACTCTTTCACCAAACTTTAATTCTTTTGATTTAAAAGTAATAGTAAGATTATCTTTTATTTCTCTTGGAAGCTCAGCCCATGTTTCATCTGTTTCAGCTATTAAATCTCTAACTTGGTCAGTTAAGAATTTATCATATTCTTCATTAGCTTTACGAACAGTTTCTCTTGCAGCTTTACGAGCTTCTTTAAATTCTTTTTTAGTAAATTCAGAATTAGTAGCTTTACGAGTTTCTTTATCTATTAAAGAATTTATATAACCAATATATCTGCGATAAGTACTTACTTCATCTTCTCCATCTATATATTCGACCTTATGAGGTTTACCATTTCTATCGAAATAAGCTGTATGATATATACCATAAATACTATCAATATCAAAGTCAGCACCAGTTTGTAATACCCATTCATCAGGAACTACAATAGTAGAACCTTGAGATTCATCTAACAAACCTACTACTTTCATAACAGCAATAGATTGTTTACCTTCTGTTGGAATACGATAACCAATCATAGTATCTAATCCAGCATTTTGTAAGTCCTCTAAAGTTACTTCATGTACAAGATTGCCTTCATTATCATAAGTATTATAAGCCTTAACCATCCATTTAGGTAATAGTATTTCTACTATTTGACTTCCGTCTTTATGATAAGTAAGTTTACGTCCTAGACTATATCCGTGCTTCTCTTCTACTTTTGATTGCATTAAATCTCTTAAATCTGTACGACCAGACAAAGCTGTTATACCAACATCTGATACTTGACTAGCATGAAAACCAGGAAGTACTTGTCGAGTAACACGATTAGTAAATATACTATTTACAATGTTTTCTATCTTACTACGAACTAAGTTAGTCCATGCAGGCATATAAGGCAATCCAGTTTCAGGATTGATTTCGGCATATTTACGATAATTACTATCTAATCCTCTACGAGTTAACTCGTCTTTAATAAGTGCTATAAATTGATTATTATCAATCTTAACTTTTCCTTCTTCATATACTACGTTACCTCTAGCGTCAATACTAACTCCAATACGAGATGCCGCATCTTTAAAGCTATCTTGAATATTAGCGGTAAAGTTATCAAAGAAATCTTTAATAAGAGATTGTCCTTCGGGAGTATTACCTATATTATCAATTAGTTTCTTAACTATCTGCAATCCAGCTTTATTCTCACCGTCCATGTGTTGTGGAATATCTTGTTGCGTATATAGATTAGAATACCAACCAGTTTTATACTTAGTTTGGATGTCCTCGTTAAACCGTTTCAACCTTTCTTTAGAGGGGAATTTTCCATGAGCATCCCAAAACTCTAATACTCTATTAGTTGTAGCCTTTTCGGTAGTAGTAAAGTTTACCTGACCAATATTATTATCAGTCATATATTTAGCAAGTAAACCAAGTTCACTATTACCTAAAAATCTAGGTATGAGTACAAATTCAGCATTTTTAATCTGAATAGGATTAGCTAATTTAGCATCATTATCTATTTCTAAATCATAATAGAAGTTCTTTTGAACTTGTATTTTCTTAGATAATTCTCCTAACTTAACATTATCAATAGGTTTACTTTCATCATAAAGAGCTTCAATTAAGTCTTTATAATTATCATACTCGCCACGTAGATATATTCTACGAACAAATTCGTCTAAGGTTATGAACGATTGAGCATCAGTTACTTCTGATTTATCTTTAGCAAACTGTTTAAGTACAAATGCTTCTGTCTCTTTAGATACTTTAGCTATCTTTAATTGTTTCTTTAAATCTTCAATAACTCCACCTTTGCTTTGAACATCTTCAAGAGTAATATATTTAAAACTACTATCTACACTAATAGTCTTATTAGGAGAAACTACTATATCTCCCAAATGCTTCTGTATATTGTATAAGTCATAACCTGCATAAGCTAATCCTCCGGCTTGATATTCTTTATTACGTTTAATTGTATCACGAGAATCTTTATAATATGCTTCATCTCCAAAGAACATATCATTAAGATTGTTATATTGAATCTCATAGTTAAGTACCATTTCTGCAATAAAAGCATTAAATGATTCTTGACTAGCGTTCTTATATCTATCTACAAACTCTTTATTAGAACTGTATTTAGCAACAGCTTCTTGTATTCTATAATTAATATAATTATCTATATAATTATAAACTGAATTACGAAGTTCACCAGTAAGTCTAATATTATATTCTCCATTCTCGTCTTGTATCAATGATATTTCACTATTCTTTCCCCCATAAAGGAGTGAGAATACATCGCCTCCTTCAAATAGCCAATTCATATCTACCGTTTTAGCTGTCTCACTATTATACTTATTAAGGTTTTTAACTTTATCAATAAGTAGACTTCTAAATTTAAATACATTACCAGTTGGTTTGCCATTGCTATCAAGAATACTTTTACGATAATGATAATTAAGTCTAGCTTCAGATTTACGTAAATCTTTAAACTCGTCTTTTATCTTAGGCTTACCATTTTCATCTGATACAATAGTTACTACTCCATTCTCAACAGTTGTCTCAAATAAGAAGTTAATAGCTTGTGCCATTTCTGCAAGTTCTTTAGCATAAATATTAGCATAAGCTACATATATAGGATGACCACGGTAAATAGAACTGTTAGCATTAAATAGTCCAGTATAATCTAATTTATAACTATTGAATACGAAAGTCTTAGGTGCATCAGAAGGTGTTTGAGTAAAGAACTTAGATTTCTTAACTCCTTTAGTCATTTCATAATTTTCACCATTGTTAGCATATTCGTTCAGAGTTATAATATCCCATTCGAGAGCATTAATATCTTTATAAGATTTAGCCTTTCCTGTTACTTCGTTACTAACTCCGTTGTATAGTTGTGCGCCAAATTCACGATAATATTCAGTTAGTTCATAACCAGTATCTGTAAGACGAAGTAAACCTGGGACTATCTTTCCATTAGACAAAGTTTTCTCAATAAGAATATTACTATATTTGTATTGAGGAATATTAGCAAATTTAACTAAGTAATCACGTAGTTCGGTATTACTAACAGGATTATCATTATAACGATTATCGTTAATTCTTTCAAAGAACTTACTTATATAGTTGTTTTTTAGAATATCACTAACTAGATTGTTCTCTGCATTAATACTATTAAATTCAGAATCTACTATCTGATAATCTTTAAATCTATTAGATATACGATTGGCTATATTATTAGCATAACCGCCTTTGTATTGTAGTTGAGATTTATCAAAAGGAACTACCACATATTCTTCATCATTCTTAGCTTTACTATATTCACCTACATAATATATACGTTGTGCTTCATTATCTATCTTTAATATATTAGACGCATTAGCTACAACTTTATTAAATTCTAGCAAATCGTTGACAAGACTAGTGATATTAGAAAGTTGACTATCACCGAAGCTACGAATGTAGTTAATAACACCCTGTCTATTGATGCCGAAGTTATATTTATTAAAGATTGCCGCAAGCTCTTCCGAGATTTCTTGTACTTCATTTGTATCTGAATTGTTTAATTTGGATAATCTATTTTTAAGTTCTTCTAATACTGCAACATCTCCATTCATAATAGAAGGATTATGAACAAGAGAATCAAAACTATTAAGTATCTTATTTTGCAGATTAAGTTTAGGGAAAGTATTACGATTCTTAGTCACTACATTAGAACCGTCTGCGCTTTGAATTACTTCATTACGTTCCCAAATAGATTGTTTTAGTTGAGTAAATATCTTATTTCTTATCTGAACATTAGCTTCATCTTCTAGTAGACGAGCAGCATATTCTAAATGAGACATTTCTTTAAATCTTTCAGCAATAGTATGAAAACTTTCTACCATAGCTTCAACACTAGAGAAGTTACCATAATTATTCAATGCTTTAAAAGAACTAGAGAATCCAGCACTTTCAGCTATACCTGAATAAGTATCACTAGCTGTATCAGGTTTTTCATTAATAAATGAATTGCTATTAGTTTTAGGTAAACGAGCAAACCATTCTTTTACTTCTTTACTAACATTCTTGTCAATATCTTTACGTTGGTCGGCTAGTCCAAGCCAATCAGCACGTAAAGAAGCAATAGTTTCAGGGTCTTCTTGGCGACTATCTTGTTCACTTCCTTCTTTAGCATCGTCATTAGTTTCATAATCCTCGTTAGTATCTATACCAAACTCTTTGCTAAGACTAATAACTTCGGGTGAATTAATAACAATATCAAATAACTCATTACGGTTATAATTACCACCATCATAAAGATTACGAATAATAGTACCGATATAAGTTTTTTGTTCTTGCGTAAGTTTCTTATCATTCTCTTTAAGATGTCGATTAAGATAAGTAATCATAGTTAACTTTACAGCAGCTTGAGGACTTAACTCATTACCAGCTTTATCCTTTAGGACTTCTTTCTCACCTTTACGTTTTCTATTAGCAAGAGCTTTACGAATACTTCCTTGGCTCTTTAGATAAATAATACTAAGAATATTAATAGCATGGTCTTCCTTTGCTATATCATTACCAAATACACCGGTTCGTGAAGTACGAACATTCTGAACATAATCTTGAGTATTAATCGTCTCTCTGTTATTATATGCTATAACAGCATTAACAGTGTTTGCATCAATACTCTCTTCATTGAAATCTCTACCAGTCTTTTCTTGATACCATTCACGAAAACTAGCATCTTCGATAGTAGCAAGATATTCGGTAGACTTTCTAACATCATTATTAGTAAGCTCTAATAGCTTATCTAATTTAGGATTACTAGGAGTACAACTCATATACTTTATATTATTAATTAAGTAATTACTAACAGTATCAAAGATAGCATTATTATCAACACTATCAAATATATTTATCGAATAGTCTGAAACCACACGTTCCGAAGACTGACGGACGCCTGTAGACCGCAAAATCCTGCCGAAATTCACATTTTATATAGCGTCTCGATAGTAAGATAGGGAAAACAGAAAAGTCCCGTAGGCGGCTTTAGAATGGCTCATTCTTAGGCTTTCTACGGGACTTTCGTCTCTAGGTTTATCTTAGTTAGCTACATACGAAACTAAGCTCACCAGTGTCAAACAAATGGCTCACAATAGCCTTCTGACGGTTATTCAAACCTTCCACTAAACTATCGAAGTTATCGACTTGTCGATAGTTATCACTTATAGAACTATCTAAGTCTAGGTCTATGGTAGGAATATCAAAAGCATCATCAGCAGGAGTTCCTGTATCTTCTTCTGCTCTATCAAATACATCGTCGTGAACAGTACTTGTAGTACTAGCTGTATCAGATGTTTCTAATCCAATAGTAGATAAACGATTACGAACTTCACCAAGTAATGTATTATCTATATTACCAACTTTACCTATAATCTCTACTAGAGCATCAACAATCTTAGTAAATAGATTATTAGATTCAGTATTAGTTTTAGAATCATATTTAATTCTAGCAAGTAATCTAGCAAATGTACGATTAGTAATAGCTTCAACTACAAATTCTTCAATTGCTACACTTCTAGGTTTATCACTATTTAAAAATCTTCCGTATTCTTCTACTAAAGCAGAATCCTGATTAATAAAACTACTAAACTTATCATACAGGTCACCAAATGATTGTTCTATATTAGCACGTTCATCATTAAGTAGATAATGAACTCCCTCATGTATAAGAGTAAGTACTCTACGTTCAGGTTCAAGAGTATCGAATCTATTAGTAAGAGTAATAGTATTACCACCAGCAACTATTCCTGCAAATCTACCTTTTTCACCTACTATTTCAATATCAGGATTAAGAGCAATACCAGCAGATTCTAATGCCGAAACAACAGATAATAGATTTGGATTAGTAGTATTAGCTTTCGCAACTTCCATAAGAGTACCTACTTGTGGAGCACTATCTTGACTAGCAAGTGGGTCAGGTGTAGCAATAGGAGATACAACTTGTTGCTCCTCTATGGGGGAAACAGCGGTGTCAGCCGCGTTAGTACGACCAGCACTACGACTAGGATTCATAAGAGTAATATTACGATTATATACATCTCCTACATAATTAAAGTTACTAATAATATTGCCTTTACTGTCAGTAACATTACCTAAGTCTGTAACTAATACTCCGTCTTTAGCTACGAACTCTTCATAACTACTGTAACCTGTATCCATCCATTCGTCTTGAAGTATATTGGGTATCTTAGCTTGTAGTTTACCGTCTACCATTCTAAATAAATTAGATTCACCACGAATAGCTGAATTAATAACATTACGAGTAAGTGTGGCATATACTCCTTCCATCATAGTACTAAAGTTACCATGATTATTAGTAGGAACAAAACCATTAGGCATACGAGCCATAAGCCTTCTAGGTTTAGTTTCACCTGGTATAGCAAACGCTACATTTCTATCAGCAACATTAAAATAAATAGTAGGTCCAATCTTATTAAGAGGACGAAAAGCACGACCTACAACTTCATAACCATAAAGAGCTTTTTGTTTACCTACATACTTAGATATTTCATCTAATAGTTGTTGATGTAAATCAGTATTTCCTTGTAGAGTAGCATCTACTAATGAATGGAACAACTTATCTAATCCTTCGTTGAATCTCTTAGTATATTCAGTAGCTTCTGTTTCACTATTACTCATAGTATTCTCACGACTAGTAACAGCAATAAGTCTACCTTCTGAATCTTTAATAGTCATACCAACCACACCTCTAGGAATACGACTAGCAGCAATAATGCTATTAGATTTAATATCAGCAACTCCTCCATCAACTCCTACTACTAGACGATAACCGTCAGTAGCTTCACTAGTAGTTACGTCTCCAAACTTACGATATATAGGATTACCTTGTTTATCTCTAGCATAAATAACACTACCTGAACTTGTACGACCAACAACTAAACGTTTCTTTTTAGATTTAGTATTACTAATAGAGGACTTTAAGTTATTAATGTCAGTATAAGACTTCTTGAGTTTATTCATCCAATTAGTTAACGATTCATTAACAATAGTACTAAAGTTAGGCTGATTAACATTGAGAGCATTATTAAAGAATATGATATTATTAAGATGTTTAATCCTATCTAATAGATTAGTCTGTGTATCACCAAACAAACTAGTTAAATTCTGCCAGTAACTATTCTCTTGTAGAGCATTAAGCTGATGTCCGAATGTTCCTTCGACTTCAGGGTTATTACGAACACGATACAAACGACGTATGTTATTAAGTACTTGTACAAATTCTTTAGCATTTTCATCTTCATTACTAATAATAGATTGGAGTTGAGTTATAAAATCTATATTACCATTTCTAACAGTGTATCTCCAACCTTGATTCATAACTTCAACATTACCATTATTATAACCAATCTTAGGAAACTCACCTATCTTAATTCCACGAGATTTAACAATAAGATTATCATTTTCATCTAGTTCTACACTTACTGTATCATTAGTCTTTAATTGACCGATACGAGAATAAACCTGACTATCGTTTAGATTAACTAAATTAAAGAAGTAACCATTATCTTTGCTATTCTGTTTATCTTCTGCAACAGCTTTATCTAAAGTCTTACTAGCTTCTTGTATAATATCAGAAGGAGTTTTAATCTCTTCATCAACATTAATTATCTTACCATCTACTATTTGACGATTAGCTAGAATCTTAATATCATTATACAAACTAACAGCTCTAGGATTTAACTGTTGTAGATAAATCATCATATCATTAAGACTAGTAAATGTCTTACCTTCTATCTGATTACCTTGTATTTGATTATATAAATCTATAATTAGATTTATCTCTTCTATACGTTGGCGTTGCCCTTCTAAGTCATTATCAGATATAGCTGATTCAAGAACATTAGTATCGGCAGGAGCAGATTCATCAGATTTACTAGTATCTACGTAAGTAACATCTCCAATAGCAATAGCGGCATTTAATTCATCAATAGTAACATCAGCAATTATATTGCCTTTAGCATCCATTCCGTCAATACTAACGTTACCAAATTTACTAACACGTACATCTATTGCACTTACTTTAACCGGTTTTCTACTAACATCTCCTAGACTAGCAAAAGGCTTTACTATTGTAAATTCTAAGTTATTAATATTAGCTTTATTTACAACACCTGAATTGGCTTTAGATACTACTTTATCTAATGTTTCTTTTAGCTTCTTCTCTTTAGCGGTCTTTGGTTTAGGTTTTGGACTAGGTTTGACCGCTGGTTCTTCTTGCCTCGTCGCTTCGCTCCTCGTTTCCCCCGTAGAGGAACCTTGTTGTTGATTATTTCCAGTCTGTTGCTGTGTCTGACTTTGTGCAGCAAGACTATTTCTTCTCTTAGTAATAGCTTCTCTTAAAGACGCTATATCTTTCTTACCATTTTCTGAATTAGATAGAATACTAACAGCATTAGATAAACTCTTATTACTAGTATCTTGAGATTCTTCTTCTGTAAACGCATTATCTAGTGCTTTATCTAACTTAGCAAGTTCTTCTTCGGTAGCTACATTAACGAAATCATTAAGATTCTTCTTTGCAGACTTAACTAATTTCTTAGCAGCTTCTTCAAACTCTTTCTTACGAGTATCTTCAAACTCTTTAGCTTGTTCATTAGTAGTAATAATATTAGAACGATAGTTATCTCTACGAATTTCATCGAGAAGTATCTGTCCCATATTATCCATGTACTCTGAATTAATAGCACGAACTTGTTTAGATAAACTTCCTAGATTAAAGTCTTTACCTGCTTGTTTAAACAGAGCTACATCATTTTCATCTAATTCTTCTATCTGTTTCTTAATAAGTGCGTTTTGTTCTTGACTACCTTCTATTCCAAGAGCTATATTTTCTACACTACGAACATTATCTAAGAATAAACTTTCCATAGGACTTAAACCTCTACGTAAGTCATTAACTTTAGATTCTATTATCTTAGATATATCTAAGTATTGACTAGCTTGTGCTTTATCCAAAGGATTATTACTATTCTTTAGACTATTATAAGTAGACATTACTTCACGACGATACTGCTCTAATATACCTAGTTGCATACGATTCTTAGCCATTGGGTCGAGAATTTCATTAATAGCAGGAATAGTATTCTCTAATTGAGACTGAATAGTATTAATTCTTTCTATTCGTTTATTTAGTAAATCAGCTTCTTGTGCATTAACTATATTCTCTGATATAGCTACATCTAATAGAGCATCATCTATATTAGCACTACGTAATGCACTAGAATAATTGATATATCTATCAAGAACATTGCGCATAGTCTTTTTTATAGATTGAGTATCTCTATCATACTCTGCTTCATCAGTAAGACCTGCATCTACTAGCTTTTTCTTTAGTCTAGGGTCTTCAATATAATCTTCAAGTAGTTCATAATTACCTGAACGAATAGCATTTAAAGTAAGAGTAGTAGTAAACTTCTCTTTAGCCGCTGCCCGCAAATCTTCTTGTTCTTCAGGACTAACTTTACTATAACGAGTAGTACCTATTGTTGGGTCTTGGCTAACAGTTCCATCATCAAGATAAGTAATAGGATTACCTTTAGCATCACGTTCTATCTGAAATGGATTCTCACCATTTTCGATAATCTTCATCTGACGAGCATATTCATTAAATACTTGCTCACGACCATTGATTTCAGCAATACGTTGTTTCTCTTCTACATTACCACCTTTACGATTATTAATAGCTGACATAGTACCACCAAAAGTAACACCGCCAATAACTCCCCATAATGCAGCATTATATAGTTGAGGATTCTGTAAGTACTTCTCTATTCTATCCATAGATATAGCACCATTATATTGTTCAGCTTGACTTAATAGATAACGACCATATAAAGTTCCTTCTTCTTGACCTATAAAATTAACAGCTTCTTCAATACCTTCGGTTAGTTCAGATAATAATAGATTCTCACTAGAATTAATAAAGCGATTTATTTTACCTGCAAAATCTTTAATAGTACCTTTCGCTGCTTGACCTAAAGTTTGACTAGCAGATTCAACACCAGTAGAAGCTATTCTATCAAGAGCTTGATTTTGTGAATAACGAACACGAGGAGTAATAGCACGATTAATCTTACCCAATGCTTTATTAACTGCACGTAACTGCATGTAATCAAAGAATACATTACCTGCATTATATCCAAAGTTTCGCATAGCTGCTTTATCTGCAACTATAAGAGCGGCTTCTTCTTTAGTTCTTTCTTTAGCTTCATTAGCAATATCAGGATTATTATCTAACCAAGCTTGAAATTCTTCATCAGACATTCCTGTAAATAATGACAACGCTTCTCCTTCTATTTGTTCCGCAACTCCACGAGCTTCTTGATAGTTCTCACCAAGACGCATACCAATAGCAGTAATACCATCTTTAGCGATAAGTTTTAACTTATTAGCACGATACACATTATCTAATTTAGTAGCTTTCTTAGCCCAATTCATTGCACGACTTACTTTAGAACTATTACGTCCTAATGCTGCAACACCTTTACCAACAGCTCCAACTCCTTTAGTTAATAAAGTACCAGGAATCATTAAAGATAGAGAACTAGCAATACTTGGAACTTGACTAAAGAACCAACCTGAAAAGTCATTCATATCAAATGCTTTATCAGGATTCTCACGATATATAGGAAATAAATCATCACGAACATAGTCAGATATAGCATCGCCTGCTCTAGTAATAGGATTACTAAACGGTTTATCATCCCATAATCCAGCAGTAGCTAAATCTACTAACATACCCATGCCACCAACAGTATCTCCTATAACTGTTCCAATAGTTTGACCTAAAGCATTACCTGCTTGTTTCCAAGCTGATTGATTTTTAGCACGAAGAGTTTCTAATTCTTCTCTACTTTGATAACGATTAGGTTCAGCACCATACTTAGCTAAAGAATGATAATCTTCCTCTGTTCCAGTAAAGACTTCTTTACCATTAAGATTACGAAACATGAAGTCGCCTTGAGCTGCAACATTAGGTTTGTATTTAGTAACAGTAGGAGCTTCTTTAGCCATATTAACAGAATTAGCCCCACTGTTTAGTGGAGCTTTTTCTACTGATATATCATCAAATATGTTTGGCATAACTTATTTCATTAAATCGTTCATTTGATTAAGTATCACTTGACTAGGAGATTCACCAGTAAGTCCTGAATACATTCTATTAAAGAATTGGAATACTTGTCTCTTAGTATCAATATCTAATTCTTTAAGATTACCAGTAGCACCTGCCATAATCATAGCCTTCTGCATAAGAGGACGAGCGACAACTTGCTGCTCCTCTATGGGGGAATTTGCAATAGAACCATTCCTTGCACTAATAAGATTTATATCTTCTTTAACAGGAGCAAGAATAGCATTAGCTTGATTATTCTGAAACATACGTTGAAATAACTCATCTTCTGTAATCTTAATTACTGGTTTATCATTAGCGTCTAATATCTGATAGAAACTACCACCATCAGTAACAGCAGAATATGTTCCATCTCCAAATTCAGCATCAGATAAACGATAATTCCTTTTAAGTGCATTATTATACTTAATAGAATTAAGAGTGTCCATTGCTTTAACAGCAGGTAGAGATTTGAATCTTTCTATTTCATCATTAAGGATAGCACCTGTAATCATGTAATCTCCAGCTACTGCATTTTGTATTCTCTCTTCCATTTCAGAATCAGGGTTCTTAGCACTGTTCTTTCCAGTCTTAGGAGTATAAGGAATATTTAAGAATACTCCGTATTCCCCCGTAGAAGAAGATGAGCACCAACCATTATTAATGTTCTTCTTCTTAACTTGTGCTTGAATAGTTTGCATAATAGCATCACGTTCTCTACTATCTTCAACAGGTTCAAGAACTCCTTCGGCATTACGTTTCTTAATAACAATACTTCCGGGATTAGCAATACTAATCATGTTCATTACTCTTTCATTGTAGTTCTTTAATTGGTCATCTTCGAATCCTTGACCAGTAGCAACTACATGAGGCGGTAAATCAAATACATTAACATCAACATAACTAGGCGGTAATGATTTAGATATACGTTTAGCTGCAGCATTAGACATTTGTGCAGCTTTTTCATATACGTAAGCAGGAGAATCTTTAGTACTTTTAGCAGTAGTTATTTCACCTCGTCCTATTGCTCTAAAACCTGCAATACCCATAGTAGTTAAACTACCATATACTTTATTTCCATAGAAAACTTCATCGTTTCTAGTAAATTTTTCAGGAGCATTATTACCAGTAGTAAATCCTACGGGACTAAGTTTAAGAACATCTGCTATTTCAGGAGCCAAACGAATATAAGCATCTTTACTAATACGAATATATTCTTTATCTCCTATTTTACTAAACGACACATCTTGATTAGTCAATCCCATATCTGTTCTAAGTTTAGATATAATAGCAGCTTTGCTACTATCGTTAAGAGGATTTACTAAAACTGTATCGAAGCTATTGCCTTTAGAATCAGTAAATAACTTATTCATTCTATTAGCATATTCTAGTTGCATAGGATTATTAGTATCAGCCATATCTCCATTACTTAGTCTCTTACCTAAGAACTCCGAAGCATATTGTTCTTCTTGTGTAAGATGTCCTTTCATTGCATCTAAACGATTATTAGCATTAGCTATACCTCTATAATAAGTATTAGCTTCATCCAATAATTGTTTCTTAGCAGTATCAGATAAAGTTACATTATTAGCAATACCTGAACGTAGTTTACTATATGCTTCATCTAAAGGAAGAGATTTAGATATTCCATAAGAAGAAAACATATTAGATAATTGTCCATTAAGAGTATTTAATTGAGACTGTACTTTAGCCGGAGTATCAGGTTCTACTTTTTCTTTACCGCCAACAGTAGCCAAAGAAGGAAGTAATTTAGGTTCTTTACCGGTCTTTTTATTAGCAGCTTTACGAGCAGCGGCTAATATATCGAATCCTATTTCGGGATTAATTTTACTTTCAACTCTACGATAAGCAGAAGCAGCATATCTAGGTGCAAATAAGTTCTCTTCAAACTCTTTCTGTGACATGATAGTACCATCAGGTCTAGTAACAGTATTGTTCTTATTTCCCTTATTAGCTTTCCAAACATTAACTTTATAATCTTGTTCAAGAGAAGCACGAGCACCCGGAGTTTCATTCAAAGCAGATTCAAACGCAGCACGAATCTTATCTGCTGATAATTGTTGAATACCACTAGCTGTTTTAAGATAAGGAACATCACCAGCAGCAATATTACCTTGACCATCTTTAAGATTACCTTCTGCATCTCCCCATACTAGTTGTTCACCAGAACTAGAATCAACACCAACGGTAGATAATACTTTCTGATATAAAGTATTATAATCTACTTGTTCAACAGGACGATAATTAGGTTGGAATTGATTACCACCTATTACTTTACCTGTTTCATCTACTTGGTCTTGATAATTATATTTATTCTGTTCCAATGCGTATGCTTTAACGTCACCATCATAAGCATTACTATTAGTAACTTCATCTTGGAACTTTTTAAACTCTTGTTGATAACGTTCACGACCAATAAGACCTGGATTACTAGCTACTTCTCCTGCTAATCTTTTAGCAGCAGTTAATGCAGTAGCATAACTTCCGTTTTGTGCACTTGCTTCTATTTGAGCATTAATATCTCTCGAATAATTATTGAGCCATTCATTTTCAGCTTCATTTAATTGCTTATTAGCAAGAAATATTTTAATCTGATTACTAGTTTCAATAGCAGTATCATGCTTCTGTTGAAGAGTATTTAATGTACTATTGTAAACATCTAAAGGAGCGGCAACCCGCTCCCTCTTTTGATAACCTGCTGTTTTAATATCTATCGGCATAGTTATAATATTTATAATTAAGCAATCTTTTTCTTACCGCCACATCTGAATAAAGTACTTCGTATATTACCTAGTCTACCTTTATTCTTTTCCATTAGTTTTAAGAACAATTCCATTTGTTCAGGATTAGCAGACATCATAGCAGCAATAGCATTTTCTTCTGAACGTCTCTTGTCTACGCCTAACTGATAATCTCTAGCTGCACTAGTAAGTCCTTCAATTACATTAGTACGATTATTAGCTCTAGCCTGAACTTTCTCATTCTCTGTTTGAGTTACCGTATTATCATAAGCATTTAATATTTGATTATTAGCAGCTTCTACTCTTTGACGATTAAGAGCCGAACGATTAAGAAGGTCTGTCTCAACATTTTCTTTCATTCCTCTTAACTTATTACGTTCAAGAACTCCTCGATTAGCTAAAGATTGAATACGTGCTATCTTTCCTGATGAACTAGAAGTATTAGAATCAATTATTCTAGCCATATTTCTTTCAGAATCTCTACTTTCTGCTAATTGAGGATTTATATTATAGGTAGTTCTCATTCTAGCAGGAACAATAGTTCTAGGTCTAGTAGGAGCTTGAATATTATTAATACTGTTTTTATTAGTAACTCCACTAATAATATTTCCTAAAGCTCCAATTCCTGCACTTATTGCTTCTCCTCCAATACCTCCAATGAAGTTCTTAAATCCACTTCCTACTTTAGATAATGGAGAAGTAAAAGGATTAATAGAAGCACCAACCGGCTTTCCTGAAACTACACTATTAGTTTTAACAGAATTCATATTAGCTTTAGTTAGAGCATTAGGAGCAAAACTAGAACTATAATCTTTCTCTAAACCAAAATCATTATAAGTATTCTTGAGAAGTTTAGTCTTAGAACCTAATGCAGATTTCTTTAATTCAGGATATTTCTTATATACCTTAGCTTTTACATCAGAACGACCATGTAAACCTGCTAATCTAAGAGCGTCACGAGCATCGGCTTTTGTAGGAATAGGATAACTACGTCCACCACCTGCAAAATCATTTGACTTAACACTAGGATAAGGTTTCTTATCTGAACCGTAATCTTTCTTACGAGACAAACCGCCTAGTTTCTTTTTACCAGTTATTGTTCTCATATTTCTTTTCTTTTTAGTACCATCATCATTAAGACCATTTCTATCTTTAAATGATTCTTGTGCATTAAATACTTTAGAAGGTTCAACACCTTTCTGAACTAATTCAGCAGGACTATTACCATTAAGTATAGGTTGAGCACTAAATACTTTAAGTTGCTTAGGAGTAATTTGTACTACTTCTCCTCCTTCTGCTTCAACGCCTGTCTTACCAGCATCTATGACAATTCCACCAGTATTGTGTTTACGTCCTTTAAGAAGAAAAGAATCTTTCTTAATAGGAATAGCAGTACCACCCTCGACAATTCTAGCTTTTACTCCTTTACGGGGGGAAGTTTTCACTCCCCCACCTTTGGATAAATACTGACTCAAAAACTGTGTTCTATCTTCTTCTGACATCATATTTTCATTTTGAGCACTAGCTAAAACCTGATTGTCTTGTAGGTTTTGAAGTCTTTCTTGTCTTAGCTTTTCGGCTTGTTCAGCTTTCTTCTTCTTACGATTGCCTATGATACCACTAACAATACTAGTACCAACAGAAATCGCAGTACCTATAAATGCTTTAGGTCTTTGTTCATTAATACGTTTCATTATTCTCTATATTTATTAACATAACATTCAATCTTCTTAATCTCTATCTTAGCTGTTCCGTCATTAATTACAAAACGCACACCTAGATATTTACCATTAATAAGATTGGATTTAAATGGTTCGTAATTCTTATCAACATCAACAGTCAATTTACCAGTAAGTCTATCTATTGGATAATTAGTAACTACTTCGTTTAGAACACTACGGAAATAATTATAATTCCATTTACCATGTTCATAATAAGGTTTAGCTGTATCGAAAGTATTACGTTCATTAACAGTAATATCTTCAAGTCTACTTATCGAAGTATTACTAAACAATAGTATCTTATTACCTGCAAAGTTAATGTCGTTAGCTTTATATAAGTCATAACTTATGTAGTTAAGTACTTTAATAGTATCGTATTCAAGATTGAATAATACATCGACTACCATAGTATTATTATTGTCTCCTATATAGAAAGGATTCTTATTAGCGGCTATCTCAAAGTCTTTATATTTAAGATAACTCAAAGGCTTTACAAATCCTAATTGACCTATAATATTCTTCTTGTTGAAGGAACTAATATACAAATTAGTTTTTGTATTATAAAATCCTCTACATAAATAAGTATGTACACTTATCCAAGTATTAGTGACGAAATTGTAACTAAGGGTAAAGTCTGAAACATCCCCCATAAAGGAGCAAATCAACCGATTATTCTCCTTATCCATTCCCATTAGTATTTGAGTATTACTAGTTAAATACTCATCTAATATAGACTGTACTCCGTCACCTAAGTCATTTAGATTCTTCTCATCAAATCTATATAACCTCTTCTTGCTTCTGTCTAAGAATATATAGCCAGCTTCATTACATACATATGCTTCAAAATCTTGTAGACCGCCATATCCTTTTTCACTAGTAAACACCTCTTGATAATCAATATCAAAAGCATCAGGCATTAACATTTGAACATCTTTATCTTTAGTATAAAGCGTATTATCTCTATTAAAGATAAACATTGAATGTTCGCAATGAGTTATAAGATAAGTGCCAATACCAATAACGTTAATGATATCACCTTTATTTTCGCTAATTATCTTATAAGCATTAGGTCTAAATATTCGCCATTTATTCTCTACTGATTCATCACTAATAACATCGCTTCTACGAATAGTCTGTCGATATTCAGTAATAAAGTTAGTATATAACAATTCATTATAATTAATGAACTTCTTACCCGCATAATCAAGATACATACTACTTATTTCAAAAGTATCATTAATTGTACTAGGTAGTAGATGAATCATACGAACATTCTGAACAAAAGAATTATCGTCAGTATGAATAGTATAATATCTTTCGTCAGGAGCAGTCTTAATTGTTTTAGCAAATAATGGATATAGCGAATAATAATTAAGAATTATTCTACTTATAGGAGTATTACCTACTCTTTCACTATCCCAATGTACTCTAGGGAAATTAGGATAAAGATTAGTATTATCCGTAGCCTTCTTAGGTATTGGGTCAGTAGTATCATAATATACACCATTACGATTAAAGGCATAAACACATGCTGTCATAAAGTAATAATTATAATTATAGATATAATCTTCATAACCATAATTATAAGTATCTCCTGTTGAACCAACATACTTAATATAGCCAAGTGGAATAAGGTCTTTATTCTCCGACATATATAAGTTATCACTTATATTAAGTAATAAACCATTTACATAACCTCTACCGTTTGTAGTATAGAATCCTAACTTTAATGACTTATTCAAAACAAGATTAACAACAGCTTCTCTACCTGCATTATTATCATCTTTGCTATCAGCCATTATAATAGTAGAGCTTTTAACAGCTCTAATATCTCCAAATTCTTCTGAAGGACGAGATTGATTAAAATCAGTATCACTACTATAATAGTCAGTAAACATAGGACCTTTATAGGCATTACCCATAGTATAACGACTATCAGTAATAAAGATATTACCAGCACCTGACTTCTTTATAATATCAAATTCAGGATAATAGAAACGAATATTATTAACTTGTTCATTAAATGCAGTATTAAAATCATCATCTCTACGTACAGGAACACCTTCACTAACTAATATAGGTTCTGTCTTTTCATAAGATATAAAATATCCTACGAACTCTTTTCTCATAGGTATGTTGTCAAATAAGAACTCTATCTGATGAATTCCTCTGTGACTAGGATTTCTAGTTCCTCTAAACATACGATTGCCATTATTGTTTTTATAAAGAGCAATACCATTAGAATTATATTTAGGAAATATATTACAGAATCTTACATTACTAATGCTATCAAATATATTAACTACATCGTGTGCATTATTAGTATTAATATTACCATATTGACTTTTATAAGCATCAAACTTAGTCTTAATATCAGATATTAGAGTGTCTTCATTTATATCCATTGTTAGTGGTGTATTACCTTCATTAGCTGTACCTAAACTAATAGTCTCTGAATAACTCATAGTATTAGGAATATTAATACCGTCAGTAATATTACCATTAGGATATACATAATGTACGAAGAAGTTATATACACATTGATTAATTGCATACTTAGCACTATCTGAATAAAATTTTGTATCTTCAGGTTTAGTTTCACTATCTAATATCTTAGGAGAAGCAAATCCGAAAGCATAACTAATATAACCTCCTTCAGGACCGCTAACACGAAGTTCTTTATACTTATCATTATTATGTAATTCAAGGAACTCGCTACCACTAGAACGAATATCACCTTCGCTTATTGCTAATACATTGTCTTTACCAAAAGTAGGAATATCAAGAAGTAAACCGTCATAATTACTAATTCCGTCAAGATTAAACTTCTTATTCTTTTGGAAACAAATATATAAGTTACCTAATACTCCTTCATAGGCTTTAGTACTTTCAACACTTACTCTATCATAAATAGTATAATCTTCATTACCTGTGTAATCATAAGTAGAAACAGTCCTTAGATAATTTATAAATGGAATAACTATCATGAACTCTTTCTCGGCAGTTATAATAGTTTGATTCCCTTCTTCTACTGTTTCTTTAATATAACCAACAGGATAAGCCTTTAAGTCAGTAAATGTTTTAGTAGAACTTAAATCTGCACTAAGACTACTTATAACATTAAAGTCAACAGTATAACTTTCATCAATATTGAAATCGTCATCTGTTGGTTCTCTATCTACTTTCCATTTATATACTGTTTCATGTATTCCTTCAATTTCATTTATTAAGTCTTGTGTAGATTTATTTTCATTGTTGAAATTAACAGATAGATTAGGAAATAATTCATCTATTGTATGTCTACTAGTTTCGCCTTCACTATTAATAATTAAAATAGCATCTTCTCTACGATGCCAATAACTATCGTCTAATCTACTATATTTAGTAGCAAACATAAACTTATTCTTAGATACATCATATGCAATTCTAAGTTTATCTCCTTCGGTTAATCCTCCTTCAGCTTGTGTCTTAACATCATTTATTGCTCCCGTAGGATTAATTGTTTCATATTCATCAATAGTATATATAGTTGAATTAGGAAATTTAGCTTTAATAATATCTAATACTCCTCCATAGTCCACATAAGCTGTTTGAAAAGAACGTCTAAATTTCATTCCTTTATCAACAGGATTTCCAGTAGACATATCATATATTTTATAATAAAAGTCAATAGGATTATAACGGTCGTATTTTAATTTATATGTTTCTTCTCCAATAGTAACATTTCCTAAGTAAAACCACATAGGCTCGATAATTTCTCTAGTATCTATATTTAAGTCAAATTCTTCAATTGATACTACTTTAAAATCGTTACTAAAATCTCTTTGAATATTAGGAGCACTATAAGGAGTGCTAGTAAACAAATCATTAGTACGTCCATATCTTACGTAAGGATGACTTACGAATCCTAAACTTACTATACTAGAATATTTATCAGGATATATCTCATCATAGTAAGTACTTCCGTATCTACTAAATTCTAGTATATACCAATCTTTATCATCAGGTTTAACAACTACGGCAGTAGCAGCTTCATATAGATTATCTGCATCTTGATAAGAAACATAGAACGGAGTAGTATGACTATCATAATTACTATCTTTATAGAAAGCTCTAATAAAGTCTTGAGATGAAATCATTAAACAATAAGTACCATAACTATTCTTACCAATACGAGTAAGAAAGAACTTTCTAGTAACTTCTTTATATTCACTACCGTCACCATAAGCACGTCCTTTAATAGTTACTACATATCCTTTGCTAATATCAAATGTTCTAGGATTATTAACTATTGACGAAGTTGCAGCTCTAGTAACACTACGTCTCATTATAGATTTATTTCCGATAAAATCTTTAACTCGAACTTGTATATTACTAGTATCAATAGAACTTACAAGACTATTAATGTTTTCTTCCTTATAGTTAGCTACATACAATCTATTGTTATAGTTACATAAGGTTTTTACATTATATAAATTAAAGAAAGAACTAGTAATATCATCTAGACTAAATGTTTCGTTATAAACATCGTCTATCGTGATTCTACTAGTTTTAATATCTATATCAGAAGTATTATATACTTTAGTATCTCCCTTTTGAGTATTAACTATATAACCTATTTGATAAGCTGTATAATTAAGACCTGAATTATCTATTTGTAACCCTAGTTCGATATTTAAGTTTACCTTTTCAGTATTTAGATTAGTATCTTCTTTAAAAGTAAAGTTTCCTATCTTATAGTTAACAGGGAGATTACCGCTACTGTCGTCATAACCAAAACTATTATCTTTGATAGTAGTTTGATTTCCTTTATCCCATACTAATACAGGAGTTCCAATAGGAAACCAACCAGTATAATCGTTTCCTTCTTTATATCTAATAAAGAAATTATATATTCCTTTATAGATAGCACTACCTGATACTAACTTGGAGTTATTAAGATTAGTCTTAGGAATATTAGGAACTAATGTATATTTTATATCATCTCCTCCTTCTAAATAATCAGGTTTATTAAGATTGATTATTTTCAAAGGAACTTCTTCATTAGAATTAAGTTCAGTAATAGCAACAATTAATTCATTATTTACATTATAAGTATATGTACCTATAACTTTACCTCCTTGATAATTCCAATTAGTAAAAACTTCACTAATAGATTTAGTAGATTCTTTATATCTTCTAATCTTACTATTATTAGTGAATATAACCATTTCATCAGAACAAGAAATAACTCCAACTATCTCTTCGTTCTCTTCTAATGTTATGATTGTTTCAATAGATTGTTCATTCTGAATAGAATTACCATCACGAGAAACCATAGCATTAACAGCATGAGTCATTGAACCATTCTTAATAGATTCATATCCTCCGTCCTTATTTAATTCTTTAACTATTTCCATTAATCTCTAGGTCTAAACGTTGAATTATAAAAGAATGACGACCAACCTTTATAAGCGTTAGCATCTTGGTTTTCATTAATAATAGAAGTTCTAGCTCTGTCACGAGAATCTCTCCATAACAAATATGGATTAACTGGCATAGCTCCCTGTAAAGAATAGACTTGATGTTTAAGTCCTCTACTTAGTAACTTCCACATGCAGAACCATTCAAGTGCTTCAATAACTTTACCGTTATTAGGAATAACAGGTATATTACAATGAAACGTATCACTATATACAGTCTTAACTGTAAGATAGGATAAGGTAACAACATCTGCATCAAAGTTTAATTGGATTGCATTAGCATCTCGAAGATATACATAATTCTTTCCTTCGTAACCTTCGGGGTCAATCTCGACAGTACGCTTACTTTCACGTTCTCTAGCTTTTTCTCTATCTTGAACGAAATGTTCGGTAGTACCGGAAGAGCAAGAGCACTTACCTTTCTTTAAGGGGGAAATCTCGCAACCCTCAACATAAACTTTAAAAGCGTTCATACAGCATGGGAAATAAGCAACTCTATCAACAACATCAACAGTAGTTTCTTTTTCTTCATATTGAAGAATACCCATTTCATTCATAGCATCTATACACCAAGCACCCACTCTAGGTATATAATCACTACTCATAATATTGAAATCATTATCAAGTCTTGCGATAATAGTTTCTACGGAAGATAGCTCTTTGTTCATTATTTCTAATATATTTTATAGTGTAACTTGGGTCAAACTTATTAATTAAAGAAAGACGATTATTAATATCAGTATCAACATTAATAATATCTTCAACAGTCTTACATTCAGATAGTATATCATCATTACTACGTTTCATGTGAAGATTAGTTCCATAGAATTTAAACAATGGTCTATTCTTAATCGTACCGTCAATCATAAGTAACTTACAATAATAAGGATTATCAAGATACTCCACATACTTAATTCCTTCGTATTTCTCACCTCTTAGTAAAGCAGCAGCATGGTCTTTCTTATTATAAGGAATAAGCCCTTGAGCAAGAAGATTTCTTTTATTTAGCTCTGTTTTATAATAGTCAATAACCTTCTTGAGTTTAACAACTTTTCCATCGGCAGTAGTAAAACTATCTCTAACTAGAACTCTTTCTATAATAAGACAACCTAATCTCTTTTCAAACTTATAAACTTTTCCTCTTAGAACTTCTTTAGATACTTCTCTAAAGAATAACTTGCAATAGGCTTCATATTGAGGACGAGTAATACTCTTACGATTCTTAATTCTCTGCTGTCTTATCTCATATTCTCTTATTTTACGAAGTACTCTAAAATATTGTTTTAAGTTACGATATATGTTACCGTATCTTAATTGTTTGGAAGAATCGAATTTAGTGAACTTAGCATCTATTGCTTTCTCCATCTTTCTATCAACATCTAGTTCATCAGTATTCCATTCCCAATAGTTATAGACACATACATCAAATATAGCTTCAATAGCATTTCTATTTTGTTCAATAGAATATTTGATTTTATATAATAAAGATTTGTATCTAGCTATCTTTTCAGACACGAGAATATAATCCTCTTCGGCTGTCTTTATAAAGCTAGTATACATATTTCTGTGGTCGTATCTTTCACCGCTAGCCATAATTATACTTCTATTTGTTGTTTATTTATGTCATCCTTAACTTGGACTTCATTAGTTACTCTCTCTACATTAAGTAGATTACGTTTATAGATTACGTCTTTAATGCGTTCTACCATATCTTCGGGAATGATAAATTCATCATCATTATCGAAGTTGGATTCAACTCCTTCTTCTGTTTCAATAGGAATTTCAGTAGGTATTTCAAATGGTGATTCGATAACAATATGTCCTAGTGGTTCAATCAACGGATTACCATTTCCATTAACATATAGATAACCATTTATATAATCATAACTTAGACTAGTACACATTCCTGGCAATGCTTTATAAAATTGAGCATTTGCTTCTTTAATAAAAGGAATAGCCATATTATCATAACCAACAGTACGAACACTAACAAAAGGAAGATTATTATCAAGACGAACTGGTCTAGGTATTCTAACTTTACTTCTTTTAACTTTATACTTCGTACTTACAAGACTTTGAAATATATCTCCGTCAGGAACACTAATAAGACTTACTCTATATCTTTGCATTAATATCTTATCGACATTAGCATGACGCTCATAAGTCTGTCTTATCTGTTCATTGAACGTATGAATAACTGCACTACGAATAGTTTGTCTCGTAGTAAAGTTATTAGGCTGATGAATAGCATGAGCTATTTCAGATACAATTTGATTTAATGAAGCCATATTACTTTTGTTTTTGAATTAGTATTATAACAAATATAGTTATTATATTGGTATTAACAAGACTTTTATTAATAATTTTGATTCAGCACTATTATCTAGCTTAGTATCTAGCTTACAGCTATTCGCATTGTAAACATTTTTATACACGTGACGCATTTTAAGGCTCGTAGAGACATGCAAGTCTATCGGATAATAGTAAGTTAAGGTTAGGCACTAAAATGCAATGGTGGACTTCTGTGAAAGCGTAGGAGCGTGGGACGTAGTTTTTATTCCCCCGTAAAGAGATGTGTATACTATGAGAGCCGACCATTGCTAGCCGACTCTCACTTACTACTCTCACTAATAGTACTTACTTTGGATATTGATTAGGTTCATCATCTTCTATTATAAACTTCTTATAGTCTATCTTGAAGAAGGATAGTATAGGTTTTATAACCCATGACCAAAAAACGAAGCTAAGAATAATAGAATTAAGTACTACTTTAACATCACCTAACTTTAACGAGAAGTATATTACTCCCATTAATACAGCACACACAAGAGTTATCACTCTTTTATTCCAAGTACTTACTACTTTATCTCCATTAAGTTTGTCAACTAGTTTAATTACTAGATATGCTAGTACATTAACACAGATAACAAACGCAAAATCGAAACTAGTAGCAGTAGTACGTAGAATTTCATTAAGTATATTCCCGAAGTCCATATTACAATAAGAATAATAGAGTACCTAGAATAACACTTAATAGCACACCTGCTATCTTTATATAAGATACGACTTTCACAGGAAGAATAGTAGTAATCTCTTTCCATGCGAATACTATAATAGTTATAGCTATTATAGTTACAAACAACACTTTAACAAATATTCCCATAAGCATTAAGTTTTATATTACAGGCGCAAATATAAGACTTTATTTTAAAAAGAAAAGAGAGACTACTATTATTTAGTAATCTCTCTTTAGGAATATAACAGAACTTGTATTACTTCAATTCATTAAAGTATTTCCAGAGTTTATCTTCTCCGAAGTCTACATCATCAAACCAAAAGCTGATAGCACTTTCGAATATCATATCATCAAAGTTTCCTTTTCCGAACCACTTCTCGAATAGTTCACAGTAGTCGTGATATTGAGCATTAATAGCTACATAAACATCAGCAACTTCTACTTCATCTTCTAGTTTATCTTTGAATTTACTACAAACTTCGTGAGCTTTCTGCATATCGTATTTCTCACCGATATATTTCTTACCGTCTTTGACATGGTACATTTCATCAACAGTACGCTTAGCTTCCTGCTTATTAAAATGTTCATCACCATAATCATTATAACGTTCATTTCCATCTACTCCAAGCATTTGCATAAGAAGCATACTTAACTAACTTTAGTTGATTATCTAACAGAGTTTTACCTTCCGGACTATTTTCAATATTAGCTCTTACTAGATTAAGAACTTCTGCTTGAACCATAGATTGAAGATTATTATAGTTAGCTACATATTCTTCATTAGTAGCTTTTTGCATCAGTGTTCTTTTTACCATAGTTATCCCAATAGTAATTAGGTAACGTAACTTTAGGAGTTATACCAATATAAGTGTTCAACTCTTTAATCTTATCGTCTGTTGAGATTTCATCGAATAGCATGAAGGCATAGAGTGCCATTTGAGCGAAATAACTATTTGAATAACTACGTTTACCTATTGACGGAGTTATTGAATTATCAACATCACAAGTTGCTACAATATTATGGGTAATCTTTGATAAATTACTACCGATGATATTATTGTTTATAATACCGTCAATATAAGTATTACCGTTATTATTTTGAGAATAAGCGATTACATCACCTTGTGTGTAGATACCAAATGTTTTATCTCCGGAAGCAGGTCTTTGGTCATATATAAATCCATTTAAAGTACTCCAATTCACTTTCATCAACACTTGCTTACCACCCTTAGACAAAGTAGGAATACTAATATAGTCATCAACACCGTCAAGATGCACACTTCCGTCCTCGTTTACTCCACTTTCCTCAGTGAAAGCAAGATTGTTAAATACACCATGATTACCATTACCTGTTAAATCAGGAATATAACCCAAACGTTTATAAGTATCGTTGGACAATTTTAGACGTTCAGGATAAAGAATGACTTTAGGTTCAGAGCCACCAAGTTTATAAGTCTTCCGACTAGCAAATTCTAGTGGTTGATTAGTTATTAAAAAGGTTAATTCTTTTAATTCATTATAAGAATAAATATTACCATTATATTTATAACCAGTAATAGTATATATGTCAGAAAGATAATTACCTATATCTACATTACTTAATATCTTTATAGTACTTCCAACTTTAATCTTACTACCCCAATCATATACTTGACCACTATCAACATCTGTAAATCTAAATTTAGCAGGATACGGCTGTACAATGTCCTCGAATCTGATGTACTCGTCAATCGTGATGCTTATCTTTTGGGGAGACTTATCATCTATTGCAAATGGAAATTCATATTTTCCCGTAGTAGGATTATAAGCCGAACTAGAGATAGTTATTTCTCTCCCATTAACAGAAAACTTTGTTAATTCATCACCAAGATTATTCATAGTAACTGTAACTAATAATCTAGCTTCTCTTGGAATATAATCACCTGCATTTAATAATGTATGAGTACCTCTAATTACAAATGTTGGCTTATTCACTAATTCAACATTAGTTTTAATAACAGGTCTAAATTCAATCATATTAGGATATAAAGTGCCTAGTTTACGCTTCTTTAGCTGGCGCTCTATCAAGAACTCGGACATACTATAGGGGAAGAGCATTAAGAAATATAATGCAATTTTAGTACTATGTGCTACATCAATTCCTATAGTATCAGTAGCAGAGCCCCTTACTAAAGGGATGACTCCATTATAAGAATACGTAGTTGCATAAGATATTAGAGAAGGAACAACACTTTCATCATACTTGTTATTTTGCCCGAAAGAATAAGTAGATAGTTTGCCATATTCAAAAAGAAAAGCATTTTGGTTTCCGTCAGGATACAAACTATCACCTTTAATAATGAAAGGTTTATCTGATGTATTTTCCTCTAACCAAGTTCTCTTTGCAATTACTGTGAAATCGGTGAATGTAGGAACATCTTTATTAATACCGAAGTCATCTACTCCGTCAAAGCATAGAGCACCTGCGAAGTCGGGGATTTGCTCAATAACTAACCCTGCCCAATCTAAGCTAGTGTCATTAACTTTAAACCCGTGACCATTACTACTTGCTCCTGAGGGCGGTAATGTATGTATTCCGTCCTTATCTAATCGAAAGTTTTTTAATGAACCATTGTCGTAATACCCATAGTCTACATAACCATTAGAATTAATACCAGATACTTTTATCTTAAAACTAGGTAATTCAGTTACATACCACATTAACCAAGTTCTTTTTAAACTACCATTAACGGTAAAACTATAACTATTATAGCTTATTTTAGATTCTGCATCTTTTGACCAAATACCAAAATTAGTAACATATTTACCAATCCCACTTCCCGAATTCCAACCAATATTGAACAACTGCAAGTCTCGGCTATTACCACTATAATCAATTAGCTTATCACCAAACTGTGCATGATTATCATTAGTAAGACCTTGCTTCTTCACATCGTAGTAAATATCAGGCTTAACATACTTGTCCAAGTTGTAGTAGGCTATTACTTGATTAATCTCGTCAGTGGTCAATGCTCGTTTGGCGATGAAAGTCCAGTACCAAGCAACTTGACTTGCTTCGGTTAATTCACTAATTCTTCCTACAACACTGAATTTAGCATCAAATATTGTTTGTAAACTATTAGTTGACTTAACATAATAATCTGCTTTATCTCCTAATATGTTTTTTATATCAGATTTAGTATTATTAATTAATGACGCACTATAACCGTATATCCCAGTTTTACCGTAATTATAAACATCGCTTCTAACGTGTTCTCTGGAATTACTATTTTCTATATAATTAGTAGTTGCTATGGTATATGTAGAATTTAAATCTATCTGATGAATCATACTAACAACAGTAACCTCATCAGTAATACCCATTTCTTCAACAGTATTCTGACTGACAATCATGTCGTTAACTCCGTCAGTACATAGTGAGCCTTGTAAAGAAGGAATAAATTCAATAGTACAACCTATCCAATCTTCAAGTTCTGTACCAGAATCAATCAAAAATCCATGACCTTTGGTAAATCCATAGCTATATGGAAATTCGTAAACACCGTCATTATCAATACTAATATTAGTAAGAGCATCCCCTTCATTCTGTGCATACGAGTATATCAATCTTCCATTACGAGGAATACCTGTTACTTTAGCCTTAAATGCTTTAGTATGAGTGTTTCCTTTCCATATAATCATACGATAAGAATTGATTCCTCCAACATCGCTTATTATGATTTTATCGGGACGGACATCTAAGAGTTCACTGGCGTCTCTACCCCAAGCTGTAAAGTCTTCTTCATACTTCCCATACCCGCTATTAAGCTTATACGCAAAGTTGAGAAGCTCAAAATCCCCTCCTCTGTCAGGAATCTTATTCTTAATAATATTCCTATCAGCATCAGTATTCTTTTTACCGTAATTATCCCAAACTCCAATAAGTTTAGCTTTAAGCTCTGGTGGAAGGTACGGTCTATCTCCACCAAGAGCATTATTTTTAAAAGGAATACCGATACCTATACCTATACCAGTATTAGTATCCATATTGTAATGTATCAGCTTCAGCGTTATTAACTTGTTTAACTAACTCAACATTCCAACCGGAATATAGAACAGTAGTAATAGGTTCATCCATACCAGCAAGAACTACTTCTACTGTTATTGGGTCTTCGGTTATATTCTTTAATAAGAAAGGTTCTTTACCACCCATTCCATTAGGAATAGAAAACTCTGCAACAGCTTCAACTTTACCCATTATAGATATTTGTAAACTGTTAGCTGAATTAGCTCTGTTATAAATACGATTATCCATAATAATTACTTTTAAATGATTATTAATTAGTCTTTGTAACCTTCCCCCATAAAGAGATATGATTACTGTTAATACTCACTCCTTTATGGGGGAGGGGGATGCTACAAGAAACTAAATTTTGTTTAATTACACAATACTATTATTAACTTTTTAATCTGTCATTCCATTAGCCCAATCAGTAGGAATACTTGCAGAATTACTAATATTAGACTTCTTCATTTTATAAAACACATTAGCTCTATCAGAAGCACTTAAAGCATTAAGCCAATTCCAAAATTCCGGAACACTACCAACAGTAGAAACAGCCTTATAGAATAGACCAGTCACATTAGTAAGTCTTTTATGTTTATCAACATTGAATAATGTAGAATTTATTTTTTTAGGACTTCTATCTGACCAATCTCCTACGGTTCGTCCACTAGCAAAAGCATAACTAATATTTCTAAGATTAACATTCTTATTAAATAAGTTTCCGTCTACTTGTTGTCCCATTGCAGATGTTGATTCAAACTGTGCAGATAAGAACATCGAAGATATGTCTTGTAACTGTATACAGTTTACATAAGAATCAATAGGTAAGTTAATATGTGCAGGAATAATACAAAAGTAGAACATATTAGATAATGATATTAACTTAGTTAACTTAGAGAACGTATCTGCCGAATAGAACTCTCCGTCTTCTCCATTAGTAACATTCCATTTATATGGATTTAATAATGGCATACAATAGAATGTATAAGACAAATCAGTAGCATTACTAATAGGATAGAATAAATGTGGCGGAATACGTCCTCTTAGTCCATAATCAAGATAATCATATCCAATTGTTTCATCAACTCTACCACTACCAAAGAACACTCCATTTACTTGCATATTATTGCCATTAGTGCAATAATAGAATAAGTCAGGAGAACATATATAGTTAAGTACTTTCTTATTAGCATTAGCAGCAGAAGGTGGAGCAAAAGAACCAGCGTTATCTTTAAATCTATTAGGTATAACAGGAGAACAATTAATACTTCCTGTACTAATTGCACTATAAAGAGCACTGTCTCTAACTATATCTTCTAATCCACTAAGACCATCAACACAATATTCATTCCAAGCAAGTTCATACTTATCGAAATCTTTATTCAAGATAACTCTATGAATATCTCTATTGTAGTTAGGCATAGTATGTTCGTCATCTAACCATTCTCTAGGGTCATAATTTGGATTAAGAATATACTTAACTGGATTATACTTTTCATTAGGGACTATTATATCTCCGTAATTACTAGGAGTAAGATTACCATAATTCATAGTATAACCTTGTGCTTCTGTACTTTGAAATCTTTCTAAACAATAAGACATATTAACTATTGTCTTTCTAGGAAGAGTTCGTTGTTTACTATAAGTAATCTCTACTGGCATTTCAGCACTTTCAATCCAATTACCGTCACTATCTATACCATAGTTCTCTGTAATATTCTGACTAACTGCATCTACTTCATTCCAACCTTTATAGCTAACATTAGAAGTTTGTTCCATATAGAACAGTCCATAAGGAATAGAACCTTTCTTAACGAAACTAGTTTCTATTTCAGAGAAACATCTATGAACATTAACTAGTTTACAATTAGAGAAGCCTTTACCAGTAAGCGAGTACTTACAATTCTTCATATCATAGTATAGATATGATATATTAGTAAGATTGTAATTAGTCTTAAATGAATTAAGAGGAAGCTCTATTACACTATTTGCAGGAAGAACTAGTTCAGAGAAGAATCCAGGTATTTCAACAATAGCACTACAATTAGTAAATACATCGTATGGAAATACTTCATCTCCTTCTTTAACAAACTCTTTAGTAAAACCTTGAAAACATCCTAACGTAGACTGATTAATAGCTTGCTGTCCTGTTATATACTTCAATGAGTTCTTCAATCTACTAAACATCGAATTATGAATAGGAAATGTAATAGTAGAATTATCTCCAATAGAGAACGAATTATGGATACCGTATAAAGCAATAGGAAATCTAAGATTAACCTTATTCTTAACAGTACCACCAAACACATTATATAAAGAACCAGTAGAATTAACAAGTCCTTTAAATGAATCTTGTATATATTTTAATTTAGTATTCTTATAGAATAAAGGACAATACATTACTTTATCTTCTACATCTTCATCAGTTGTTTGATTAAAGTAAATATTAGTGTTATTGAACATATTTGTTATATATTCTAATTCAGGCAATCGTACAAGTAAATTTCCTGAATTAGCTGCAAATAAATTATTTGTAATAGTTTCATCATTAGGAGAACTATTAATATTATTTACAAATTTAATGTCTGAAATAATATTGTTTAATCCAGTTAACTTAGAATCTACATTTCCTTTAAACTTAGCTAAGAAAGTAGAATCAGTATATTTAGTTCCACCAGAAGTAAAAGCATTGTCCATAACTTTTAAACTAACAAGAGGACTAAATAAACCATTATGTTCAGTAGAACCATTTTCATAAGTACTGGTAAATATTTTAAAATTCTGAGTAGGTAATCCCAAAAATATAGAATCCATATCAACAACTTTAGTACAGTGATTGAACATAGTTCTACGAGGACTATCTAACAAATCCCATTTAATATTTGTAACACCAGCAAAACAACTACTAAGAGTCGTAACGTTATCACATTTATATAAGAAATAATAAACGTCATATATACTACAATTAGTACCTTTAAACATAGCGTTACCATCAGTAGTGCCAATACTAAAGTTAGTAGATAAATTAGTATTATTTCTCCAATCAACAGAACCTTGTTCAGTATTAGTATCTGGACCAAACCATTCGCCATTATAATCAGGAGTAATACCTTCTACCTTTTCTTTAGGTTCGTGAATATAGAACTTAGAACATTGATTGAATACACCATTACCATTAAGACTAATATGTCCAAATACTCTCTTTAAGTTAGAACAGCCAACAAAGAGCGCAGAACCTACATTGAAAGGATGTTCCTTATTATTATTAAACTTAAAGTAATGTACACCTTTGGCGTTTCGAACACTGAATTGTAAGTCGATTAATTGACTAACATCAAATATCTTATTACCGTTATAAGTAGGAATTGCAGCATTACCATATTGTATAGCTTCAACTCGACTATTAGTTATATTCAATGTCCTAAGTTTAGGAAGTTCAGACGCAGCTTGAATATCGTTAGCTGTATTAGTATTAGACATATTAAGTGCTTTAATATTAGGAGCACCTACAATATAAACAATAAGATCTCTGTTTGTACATGACGATATATTAATTGTTTCGACATTATTACAATTAGATACATTGAATGTAGTTAAGTTACCATTATTTGTACATACAATATATTTTAAGTTAGGACATGAAGTAATCTTAATAGTATGTAAGTCTCCTAGATTACTAAGATTCAATTCAGTAATCTTATCACAAGAATCAACAGTGACTGTTTTTAATCTCCTACAACCGGAGAAATCTAATGATTCCAAGAACGGTTGATTAACAAGACTAATACCTTCAACTGTTGAATTAGTAATATTCAAAGAAGAAAGAGAAGCATTAGGTAAAGATACAGAAGTTACAACAGAACTAGATATATTCAAGTCTTTCAATTTAGTGTACTTCTCTATATTAACTGTAAATGTGCCTTGTCCAGCATTACCACTCCAAAATTTAGTATTACTTAAATCAATATGTCGAACATCAGAAAAGTCTTCATCATTGACAAATATTGTTTCAAATGGAATAGGAGAATCACTAAGTGTATCAACAGATGATAAGTCTAGTTTAGAGAAACTAGGAAGTTTCATACTAGACATGAATCTTTGGAATCTCATTCTACCTAATCCTTCTATATCGTTAATTTGAGGAGTATTATTGATAGTAACTTGTGTATTGAAAGAACTAATAGGAGATAATCTAATTTCAGTAGGTTTGCCTTCTTCTAAGAAATATCTAGTATCAGTAGTATTACCAATGTTAACTACAAATATAGCCGGACAATTGGAAGTAACAACCAGCTTAGGATTAGTTGCTTCTGCACCGCCTGCCGAAAACGTTCCTTTATTATTATAAGGTTGAATATTTGCAGCATTACTGTATTTAAACACTCCGTCAAAGAACCAAACGCGTTTCTTTAACCAGTCACGAACATATTCAACACGAGTACCATGTAAGAACTCTATATTAGCATAAGACGCTTCACCACCAGCTTCACCAACGTAAGCTGTAAGATACTTAACATTATAGTCATAATTAAATAGAAGTTCACCACAATTTGCTGTTTGAGCTGCAAAGTAATTATCTACATAATTATTAATATCTTTGCATATATTATCGTTGTTTCTCCATAAATCCCAAAGTCCTTCAAGAGAATTATCATATACACCAGTATTAGCAAATACAGTATCTCTTAATACATCCCACATACGAGAACTATAAGTATCATATCCACCGTCAGCAGCATTCTTAGTAATAACTAATGAATTAACATCATTCTTATCATTGTTACTAAATTTATCCAACCAAGCAGTTTTAGCAACAGATTCAAGAGCAACATTATCAAGTCCATTAGCCGTATCCATATCATAGAATCTAATAAACCATTTCTTACTTCCATTAATATCATAACATACAATAGTCATATTCTTACCAAGAGAATCGACAAGTCCGTATTTTACACATACTAATAAATAAGAAAAAGCATTTCTTATTGAGAACTTAGTATCAAGTTCAGCAGCAAGAGTAGACCAACTAGATTGTGCAGGATATTCACCTTCGGTTTCTTCATATCCTCCTACTGATTCATTCCAAATATACTTCTTAACTGTCGAAGTAGTCATTTGAGCAAAGATACTAAATAGTTCTTGTAGTGCTCTCCAAACATTATCATCAGTAACAGGAGCAGTTGGTTCTAACCAGTTACCACCGTTATATTTAAACTCACCTACATGCTTTATAATAGATAAGTCATCTTGCATAAACAAAGCTAACGGTAATGTCCTATCACCGTCTACAATTATATTTGCATTTTCACCGAACTCATAAGAATAAACCTTACGTTGGTCTATGTTTCCAAACATTTCATCTTGAGCATAAGTATGATAAGAAGTAACAAAAGCAGGTAACTTATTATCTACATATTCTCCAGCCGTGTTCTTTATCTTAGTAGTAAAGTCTTTCATAAACCGGAAACCCATATTATAATAAGCTCCACGACCTAAGTTAAAACTATATATACCAAGCATAGTTTGAGTTTCCTCACCATCAAACTGAATAAGAAGAATAATAGGAAAACCTTCAAGTGTCTGTTTAATAGTTACTTTATCTTTAACAGTTCTATCACGAGTATCTACTGGACGGTGAGCTTCTAACTCTTCCATAGGTGGAGTTTTCTCGAATAAGAAATCCGAGTTATCATTAATCCATTTACCAATAGAAGCATTATTAGCATGAGCACTGTCCACAACGTCAGCTTTAAGAGTAAACTGTCTTTCAGGAAACCAAGTCTCTTTAGGTTGGAATAACTCATAATCAAGATTACTTCCGTCATCGGCTTTCAGCATCTTATCAAATCTTATTTCTAAGTTCTTAATAAGGTTATTCATAGTAGACGTACCTTGTTTAGAGACAGCAACATCAGTAGTATATTCAGAACTTGATTTACCAGAAGTTGGACTAAAGTAACTCATAGTACAACCAGTATACCAGTTATTATTCTGTCCACCTATTTCCTCAAATACAGCACGAGTAAAACCAGTATTAGCACAATTAATCAACATAATATCTACTGGAAGTACTTTAGTAGTATCAGAAATAAGACTATTAAAGTTAACATTAGCATAAGTCTGATTAATATCATCCCAAAGTGTTGAGTTTGGTTCAGAATCAGAAGTAGAAAAGAAGTTTCTTAACTTCATTCTGTTGTATTCTGTAAAATCTACACTACCGTCAGCTAATAGAGTTGCTCTAGCTTTTGAGTTCATTGCATTGATAACAATCTGTTTATCATTCGCAGGAACACGGAACAACTTAATATCATAGAAGTTAACATCAGCAAAATTCTGAATTTGTCCAGCATTACTAATATCGCAACCTAGATATATCTTTGAACTAGTTCTCCAAGTAAAGTCATTCTTTATTTCACGAGCTGTACTAAGAATACCATTAATAAAGATAGCAACAACCATCTTTCCTGGATTCTTATTAACTATAAAATCAACAGTATTAATAACATCTTGTTGTATCTTACAACTCATAGTCTCTTTAATATTACCGTCAGTATAAGACCAAGTAATATCTTCAAGACCTATTTTAATACCTTCCGAGAATTGCTCATCTGTATTGTAATCCCCTATAAAGAATACTGTTCTATTTGAGAAAGGATGTCTATCTGACTTGAATGTACACGATATACCAAAGCCTTGTTTTGACCAGTTATTAAGAGTAGTAGTATCATCTTTAAATGGTTGTACGTCAATTACTCCATAAGCCTCTCCTGATATACGTAACGTTGATTGTCCGTTCTTTGTTAAAAAACCTGAAAGAACACCATTAGTATTATATACATTTAGTTCAGTTGTAGCACCACTAGGTTCAATAGCACCAGGAACTGTAAACGAAGGTTCATTACTTGTCCAAACTTTAGTAGTAGACACTTGTGGAAAACTTTCTTGACGAATATGCCAACTAGCGTATCTACTATTATTAGGATTTTGGTCAGCAATAAGTGCTTGAGAACTAGATACAACTTCACAAGCTAAAACAGTATCAGTAATAGGGTCACCTTTTTCAGACCAACAACGAAGAGTTATATTCCAATTACCTAATACTTCTCCTTCAGTTGGAATAGCATAACTAAATACTTGTTGTTTACCACGCTGCACATATTGGTTATTATTATAGTTTCCTTCATCAAAGTAACCTATATCTTTAACAATACCATTATGTTCTATTCTAACAGCATAATAGATAAGACTTATTCCTGCAAGATACGGAACGAATGCAAATGATATATTACCGCTTTGAGAGAACTTAGTTCTTTCAACTCCTGAATCTACTTCTGCCTTACTAGTAATACCTTCTACAAGTACTACTAGATTTACACCGTCTTCTACTACTACACGATCTGTTACCTTATCTGATTGAACAGTTTGTTCATTCATTGAAGTAAATGCTTGTGCCTGTATGGTATAAGAACTACCAGCAATAATACTTCCTAAATCCCATAAGTTAACATTAACTTGTCTAGGAGCAGTAGAAGTAGTTTTACCTAATTCAATAGTTTTATTAGCACCATTAGTTACATTAGTGACTACAAGATTAACATCTGAACCAATAATCTTACTAGTAATACTATAAGTAAAGAAGTAATCAATACCAACAGTTGCAGTATTTCCTGATACAGAACTAACGAGTTTAATACTTGCTTCTACTATATTTAATAGATATGATTCAGCAGAAAATCCGTCTGTATCATTGGCTGTAATTACAACAGAGTGATTACTATTAGAAGAGAATCTATCTAACTGCGGAATATTAAGAGTTCCAGGAGTATTAGTCCATGCTTCTTTACCTTCGATAATTTTATTACCGTCAAGAGTAACAGTAATAAAATATCGCTTATTATTCTTAGAAGAAGTAATAAGATATTCTAGTTTAATATTAGTAGTTACAGTAGAATAAAGATAATTAGTATTACCTTCTTTTACTATATTACCATTAGTAAGTGTTATTTTATCTCCGGTAGCTCCTCCACCACCGCCACTTCCACCACCACCATGTTCGGCAAGCCAAGCAATATAACCACCATGTTTCTTCAATGCTTCATCGTGGCGAACAAGAACATCATTAAGACTTTCCGTAGTCTTACCTTCTTCTGCAAGGTCAGGGTCAATAAGACGAGGGTCATCGACCACAATTCCAGTAGCTTTACCTGAAGATGATATATCCCAAGTTCTAGTATCAGGATTATATCTTTTAATATCATCTGCCATAATTATTCAATATTATAATTTGGAAATTTAATATTTATAATATCATTACCATTATTAGTTTCACCATTACCACCAACAACACTGTAATTAGGATTAAGACCTTCTATGTTAACATTGTATTTACCTGAATTATTAAATACATTAGATAACTTTTTGACAGTAATCGTTGCTTGATAATAATAAGTAGAATCATCAACCTCACCTTTATTAAGGAAATACTTAATATAAAAAGGATAACGTTGACCTGCATTTACTTTAGCTGTAACATCTGTCTTACTATTAATAGTGATACTAGCTGGAAAGAAATACCTTAACCACGGAATATTAGGACTAGGTAATTCTTTATTACTAGTATGTTTATATCCCGTAGCTTGACACATTAAATATATAGGAGCTGTAATTTCCTCGACCAGTTGAAACGTGCACAAATGTTTAAGCATATCAAAGTTCGCATTATTCTCCCAAGATTTAGGGAAAGATTGCCCTTGTAAAGCTCCTTCGGCTGTTTCGGTATATAATTCATCTGAATTAAAATCTTTCTTTAGAACGTCCGCAGTGACCTGTATGATAGGCTTCATAGAGCTGTTTTCGTTCTCTAAAATGGGATAGCTGCAACTGTACGTATGTTTGTGTCCGCCAAGACATAAACGGTAATTATGGGTCTGTAAGAACTTTGAGAACCAATATGCATTAGCTTTAGTGGTATTAAAGTTCAAACGACTACCGCTTCGTTCTACGCTAGTATCTTCTTTACCGTCCCAATAGAATGAATTAATAAGATTTTGAGTAATAATAGTAAAAGGCATTTCATGACAATAAGCTATCTTAGCTTTAGCATTAATAGCTTTTGCATCATCTCTTTCACACCATTGTTTTATTAAGTCATACATTACTCCGGTAGTAGAAAGTCCATAAACACTTCGTTCAGTATTAGAACTTATCTCACTATTAACACATAAGAAATGAGTATGACCAACATCGAATGAGTATAATGATTCAACGAATATTTCCTTTCCTTCAACAGTAAATACAGGAGGATTTTCTTCATCCATTTCATAACAATAGAAAAAACGAATGTTAGTAGCATTGATTTTAGAATCATCTCCACCGTCACCAAGAACATAGACATTAGCAGGAGTAAGGTCATTGTTACCAACAGCAACCATTTCTGCAATATCATATAAAGATGCTCTACCAGCTTCGTAATCTAACCATTCATTAATACGATTACCATTCTGTGTCATATCACCAGTATTAATCATAAAGTAGCACATAGATATGTTACTAGTTTCATATCTATTAAAGTCCTTCTTTATTTGGTCAGCGGCTATTCTCCACACATTATATTCATCCCAATTAAAACCTTGTTGGTCGGAAGTCTGAACAAAGTTAAGAGCATCATTTTCCATATTTTCACTCATAACTACAAACCTGCGAACATCGCTCCTATAAGTTTCGTCTCTACCTACGTAATATTCATAATAGACATTCTTGTCTCTTGTATGAGTATCATATTGTTCTCCTAGATGAGTAAGTATTACCTTATGAGTAGTAAACGGAGTACCGTCAGTAGTTATAGCTCTAATACGATTATAGTATTTACGAACACCAGTTTCATTCTTAAACGATTCCACTTTAGTCCATTCAGTATAACTATTATCACTACGGTATGCACGATACCATAAGTATTCATCATAGTAACCTACGGAAACCCAATTAAAACATCTACTAGCATCATCATTAGGCTCATTACTTTCATTAATAGTATAACAAGCCTTGCGTCCTAAAGTCATAGTGACTTTATTAGGTTTGGTACTATCTAATAAAGTCTTATTAAAGAATATATTCTTATTCTCAAAACTAGCTCTAGGAGTATAAGATTCTACTCTAGGAATAACATCAGCTTCTAGGTTAACAAAGTACATATCATTAGCATTATTTCTAGCACTAAGAGCTTTAGTAGCTTGCTTAACATTATCCATAGTATAATACTTAGTAAACAAATACTTACTACTAAGATAACCATAAGCAGTATTTTCAGAAGCATCAACTTTATCAGCATCACCAGCATTAGGTATTTGTAGTCCAACTAAATCAATATAACCTTTAGATACCTTTATGGGGGAAGTCGCGTTATTATAAGGATTTGCAACTGAACTAGGTTCTGTTCCCCAAGTCAAGAAGAACTTAGCTTTTTTATTATCAAACTTAATAGGATTACCGTCACTAGCTATCCATTCCATATCATAGTTCTCAACTTTAATACGAGTAGTATTAATATTCATTACTGAACATTGAGCACCTCTAATTAGGAATGTCGAACCAGCTTTGATATTCCCCCATAAAGGAAGTGTTTCCCAATCTCCCCCTTCTGTACCATACTGTAATGATAATCCCTTTAGAGATATATCTTTACCTGTAAGATTACTAAGTTCAACGAAGTTATGAGAGCACGGATTATAACTATATTCATCACTTGTAATACCACCACAATATAATGAATTGATATATAGCTTTTGTAAATATAACGTAGTTACATATATCCAACCAGTTTCAGGGTCTTCTTGTCCACCAGTAGGTTCAGCTTGAGCTGTATCTAGTTCTTTCTTATATACTATTAATTGTCCATTGTTATTTACCTTAACTCGATATATTTGTCCGTTCGGTGCAACAAATCCAATAGTATCTAATTTGTCTAAAGCATCATAATCTATACTACCTCCACCTCCTGAACTACTACCAGTAAGATTAACAGGTTCTCCATTAATCTTAGTATACAGACGTTTTACATCAGTAGCAATAAGAAGTTCGTAATCTACGAAGTCATTAAAATTATCTTGAATTTCTTTAAGTGTTCCATAATGACCACGAACAGCTTTAGTATTAGGTTCATATTGGTCTGTTTCAGGTTCGAGACTTTCACCAACAGCTGCAACACGAATAGCTAACTGTCCAGTATTTGGGTCAATAGGTTCGTATTCTTTTAGAACCGACTTTGTAAAGGTATTACTAACATGACCAGGATTTATAATTAAGTCTCTCTGATGTACAATAGTATCAAGGTAGTTTTGTATAACTTGAATGGCTTGAATTATTGAAGCTAATTTCTCATCCTCTTCAAGAGCTGTTCCAAGACCAGAAGTATCTACCCAAAGAGCATTAATATTAGCTGGCGGAATATCTTGAATATAAACTGTTTGTATAGGTTTATCTCCACCACCGGCTTGTTTAATAACCAAATGTTCGTCATCAATACCACCATTAAACCAATATTCATTAATACTATTATTCTGTTTAATACCAATAGTAAGTCCAACACTACGTAATTCAGGAGTAAGAGTTTCAAGAGCTTCTTTAACACTGCTATAAGGTCCGTACTTAGCATCAATATCAGGTAGAGGATTATAGTTATCATCTACACTGTTATTAATAATAGGTTGACCTATACTTATTCCTTTTCTCATATTACTTGTTTTTACAGGTTATACGAATAGTATCATCAAATACAGAAGGAGAATATAAGAAGAATACTTTATAATGTATATCGTCAACAATACCACCAGGATTGTTAGTCTTATAAGCACCGTCTGAACCGTCCCAAAGAGTAGTAACAAGAGCAGTACCATATTCAGCTTTAACAAGCGTCATAAGTGTATCAGGTATAAGAAGATAATGAATCTTCTTTTCTTGATGAATAGTAAATGTATTATTCTTATCTCCTGTAATAGTTCTAGGAGTATTACCTTCTAGTGCCATAATATCACTAACAGACATATTTTGAAATGTCTGCGGTGCAATATCAGTATGTCCATAATACATAACATTCATTTTAGGAATAGACTTACATTCGACAATAAAGTCATTAGAATAATATGTTTCACCGTCTTCTCCTTCTACACTAGCTCTAAATATATAAACTTGTCCTACTTGAGCATTAAGTGTTAATTCATTAAACTTAGCCGGACTATCAATAGATAATCCTGAAGCTATAATATTTTCTCTTTCGTTAATAACTTGATATATAGTAAGAGTATCTTTAGTTACATATTCTTTATTAGCGATAACAAATGTAGCTTCATTATATTTTATCTGTTGAGCACCAGTAATTGACATAGGAATATTAAGTTCAAATGTCATAAATACAGGTTTCTCATCAGTAGTATATTCAGTACAGTTCAAAGCTAAAGAAACATTAATATAATTAATGAGTAAATCTGCCTGTTTCCAATAACCTAATGTATAGGCGGCACAAGCAGATTGAAACATATTCCAACAATTAATGACTTGACGATTGATACCTTTACAAGTAGAAGTACAATCTTTAATCATGTCTACTCCTAAGTCACTTAACTTAATAAGCAATCTTTTATAAACACAATTATACTTACTAGGAACATCCAAGTAAGTATACATTCCATTTTCGTTCTTTCTCATTGCATTACTATTAATTCGTTATACATTGCAATTAGATTTTGTTGTTGTTTCTCACTAAGTTTAGATTCTACATTCTGCATGTGACTAAGAATAGTCATAGCATTATATCTACATATATCTTCATTAGTAAGAACGAATCCAATGGTAGAGAGGTGTACAACTTGTACACCTCTATCAACCAATTTGCTATTTACATTATCGAAGTTTATGTCCATTACTTTAATGTATTATTTGTTATATAAGTTATGTAAGACTGAAACTTCAAGTTTATTTTATTATTAAAACTAGATATTTTATCTTCTTTACTAAGATTGTCATTAAATATTATCTCTATTATAGACTTCTCCACTGACGGCATCCAATCCTTTTTCATATTATCACTAGCTTTTATTCCATTAATCTTATATAAAGCTAAGCTAGAGAATACAGTATAAAATTCAGCATTAACTATATTATGGATATTAGCCAGTATATTATCTTTGTTAGTTTGAACGTGGTTGTTAATAACAGTATTAGTAACGAATATTGTTAATCTCATTGCGGAAGCAAACATAGCATTGTCTATTGCAGTCTTACATTTGTCTTTATCTTTATCTATGATATTCTTTGTAATATCAGTAATAAAGGTTGAGACTTGTAATAATGACTTAGATACTTCATCAAGAGTATTGCTAATAGAACTAACAAACTTTTCGCTTTCAGTCTTTTTCTTATTGTCCAACCACTTATATAGTAGTAGGAAAATAGAAATAGTCATCAAGGAACTCAAGCCTTGATTAAGAGCAGATTCGATAATTTCCTTCATCCCTATTTATGATTAAAGGAATTACTACTAATTTTAACATTAATAGCAACCCCTTTATTAAACTATTACGAGTTATATTTACAATATCTTCTTTAAGCTCCTGCTGCTGCTGCTGCTGCCGGAGTATTAACAGATGCAAATATTGTTTCAAGAGTAGCTATTTGAGCAGCTCCTGTCGGAATAGCAAGATGAATAATAGTTTTAACATTTTCGGTACTACCACTACGAAGGTCACGATAAGGATAGAAAGTTAGCGTAAATACTGTCCAACCACCAGCATTAGAGAACTCTGGAAGAGTATATAACTTACGAGCATCGTTACTAGTAGAGTTAATACCTTCTGCGCCAATACAACGAATCTGTAACTCTTTAAGAGCAGCATCATCATTAATTGGTTTCATAGCCTTGGTAGTAATAATAGTAGCTCCGAACATTGAATCACCTGCAATCAAGTTCCATGCTTCATAATCAATACCAGTTACAGTAATCTTAGCAGCAGCAACAGTAGCAGTAAATCCTTCATTCTTACCAAGAGATTTAAGTTGGTCGCCTAATTTCTTAGCAATAATAGCGGCAGTGTCACCTTCACGAGCACGCTCACTAGCCGACCACTTATAACGTTCGTTAAGAACAGTATGAGCTTTAGCCATAGTTAACGTATAGTCCTTTCCTATTACGGGGGTAGGAACAGTAACTTCCGCACTGAATTTAATTCCGGCAACATAGACACTCTTAACATAAGAGAAACGTCTAGTATCAATATCAGATACAATATTGGTATACTTGCTCTTATTAGCAAATGCTCCACCACCAACAAACAAGGTAAACATCGGAATGTTCTTAGTAAGAGCTTTCGAGATGATTGCACCTTCATTGTCGTAAAGAGCAACAGCACCCTCTGTAATACCTGCTGCATTAACAGCAGCTAGAGTGGCGGGAGTAGTAGCTAATGCAACATTACCTGCAAATAACAGTCTTTCCATTTTATTCTAATTTAGATAATTCGTTTGAAACTTTCTCATAACTATTATTATTAGAGATAGCGTTAAAGGTATTAACAGCTCTCTTAATAACTTCGTGCATAGCAACATCTGATAGTTCATTCGTAGTATTAGTTACACTACTAATAGGAGTAGGATATTTAATATAATTAACTAGAAACTTATCTATTTCGAACGTTGCTATAACTTCAATATTTGATTCAGTCTTATAACATATAGGACTTATAACAATAGATTTTGAATGATAATCATTCATTGTTTCACTAACTAAGTCTAAGTCAATCAATCTGCAACGATAAGACTTATCCCCCTTAAAGGAGTAGACTGATGTATAGAACATCGGTGTAGCATAGTTATTTAATTCTATCTTATAACCTGTACCAAACATTATATCTCCTTGTTCAGCTTCTAGTTTAATACTAGTATGAAGAGGACTAAGTTCTGTTAATCTTATAACGTTATCAGAGATACCATCGAGTTCACGATTACCTTTACGAGAGAAAACATCTTTCACATATTCGATAGTCTCTAAATTGATTATTTCGTCTACCTGTTCGGGAAGTATTGCTCGCACAGTTTTCATGCCCATTTGTTGAGCTAGAAGCATGAACTCGTTATGTATCTCTGCTACTTTCATAATAAATAGTTATTATAATTTTAGTTTAGTTTCAAGTGCTCTTTTGTAATCAGCATTTTCGGGATTACTGAAATAAGCTAATGCTTCTTTCATATTAGCTCCGATAAATCCACCTTCGGGAGTAAGAACAGTTTGATTAACATCAGAACGAACTAGCTCACCTTTGGCAATAGCTTCTTCAATGAACGCTTGAAGCTCAATTTGTGAATTGTTAAACAGTTTGTTGAATTTCTCCGGCTCTTTAATTGCAAAGTCGTCAAGCATCTTTTCTTGAATAGTTCTATCAAGTAACAAGTTAGATAATACATCTTGTTTGTTACTAGCAGAATAACATACGAAAATAGCTTTGAACTTAGCATCGTTATCAATAGCATCAAGATAATTACGTCTTGCTTTGTTAGCTTGAATACGATTACGTTTAAGACGATTGTTTTCTCGTTGTTCATCTTTAATATAGAATTTAACACGAGGGTCGAAGCTAATAATAGCTACGTCTTTAGCGACAATAGGATAAAGTAAACAATGACGATATGCTAAGTAATCATCTACTTTAATAGGATGTCCGTATTGATAACGAGTTGCTTCAAGAGCATTAATCTTAGTTACATATTTAGCAATAGCATCTTTCAACTGTTTAGGATTAGACTTTTCAGCATTATCATATTCTTCGATAATCTCTGTTTCATCTATCTTATAGTTCAGATAATCTCTTTTCTTATTCCATTGGAAAGAACAATTAAGTTTCTTTCCTTCACCATCAACAGGAATAGATATGCTATTGAACCAACGTTGAACACGAGTAATATATTCCTGTGAATTAACAGAGCAACCAACAAGAGAAGGCATGTACGCTTCCATTTCTTTATAGTTGCTAGTTAAGATTCTAGCTGAATTAATACTACCACCAATGCTATCGTGACGGTCAACGATATATCTAGCATTAACTTGACGATAAACAGAATTAATAGTAATATCAGTAGCAAGAGCTATTGTAATATATCTTTCTTCTAAGAAGTCTCTATCTAAACCATCTTCTTTTTTAAGAAGTTGTTCATAGGTTTCTCTAGGAGTTTCCGGAGCTTTAGCCTGTGTAGTAGCACTAGGACTATTAGTTGGATTATTTAGACTACTGCCGAATGTTCCGGCTTTTGGTGCTTGTCCTTCCATTATAATTTCAATTTTAATTGTTTAACTTAGAGTACGCACTCCAACATGAACATCTTCTCTTGTCTATCTACTTGCAGACCACGAGACATTTTAACTTCATATTGAGACTTATCAATATCCGTAGATATAGAATTGCTAGGAACAGAACCCCAAGACGGTGGAATAGGAGTAAGACCTTTCAATACACCAACAAGGTAAGACTGACCTTTCATACGTACCATACGAACATTACGATTTCCGTTATATACAGAGTTGTCAATGAACATCAGTTTGTGAGATGTCATAGGCAAACCAGTACGAGGATGAATAAGTCCATTAGCTTTTGCTGTTTCAGCAATAGGAGATTTATCCAAGAAAGGAAGATGAATACAAGTAACAGTATGTCCGTCAATAGTTTTATATTTACGGAAGTATTTACCATAAGTAAGACCACCACCTTCTTCACCAATCATTTTCTCTCCAAGAGGAGTAATAAATCCTTCGGACTTAACATCTTCACGGATAGCCTTATCGAAATCTTCGATACCGCCTTTACCTGCATATAGAGTAATCTCCATAGAACCAGTATCAGTATCCTTATCAACTACATCACCAATAGTTCTTTTTAGCTTGCTAAGAGGCAAGTATTCACCATAAGTATCGTAGTTAGATTCTTCGAGGATTTCAAACATACCAGCAGTTTCAGGAATTGGTTGGTCGTTATCCCAATCCTTCATATCAATAGTACCATTAACAGTACGATTGTAACGAGATGTCCACAAGTCAATCTCATTAGAGATACGCATCTGAACATCGAACTGACGCATTTCTTCGTTAATCCAACGAGTGTCAGTACCACCACCTTTAGTCTTGAAAGCATAGCTAACAATAACATTACTAATGTTACCTGCAATTTCCTTGCTATAACGCTTGAATCCTAGCTGGGATTTCATAACACCAGGTCCCATTACATTAGTCTTGTTACCCTTAGAATAAGATTCAGGAATAGACGGAGCTAACATACACCAATACTTACCTTTTTCAAGATTAGCAGTGTCAACATAAGCACTTTTATCAGGATTCTTTAGCTGCAAAGAATACAGATGTCCACCATGACTACCAGCACCATGGTCTCGCATTACACGAACAGCAGTCTTACCATCAGGAGCAAGTAAACCGTACTGTTCGATAATAAGACCAGTAGCAAACTCAACCTTAATAGGTTTACCACCAATACCAGGAGTAGTATCACTACTGTCAGACCAAACAATATAATCATTGAATCTCTGACGACCCATTGTCTTCCAAGTCCACTCAACAGTAGTAATATCACGAACACCAGCAGCACCTTGTCCTTCTGTAAGGAAAGTTAGCGGGAATCGGTCATCTTCCATACCATAAGTGTAAGTCAGGAAGTTGTTAATCTCTTCCGGTTTTTGAATCATTAAGGCAGCAAGAGATTGCTCATTAGAGTAACCTCTATCATCATATCTACCTCTTTCGACTTCTCTTAATCTGTACATATTTGTTTTAATTTAGTTAGTTCAAGACTAGTTGGTCATTATCAACTGTCTTAGAATTATTACCTTTACTATTGATAATAACAGTCCTTTTACCAGTAGTTTGTGCTGCGGTAGTTCTAATAGATAGAACTTTCTGCTTATTAACAGCCATACCGACAAGACTAGCATAATCGCCACCAGTAAACCTAAGAAATGCTTTAAGTAAATCATCCTGCATACGAGCATTAGAATCAACTTTAGCTTCGTCTAACATATAGGCTGTATTACCTTCATTGTCAACAGGAGTAGACACATACTTCAAGAAGTCTTTGCGACTAAGCATTACTTTCTTTCCGTCTTTGTTACACTGAATTTGTTCAGGAATACTATAACCTAATAGTTCGCCTTTACTAATAGTCTTTTCTACATTATCCCAATATGCTTTCTCTTCGGCAGCAGCAGCAGCTTCTTTAGCTTCTACTTGTGCTTTCTGTTCAGCAAGTCGAGATTCATAAATGCTATCAACAGCTTCTTTAGATTCAACAGCAGTATCATAAAGAATACCGGCGTTCTTACAATAGTCAATGAATTTATTTACATCTCCTTTTTTACCACTAAGTTTCCATTCTTCACGAATGAAAGTAGCTTGTTGTTCTTCGTTATCTTTACTAACAGTAATCTGACTTCTATCAGGAATTTCTACGAAGTCGTCAAGAGTACCGTTAAGTTTAAGATGATTAATAACTTGTTCTACTTGCGGATAAGTTTCAAACAGATTATTAAGAGCAGCAGTTTGAGCTTCTGCAATTCTATTCTGAATTACTGTATCAACATAAGCAGCAATACCTTCTGTATTATTATCGAATACAATAGGATTACCATTCTCATCTTTAAAGTCAGAACCGAAACGAGTTTGTAATTGTTCAAGAACACTTGGTTCAGAACCATTTTGAGATATAAGTTCAGCAAGTTCAGCAGCAGTACGAAACATAGTTCCATCAGCAGCAAGAGCATTGCCGTTAGCATCAATAGTATAATCTACACCATCAACGTTTACAGTATCACCTTCTGATAATACCACTTCTTCTCCCGTAGAGGAGCTTCCTTGCTGTCCTTCTCCTTGTCCCTGTTGTCTCTGTTGGTTTTCACCTCCATTATCAACAGTACTAGTATCAGCACTTCCACCTTGTCCTTGTTGTCCTTCTTGTCCAGCACCTTGTTGTCCCTGTCCGGCAGGATTGCCGTTAGCATCAGAGCCAGTACCTTGACCTCCAGTATTAGCAGTATCGCCAGTATCAATACTACCAGTACTTAAATCTAAATCGTTATTACTACTAAAAGTTCCCATAATAAATATGTTTTGATTATTACTTTCACTCAAATGTAATCTAATAATATGAGAAAGCAAACTCTTACTAGTCTGAATACCCTTATTATTAGGTTTAGAATTGCCCGTATTTGTATTTAAGTATTACTAGAGTTAATCTTATCAGCAGAAACTTTGCGTTCGATACAGGGCAAAAGAATGAGCCATTTTAAGACCCGTCACGGCATTTTAATGCTTTCCTTTACAGTTCATCCATTCGATAGGGTAAATGCAACAGAGGCAAAGGAAACGCTATCTACGTCGATTTTATGGATACGAAAAACCCTACGGAAAGTTCCGTAGGGCACGTCTGAATCATAGAGAATGGTATATAGCTAATTATAACTTAGTGTTCACTTCTTAGTAGAACTAGATTTAGACTTAGGACTATCATATTTATTCTTATTCTCTTTAGCTATCTTTAGTTCATTATCTCTATCTAATGCAGAGTTAATCATATCTAAATCCTTAGCTCGTTTCTTTTCATTTAGTTCAGCTTGTTTCAATGATAGTTCGGCAGAATTATCTTGTGGAGCAACTTGTGCAGGTTGATTAGCTAAAGCAGCCATAGCAGCTTCTGTATCCATTCCTTTAGCAAGTAAATCATAATAACCTTTGATTTCTGCTAGCCTAGCATCTTGTTCCCCCTTAGCAGCTATCTGTTCAAGAACAGCTTTATTCTTAGCTTCTTCTAATTGTTGGTCTAATTGTCTAAGCGATTCTTCATTCTTCTGACGAATCTCTTGATAACGATTAATAGCTAGTTTAAGACTGGATATATTACCGGAAGTAATAGCAGCAACAGCAGACATTAAATCTCCATTTTGACTAGCGTTGAAAGCCCACTCTTTAAGTTGTTCAAACTTCTCTGTTTCTCTATCAGAGTTTTTAGCTTTGATTACGTATTGTCCGAGAGTATGATTATTTACATTAAGAGAGACATATTGCTTTCTATCTGACTTATCATAGTAAGAAGTATCTAATCCATCTATCCAAGCTAACTTGGAATTATTTAAATCTATTAGATATTCGTCCTCACGGAACTTATCGAACATATAGTTAATAATAACTGTACCCATTGAACCACGAATAATAGCTTCTTCTGTTGTACCTTTACCAGCACTAGTAGCTATCTGTCCGTAACGTTGTGGTGTCATATCTACCATTTCACGAGCACTAGCTTTAATAGATTCAATAAGATTAGATATTTCAGTAATATAACCAGAGATATTGGCATCAAGCATTTTAATAGATTGTGCTTTAGTACTATTAATATCTTCTGCATCATCATACGGGAATATACCTTCTGCCGCTATATTATAAATAGCTTCTTCTGCATCTTCTCCAAATAAAGATTTAGCTGCAACAAGAATAAACATCTTGTTCTTAGCTATCATCATCTCTCTATGATAAGAGAAGATATTAATTAGTATTTGGAATGGAGTAAGTATTTCTACAATAGAGAATCTTCCCATTTGAGGAAGTACTTCTTGAAGTCCACAATATTGTAATCTAACATCATCATCCAATTGGAAAGGAATAGGTTTAGCACCACCGGGATATATACCAAAACGTTGACCACCTATACGATAACCTTCATAAACTTGTGGTTTATATACAGAAGTTATCTCAATATGTCCAAGTTCAGGATTAAATTCAAAATCATCAGGAACAATCATTTCATCAACTAATCCTACCTCATTAATATATTTTAGTATCTTAACTTGTGTATAACCTCTCCAATTAACATGCCATACTTCAAGTAGTTCTCCGTTCTTTAATCTTAAATCATAACCATCAGAAGGAAATATCTCTCCATTATCGTTCTCATAGCTCTTACACTTTTCAGGGAAATAATAAGTATAAGCATTAAGACTAAGTGTACGAGTAGCACCAACTGTACTAGGATTATAATACTTAGTTATAAATTCTAGTTCTTCATCTGATAATTCATCGGAGAATTGGTCTATTACTTGATTGTAACTCATTAACATTCTACGAGCTACAATATCATATTTAGATACCATTTGTTCTCCATTAGGAACAGGAAACATATCAGTAGTTGGAACCCACTCTTTAACTAGTTTTTTACCACGAACAGTATGAAAACTATAAACTTCCCCTGTAACGATATAGTTAAAGTATTCAACTGGAATTATTGTCTCGTTATTAAGAACATCATCAATAACTTCTAATAGTTGTTGAGCTTGTGCACTTATTTCATCTATATAATTATCAATAAAGTTCTTTTCAAACTCTTCTGCATCAGCTGCTAATTGTTCAGGGTCAACTTCTTGTGTTGGTTGTCCTTGAGCTTCTAGTTGAGCATTTTCAGCTTGTTGTTGCTGTATTCTTCTTTGAAGTTCTTGTTGAAATGCTAACATAGCTCGCTTGACTATATCTTCTCTAATAGCAGCATCACGAGCCATAATGATTTCAGGATTATTAGCACCAACAATAAATTCATGTTGAGATTTAACGTATTCTGATAAATAACGACGAACTACATCATTAATAATATCAAGATTCCTTAGAGTAGCAGGAAACCTTTTAAAGTTCTCCTTCGTAGCATTATAAGGATTAAGTGTTTTACGATAGAACTCGTCAGGCATTTCTCCATGAAGTATTTCAAGAAGTTGTTCTGTTTTAGTTCTATCATTACACGCTAGTCCGGCAGCAATACAATAATCTATTGTTCTACCAGCCCAGTATTCATCCTTTTCAGAATTAGGGACACGCTGTTTAGGCATGTCCCCAAGTCGAGCATTTAGCTTAGCATCAATCATAATAATTCGCTTAGTTTAATAAGTATATTAATGTACCAATCAATAGCACCCGTACTTATTACTATAACTAGCATTAATACGAATCCTATCATTCCGCCAAGCAATGTAGCTAAAATATCTAAGAAATCAAACTTACCGCCATACATTTTATCTTTAAATTCCATGCCTACGGCTAAGCCTACTACTAACATTATTCCTAGTAATCCACATGGGATTGCGTAGAGGAAATGTTTTAACCTGTTGCTTTCTGTTAACCAACTCATAATTAATAACGTTTACGATTCCAAAAGTTTTCTTTCTCTGTTTGCACTCTCTGTCTATGTTCAAGCTGCTTTTTAGCAAACTTATCATTAGCAGCCCATTCAATACCACGAACAATCATTTCAGATACACGGTCAAAGTTACCAGTATTAGACCATTTCTTTAACTCTAGTATAGACTGATAATCATATATAGTATGAAGAACAAGCATATCACGACCATCCTCGAACTTCCCTATGGGGGAATACAACATTTCCTTTAACATTCGGAGACCATCGAGTTTAACTGTTTCACTACTAATATCATAACCAATAGTATTAATCTTCTTAGTATTAATATTAGTATCCCATAAATGAACTGGATGATAACCTAAGTATCTAATAGCTTTCCACTTCTTAAAATTACTAACTGTTTCACCACGATTAATCTCGACATTAGTTGTACCAAGACAATTATAAGTAATTGCAAAGTAATAACAGATTCTATCTGCTTTTTCTAGTTCATCAGGACGACCATAATATACAGCACACAATCTAGGACGATAACCATTATATATACAAGGATTCATCCAAACCTTAATACTATTATGTGAATGTTTATTAGTAAGTTCCTTCTTATCTTTATCAATACCAACAGGGTCATAACTAATACTATATATTCCCGGAGGAGTACCTTTAGTTAGCTGACCTGTCTTTTTATCTATATATTCTACTTTAATTGGATTAAACCATTTACGAATACAACCTTCGGGGTCTTCGTTAGAGTGACGAGGAACATTCTTAATATAATCAAAATAATCCTTCTTAAATACACCACCAGTAGCAGCAATACGTTCATTAGGAATAAACTCGAAATTATCTGAATCATATTCTACAAACTTACCATCTATATAGAAGTTATATTTATTAGACATCTTTAATTCTTGTTCCCATTCATCTAGTATCTCACTACTAAATATATTCTCACTCACAGAACTAAATGATTCACTAGGCATATTAGCATATTGTCCACAATAACTAATAAACTTAGCAAATGATTTACTCTTAGCTTTTTCAGCAGCACGTTCTTCTTCTGCTATCTGAAAACCAAGAGCTATATCAGAATTACCATCATCATCAAGAGAAGTAAGAGTAGCAATTTGATTATCATCGCCAATCTTATAACCTTCAAGCCCCCAACAATAAGGTTTAAAGTAACCACATACTTCCGGTCTACTATCTTTATCCCATACATTTTCAAATGCCATAAAGTTTCTACCTCTAGGGTCATAGAAATTTTGTTCAAATGTTACCCAACCTGCGTTAGCTTTACCAGCAGTACCCCAAGCATTAAGAAAACCAGTAGTAACAGAGCCAGTCTTTAGAGTAGGTTCAGTTACATCCATAAAATCATCAAAGTTCTCAAACTCTGACATCTCTTCACATTTGATTTCTCCGGCATCCTTACCAACAGCAGCAGAAGGATTATTCTTAGTAGATACAGATATACAAGCACTATTCCAACTGTTATCATCAATAATAGCTGTACTAGGGTCTTTATAACCTAAGATAAAATCACTAGCATCAATTTTAGCTATACCTCTAGCAAAAGGAGTATTAGATTCATAGAAGATAATTTGCTTCTTCATAAAGTCAGATAGACCACCTGACTGAACCAAGAACTTATTATCACTAGCTGCATGAATAACAGCGCGATTAGGAGTAAGATTAATAAAGTTAGCAGAACCAATAGCTTCCATATAACTAAATCCACCACGTCTTGTCTTATCATTAATAAGGAACAAACCGTTCTCCCGACAAAACTGTTTGATTAAGAAGTACCACCACTGGCAATCTATAAATCTAGGAAATCCTCTTATCTTACGACCAGTAACTTTACCTTCTTCTACCCGAAGTGTCTTAGTATCTAGTTTAAGAATACGACCATAATTAATAAAATTATAATGTTCACCGGTAATATAGACATCTTCTATCTCACCAGTTCTAGTATCCATAAGACAAGGAGCTTTAAAACCAACAAGTCTACGTAGAGTTTCCTGTTTACGAAAGTTTATATGAGGCACACTATCTACTGCAAATTTAGTATAAACTCCTTCTTTTTCATAAGTAACAGCAGCAGGACGTAGAAGGTCTGTATTAACAAAACGCTTATGTGGGTCAATATTCATTAAGAACCCTCCACTTTCTCCTATTAAGAAATGGTCGAATGGGTCTTTATATCCACAGTCTCTTGCGTGTTTATATTTCTTTCCTTTATCTTCTTCATAATAGAATCGATAAAAGGGATATTCACTAAGTTCCATACCTATAATTAGTTATTTTAATAGTATAGCAACAAGAATAGCTAGCACACTTGTACTAGCTATGAATCCATTACGTTGCTTCTTATACCTTTTAGACTTATTATATTCCTTATTAAGATTAACAATAACTTGATTTCCTAGTATTGTTATCCTCTTTATTTCTTCACGTTGCTTAGATATAATAGAATCCTGCAAGTAGCTATCTCTAATTTTTAGTTCGTATAACTTCTTGTAGGATTCATATTGACTTTTATACTCTTCTGAAAGTATTAACTTTGCATTGGCTATTCTTAATACTTCTTTATCTAGGCGTCGCTTCGCTCCGCCATCCCCCGTAAAGGAGTAGAATTGCTGTAAGCTATCTACCTTCGTCTCCAACCTTTGGATTCTCAACTCTGATTGGTTTTGACACAAGATATATGAAGCGTTCGAGAATAGCAATACTATCAGTATCACTAATTGCTTTATCAAATTCTTTCTCATACTGATTAGTATTATTAAGAGTATTGAGAATAGAATCTATTACTAGTTGTAAACTATCTCTTTTTGTTTTTATTTCCTGATATATTGTATCAGGAACGATAAGCGGGACTTCTACATTTTCCTTATTAAAAACAAAATTGTTTAATACTCCAATTATAACAAATGGGATTATTACTACTATTAATAGTCCTATTCCAATACTCTTTAGTTTCATATTATTAAGTCTTTTTCTTCTAACAACGTGTAAGTAAATACATCGCCCCACAAAGGAATTGCTAAGTTGACTATATTCATAAGTTCTCTAAAATCCATACTTCTAGCTAGAACTTGACAACCAGCAGACCAACCATCAACAACAATACTTGATTCTCCTGCTTTATGAATATTAATGCCAAACATTCCTTCTTCTATTGTCGATTCATCACAATCAAGATAGAAATCTTTATTAGCATCACGGAATACTTTAACAGGCTTATGTTGAACCAGAGCTTTATATTGTCCTTTATGATAACCAACTTTCCAAGCACCACGATATTGACCGGGAACTAGAATTGCACAACCTTTAATATTAACAGGATTAGTAAGACTTTTATAGCCGGGGTCAGTAGTACAAGGATATATAGGAGTATATCTCTTACCATTAGCTGTCCAATAATCAATTATAAAAACATCATTGAACTCATTGCCATGTTCTTTGGAACGAACACCAATAAGATTAAGATTATACTTACCTTTATCAAAGTAAGAATAACCTTTATTCTCTAATGTCTTTCTCCAATCAACAGTACGACATCTATCTATTAATAAGTTATTATATTTAGCCATGATATTATATTTATATTATACGAATAAATTCATTTGTTGTTTCTGACTTCCATTAACAGTTTGATAACGGATATTAAGCATAGTATCTATTTCAGGCTCTAGCCTAGGAATCTTATACCATTTAGCTGTTTCACTTCTACTTTCATCAATATGAAAACCGTCTTTAAATCTTTGAGGTCTACCATATTGATTAAGAACAAATGGGACTTCAATATGACAAAGAGCTAAACCACGACAAGGCAAACCAGTAATAAGATGAACCATTTTAGCATATAGATTTAACTGTAAAGCATAAGTAGTACCATTACAATTAGGCAGACCGCCAAATGGTGGAAGTAAAACATCTTCGGGTTTATGAATCCATTCATCTGTTTCTTGTACAGGACGAACAGTTTTATCCTTCTTATAATAACCTGCTTGAAATCTAAGACCTGTACGATTAGTTTTCCAATCAAGAATAACAAAACCATCTTCACGAATAGGAAGTATATCAATAGTACCACTAAGAAGATACTTAGGAAGAAACGTTCCTATCTCTGAATATATCTTATAGTCTCGTTCAGTATAGAACTTGAATACTTTATATATTTCAGGATATTTATTTTCAGTATGTTCGATAAAAGCATCAACATCGAGAAGTCTTACATGACTATCAACAACATCTAAATCAGCAACAGTAACCATTTGTTTACTTTCTTGTTTATTCAGATATTTAATAGCATTAAAGAACTTACTATTCTGACGAATACCATCTTCAAAACTATTATGATAGACATTACCCATATCACAGGCTTTATCTCGTATAGTATCCCATTGATTCTTTATATCTTTAATAGAAGTGTTTTCTTCTTTAGCTTTGTATTTAGCCCAATAATTAGAATCAAACTTAGGAACATACGAATGAATAATAGTAGTAGCACTAATATAAGAATTACCACAATTATCAGTATACTTATGAGTAGGTTCATCAAAGTATAACTTAGTTTGCTTATATTCAGGTTTAACTGGTATCATTTTGTACTTTCGTATTTCCCCCATAAAGGAGTATTAACAATACTATCACTTACCAATCCTAGCTCTCTCTTTTGAGCTTCTACTTGAGCTTCCAAATCACTAGCGTCTTTAGCAGACATAGAACTAGTAACTACTTTACCGCCACGAGCTTTCTTCTGTTCTATTTCAAGAGCAGCAGCTTGTTTAGCTTCGCCTAAAGATTTAATCTGATTAGGAATGATATTAATAATACCATTTAACTTAGTTATCAAATCAATAACTGGTAAAGTATCTTCTGCTTGTAGACCAGCATTAAGTTTGTTAGTAAGTTGTTCACTAATTATATTAGCTGCACGAGAACTATTATGAACTGCTCTAAGAATAGTTTCAAGAGCTTCACCTGCTACACCCATCTTATCTTCATGGTATCTATCAATAAGACGAAGAATAAGAGCATCAGGTTGCCAATCATTAGGAAGAGCATAATTAGCTCTAGCAGATACTAAGGCTTCGGAACGACTATATCCCATTTGATTAGGTGGAGATTTAGGATCAGCTAGATAAAAGATAACTCCGGCTTCTTTAAGATACCGAAGTTTATCTTCACTAGTATCACGAAGATATAACTCTCTTACATCTTTATCCTGTATCTGATAAACGTTAGGAGCAAAAGGATAGCCTTGCTCGTCAACGCTAATCATACCTGTTAAATCCAAAGGGGCAATCTTCGTAATCATAACCTTTATTATTTCTTAGTTCAATATAGTAATCAGAATCATTAACTGGCTTCATCTTACTAAAGAAGTACATATATAATTTAAAAGACCTTTCATCTTGATTAAACTCTCTAAGTTTCCTTGCAGCTAACTTACGATTAAGTCTAACAGTTCGAGATATTATCGAAGTTCTACTTCTAAATTTACTACGTTGAATTGTTCGAGCAGTAACTAATTGCTTTTTAAATTTCCAATATTCTTCATTAGTAAGTTCTTGCCTTTTAGCCTTCATTACAGGGTGATGTTCTATTGCATCTAACTTGGCTTCATTAACAATAAATCCACCAATAAAAGGAATTGAAACTCGTTGTAGACTTTTAATTCTATCAACAATTTGGTCTTCGATATTATCTATAATATCATCTATTATTTCAGCTTCAAGAGGTGTAACACCTAATAAACCAATAATATCAGGACGAGTTACTAATAACTCCTTTTTCTCTTTTAAATCAATAGAAGGCATCTAGTTTATATATTTAGTAAATTAGTAGCTACTATAAATTTCTGTGGTTTACCACTAGCAGGAAGACCTTCAATAGTATTCTGTCCTTGAATATCAGAAAGACGAACAATCTTATAACCAATACAAACTACTGTTTCAGCAATAGTAGTAATCAACTTACCATTATCTCCTTTCTTTTCAACGGTAGCAGGAGTAACATCATTACCAAGTAGACTAATAACTGAACCGCTTCCGACTTTACGGAATATCTCGCCACGAGCAATACTAAGATTCAAATCTTGGTCACCACGAATAAATTCAGCAAGATTATAAGGAGTAAGTTCATTACTGCGAGGATTACAATCTATACCAGTAAATACATCAGAAGGAGCAACATATAAGAAACGATTAAGCATCGCTCTATCTTCTTCCTTAATATCATCGGCATAGTTAGTTTTAACTAATATGAATTTAGTATTACCAGTACCTTTTAAGTCAGGATTAATAATCTCACGAAGTTTGGCAGTCTGAATAATAGCAACAATACCAAAATGCTTGAAAGGATTAATATTCTTAACTCTATCGGAAACATATTGGAAATCAATTTCTGCAATGTGTTGAGGAACTATGAAAGTTTCTCCTTTAGTTTTGTTCTCTAAGTGTAACATGATTACTTTAATTAGATTGTTAATACTATTAATTAAGTTGACTAGCATTACTAAAAGTAATATAAGCACCAGTCATTAATAGTACAAGTATACAAATAATATTCGTACTATCGATATCTAACTCGTTAAAAAACCTTTAGAATTGTATTCGCTGTATAATTCACATCTATTCACACTAGTTCACATTAGTACACACTCTAATACAAGTCTAATACTTAACCAAAATATATACTAAATCTTACCATTCTATTTTTACAATCCTAATGCTAAATCTTCGAACTCTTCGATAGAAGAGGAGAAAGGGCTTACACAATAAGACCCAGTAGACAACTAATACTATATAATATAAGTAAGACCAATTAAGGACTTAAAGGAATTGATTAGACTAATAGGACTAACTAATAGGATAATTCTTCTATAAGAAGAGTTAGACTACTAACAACAATAGATATAAAGAAGGGAATTAGAAATACTATTAGAACTAACTAATGTATATAGACTTAGAAATAGGACTGGAACTACTATTAGAAATAGAATTAGGAATAGGACTAATAATGAACTTAGAAATAGGATTAGGACTATTAGAAGAAATAAACTTAGAGGTACTACTATTAGTACTGCCCCACAAAATAATATTTTTCATGAATATATTTTTATCGAGACGAAGCTCCTACCCTGATAGCCCCCTACTCTCAAACCAATTCCAATACCCCCGTCAAGACCAAATGACTTTAAACATATTGCTATTGATTGTTTAATTCTAAAAATATAAAGATTATGAAGATTATTAATGATGCAAATGTTACTATTATTGGTAGTAACACAACTGTTGTTATACCTAACAATGATAGTATTACCTCTAGTGTTGTTGTTACTTGTAACAGTGGTTCTAGTTATAGAATCAGCAAAGACTGTTACGCTGCTCTTGAAGAACTGTTCAAAGAACAGATTGGTGAGGTTGAATCTAATAAACCTGTTATTATTAAAGAGTAATGGTGTTCTTGATATTATTGCTAGTAGCAGTGGTTATGACTACTGCTACTTATCGCTATGTTATTAATAAACAGAAGCGTGATTGAAGAGCGCATGGTCGTGCAGGCGAGACTTATGAACAATTTTGTTCACGTTATTATACTAGATACGTATGAGTACTCGTGATAAGATTAAAGTGGTACACTTGGCATTAAGTATGCTAGGTGTACCAGTATTCATACATCTAAGTTACATTAAGTTGTATGACAATCATGTGAATAGTTTCTTAATACTATTGGTCGTACTAGTATTGATACTAGACATAAATAATATAGTAAAAGAACTATTGGAATAGTCAAACCAAATGACTATAAACATATTGCAGTTACTATCAAACCAAATGACTATAAACATATTGCCATTGTGTGTGTGGTTAGGATGCACATTGGTTGAACAGTTGCTAACCGATTTATAACATTTAATTTATTTGTATTATGGGAACAAGAGTTAATGATGCAGCTAGAAAAGCTGCTGAAGAAGCTGCTAAGAAAGCTGCTGAAGAAGCTAAAGCTAACGCTAACAATGATGATGCTAACGCTAATGATGCTAGTAATGATGATGCACGTGTCGTTGATTTGTCCGAGTATCACGGAAAGGATGCAGACGATATTACTCGTCTGTTGCTTGACCGTCCTGATTTTGAGAATCACGATAGCTTGATGATTACTAATATCATTGATAATAGTAGTCGTTATGCTGGTGCCCTTACTGTTGTTGTTAATCGCAACATTCCACAGTTTGTTAAAGATGCTGCTAGTGGTACTTATGTCGAGTCTACAACTCGTAATATATTTACTACTCGTATTCAGCTTTCAGCTATTCTCAAAGGTCAAGGCGAACCAATGCTCGCCAATGCTGTTATGACTGCACCTCTGTCAGTGTTGCACGTTATCTTCAAGAAAGCACGTATTAGCGTGCTTGGACACGTACTTGCGCAAGGTGAAGTATTCGTTAATCCGTATGCCGCTAAAATGTCTCGCGAAGAACGTGTTAATGAACACGACCGTTACGAGTATTTCCCGTACGAACTTAGTATGCGTACGTTGTCCCTTGCGGACGAAATGCTCGTGGCTGACATGTTGGCTAAATACCAACCTGATGCAGAGGGTGCTGCTTAACCAGTTACGTAGTGGAGAGAAATCTCCACTACTAAACTAAAGTCACACCATTCGGCACGTGTTCGACAATACTCTTGACTTATGCTCGCTAATCGGGATTGGAAACGACCCTAGTCACCTGATAAGCGAAATACTACAACTGATAAGCGAAGCTAATCAGCTGATAAGTTAAAACTAAAGTAATCTAAAATATTAAACAATAACCAATAACAAATGCCAATATGGATATAATCAATAAAAGCATTATTAATATTACTGTTGTTACTAGAATAGGAGTTAGAATCACTTATACTGACGGTACTGTCGAGAACGTTACTGTCGATGATTTAACCGAAGCTATTAACAAGCTAGTTGCTAATTATAAAGCTAGTGTAAATTACATAAATAATTTACATAAAGATCTAAGTAAGTTACATGATGATATTATAGAACTAGCAAAAAGGATTAATTAAGCGATGATACTAACCAACTGATAAGCTAAAACCCTTGCAAAACCACACCAAAACCTTAAGGGTCGCAGCAGCTCCACGTTAGCCAAGAGTAATGGACTAATAGCAGAGTTAGAAAATCTGATACAGAATCAGATACGTCTATATTATATATATATATATATTATATACGTAGTATATAATTATAATATATATATATATATAGGGGTCGAAAAGACCGTCCGCAAGGTCGGTGACTATTGTCGTAGACAATAGGAGCAAGCTCATACAATAACAACAAATAGTATCAATAGTATCAAGACTATTACTAGTATTGACAACATCAATGCTCGGAAGGGTCGCTAAGGCTCCTCGTTAAGCTAGATAGTAGAGTAGACAATAGAGTGAGATAATACTAGTGGAGTAAGAATAGTAAGAAGATGTAGATAAGAGTGATGAGTTGGTTAAGTAGTGGGACTATTCCCTCTCCTACCTCTACTCCCTCATTCTAACTCACTACTCTTACCTACAATGTTACGACTATTACCTAAACCATTTCGTTTATGGAGTTATAATTTTAATCCTATCTTATAATCCTACTATTAGATACTATCATAGTCATAGTCCTAGTTCTATTATTGTTGCTATTATATTGATAGTTATGATTTTAATCCTATTCTTATTATAGTCCTATTCTTATTATAGTCCACATTATTATATTGTCTACTGTTATATTATAGTTGCTATTGTTGGAGCGTCACTACCATTGTCTTTGACAATAGTAGTTCGGACGATTCCGATAATAACAATACTATGTATTACAACTGATAACGGGAATAGTACTATTAGTAATACTATTATTAATAATTGTATTGTTGTGTAGCTTGAGTTGTCCCGCTCGCAAAGCTCGCTTTTCTCCCCCATAAAGGAGTGACATTACTGTACTTCTTTTGCTCTTTATCTTATCCACTTATTAACTTATACTATTATGTCTAACTACGATATTACTATCTTAGCATTACTATTTATCATTGCATTTATTAAATGTAGTGAGTTTCTCATTAACCCTAAGTTTACTTTTGGTACTATGTTAGTATCAATATTAATGATTTCATTTAGTATTGGTACATTTCTAATATTATTTAAACTTATCTCACCATGACAGATTAGCAGTTCCATATATTTCTATCTTTGATTTGGATAGTTATATTCTTCTGTTATTTGATATTTAACTATCTTACTTATAAGAAAGTTCGTATCACTTACTCTTTGATTCAGGCTATTATTACTTATATAATAGTTATTGGTTCTATTCGTCTCTTATATTATATAGAGACTGTATACTTTTAAAATTAAATTCTTAATAATTAATACTTGTATTTATGAAAGCTATTGTAATTGATAAAAAGCATTTAACTCTTGTATCTCATACTAATGGAGTTGTTATTGTTGAAGAAAGCGGTTGTATTATCGATTTAGATTTTCAATCACTTGCTTCTATTTGTGAGATTGCTAATTTAGGCAATACTTATAGTATTAAAGATTGTGATGAGATTGAATCTCTTAAATCTAATAATAATAAGTTGACTGAACGTATTAAGTTTCTTGAGGAACAACTTGTTAATAGTGATAATAGAATTACTGAATTACGTAATCAAATTAATAGTCTTAATAATGAACTTAATACTCGTAGAGAGCGTATATTTCAATTAAATAAGATTATTGAAGAGAAAACTAATAGTCTTATTAAGTTAGAGAATATCGAAAATACTCTTAATGCTATTGTTAAAGTTAATGAGGAACTCAATTTTCAATTAAGCTGTGCTAAAGAAGATATTGATAAACTCAATAAACAATTGGAAGAAAAGACTTCTCTACTAGCTGAAAGAACTCATGTTTCAAGAGTTTTTAGACAAGCTCTTTATGATATGAGAATTCATGTTCAACCAAATAAAGAATATACGCTAGATTCTGAATGGTTAATTATTCAGAATTCTATTAGTTCTGCTTTCTTTATTCAATTTAAAGATAGTGCTAGTGCTTCTAGAGCTATTGAAGATTGTAGATATTATATATCTCTTAAAGATGTATTAGATAAATACGAAAATGATATTGTAGACTTCAATGTCTCTGCTATGGATATTTATTATATTCATGAAGCTAGTCCTAATGTTGTTCGTAAATTCAATTATGATAATTTTAATATTAGTTGTAAAGACCGTCGTACTGCTAATACTATTAATACTCTATTGAATTGTTCTAATATGTCTGTTGATGATATAATGGAAGATTCAAAGATGAAATAGCTTATAGTAATGTTCATTAAATATTATCATTATTGTTTGGTATTTCCATTATTTATTGCTATACTTGCATCCGTATTACAAAATTTAAGATTATGTATGATGAAGGTGTAGAATTTCCTATTTGTGGTTTAGTAGCCGATATAGACTATCTCGACTGTGAAATGGCTAATAATTGGAATACTGGCAATACTCTAAGTGAGGATAATATAGACCTCGACTTAGATATAACTCATATTGAAGATTAATTAAATACTAATAGTTATGAACGAAAAGAAAGAAGTCGATGTTCTTAGTAAGAAACGTCCAACAGTTAACGAATTAAAGACAGAAATTATTCGTCTACGTAAATCTAATGAAAAGTCTGATGCTGATCTTAATCATTATAAGCTCATGTATGAGAATATTTGTAATGAAGATAAAGCTTTTCGTAGTATGTTTTCTAAATTAAGTGCTGCTAATAATCAATTGGAAGCTAATAATAAAGCTCTTAAAGACGGCATTAAATCTCTTGAATCTAAGTTAGATAAAGCTAATAAAGATTACGAAGAGCTTAAAGCTAAAAGACAGTATAATACTGTTGGTTTTGTTATTGCTTCTCTTGTTGCTCTAGGAGCTGTTGCAGTTATTATTTTACGTTTAGTATAATGCCGATACGTACTCTATTTAATTAATATCTGACAAAAGGGTTAAATAAATGTCGGTTTCCACTCTATTAAGATTATTCAGGTCGTGAGATTAGAATAATATTAGTAGAGTTTTTTATTGTCTAACTTATAAAACTTATTATAATGAAAGAAATTATTAAAGCTATTATTGCTGCCGCTATGTGTTCTGATTCCGAAACTATTGATAAAATTAAAGAAGATTATTATAGAAGTTTTATTTCCGGAGAATATAATAGTAAGATTAAAGAAGATATAGAATCTATTAATGTCAAAGGATTAAATAATCTTCTTAGTGACATTCTTGAAGCTGATTATCCTATTGAAGATAAGATTAAAGCTATTGAACAATGGGATGATATAATGACTGATTATGTCAAATATGTGGAAGAACTTCGTGATAAAACAATGGAAGGTTATAAAAATCTTTGTAAGAAGTATCAAGAGAAACAAACTAATACCTATTCTGTATTCTATACTCATACTAACCTTGTTATTCTTGATAAGAATAACAGACTTAGAAATTCTTTCAATGGTGAAACAATGACTCTTTATAAAGGTAATAGTCTTGATGAAGCCGTTAGCACAGTTGAAGGATTTCTTAAAGTCAATACTAAGTATCACTGTGTAGATTATCGTAAGATATATAAAGATTGATATTTTGTTTGTCTGTTTTAGTTAAACTAGAATTTTGTCGTATTTTAATATAATAACTATTGTTCGTGAGAATTATAGCTATTGGTTTTATGGAATTATTAATTAAATAGTACTGTTCGTGAGAATCGTGCTATTACTTATTTTGATAGCTCTGATGATGACTAATCTAAGTTGAAACATTAACCAAATGGTTGAAGTAAGGGAAATCCTCTTCGTAAAATGTCAGCTATAAATACATAGTATTGTGTTTGTTACAAGTTTATTAATTACTGTCGTGAGATAGAACAAAACTTTATTCAATTTTTACCCCTAGTTAAATTACTGTCGTGAGATAGAATTAGGACTTTTATAATGTTAATTATTTAGCTTGGAGCAGAAGCGTCTGCTCCTTTTTTCTATGATTATTAATTAAAACTAATATACCGACATGAATAAGAAAGAATTTACTAAATTGTTTAGAGAGTTACAGAAAATACAGCTTAGTCTATTGTATAGTACTAAACTCTCTAGTAACCTTTATGCTAATTGCAATCTTAACAATACTTCTTATATTAGTATGTATCTATTTGTTCTTGATATTAATAGAAATATTGATGAAACACATAGTTATAATCTTTATAGTAACGATAGTATTGATAAGAATAAAGCTATTATAGATGAAATTAAGCAAAAGGTTAAACAACTCACAACTCCTCTACGGGGGAATAAGCGGAGCGAAGCGGAGCGGTCAGATGCTCTTATTAAATAACAATTAATACTAAACGTAATGATTAAGAAGAAAATTAAATTCGGAAAACATGAGAGAAGTTACAAATTAGTAGCTTTTACTCTTAATGTACTTGAAAGTGTTAAACTCGTTAAAATGGAAGAAAGGAGACGTATTCCTAGTTATGCCGAAATTAAACGAGTTTAAACAAGATAATGGTAAGCTCATTGTCACGACTGGCAAATGTCTAGTTTGTGGCGATGAGCTTCTTGTGTTTGGTACAGATACTATTTATATCTGTCCTAAGTGTAAGGAAATATTAAATGCTGGTAATTGTCTAGTTCTTGAAACAATGTTTGTTGAAGATGATAGAATAGTTACTGCTAGAAACTGTATTATTCCCAAAGACCAAATGCATACTAATGTTCCTATTGTATGTATGCCTTCTGATGAATTTAGTAAGTTATACGAAATATATAAAACTAAAGCTAATTAATATGGTTGTAGATTTAAAACCATGTGTTAATCCTGATAGTACGTTTGATGTATATTTTGAAGGACTTAAAGCTGTTATATCTCATGATGCAGATGTTAATGCTTATCATTGCATTATTATAGATGTTCATAGTGATAGGTGTTGTGAAATTATTCCATTACCTAGAATTATGAATACTGATAAGTATAAGATATTCCCCCGTAAAGGAGCGTGTTGTATACAATATCTTCCTAATCAAATTGTTAAATCTTAGTAATATGGGACTAAGTTTTAAACTATCTGCTGTAAATGAGGAAAAGAAGATTCCTCGTGAGAAAGTAATAATGCAAATTGTTGTAGGTACTATTGTTCTACATAACAATGAATATAAGTTCAATCCTAAAGGTACTGATGAACTTATTACATTATCTGAACGTTCATACTCATGTAAAGGCTTTAAGACAATATATACTCGTGCATTGGATAGTCATGGTAGACCTACTAAGATTGTTAGATGTACTGATGCTTATTGTACTATGCCTAGTTGTTATATTCCATTTAAGATAGGATTACCAGTTAAAGGTTATATTCTTAAATGTCGTGATAATATTGATAAATTTTTATTGAAATGCAATGAATTTTGAAAAGTTTGATGATGCTAAAAAAGATGATAGTGTCTTGAATAGTTTTACTCGTGACCAAAAGATTGCTTATGAGAATCTTGTAGCCTTTATAGAAAAAGGTTATGTTGAAGGCGATTATAAACGTGCTCTTATTGGTTCTGCGGGTACTGGAAAAACATATATGATACGTGAAGTAATAAAGAGATGTGGTTTAGCTAAATCTGTTATTGGACTTGCTGCTCCTACTCATAAAGCTGCTCGTGTTCTTCGTTTGTCTACTGGATATGCTACATCTACTGTTGCTAGTGACTTAGGTTTAAGACTTAATACAGATGTTACTGATTTTGATGTTAATAATCCTCCTTTTGACCCTTTAGCTGAAAAGAAGATTAAACAATATAAATTATATATTGTTGATGAAGCATCTATGATTGGTATTAATCTTAAAACTCTGATAGAAAGAGAATGTGAACAGTTTAAGTGCATGTTGATTTACATGGGTGATGCGCACCAGCTCCAGCCAGTTAAAGAAACTCGCTCACGTTGTTTCGATAATATTAAGTTTTATACTCTTAGACAGATTGTAAGACAAGAAGAAAGTAATCCTGTTAGTGAATTATTAAGGATATTGAGAAAGGATATTGATAATAGAACTTGGAAGTTCCTAGAGTTTATCAATAGAAATCGGTATGCTTTTGATTCTACTCAAACTAAAGGATATTATACTTGTGGTGCATTTGAGTTTCAATCTCTTGTAATAGACGGATTTTATAATGAAGAATTTACTAGAGATGTTGATACTTGTCGTCTCGTTACTTATACTAATAAATCTGTGTCTGACTGGAATAAATTCATTCGTAAGAATATTATTGAAGATAGTGGTAAAGCAATTCTAACTAAGAATGATTTAGTAATGTCTTATAATACTTTTATTGATGATTTTAAAGAACCTATTATTATTAATTCCGAAGATTATATAATACATGATATTAAGAACTTTACTAATAGAGATAATATTCATGGATTTAATGTAACCTTCATACGAGTTAATGGTGGTAATAGAACTAAGCCTTTATTTGTAGTAGACCATTCTGATTTTAATAATGTTATGCTTTATTATAAGTTAGGTGAATCTTATATTTATAATGCTATTAATGCTGATAAATATAATAGAACTAAACGTTGGAAAGAATACTATGAATTTAGGGAAAGAAACTTATTATTAGTTAATCTATTAGATAAAGCTACTAATAAGATAAAATTCAGTCGTGATTTAGATTATGGTTTTGCTCTTACTGCAAATAAAGCACAAGGAAGTACTTATGCTGATGTGTATGTAGACATAAATGATATTGTATTTGATACTAGAACTGGTAATCCTTGGGGAAATATAGATGAAACCCTTCGTAGATTATATACAGCTTGTAGTAGATGTAAAAATCGTTTATATTTGTGTTATGGACAATAAATAAAGTATAAGTATGAACTCTATGTGTTATGATGTCGAAGTAACTAGAAATTACTTCTCGGTAGTATTTGTTGATTTACGTAGTTATCTCAAAATATTTAGTGATTGTATTGATAATGAAGGAAAAGCTATTCCTCTTATTGATAAACTTACTGTTGCAGAGATAAAACAACGTTTAGAAACAATACCTAAGAAACGTTTTGTTTTATATGAAGATGATGATACTGATTTATTCAGTTTATTATATTGGTTACAACAGAAAGCAGACTATTTCGGATATAATAATCGGAAGTACGACCGCTTAATGTTAAGTGCATTGCTTATGTATTATAATCAATTTGATAAGCCTAGTAAGTTAATAACATTCTTATATGAAACATCACAGAGAGTTATTCGTAGTTCTAATAATGATACTCTTTGGACTGATAACTTTACTTCTCTTATACTTCGTAATAACGTTGCATTTAGAGATTTAGACTTATTCCAAATATTTAGGTTAGACCATTATCGTAAGAGTCTTAAACAGACTTCTATTAATATTAAATGGTATAATCTAAAAGAGTATACTATGCCACCTATTGGTGATTTAGATAGACATTATTATCATGAGAGATTACCCGAAGCAAAGGGAATGACTGATAGAGAACTTAACATTCATTATCGTAATGTATTTGAGCGATTTATTCCTAAAGAATATCTTAATGAAATGGCTGATTATAACGACAATGATGTATATATTGTTGCCGAGCTAATTAGAATGAATCAAGAAGAAATTCTTTTAAGGTATCGTATTAGTGAGGAATATAATGTAGATGTGTATTCTTCTAGTAGAAGTACAATAGCTGATAAAGTTATTGTTAAACTATATAGTAAGTTTACTGGTCTACATCCTAAAGCTTTTATTGATACTAAGACAATACGTAGGAAAATCGTGGTTTCCGAAATCTTGTCAGATAAGATTCAATTTTTAAGCCCGCAGTTGAACGATCTACTTCAATCCTTACGTTCCCTTGTCCTTAGGGGAGAAAAGGGCGAATTCGAGCGCACATTCACTTACGCAGGCACTTCCTACACCCTCGCAACTGGCGGTTTGCATTCCAATGAAATACCTGCTATTTATGTTGCAGATGATAAACAAACTATTGTTGATAGGGATGTAACTAGTTATTATCCGAATCTTATTCGTAGTCTTAAAGTATGTCAGAAACATCTTAATCCTAAAGCATGGTTTCGTATTGCTGATACTATTGTTGATGAAAGAACTGAACACAAGCATCTTGCAAAAGATGAAAGTCTTACTCTTATTCTACAAATTAAGCATTTTACTGCTGCTGCTTGTCTAAAAATTGTAGCTAATGCTGGAATCTTTGGCAAAATGGGTAGTGAGAAATCATTTCTTTGTGATAAGAAAGCGATGTATAAAGTTACTATTAATGGACAATTGTTTCTATTAATGCTAATTGAAAGACTAGAAGATGCCGGAATTCATGTGATAAGTGCTAATACGGACGGTATTGTAACTATTGTTCCTAAAGGTCTTGAAGAAACTGCTGATAATATTTGTCATTGGTGGGAAAAACATCTTGGTCTTGAACTTGAATTTACTCGTTATAACAAATATATTACCGAAGGTGTTAATAGTTATCTAACTGTTAAAACTAATGGTAAGAAGAAGTTCAAAGGTAGAATGAATCCTAAGATGTATCTAGAAGATTTATCTAAAGGTTATAATTCTCCTATTGTAGCTAAAGCTGTAACTGAGTATTTCATTAATGGGACTCCTGTTATGGAAACTCTTCGTAATAGTAAGTCTATTCTTGATTTCTGTCGTACTCAAAATGTTAATCATAAATATAGACTAGAGTTTACTCATGTTGTAAACGGGGAGATAAGAACAGATGTAGTGCAGAGGAATACGAGGTTTTACATCTCCTCTACGGGGGGAACATTGATGAAAGTCGAGAGTATGGGTTGGAACGAACATAATGAAGAACAAGTTAAGAAAAGTTCTCTATGTGCAGGTCAACGTGTTTCTATATGTAATACTGTTGATGATACTGATATATCTGAATTAAACGTTAATTACTTATATTATTATAATGAAGCTATGGCTATTATAGAACCAATAGAACAAAGTCGTAATAATAATAAAGGTAAAGGTAAACGTTTAGTTAAGAAATACTATGGAATGAGAAATACTTTATTTGATTGATAAAATGGATATAGAAAAGATATGTATAAATAATCTAGGAAAGGAAGTTAATTATGGTAGTTTTAAAGGTATGGTAGTAGGTTATAATATAGTATTAGGATTCTTAATCTTATCTCTTGTTGAAGATTGTGGTTGGAATACTATTGAACATACTGATATTATTCTTCTACGTAGTCCTCTTAATCGTAGTTATGTTCTTGCTAATCCTAAATATTATACAGAACAACTTGTATTATGAACGATGTAACCGATATTTATAATGAAGCTGCTAATAAATGGTCTGCTAATAAAGGTGTGGGTAGTGTTATTCTATCCGAACCATTAAGCGTAATGAACTTCGTTACAATGGTATTAGATAAAATGGTAGCTAAAACTCCTGACTTAACATCTCTTATTATAACAGAGACTATGGAAGATAAAGCTAATATTACTTATTATCTTGATAATACTTCTGAATTTAAAGAGATTCATAAGCAATTAATAACTGATAAGCGATGTCTTATACTTACTCGTGATTATGTTGAACGTTCTCCGTATAAGCCTAGTCCTAGTAGTCATAAAGATGTACTTATTACTATTAATGTAAAGAAGTTCAGAAAGATTGCAGAGAAATATAGTGGTAACTATTTTAAGTTTAAACTACTTGCTACTAATGCTATTGATAGTGTTGCTGACAATGCTGTACTTATGTATAAGTATGCTCCTAAAGTATATGAAATTAATTATGCTCACTTAATTAATCGTTCTATTCATTCCCCCATAAAGGAATATCAAAAGGGTGTTATTCTAACTGATGCTGATAGAATCTATTATGATAAATGTAGCCAATATATTAATGAAAGTGTTACTATATTTGGTACTTTTGAAAAGTTAGAAGAATGTCGTGTTGGCAATACTAGACTTAATATTGCTGCTGAAACTTGTAGATTACAAGTAGCAGAAAGTAATGGTTGGTCTGCTAAAATGGATATGACTGATGCAATGTGTCGTAAAATTGACGAATTATATAATCCTAGTGCTTTAGTTGAGAGAGTTAATCAAACTTATAATATTATTAGAGAACGTACTAAGGTAGTTACTGATAATATTGTTAAGCTAGATGTAATACTTGATATAGTTAAGGAAAATATAGGCAAAAGAATACTTATTATTTCAAAGAATGGAGTGTTTGCCGGAAAGATAACAGAGTACCTAAATGCTAATATAAAATATGAAGGTAAATCTATTATGACTAATGGTGAGATATTCCAAACTGGAATGAGTATTCTACAATATGACTATTGCGGAAACTATCATAATGATATGGAAGGAATACAGGCTTATGATAAGAAAGGTAAACCGAAAGTATATAAGACGGGAGCTAAAATCGGACAGCCAGTAATCATGCAAGCAAGAGCGCAGAGAACGCGAAATTTGGAGCTATTTAATGACGACTATATGAAAGTATTGTCGGCAAATAATTCTATTGATACGAGCTTTATAGGAGTTGTGGATATAGTGATTTTCACTTCACCTCTTTGCAGCTCAATACGAGACTTAAAATATCGAATACCTAATCTATCTTTTAGTTCCGTACCTAATATAATATATAAGGTATATTGTAAAGGTACGAATGAAGAAAAGAAGCTAGCAGAAACGAAAGGAGGAAAAGACTATGAAATAGTTAAAGATAGTGAAAATGATTTCATAATAGGAGAATAATAGATGCTAATCTTTGGAGTTATAAAAGAAATTAGTATCTTTGTAGAGTAATCAATAAGCGACCTTTGAAATAATGGAAGAAGTAAAGACAGAGAATGAAAAAACTCTAGCTAAGACAGAACCAAAAGCAAAACCTACTACTAATAATAATAGTATGGTTATGGCTTCTGCTCTGAATACCCTAGACATTTACAATCCCGATGATAGGAGTAAGTTAGAGTTGTATCTGAAATCAGTAATGTCTAGTGATAAGTGCGGTATTAAGACTATTCAAGACGGTCTTGCAATATATAGTCGTGCTAAAGAACTAGGTTTACCATTTACTAGTTGTATTGAACACCTAGGAGTTATTAATGGTAAAACTACATTAGACGTTCACTTAATTAAAGCGTTATTATTGAAGGCAGCTATAACATGGGAATGCACTAAAGATTATATAGCTCTGTATGAATATACAGACGGTAATAATGTTTATATTGATAGTAAGATACCAGAGTATTGTAGGAGATTCAAAAGCAAGAAAGAAGCTGATGAATTTAATGCTAGTTCTGATAATGACGAAATTGGTATTTATCCAGTTAGGAATTATCAAGATTATAATGGTACTATATATAAGGAATATCAGTTAAATAATAAGTTCGGAGTTGCAGCTAATCAACAACAAGCTAAAGATTTTGCAGCTAAGGGATTAGTTCCAATCTTCCGAATACCTAATGTTCCTTGTGATTATATTACTGAATATAAACTTACTCGTGTGGTAGATAACAGAGTTATTACTAGTATAGGACATTTTAGTTATAGTGACGCTGTAACTGCTGGACTTGCTAGTAAAGATACATATACTAAATATATGAGAACTCTTATTGGACATAGAGCGTTTACACTAGCTGCTCGTGATATAGCTGCTGATGTTATACTTGGTTGTATGGAAACAACAGAAGCTAAGATAGTAAACAATATGAATATCAGTGATGCTGATATTGTAGAGATTTGATAGTAATAGAAGTCTAACTATTACTAATCAATAGATACGAAATAAGACAAAAACTAAGATAACAATAGGCTTTAAGCCTAGTATTAATAATTATTAATCATTTAAATTTTTACAACTATGGGACTTCATTTTGGAATGTCAGCCGTACAAAGCGGTAAGAGAGTAATGCAAGCTAGTAACGAACCTACATTGACTGCTAACAGTACTAAAGCTAAGTTTAGCTTGGCAGGTGCAGTAACTCGTATCATGGGTCTTGTTCCCGGTGATAACGTACAGTTTGTTAGTAATATTGCTGATATTGATGCAGCTATTGCTGAACGTGATGCCGAAGTAATGGCATGGTGCGAAGAGAACAATGTTGAGTTTGGTACAGAAGCTGCTCGTGCTGCTCTTATTCAGAACTTCGGTGAATATGCTATCTGTAAAGGTGTACCTTTGTTCGAGAAGAACGGAGAAATCAAACTTGCAGGTGTTCGTATGACTGCTGAACAGAAAGCGGCTGCATTTGAACTTAACAAAGAAAGAATCGCAGAAGAAGTTGGTAAGTCAGTAGAAGAAGTTACTATTGATGACTACAATCCTACTACTCGTGCTTATTCCGGTGCTCGTACTTCTACTTCTTCCAATCTTACTGGTCTTGGTTTGCCGTTGACTTTCTCCGATTCTTCAATGTGGTCGGAACTGAAAGAAAATCTCGGTGACGAAGCAGAGAAGTTTAACCGTGTATTCGAGGTTAACTTGAACGAACCGTTCGTAGTTGCTGTTGAAACTGGTAAAGTTATCGGTGATGAAAAAGAAACTGTTGAAGTTAACGCTTACAAGATTTCTTTCAAAGCTGATGAAGAACCGATTGCTCGTCAATCTTCTAAATAAGAACTTCTTCCGGTTAGATAAAAGCTAAATTATAAAGAGCTAAATTCTTAATTGAATTTAGCTCTTTTTTATTTGGTTATAATTTAAAAAATTATTATATTTGGAAACTTTGCAATAAACAATAGCAAGCCTGTACAACTTGTTATTGTTAGTATTAATCTTTATAAAAATAAATTTTATGAGTACTCAAAAAGAAGAAAGTGCTAAAGTAGAAGAACCAGTAGTTAATCAATCAGCTAATAATGCTGCAACTACTGCAACTAAAAAGCGTCGTAGAGGTATTAGTAATGAGACAAGAACTACTGCTCGTAAGAAGTTCTCTCATAAAGATGCTATTAATAACATTTGGTTATTTGTTGGACATCTTCATGCTCGTGTTGCTTGGGTAACTATGAAAGAAGAGAATAATATGCGCCCTGCATTTGCTGGAAAAGCTGTTCCTCAACTTATTATCGAAGCTACATCTTTGCATACTAATCCTGCTGACGTTCGTGTTGCTAGTAAAACCTTTTGGGCTTACGAAAGTAATGTTGACTATATTCCAGGCGGTTCTAAAGAGAAGTTCATCAATATGGACTTTGCTTGGATTAAACACTTCCTTGATGTAGTTGTATTCAAAGGTCGTGAAATGACTGATGAAGAAGCTGAAATGCTTGAACTTGGTTATGTTGACTATGATGATAACGGTCAGTATGAACCAGTAGAAACCGAAGATGTTATCAAGGCTTGGGGAATCCTATTTGACAATGTAGTTAAACTTGTTGAAACAGGTGGAGAAAATGGTAAATCTGCATTGCTTGACAAGACAGGTAAACCTAGACAATTCTGGTTTAGACTTAATCGTTATTATAAGAACAAAGGTGATTGGGCTTTCTCCGGTCAAGGTTCAGAAGAAGGCGATTTGGTATTCCCAAATATTGTAGGTCAAGGAATCTTTGAAGAACAGTTTATGATTGATGCTAACCATTTCAAAGAACCAAGTCTAATGTTTGATATTACTAAAGAACGTATTGCTCCAATGGACGGTGTACAGTCTAAACAAAGAAAAGCTCCTAATCTTGGAACTGCTGCTGGTATTGGTGGTATTCCTATGGGTGCAGGAATTGTTAATCCGAGTATGCCTATGGGTGGTTTTGCAGGTGGTGTAGCAGGTGGATTTGTTCCTACTGAAGGTTCTGCTTTCGCTCCTGAAACAGGAGGAGATGATAACTTACCATTCTAAGTAATCCAAATATATTTCGTTAATAATGTTGTAAGCCTAGTGTAAAAGCTAGGCTTATTTTATCTAGTTATATTATGCGTAGAGGAATAAAACAAGACTTAACAAAAGAGTTTATATTATCTAAGGTTAGTCAAGAAATGATTATGGCTAAATATATGGGTATACCTATATCCGTAGTTAATAATTGTGTAGAAAATAATGAACTTATTTGTTCTCCTTTACGTGTTGATAATCATCCAACATTTGGTTTTGCTTTCAATAATAAACACAAGCTAAAAGCTCGTGATTTTAATGGCTCTTTCTTTGGTGATTGTTTCGACCTAGTAGCTTATGTACTAAGTTTTAAAACTGGTCGTCATATAAATGTTGCTAATAAAGCAGATTTCTATTATATATTAAAGCATATAGCTTATACTTTCCGTAAGATAATATATGACGGAGAAGTAGATGAAGAGAATGAAATCTTACTTAAACAAGTAATATCTAAAATCAAAGCTAGTAAACCAATTATTGAAATAGCCACTAGAACTTGGACTAATAACGATAAGAATATTTGGGGACAATGGGGAGTTAGTCTACATTGGCTTAATACTCATTTTGTCTATCCTGTTGACCAAATGTATATTAATAGGTATTGTCAACCTAGTCCTAAATATACATATAAGGAATCAGACCCTTGTTATGCTTATGTTACCGGACTTGATAGTAATGGTATTTATAATATCGAATGTTATTTTCCTCTTCGAGATAGGAGTAAGGGAGAAATCAAGTTTATAACTAATCATAATGGTCTTGTTGGAATACTTAATCTTGATAAACCTAAATATGATATAATTATTATCACTAAATCATATAAAGACAATCTAGCATTAAGTTACTGGTTACATTCCTACCCTTTACGGGGGAATTTGTCAGAGTCTCAAATAGGAGTAATTAATGTTACTTCGGAGAGCTATGTTCTCAAAGATTACGAATATAACTGGCTTCAATCTAAGCTAAATGATAATGGAATACTTATTTCTTTTTTCGATTGTGACCTGACAGGAGTACGTGGTGCTCGTAGATTACGAAAAGAATATGGTATTATACCTATTGTTATTCCAAGAAGTTATGGTGCTAAAGATTTCTCGGAGTTAGTTAGTATGTATTCAAGAGAAACTATTAATTCGTTTATAGAACAAACTGAATCATTATTTGAATATGAGTAGAGAAGAAGAATATGTGCCACTTCCAAAGGCACAAGAAGAACGTAGAGTAATTGATTTTAATTTATTTGCTCCATTAAAGAGAATAGCTATAAATAGTTTCGGTAATAGCGGAAATGTTTATAGCTATTATTTTATGTATCCTTTAACAGATGAAGAAGAGAAGTATCTCGATGATGTCAGACAACAAATGGTTGATAATCCTGATGTTTTAATTCGTCTCTCTCTTTCTGACGGTACACCAATTGACTTTTCTAAGATAAAAATTTATGGTAACTTTGAGTTTGATAATCCTGAACACTTAGCTATCATTAAGAATTACTTAGATAAAGATATGTATAGTAGTCATAAGATTCCAAGAGAGTTTAATTATGAAACTAATACATCTGTATCTAAAGGAAACTTTATACAGTGGACTGAAAGTACTGATTATCTAAAGTGTTTCAAGTTCTATCATGCGAGAATAGGTAAACCTAAAAAGTATATAATTGTAAGACTTACAGCAAATGAAGTTAAACAACGTAAATCCGTTTAGTTATCAGTTAGATGATTCTGATATAAGAATGATTCAACATAATCTTAAAGTTAACGGTACTTCCGATACTATTGCTAGTTATCTTCACGAATTAGATTTACCTAATTATCCTTATATTCAAACTATTCATTTCAGATATAAATGGATAATGGCAGCTCTTATATATTTAGGTTATGATAAAGAATCTCTTGAAAAGATTCATGAAGCTAATCTTAAATATGAAGAAGTTAATCCTCCTATTGTTTACGAAAAGAAAAAGGGAACTAATAAGACTAATAAATGGATTACCAAATCTTCCCCCATAAAGGAGTGGAAATCTGTTACATCTCCCTCTCCTAATCCTAAAGTCAGGATTATTGTTATAGATACTAATAAATCTATGATAATAGATAGAGAAGTTGCTATTGGTCTTATGCGTGAACAACCTAATAAATATAAAATTGAAGAAGTATGAGTGAATCGAAAAGTATTACTCTTTATAAGCGTAATGCACAAGGTAAACCTATCTTTTGGTCAGCAGAAATACTAGGTCATAAGATAATTCTAAAGTATGGTATTGTCGGTAAGATAGGTACTACATCTGAATATGTTCCACCTAGAGGTGTTGAGAAAGAATGGAAAACTATTGTTGCTGCTAAACGTAGAGAAGGTGGTATGGAATTATCAGAAGTTAGAGATGAAACTCCTAATATAATTAATAGTCAATTATATTCTTATCTTGATACTTATCTTCCTAAGTACAATACTAATAATGAAGGTTTTGTTCTTCCTATGTTAGCTAAGATATATGAATATAATAACGAACAAGGACTATTAGCTCAAATGAAGATTAATGGTGTTCGTTGTAATATATCTGCTGTTATGCGTGGTGAAGGATTCTTTAAAACTAAAGGACTTGTATTTCGTAGTCGTAAAGGACTTGAATATAAGTGTCCAGTATTAGAGAATGTAATGTTAGACGATGTACTTACAGACAGACAGTTCAATCGTATGTTAGAAGATAATTTAGTATTAGACGGAGAATTATATATTCCCGGTCTTGAACTAAATGATATTCTAAGTGCTGCCGAGAATCTTAAAAGTCCATATAATCGCTTTCTTCAATTTTGGTGTTATGACTTAGCTGTCGATGATATGATTCAAACTAGTCGTATATCATTATTGAAGTCAGAGTTTGGTAAGTTTAAGATGCCTAATTACATTAATGCTAAAGCTATTCTTGATTATCACATGAATAATAAGAAACGTTTCGTACTTATTCATACTTACGATAATCTTAATGGAGATGAAGATATTATTAAATATCGAGACATCTTTGTTGAAGCTAAGTTCGAAGGGGCTATTCTTCGTAATCCTTATGCTACATATCAATTTGGCAAACGTAATTCTACTATGTACAAAAGTAAACCAATACTAGACGGTAAATTCAAGATTATTGATGTTATTCCTGAAGGAGCTAAACGACCTAAGTTTAGTAAATTCGTTCTTAGTAATGATATTAATAATGAAACATTTGAATGTATGCCTATTGGTGATGCTTCTACTCGTGAAAGTTATCTTCTTAATAAAGATAAACTTATTGGTAAGACAGCATTTGTCGAATATAGATGTAGGTCAGGAGTGAAGAATGTCCCGAATCACGGGAATTTAATTAAAATACTTAATAATGAGCCTACTGGATTACCAAATAATATCGAAGAAGAAAGTTAATTATAATAAATCTTATATAGACTATAAGAAGAAGAAACTGATAATAAAAGACATATATCTGAAAGATAAACTAAAGATGTTATTAATGGTTAAGTTCGACCCGGTCGAAGGACAAGAATCAATATATCTAGGTTTTCTTACAGAAGATATTCAAGGTCAATGCCGAAATGTATCTGTTTCAGATTATGGTTATTATTCTATTAATGCTTCTGATATAATACGAAGTCTTCGTGTTACATCTGATACTAACGTTAAGTTAGAAAAAGAAGAAGAGGATGATACCCTTGTAGTATATAAGTTGTTAAAGTAAGTCATGGTTTGATGCCTTGCCCTATTGTTAGTCGAGAGATTGGCAGTAGGGTTTTTTGTTGTTCCCTTGTAAAGTTAGTGTTTCTATTGTATACTCTGATTGTGAGATAAATCGTTAGCTTATACTCAAAGAGGACTGTCGGAAGTATACAGTAACGACACTCCTTTATGGGGGAAATCAACGAGAATACCCGATATTTCGTCTCTATGCGATTTATCATACTTACCTGAACAACTATATTATTTTTGCCTTGCGTTCAACAGCGAGCCTTAGAATCGCTAATCACGTATGTTTGAAAACAGTAAGATTTTCTTTGGTCTATTAGTAAGATTAATTATATTTGTAAAACTGATAATGAAAGAAGGAGAAGATAAAGGTAGATATGTTGTTGTTAGACAACCTAACGATAATAATGCTTATTGTCATGGTCTTAGAATCATTCATATAGTAATAACCTATGAGGAATTACATAAGAAGATTGATGATTATCTTAACGGTAAGATTAAAAGAACTCCTGATGTTTATGCTCCTATTGACTTGTTTAATCATATTATTAAGCATAGGAAGATTTATTCCTTTAAAGAAGCTAAACGTCGTGCATATTATTTAAATAGAAAGTATGGAAGAAAATAAAACAACAGTCAGATTCGTTACTATTTCAGAATTCCCCAACTATTGTATAGGAGAAGACGGAAGAGTTTGGTCTGATAATCGTAAACGTTATCTTAAATGGTATCGTGGTAAAGGTTGTGAAAGACCTCATGTTACATTGTTTCACAATGGTAATAGTTCTAAGCTATTTATAGCTACTCTCGTTGCTAAAGCATTTGTTATTAATCCTAAACCTAATGTATATAAATATGTTAGATACAAAGACGGTAATAGTGCTAATAATCATTGGTCTAATCTTGAATGGTGTCGTAATCAAACCAAAAGTAAATATGGAGCTTAATATTAATAGCAGCATTTCTGATATAATATCTGAAATAAGTAAGAAGGATAAAAAAAA